>JGI26086J50260_1000566_pt1 | contig 23154 bp, 23 predicted proteins | sample SaaInl3SG_22_DNA_FD_50260 | JGI IMG/M metagenome (IMG submission 50260)
TGATTTCATACTGATCTATTTTGTTCATTAATAGTCTTACACAAACCGTGCTTCATTCTGTAAAAAGTGCTACAAACATATAAAAAATCGGAGCTAAGGCTATTTTTAATGCTTTTTATGTTAGGTCGGCAACCGTACTAAATTAAATACACTAGTGTGTTAACTGCAATACTTCTGTCGTTATTGTATTGCTAATATTAAGATTACGGTCTATTAGTCGTATCTCAAAGTACACCTCAGCTGGCTTTTCGAATGCTGGATTTGCAGACAGGTTTACTACTATTTCTCCATTTATAGCTTTGTATTTTCCAGTTGGTGTAATAATAGGTATGCGTTCGTGTTCATTACCGTAGGGTTGGCCATTGTTAGATTTGAGCAACTCGGTGTAGCCTCCATTTTCATCGGGAACCATATATGTAATGGGTAAATTGTGGGCATACGGACTACCTATGTTATAAGGAGCAAGGGTATCTGCATCGGTCAAGCCAATATCACCATCTCCATCTTGATACGAGATNGTGACTTGTATGATACTATCTTTTTGAGCAGCATTTTTTATTTGGGTAACACTAATCAAACTTATTTCGGGCACGACACTATAATCTAGTGTTTCTGGCTTACACGAGCATAAAGCCAATATTAGACTTACGGTGATTACCTTTGCACTTTGTATGATTAGCCTGCCTAGCATAGAGTCTGTATGGAATNTTACTGAGAGNAACTTTAACGTATTGTGCCTTCAGATATTTCAATACCAAGCCAAAAATAATACGGTATTTGCTGAATACCTACAACTAATTGACAAAGACCCCAATTCTATTCATCATTACACCCAAATACCCTTCTTACCTATTTCGTTTTTCAAAACACACAAAGTGGTAAGTTCAGATTTTAGCCCGCATAAGATTTTTGAGAGTAGCAGCACAACGGGGAGAGGGACATCTCAACATTGGGTGAAACAATTGGATGATTATCATACCAACTGCAGAAAGATTATATCACAACGCTTGGGGAGCTTGAAAGAATACAACATTAGTGCACTCCTACCCAACTACCTAGAACGCGAAAATTCATCGCTGGTGAGTATGGTATCGCACCTTATGAAACACAACGAACAAGCAGAACAATTTTATTTATATAATCATTCAGACTTATATGATAGGCTCAGTTCATCTTCTAAAAAACAACTTTTATTTGGAGTAAGTTTTGCCTTGCTTGATTTTGCAGAGCAGTATCACTTGACCAGCGACAACCTTACGATAATAGAGACTGGTGGGATGAAGGGTCGTAAAAAAGAGCTAACCAAGGCAGAGGTATACCAGCAGTTAAAGTCAGCATTCCCTGAGGCCACCATTCGCTCGGAGTATGGGATGACCGAATTGCTAAGTCAGGCGTACAGTGATGAGAACGCCATTTACTCATGTCCACCCTGGATGAAGGTGCTCCCAAGAGCCGACAATGACCCATTGAGTAATAAGAGCAACGGTAAAACAGCAGCACTTAACATCATAGATCTTGCTAATTTGCACTCGTGCAGCTTTATAGCAACGGATGACTTGGGTTCGGTATATGCCGACGGCACTTTTGAAGTAACAGGTAGATTAGACCACAGCGACATACGAGGATGCAGCCTTATGGTCGTTTAACCATTGCTTCAAGCTATATTTGCTAGCAATGAAAAAGTCTCTTTACCTTATTGCCTTGCTATTAGCAGCGTGTTCATCTGAGCAAGAAACATTTACCCATACGCTAAACCACCATACTGGACTAACAACTGGAACTATATTTTATATACAAGAAGCAACAGGAATAGGTGCAACGGGAGCCCTTGACCTGATGGAGGCATCTGAACCCATACTCATGATATCATTAGACTCTACATCCGTAAATCTAACAGAAGTAGAAACAGGCAACTATACCATTTCCTTGAAAAACGAAAGTGGTGTATCTTCATTCACCGAGATACCTGAAAAATATTTAAATATGAATGCCGGTGTGTACTTTTCTCGCAAAGTGTACGAATCTAACTTCCCGCAAGAATGGGCTCCTATGAAAGGGACAGACTACACCACACTCTATATCAGTAGTGCACAAGACAACCAAGTTTTCTATATTCAAGTAGTCGCCACTGGAACGAATAAAAAAATCGCCATGCACTCGGAAGATTATTAAGCTTTTAGCATACAGCAATCTAAGATTATCTCCTTTTTGAGTGTTATGTATTAAGTTGCTTGCACCCTGAGTAATTGATATATTTTGGGTAATGGATTCGCTAAAAATCCATTGACGATACGTTTCGTGTCATTATTGTTTTTGTAGGGCTGTATACAATCTTGTAAATCGTCCGCATTATGCACTAGCTCTTGTTCTACAAAACCAAAACCGGCGTAGTCACCCTCATTGATCTGGACCACTGCTCTCTCCTGCTTGGTTCTCCCGGGGCCAATGATGAAAGCTGACATCTTCTCGTCTTTATTATCTGCGGCCTCCATTACACGTAGGTTATACTCAGCCTTGGTTTCATCACCCGAGCATACAGCACAACCACTCCCTAGGTAACACGCTCCCTTAGTCCGTTCTAAGCCAGTGTACTTAGGACAAAGCTTATGTTGCTCAACTAAGCGATATAAGTGATCCTTAGCCATCGTCATAGACGTAAAGCTACGAATGCTGTTTTTAGCATATTTTTTCAAGAATACTTCAAATCGCAATACGCCATCCTGCCCTTCGTAGTAACACACATGATAATCGTGGCTCTTGTTTTTCTGAGCTTTATTATATGGAGGGTAATGTTTTTTTATCTCGTCACTCTCTAGCAATAAGGCTACAAGCTCGTTGCCGGTCTCTACACAACTCACGTGATGTATCTCTCGCAATAGTTCGCTTTTCTTGCGGCTTTTTTCCGTAAAATGTGTGGTGATACGTTTTTTTATATCCTTGGCCTTGCCTACATACAGTATGTCCATACTTTCTCCTATGAGATAGTATACTCCTGCAGTATTGGGCAGATTCTCAAATTCTTTTTTCTCCAAGTTGGGAGGCAGCATCGCCTCTCTGTTCAGCTGATTGAGCGAATAGTAAATGAAATCTTCTTTATCCTTAGTGACCAAAAGATGGAACAACTCCACCGTAGCCATCGTATCTCCCATAGCTCGGTGTCTGCTATGATTTTCTATACCCAATGCCGGACAAATTTTGCCTAAAGAATACGACGGGTGTCCCGGTATGATGCCGCGTGATAAACGCACGGTACACAGTTTCTTTTTGTTAAACGTAATTCCGAGATCGTCAAAGTGATTTTTGATAATACCGTAATCAAAACTGACATTATGGGCTATGAACACCGTATCCTCCAAAAATGCTAGCAGGTCTTGAGCCACATCCTCAAATCTAGGAGCATCCTCTACCATAGCATTGGTTATACCAGTAAGCAGTGTAATAGACTTAGGAATAAAAACTTCGGGGTTTATGAGTGTCTCGTAAGACCCTAGTACTTTTTCTCCATCTGTTTTTACGGCGGCTATTTCGGTAATCCTATTACCGTGGGACCCTCCCGTGGTCTCTATATCTACTACGGTATAGATCAATTAAAAGATGCTTTCGATAATACTATCGGCACTTACTCCTTCTGCCTCGGCTTTGTAGTTTCTTACCACTCGGTGTCTGAGCACCATTTTAGCTACGGCCTGTACATCTTCGATATCTGGCGAATATTTACCATTCATAAGAGCATTAGCCTTGGCTCCTACGATCAAGTATTGCGATGCACGAGGACCTGCTCCGAAATCTACATACTCGTTTATTTTATCGGTTGCGAGTTCTCTCCCTTTTCTGGTTTTACCTACTAACCTTACTGCGTATTCATATACATTATCTGCTACTGGCACTTTACGTACTAAGTTTTGGAAACCGATTATCTCGTCTTGACTTACTACACTATTAATAGTTACACTTTTATATGTTGTTGTTGCCTTCACGATATCTATCTCCTCCTGAGTCGTGGGATAGTCTAGCACCATATTAAACATAAAACGGTCTAATTGAGCCTCAGGGAGTGGGTAAGTTCCCTCTTGCTCNATGGGATTTTGTGTTGCCAATACAAAAAATGGTTTGGGCAAGGGATGGTTTACCCCACCTACCGTTACATTTTTTTCCTGCATAGCCTCCAGCAGAGCAGCTTGTGTTTTGGGTGGTGTACGGTTTATCTCATCTGCCAACACTATATTGGCAAATACTGGTCCTTTGTTAAACTTAAAGTTTCTGCTTTTGTCCAAAATCTCAGACCCAACAATATCACTTGGCATAAGGTCTGGAGTAAACTGTACACGGTTAAAACTCATATCCAAGGCTTCACTAATTGTTTTTATCAGCAATGTTTTTGCTAAGCCTGGCACACCAATAAGGAGTGCGTGACCATTACTAATTATACTCGTAATGACACCATTTACCACTTCCTCTTGACCGATAATTACTTTACCAATCTCTTTTTTCAGCTCCTGCACCTTTAATACGAGGCTATCAGCAGCTTTTCTGTCGTCGCTAAAATCTATCATCTAATTATTGCTCAACCCTTTCCATCCCTCTAATTCTGAGCAGTTTACATACTTTTCATCTATCCATACGTATACTTCTCCTTTAAATCCTTCCACCCAGTCGTTAATTACTGTTTCTTGCTTTTTTTCGGTAGCTAAGGTTTGAATTTTTTGGTAATCATCTTTTAGATTAGCCTTGTGGGCGGGTACTACCTTACGCAGGTAAAAGAAACGATATCCTTCACTTCCGTCTACATCGGAAAATTTGGCTGGTTGCGAAAAATCACCCGGCTGCATAGACTCTGCTTTTGCCGCAATCAACGGAGGCAAAGCTGCTACAGGGACTTGTTGAGAACCGGTACTAGGGTCTGCATAAAAACCACAGTTATCCTTAGTCTGAGCATCTGAGCTATACTTCCTCGCCACTTGGCACAGTGTCAAACTATCATTTTGCACGGCACTTATAAGCGTAGTCATTTGTTCCTTGAGTGCTACTAAATCACTCGGCACTATGAGTGGCTTTATCAATATATGGCGTGCGTTTACTTTCTCACCTTTTCTGTCTATCACCTGTATGATATGGTAACCAAATTCCGTTTCTATTATTTCAGAAATCGAGTCCTTTTTGAGTTTGAATGCTGTCCGTTCAAAGGCACTTACCATTTGTCCACGAGCAAAATAACCAAGCTCGCCTCCATTCACCGAAGTCCCCTTGTCATCACTGTTACTTTTAGCAGCAAAGTCAAACGAGTAACGTCCGCTTATGATGTCCTCCCTTAGTTTTTCCAAGGTTTCATAAGCATACTGCTTTGCAAATTCACTTGGCTTTGGCTTCATAGAAACGAGGGCAAATTCCACTTCTTTTCCGAAATTTGGCAGACTATCCATCGGTATATCTGCAAAAAATAATCTTACATCTGTAGGTGATGCTTTTACATCTGCTACCAAGCCTTGCTGCACTTTCTGTGTTATAATTTGCTCCTCAATCTTAGGCCTCATTTGTGCTTTGTACTCATCTACACTTTTTCCAAGATATTGTTCTAATCTAGCCTCTCCACCTATCTGTGATGCATAGTATTGGATACGTCTATTCACCTCCTCATCTACTCGTGCTGCTTCGGCATAGGTACTATCTACTTCTCCCTTGTGTAGATAAAGTTTCTGAATAACAAGCTGATTTAAAATCTCACACTTCAAATCACCTTCATAAAAGTTCATCTGTTTTTTAGCTTGAGCATACTCAGTCTCTAGCTCAGACTTGAGTATCACATTTTCTCCTACTACAGCTACTACTTCATCCAGTATCTGTAAATCTTTGGTCTGTGCTTGGGCTGCTATACTTGCTAGTAATAGTAGCCATCCTATTGTTTTTTTCAAAATATCTTTATCTCTTTATTGCTATACGCATCTTGCAGCAGTTTTGTTTCTATGGTTTTCACCAATTCTTGTTGCCGCTTTACGTAAAGTATTTCTTTTATGTTTGCCTTCTCCATCTCATAAGGAGAGGTTGCACTTCTGATCTTAAAATCAATAATTCGAATAAAATACTCGAAACCTCCGTCTACCAATCGTATGCGTTTATTGTTATTCAAAAAGTGCTCTTGGTTATAGGTATTAATCGGTATCTCTTTGAGTATATCGTCAAAAAACACCCAGCTATCCTTATCGTCAAAATAATTTCCACTATCCGCGGCTAACTCTCTCAATGTTCCAAAGACACTCTCATCTCCCGACTTAAAACTAGACCATAACAGATCTATATCATCTGTTGTACTTGGGATTTTAAAAAAAATGATTTTGATAATGTTTTGGCTCAGTTCAAATTCGTCTGAATGATTATCATAATAAGCCTGAAGCTCACCCTCGTCAAAGGTCGTATCAGCAGACTGTAGAGCAAGCTTATTGAGTACTTCGTAGGTTAATAAATCCATCCTATATTGCTCTAGTTCTGCAGACTTATCTTTCTCCTCGCTAGTGAGTTCTGTCTCCGCTTGATTCAGCAATATTTGTTTAGCTATCCATACGTTTATGTATTCCTTCACTAAGAACACACTATCCTCTACTGTAGCATCATCAGGCACCAATCTACTCAATTCCGTATCGTATAGTTTAGCACCATACGCTTCAGCAAGCACAGTCCCGTGCTCTTCTGCAGTGCAGGACCACATAAGACTCAACGACAATATGAACACAAGTACTTTATTCAAAAGTATTATTTAGCGTAAAGACGTTGCACGTTTTCACTGTAAATTTCCACCGGATACTTGGCTTTAAGTTGTTCAATCCAATTTTTTTCCAAATAGTTTTGATAATCGCTTGTAGCCTGCCCCATATTCTCTTTAAGCGGCTTGGTAGCGGGAGGCAGTATATTGTTTATCCGTATAAATTTCACCCTATCATTAGCTGCCGGCAGGGCATATACTCCTTGTTTCCAATCAACTTCTGACAAAATCTCATTTTCTGCTTTTTCTGCAACTACCGTTTCTGTAGTTATGGTCAAGGCATCTTTGGTGTTGAATTTTTCTATTAGAGCACTTACGTCTTTACCTTTTTTTACTTTCTTTTTGAGTGCTTTAGCCACTTTAGCATTATTGCAACTATATATGGTAGCATCTGCTCGCTCTTCCCACATGTAAGCAGAGGCATTCTCAGCATAAAATTCTTCGAGTCCTGTCGTATCCTTAACGGCCTTGCTCCATACCTCTTTATCTGTTAGTTCAAATAACAAGATGCCATCTTTATACTCCTGCATTATATACTTAAAATCTTCATACTTTAACTCAAGTTGAGACTCTTCGTAGTCTAGGTTTATTTGCTTGATGAAGTTAGCGTACATGTCAGCCACCGCGTTGTCGAGTGCCTTGTTACTTCGGGTTTGGTTAGTTGCTACATACTTATAAAAATCACCATCGGTATAATCTTTATCTGATATCTTGCACAGCACTGCTCCCGAACCCTTATCCGCTTTATACTTACCTTCTAAGAGTGATTTGTCAAAATTGTTTTTCACCGCATCATAACCGGCCACTTCTCTAAAATTGTTTTCTTTCTTTACTCTGCGTACGACTACCTCTTTATTTAGTTCACTACGACTATCTCGCTCCACCTTTCTTCTCAAAAATTCTTTAGAATCATCATATGAAGGTTTTGCTTTCAACTCTATACGTTTTACGATATGCCAGCTAAACTTAGTACGAATAGGCTTACTGTAATCACCATCATTCTCCAACGTGTAGGCTAAATTTTTAAACTCGATAGGAATTCCCGCAGTTGTCCTATTGAACCAATTTAACTCCCCCCCTTTCGAATTACTATTGAAATCCTGAGAGAATTCGTCTACTAAATCATTCCAATCGGCTCCATCTTGTAATTTTTGGTATACTGCGTCAATAAGGCTTTTTGTACTATCCACCTGACCTTCGTTATAAAACTTGATGGCTATGTGAGCTACCTTAATATCTCCCAATGTTTCTCTTTTGTCTTTTACATACACAAGGTGATAGCCAAACTGCGTGCGTATCGGCATACTTACCTCACCCACTTGGCTATTAAAAGCAGCATTTTCGAACGGATAAATCATTTGGAAAGCAGTAAAGTATCCCAAATCACCCTTGTTTGTTTTAGCTGAAGGGTCTTCAGAGTATTGACTTGCTACAGAACCGAAACTTTCACCGTTAACAATTCTATTGCGTAATCCCATTATTTTTTGGTAGGCNGCTAGAGAGTCCNNTGGCTTAGCATCTGCAGCACAATTAATGAGTAGGTGAGCAGCGTTCACTTCCATTTGTCTCCTGTCATAAGCCTCCTTTATCAGTCTTTCGGTGACCGTTTTATCGGTAAGATAAGGTTGAGCTAGTTGTTTTCGGTAGCCTGCCAGCTCTTGAATAAAGGCAGGAACGGTATCCATCTGAAGAGAGTACGCCTCCTTTACCTTCAATTTAAATTTCACATACAAGTCTAGGTATTCCTCTATTTCTGACTGAGTAGGAGCCAATTGGTCTCTCTTATTTTTATTAAACACACGAAGGAACTCATCACTTTGCACCATCTCATCTCCAAAACTAAAAATCGGGAAAGGCGTCTCATCCTTCGAAGAACTGTTNGTCTTCGCTATTTTTATTTGAGCTTGAGCAAACAAGACGTTGCACAGTAGTATTATTGCTGTTAATGATTTAATAAATTTTGTCATTGATAAAATTGATATTACAAATAGAACGCGAATTTAACGATTTATGACCTTTGAAACTATCCGATCTTTAAATAATGGGCAATTGGAACATCTTAGTACAGAAAGATAAATACTTTTGAAAGAAAATAGCCAAAATTTGACACATTTCCGTGCATCATACGACCCTGATTTCAAAGAAAAAGCATTCGTAGAAAAAACTACAGCCGCGTGGCAACAAGGCTGCAAGGCATTCACCTTGTATACGTCTGGTAGCACAGGAACTCCAAAGTCCATAGTGCTGAGCCGAGCCTTGTTAGAGTGGTCTATCAAAAACACACAGTTATCCCTAGGGTTAACAGAGGCTCAAAATCAAATTTACGTATTGTGCTGTCTTCCCGTACAAAAAACTGGCGGATTTATGCAACTAATTAGAGCATTACATCTCAATTGGCATATTCACTTTACTAATCCGACATCAAAGCCCAACTTAGATTTACTTATGGGGCACCAACAAATCGACTTAGTTTCTTTAACTCCAATGCAGCTAGAATATGTCATCCAGAATACGGTAGACTACTTTCAGAATATTAAACACGTACTGATAGGCGGAGCGGCAATAAGTTCAACGCTAAACTCTCAAATTTACCAACTGAGAAGTACCTCTAAAACCCTTTTTTGGGAAACTTACGGGATGACTGAAACTGCTAGCCACATAGCTCTAAGACAAATAGGAAAAGACACTTATTTCAAACCCCAAAAAGGCGTGCGTTTAAGCACAGATGCCAATGAACAATTAATAATATCTATTCCTGAACTAAACATTATCGTCGGTACAAATGACGTCGTAGAGAAACATACCGATGGATTTGCACTTTTAGGCAGAACAGACGATGTAATCAATAGCGGCGGTTTGAAGTTGCATCCAGCTATGCTTGAACCCCAAATCAAGAAAGTATTAAATGGCTTAGGCATCACCTATAACTTTTACTTAGGCAAGCAAATGGATAAGATCTTTGGCGAAATGGCAGTGCTAGTATTAGAAGGCAAAAGAGGCTTAATAGACGACCAACTTTTAATGACTCTAAAAGAGCAACTTCCTCCTTATCAGCATCCAAAAAAAATAGTTTGGGTAGAAAAAATAAGCTATACAGACACGGGAAAAGTAAAACGTCTACCGCTATAATCACTACAATTTTGCTACACGTACTTATTGTTCATTCACGTACTTTTGCACAGTGGGAAAAGTAGGTAAACTTCAAAAATTTGCAGAAGTATCATCGTTCGAAAACTGCTATGAGCGTGCACCCGAGCTTAAAGGTAAGTGGAAGTCAGATATATTTAAAAACGATAATCCAATAACAGTAGAACTGGCGTGCGGCAAAGGAGAATATACCATTGGGCTTGCTGAGCGTTTTCCAAACAGAAATTTCATAGGCATAGATGTAAAGGGAAATCGCATATGGAAGGGGGCCAAGTATGCATTAGAAAATAAGATAACCAATGTAGCTTTTCATCGCCTGATGATAGGAAATATAGAGGAGTATTTTGCTATGGGAGAGATTGACGAATTTTGGATTACCTTCCCAGACCCTCAACATGCAAAAAAACGTAAACGACTTACCAACGGTATGTTTCTGAACCGCTATCGTGCTATCTCAAAACCAGGAGCTATTATGAATCTAAAAAGCGACTCCACCCGTTTTTACGAATTTACCAAGGAGATAATTGCCGAGCAAAATCTAGAAGTATTACAAGATTCTGACGACATTTATGCGTGGGATGATATTCCTGAATACTTGGCCAATATTCAAACTTTTTACGAGAAAATGTGGCTGGCAGATGGTAAGAAGATAAAATATTTAAGATATATTCTTTAACCTCATAAGTTACGTTCCACGTAATCTATCAGGGAGTGTATTACCTTGATATGAATCTCTTGTGCTCTATCTGCAAAATCACTTTTTGGTGCACGTATCTCTACATCACACATCCCGGCCATTTTGCCGCCGTCTTTGCCTGTAAGACCTATAACTTTCATACCTTTTTCTTTAGCCGCATTTATGGCATTTATTACGTTCTGACTATTACCACTGGTACTGATACCAAGTAGTACATCACCCTTACGACCTACACCTTCTACGTAACGAGAAAACACATAGTCATACCCATAATCATTGCCCACGCACGCCAAGTGGCTCGCATCAGCTATTGCTATAGCACCTATGGCAGGTCTATTCTCACGGTACCTACCTGTTAGCTCTTCGGCAAAATGCATAGCATCACAAAGGCTGCCTCCGTTGCCACAGCTGAGTACTTTACCCTCATTTTGAAAACTCTCCACAAGTAGTTTTCCTGCAGCTTCTATATTTTTAAAATTTTGCTCATTGGCCAAAAATGCTGCTAGCACTTCTTGTGCTTCTGTAAAGTGTTGTTTGATGCTCATTTTATTTAGCGTAAAAAGCCTTTTTACCTTTATCTAAAAACTTAATGTATTTTGGTGCATTATTCTCATAACCTGAGAATGTAGACAAAACTTTCTCGTTATGATCAATGACATAATAAAATGGCTGACCATTTGAGCCAAACTGATCAATCTGTAGCTGAGAATTTACCTCACCCAAAGATTTAAGAACATCACCGTCACCGTCCTTACCCCATTCAGCCTCAGGCAACTCTATACCCCAAGCATCACAATATAGACTAGCTATCACAAAATCATTTTTCAAACGACTCAGAACACCTGAATCTGGCCACACATTTTCTTCCATTTTTCTGCAATTTGCACAACTCTTACCNGTAAAGTCTACGAAAAGAGGCTTTCCTTGTTTTTTGGCTTCAGCCAACGCTTCGNCCAAAGTAAAGTAGCCTGTAAGCCNTTGAGGAACGTGTAGTTCATCAGAGAAACGTATACCAGAGCTTTCTGAATGTCCTGCGGAGACACCTCCACTAGTCACAACATAATCTTGCGTAGTTAGGGGTGGTAATAATCCTGCCAAAGGCTTGAGAGGTGCACCCCACATGCCTGGGAGCATCCACAAACCAAACGAAAACACAATAACCGCAAATAAGAATCTAAGCACTGGAATTCTTGGTAAATCACTATCGTGAGGAAACTTAATCTTACCTAATAAGTATAGCCCGAGGAGCATTGCCAACACTACCCAAATTGCTATGAATACATCTCTATCTAGTATCCCCCAATTATATACTAAATCCGCTTGAGATAAAAACTTCAATGCTAGAGCCAATTCTACAAATCCGAGAACAACTTTTACTGAGTTTAACCAACCACCTGACTTAGGCAAACCATTTAACCAAGCAGGGAACACTGCAAAAAGTACAAATGGGAAAGCAAATGTCAATGCAAATCCTAGCATAGCTATCAACGGTCTTAGTGTCTCTCCTCCGGCAGCCAATATAGAAACGGAACCTACTATTGGCACGGTACAAGAAAAAGACACCAATACAAGGGTAAAAGCAATAAAAAATATACCTATATAACCTCCTTTATCTCCTTTTGCATCCATTTTATTGACAAAGCTAGACGGTAGTGTNAACTCAAACATTCCAAAGAATGATAGAGCAAAAAACACAAATATTCCGAAGAAAAGAATATTCGGCAACCAATGTGTGCTCAGCATATAAGTGAATTTCTCATCAAATACTTTAGCCAAGATTAATCCCAACACTAAGTAGATGCCGACGATGCTTGCCCCATAAAATAACCCTTTGAGAATACCTTTTTTTCTGTCAGTTTCTTTNGTAAAAAACGCAACTGTCATAGGGATCATAGGAAAAACACAAGGTGTTACTAATGCCAATAATCCTCCACCAACTCCTAATAAAAACAAAGCCCATAAAGACATTGATTTTAAATCATCTTTGTTANCCGCTTCCTTAAGCTCCTCAGCAACATTGTCTAAACTATCCTTCGCTGAAGAAGGCAGTACTTCTGAACCTATGGTATCTTTAGCAGCAATACCTTCCTGCGNTGTTTCTTTAGTGGACACATCTGTTTTTCCTGTCTCTGTTGGATTAACTTGCGTGCCTTGTGGATTATCATTTGTGATTTTATTCGGTTTTTCGTTAGGTACTACAGTACTTGGAGTGACAACCTTTGGAGGTTCACTTACTAACAAATTATCAATGGAAAACTTGTGTTTGAACGTAACACACATGCCATCTTCGGTACACATTTGATAGTCCAACCTTCCCTTTATAATCGGCTCATTGCTAAGGATTTTTATCTTTTGTCGAAACTCACCTTTNTTTTTGAAATCCGCAATTTCGCCTTCTCCACATACCATCTCCCAAAGTTCGTCTGAGTGAAAATGGGCTCCAATTGCCTCTGCCTCCCCTATCAAACTTGCACCAGTCAAATCAAATTGAAATCTTGCCTTTTGAGGTCCACAATCGACATAATCGAACTTATTAGAATAAATATTNTAGCCATCTGGTATATCCGTCTTAAAAGTTACATCTATGACTTCACCTACGCTAACCTTACTTTTGTCTACAGACTGGTTCCAATTCGCCTCAGGTATTTGCCCAAATACTACNGATGCCATTAGCATCGTTAATCCTAAAATCAGGAANTTCTTCATAAATATTGATTTAATTACTTCAAATAAAACGCTTTGCAATACAAAACATTACATCAGATGTAGATAAGTGCATAAAAGTTGTATTAGCCGCAAGTAGCACACCACTAACTTTGACCCATAAAAACAACAGAATGAAATTGGTTTTCTCCCTATTTTTAGCTTCAGTAGCCTCACTATCCCTTGCTCAAAAAAAGCAAACACCACAAGAGTATATTGACAAATATAAAGAATTGGCTATTATAGAAATGCACAGGGGCGGCGTGCCCGCTAGCATCACGCTTGCTCAAGGTATACTAGAAAGTAGCAGCGGTAATAGTAGACTCGCCAAACTAGCCAACAATCACTTTGGAATAAAGTGCAAAGGCGGATGGACAGGAATGTCAGTAAGGGCTGATGACGATGCTCCGGATGAATGCTTTAGAGCATACGAAAGTGTCCTTGAATCTTACAAGAACCACTCGGAGTTTCTGAGGGCAAATTGGAGATATCACGAGCTGTTCGAACTAGATCGTACCGACTACAAAGGATGGTGCCACGGGCTACGCAAAGCTGGATATGCTACCAATAAGCAGTATGGCAATATCCTCATAAGCCTGATAGAACGCTATGAACTATACCAATATGATACGGAAGACGTACCAAGGAACACAGAAACAGGTGAAACAATAAATGATATCCCCGTAAAAATTGCTACCGAAGGTGAAACTGTAGCCACGATAGCCTCCGCTAATGATGTAAAAGACCGACACATCCGCAAATGGAATGACCTACCTGAAGATTCCGAAATACAAGCAGGGGATGTGGTGTATCTTAAGCCAAAGCGTAGACGCGGGTCTGAAGAGAAGCACGTGGTGTCTTCTGGTGAAGATATGCGTGAAATATCTCAACTGTACGGCATTAAGCTAAAACAACTCTACAAGAAAAACCGCATGGAGATGGGCACACAACCGCAAGAAGGTGAGGTGTTGTATATGCAATATAAACGTGCTAAGGAAGATAGCATTGCATTAGAAACTGCTACTCCTGCGTGGAAAGAAGAACCCGAAGTGTTTGTTAATCCGCATAGTATCGCTAAAAAAGAGGAGGAAAATGCAGAAAAACTACCACCCATCAAAAAATCGGATATTGTGGTGCCTGATTTCCATCTGGTGGTAGCAGGAGATAATATTTACCGAATAGCGGAAAAATACCAAGTACTGGAAGAAGACATTCTAACTTGGAATAAAAACCTGAATCCAAGCACCATGAAAATCGGTCAGAAAATTTATCTCAAAAAGGAGGTTGCTGATAAAAATAATATGAGCACAGACCTCGAAGCAGAGGCGAAAATTGACTCCCCAACTACGAAGAAAGAAATAAAAAAGATAGAGGAAGAAATCACAGTAGATGGTCCAATAACACACATTGTAGCAAAGGGCGACACCTTATACAACATCTGCAGACGTTACAAAATAACGGTAGACGACCTTAAGAAATGGAATGACCTCAGCACTACAAATATTACCATAGGTCAAAAACTTCAAGTATCCGAATAATGACGCATTACCAGATACTCGGCATACTCATTGTTTACTTTCTCGTACTAATACTCTTATCTTGGGTTACCAGTAAAAATGCTGACTCTTCGTCATTTTATTCAGGCAACAAAAAGTCACCTTGGTTTTTGGTAGCCTTCGGGATGATCGGGGCTTCACTATCGGGAGTTACATTTCTGAGTGTTCCCGGTTGGGTAGCGACCACACATTTTGGCTATATGCAAATGGTGATGGGCTATATGGTAGGCTATATCATCATAGCTCAAGTGCTTATTCCTCTATATTACAAACAAAATCTTACGTCTATCTACACCTATCTCGAAAATAGGTTTGGAACAGTGTCCTACAAAACCGGAGCGGCATACTTTTTACTCAGCAGAATAATAGGAGCTTCTTTCAGATTATTTCTAGTAGCCGGGGTATTACACACAGTAGTTTTTGCCCCATTTCAGATACCATACTGGGGAACTGTGGCTATTACTATCTTACTCATATTTGCCTATACAGCAAAGGGCGGCATCAAAACAGTAGTGTACACCGATGCTTTACAGACTTTTTTCTTAATTACTGCGGTAGTGCTCACAATTGTGTTTATCATACACCAATTAGGGTGGACGTATCAAGAGACATTTGAAAACCTCGTGGCAGACCCCAATACGCAAGTCTTTCATTTTGAGGGGCAAGGTGCCAATGTATTTTGGAAACAATTCTTAGGCGGAGTATTTATAGCCCTAGCTATGACGGGACTAGACCAAGATATGATGCAAAAAAACCTAAGCATCAAGAACATTGCTTCGGCTCAAAGAAATATTTACCTCCAGATGGTCATGTTTATCGTGGTAAACATCGTATTTCTCAGTCTTGGTGTTCTCCTCTATACCTATGCGGCAGAAGCTCAAATTTCAGGCATAGAAAAAAGCGACCAACTTTTTACCATCATCGCTATGCAGCATGCCACTCCGTTTATCGGGGCATTCTTTATCATAGGGCTCATAGCAGCTGCATATAGCAGTGCCGATAGTGCACTTACTGCACTTACCACTAGTTTTTGTATCGATTTCTTGGGCTTTGAACGCACAAAACCTACCAATCTCGCCACACGAAGAATAGTACACATAGCTTTTGCAGTCATATTATTCTTTACCATCCTCATTTTCGAATCACTAAATAATGATGCTGTAGTAGCAGAACTTTTTAGAGCTGCAGGTTTTACTTATGGACCATTATTGGGTCTATTTTCTTTTGGCATACTGACCAAGCATAAAATTATAGACAAGGCCGTAATAGCAATAACGCTATTCTCTATTGCATTAACCGTGGTATACTATTACCAAATGCCCATTTGGGTACAAGGCTTCAAACCGGGCTTTGAACTAATACTCATAAACGGCACAACAACCTTTATTTTACTCTATATTACCGCCCTATTAAATCAACGAAAAGCATAACACCATAAAGATGACAGACAAATCAAACGAAAGAATAAAACAGGCTTTTCAAAACAAAGATTGGCCAGAGATCAAAAGTTCTAATAGTTGGAACATATTCAAGGTAATGGCCGAATTTGTAGATGGGTATGATACCCTCGCAAAAATAGGCCCGTGTGTATCCGTATTTGGCTCAGCCAGAACCAAACCGGGCACTAAATATTACAAAATGGCCGTAGACATAGGTAAAAAACTTGCTGCCGCAGGACTAGGAGTAATCACTGGTGGAGGACCCGGCATTATGGAAGCAGGTAATAAGGGTGCCAGTCAAGAAAAAGGAGCTTCTGTAGGACTAAATATTGAGTTGCCCTTTGAGCAGAATAACAACCCCTACATAGACCCAGATAAAAGCATTGATTTTCATTTCTTCTTTGTACGCAAAGTGATGTTTATGAAATATGCTCAAGGATTCATCGTATTACCAGGAGGATTTGGCACATTGGATGAGCTTTTTGAAGCACTCACCCTTATTCAAACCAAAAAAGCTGCTGGCTTCCCAATCATATTAGTAGGTTCAGATTTTTGGACTGGAATGATAGATTGGATCAAAACAACTATGCTAGAGCAAGAAGGCAACATTAGTCCGGATGATTTACACCTATTTAAAGTAGTAGATACGGCAGATGAAGCCGTGAATGAGATTTTTGACTTCTATAGCAAGTACAGTATGAGTCTAAATTTCTAAATTCGCAGTACAATGAAAAAAATATTATTCTTTTTAGGATTTGCCATAGCCCTTGCAGGCTGTAGCGAAGACCCGGCAACACCAGCAGAAAACGGAACAGAATCAACTCAAGTATCGCTTGTAGGTACTTGGAATTTAGAAAAACTAGTACAGGAAAACGGTAAGATCAGTTTGATGGGCACCGTGCTATCTACCTTTACTTCAGAAAGCAGCGAAGAAACGGGAACTGTACAGTTTACCGAGGATGGAAATTTTGGATCAAATTTTGGATATAAGAGTGCAATGACGATAGTCACGGCAGGTCAACCAATCAACAGTGAACAAGATGTACCACCTACTCCGATAGGCGGAACTTATACGCACGATGCTGCTGCTAATACTTTTACCGTAACGCAATTTGATGGTACGGTTGCTGTAGCAAACATCACTTCACTCACTGCAAATGAGCTCATTTACACAACTCAGATAAATACAGTAGTAGAAAATGGCGGCTTTAGTAACATAGTGACTGCGGATGTTACCACAACCTTAAGTCGATAACATAACACGCCCACTTATGAAGGAGGGTCATAGAACAACATTCCAAAAGCATTTGCCATCGGCAAGTGCTTTTGTGTTTTTATTACGTTTCTCGCGTTGCGTAACAATAGGATTCGTCGTGTACATATTGACATCGTTCGTTCCGCCTTCTGACATTTTCGGTCATGCAAACAGTTATCAAATTAGCAACAACACTTCATACTACTCCGTATACTTCCCTACCAAGCTCATAGAACATTATAACTTCTGTGAAGGAGAAGTACAGACTTATGACTACCTGTTCAAAAATGCAGGGCAATTACCCCTTGTGATTTCATCCGTAAGATCAGGTTGTGGGTGCTATGCCGCTAGTTGGCCTAAAGATGCTATCCAAGCCGGAGATACAGGGGTAATCCGGGAGGTACTATAGCCGAGGTAGGCCGGGAAAATTCCATCGTACGCTTACCGTTATTTTTAAGGATGACATAATTCCACGGCAAATGCTCCACGTAAAAGGGTACACTGTACCCAAGGATAAATGCCAAAGTAAGAAGTGAAGAGTTGGTCGGTTTGAAAATATAGGTGCAACTTTGCACTTCTAAAATCTGCTAATGACCAATTTACAAGATACCATAACCGCACCGGCTACTCCAGCGGGCGTTTCTGCATTAGCCGTCGTGAGAGTTTCTGGCCCCGACGCTATCGCGATAGTAGACAAATGCTTTACTAAAAACATAACAAATGCGGATGGTTATACCATACACTACGGCCATATTATAGATGGCGATATACATGTAGACGAGGTACTAGCGAGTGTATTCAGAAATCCACAGTCTTACACAGGAGAAGATTCGGTAGAAATATCCGGACACGGTTCTCCATACATTACCAAACGAATCATAGAAACCTTGCTCAAAAATGGTGCTCGAATGGCTGAACCGGGTGAGTTTACCATGCGTGCTTTTCTGAATGGTAAGCTAGATTTAGCCCAAGCCGAAGCCGTGGCAGATATGATAAGCAGCAGTAGCGAGGCAAGTTTGCAAATGGCTCTTAGTCAGATGCGTGGTGGTTTCAGTAGCGATATAGCGACCCTACGTCAGGAGTTGATAGACTTTGCAGCCCTCATTGAGCTAGAAAATGATTTTGGAGAAGAGGATGTAGAATTTGCAGATAGAGATGGATTGAAAAATCTCATCGCTAAACTGCTCACGCAAATAGAAAAACTACGGAGCTCCTTTGCATCAGGTAACGTGCTTAAGAACGGGATAAACACCGTGATAGCTGGCAAGCCCAACGCAGGGAAAAGCACAATGCTAAATGCCCTGCTCAACGAAGATCGAGCAATCGTATCTCACATAGCCGGAACCACTAGAGANACCATAGAAGAAGTTTTTACGCTCAATGGCATACAATTTAGGCTGATAGACACTGCAGGCTTGAGAGAAAGCTCCGATACCATAGAGCAAATAGGTGTAGGTAAGACCAAAGAAAGTATGAGTAAAGCAGAACTGCTAGTTTATCTGTTTGATATTAGCATCAGCTCTCCTAGCGAATTGGTTGCCGAGTTAAAATCACTACCTCACATGGAACAAACCATTTTAGTAGCCAACAAAGCAGACGAAACTTCGTACAAAAAAGAAGACTGGCCTGAGAATACGATCTTTGTCTCTGCTAAGAATAAGGACATAGGACCACTGATACTCGAACTGGAAAGAGTAGCTAGCCACTATGAGTTAGGCAATGAAACCGTGGTAAATAATGCTCGTCACGCAGATGCACTTGCCAAGAGTTCACAAGCTCTGCAAAAAGTACTCAGTGGACTTGACACGGGACTCACCAGCGATATGGTAGCTCTTGATATACGCAATGCTCTATACCAACTGGGACTTATCACTGGTGAAGTTGCTAACGACGAAATATTAGACTCCATTTTTACAAGGTTTTGTATTGGGAAGTAACCAATCAATGAAAACTTGCCGTAAATAAAAGTTTACCAATCTGTTATACAGTATTTTAAGGATTTTAGAGTATTCTTTGTTTGAGTGAATACTTGTGTTATTTGACCATCCTTGTACCTTATTTGTACCTTTGACTATATCCGAGTGGAAGTTTCGGAGGATATCTATAGTAATTCCTCCCAAATTGGACACTATAGGACATCTGTGGCAATAATTGACATATTACGTAGTAGTATCTCCCATCTACTTCTTTTTCGTAAATTGAAATGTGTGTGGAGTTATAAGTCTTTAGAGTCATATTACGATAATGTGGCTTGGAATCTTTTAATTTTTGGTAAAAGTAAATCGCAATCGCTTCCTCTTTCATTTTGTAATCTTCATAAGTAACAGACATATTCTCACCATAACCGGTCTTCCTGTTAAAGTGACGAAGGGCTCTTGAATAGAAACTGTTTTCACCCAAACCATGTAAAGGGATATCTGGAAATGTATACTGATATTTTTTTGAGTCCTCTCTTGAATGCATCGGCGAAAGCACTATCCATTTTCTGACATTCTTTTATGTATAGTTGTATTGCTATTGGCGTCCATGAATTTGTAAAATCACGAACCGAGTAGTTTATAGACAGGGGTTCAACAGGTAAGTTTTTACGCTCCTTATTTAATAACTCCACGAACGTTTAATTAATAATTTTCTCATCTAAGTGGTTTTTACTTAGCAAGACTGTCGGAATCATAAGTAAGATGATGAATGATTTCTTCATTTGGTTCCTGGATTAAGGCACTGAAAAATAGGTGTGTTCTGTGGTGCGCAGAACCGTGTCACAAGTTGAAACAGCCTCAGGACAAATGAGCGTGTATCTTTCTATGTAGAACTTGATGGTATCACCTGTTGTCACCTCGACATCCGTCTTGTTTGCATAATGAGTGTACTCGCCATTATTTTCCCTAGGTGCCTCCTGATAAAGGTCTATGGCCTGGTAAAAGAGAGGCTCCATAAAATGTTCGGGAGATAAAGAATAGAGTTCCCATCTTTCCACAGTGTATCCATAATGATAGAAATAGGTATTATCCGTAAAGAGGTATTTCTCTCCTTTTATGTCTAAAATTGAATACTCAATGGGCTCTCCAAATTTCATGTGCCATAAAGTGTCTCTTCGTTCGCCCAAGCTCACTTCAAGTGTGCTCCCACAAAGCCTTGAATGATACTTTTCAGTCTCATCACAAGTGAACGCTCCTAAATCTCGAATTGTAACGGGTCCAACAACCACCTTTTGAGTCTGATTGGAGTAATCAGTGGATTCGACTCGTTCTGCGTTAATACAACTCTGAAGGCCAAGTAATAGGGATATCGATAAAATAATGGTTAGGTCTTTTTTCACACTTGTTGGCGTTTGCTTAAATGGGGGTATGTTGTCTTTAAAGTAGATATTTTTATCGTCAAGTATAATATTTATGATTCTTAGCACGTTACAATTTTATAACAAAATCCTAAAACCTAATAGTATGAGAATCCTTGTCTTTTGTTTCTTTACGGTCTTAACAACAATAAAGACCCAAGCCCAAACCACCATTGAAAAACCAGACGGTGTTACAGTAACGACATACCCTGATGGTGTTACGGTGACTAAATACCCCAACGGTGTTACGAAGACTTCGTCCGGAAGTTGTGATATGTGGATAATTGATTGGAAAGAAGACGGCCTTTTAAGAGACAAAGTAATGAACGAAAAGGAGCAATCCATCTTTGATGATTTAGTAGGAAAGTTGCCCGAAGGACATCGGGTTGAAATTTCCATGGTCTACTATTCTAAAATCAAAGAAGAAATGTGGGTGCTCTATGAACTTACTCTTAACGATGGAAGGGTTCATAGAAGCTTTAAGGATTTGGACAACTTCACTTCTTGGGTTTTTCAAACGAACCAATAACTTAGAAATAATTTTTTTATGAAACAAATACAGGTGTTGTCCATTGCTTTATTGATGTCCTCCGCCAGTTTAAGTCAAGCTCTACAGCCTACCGGTACGATGTATAATGGCGAGATTGTTTTTTCTCAGGAACCACAACTCATGGAAAGTCTATTACAAGTTTATAATATCGATACTACAGGTTTAGAAGTCCTTGGATACCACAGTGATTGGGACTCATTAAGAACAAATTTCAAACATTCCGTTATTGTATATTCCTGCGATAAGGCCAGTAAAAATGAAAAATCTTACACCGTTACCAGAAATGAAGATAGGGAAGTGTTAAAAAAATACACGGTCATAGTTTTATGTGATGAGAAAGATAAGAAGTTTCTAAACCTCAGGGTATTTTGATGCCTCAAGGAGATTATAAGATAATCTTCGTAATGGTTGAAGAACTCGTACTCTCACTATGATTTTATGGTCAATGCAAATGTATGGGATGATTATACCTATGACTCATTTATCGTTCTGTATAAAATAGAATACGATACTAATAATCTCCATAATCCATTTGTGATGACGGCCTCCCATACAGCTTTTAAAAATGATTAAAATAATGTTGCGACTAAAACCCCTAATCAAGGCGGCCCCCCTGTTCTTACTAATAACACCTTTTCTTCTGGCTTTCTCCGTTGGGACCGCCAGAAATGACGCTCTAAAAATACATAATGATGCGCGGGCTGAAGTAGGACAGTCCGACTTACAATGGTCTGGAAAACTCGAGCGAGAGGCAAAGAGATATGCAATCTTTTTAGCTCGTCGTGATAGAGGATTAAAACACGATAGGAAAAGCAAAGACGGAGAAAACTTGTACATGGAATATGGATGGTCCATGGATGAATACGAGCAAAGTGATAATTCTGATTCGAATGAGAATTATCTCGGCAGAGCCTCAGAAGCATGGCTTTCAGAGCGAGATGAGTATACTTATGACAGAGTAAGTTGGTCAAATAGTGAGAACACAGGACATTATACCCAAATGATATGGTCTAATACCCAATATGTAGGAATTGCATCGGCAATATCCGCGTCCGGAACGGTGTATGTTGTCGCACGATACAGTCCGGCCGGGAACATCTTAGGTGTTTACCCGTATTAATGATGCACCTCACGTTGTGCTGAGAGTTTTCGAAGTGCCATCCTAAAATTGAACTTTTTAGATTTTTAAACCTGGAGATATCAATTGATAACTGCCCGGTCATTACTAGTGGTCGCAAATTCTGAATACCTTGTTTTAGGTATATTTGCGTCACAACACCTTAGAATTCTTAAATAGCGAGATGAAACTATTCAAATTAAAACCATTGACCTCGAAAGCCCTATTAATGGGATTAGGTCTGCTAGTATTGATATTTTTAATGACAGAGGTGAGTACGCAGGATAAGCTGGATTCAATCAAAGAACAGGAGGCACAAGAACAGAAAGAGATTGGCTCTGAAGACACTCCAATAGAAGACGTCGATTTAATCGAAATGTTTCAGAAAGTCCAAAAATCAGCGGCTAATGACGGTGATTACAATGATGGTGTAAGTGCATCTTTTAAAACAGATAAAATGGAGTTTGTTTTAANAGTATTAGAAAATCCCAACTTATACGATTCATTGAGTGAAGTTGAAAAAAGAAATTTTTTTAGATTACTGAGTGAAGTACCCGATTTATCTGACCAAATGTTCGATGGAGTATTAAAAACTTTTA
>JGI26086J50260_1000586_pt1 | contig 22764 bp, 25 predicted proteins | sample SaaInl3SG_22_DNA_FD_50260 | JGI IMG/M metagenome (IMG submission 50260)
GGGACTGGAAAAAGGGCGTCAGCCTTGCTTCTGCTGTCGCAGATTCATCTAGGAGCGGTGTGCCCGGGCCGATTGCTAAGAATACCCAAACTGCGACAACGGCAAGGCACGCATACCCAGCGTAAGCGAGTCCGCGCCGTTCTTCCAGCGTAAGTTCGGTGCTGGGGTCTTTCACGTCCATAGTCAGCGTGCCGCCGCCAGATACGACGGGGGCAAGTCTGGGTTCGACGATGCGATCGGTGACATACCAAATAACCGGCAAGAAGACGAATGTCATGGCCACGATAAAATACGCATTGCCTGCAATATTCGCATCCCACGTTGGTAGAATCGTTTCGGCGGCTGCCTCTGTAATGCCAAAAAGTAGCGCGTCAAGCTGCCCAGGAAAGAGATTGGCAGAGAAGCCGCCGGAGACACCCGCAAATGCTGCGGCGATACCGGCGATGGGGTGACGTCCCGCTGCGGCAAACACGACGCCGGCAAGAGGGATTAGTACGACGTAAGCCGCATCGGTTGCCAAATTGCCGAGCATTCCAATTAGCGCGACAGCAGGAGTGAGCAGAAAGGCAGGGGCTTTTGACATAGCACCGCTCATGGCGGCTCCGAAAAAACCGGAACGCTCGGCCACGCCTGCGCCCAGCATGACCACCAATACATACCCTAACGGGTGAAAGCTGGTAAACGTCGAAGGCATGCTCACGAGAAGGCGGCGGATATTCTCGCTCGAAAGCAGTGACTCTGCGCTAATAATCAGTGCGTTGCCGTCGGCGTCGACTGACACGGGGTGGGCAGCAGAGACGCCGAAAAAGGTGGCGATGACACTCGCTGCAATCACACCGAGAATACAGTAGACAAAAATAAACACCGGGTCGGGGAGTTTATTGCCGGATCGTTCGATCCAGCCTAGAAAGCCGTCTGCGCGTGAAGTGCTCGTGTTCATGCCGTTATCCCTCTGCTGTGGATTTTCCATTGGTGTGCTAAATCGACTGCACCGGTCTAGCGGAGCAATTTTTCAAAACTGTTATACATAGCTGTCACGAATAACAACCAGTCGCTATCTCAGTAATCGAAAGAACGTATTGAGTTCGTCAAGGTAGGTCTGGGTTTGCTCGAGTGCCGCGAAATGCCCGCCTTTTTCAAGTTGTGCCCAGTGCCTAATGTCGTATGCCGCTTCTGCCCAGGCTCGCGGGGTGATATAGATTTCGGCTGGGAAGAGTGCGACACCGGTAGGAACGTCGATATACCCCGTTGGTTTTATCTGTGGAACTGCTCGGTTCTCATAGTAAATACGCATCGAAGAGGTGATCGATTCGGTAAACCAATAAATGGAAATATTCGTCAGCAACTCATCTTTGCTAAAGTAGTCGTCCAAATTGCCTCCAGCGCCTTGGGGCATGTCGGTCCAACCGTGAAATTTTTCGAGTATCCAAGCGGCTAGACCCGCCGGTGAATCATTGAGCGCATAACCAAGGCTCTGAGGTTTGGTTGCTTGAATCTGTTGATAGGCTAATTCGCCGCGCATGTAATTCCCGCGGGTTTCCCGTAGTTCAGCCTCGCTGGCAGTCACGTTCTCGCGCTGAGTTTTATCCTCGGGCGGCCCTGCCAGAATCATGTTCGAATGCAGGCCAATCAGTCGCTCAGGGAAATGATTAGCATGATGGCTGTTGATAACCGCGCCCCAATCGCCGCCCGCAATGGCATAACGCTCATAGCCGAGCGTCTGCATTAGGCCGGCAAGTAAAAGCGCGATTCTCTCGGGATTCATGCCAGGCTCAGTGGGCGCTTGCGAAAATCCGAATCCGGGTAGCGAAGGCGCAATGACGTGATAGCTATCAGCGATATCTCCCCCATGTGTTTCGGGGTCTGTTAAGGGGCCGATTAGCTTATGAAATTCGGCAATCGAGCCTGGCCAGCCATGAACGAGCAGGAGGGGGATCGCATCGGGATTGGCAGAGCGCTGGTGGATAGTGTGAATGTTAGCGCCTTCTACAACCACCATAAACTGATCGAAACTGTTGAGCGTAGATTCTTGTGCACGCCAATCGAATCCCTCGCGCCAATAAGCAATAAGGTCGCTCAGTGCGCCCAACTCGGTGCCGTATTCCCAGCTAACTCCTTCGAGTTGATCGGGCAGGCGGGTGCTCGATAGACGCCGATTGAGGTCGTCTATCGCTTCGTCTGGAATAGTTATTTTATACGGAATCACCACTTTATCTCCCATTTCTTGCAAGGTGGCTGAATCGGTTTGGGCTGAACTTGATACTGAGATCAAAACCGCCGCCGTAGCAAAAATAAAGGGGAATAGTCTCATCATGTCTGCTCCGGNTACTCGCTCAAAACACGCCCAAGAATCGCAAGCGCTTCATCGATTTCACTGTGTTTTACATTCAGCGCAGGCAAAAAGCGAAGACTGTTTCCGCCCGCTTTTACAACCAGTAAACCTTCACTCTGAAGTCTGGCGATAAGCGCTGCAGCATCTGTATGGCAGCGCAAACCGAGCATAAGGCCGAGTCCGCTTACTTGGCTCAGTAAAGTGGGGTACTGCGCAACCAGATCTTCTAAACCGCTGCGTAAATGAAAGCCCGCATGCTGCACGTTAAGCATAAAGTCATCACTTAATAGCTCATCTAACACGGCATTGCCGACGGCGGTAGCAAGTGGGTTGCCACCGAAGGTGCTGCCATGACTGCCGGCTGTCATCGGCGCCGCGACTATCGCAGTAGCGAGGCAAGCGCCTATCGGAATACCACCGCCAAGCCCTTTTGCACTTGCTAGCAAATCGGGTGTTACCCCAAGCTGTTGGTAAGCGAAAAGCGACCCTGTTCGGCCCACGCCGCTCTGTACTTCATCGAACATGAGTAGAATATCGTGTTCGTCACAGAGTGCGCGTATTGAGGCAAGGTAATCCTTAGGGACGGGGCGTATGCCTCCTTCTCCTTGAACCGGTTCAAGAACGATGCCTGCTGTGTTTTCGGTTATTGTTGTCTTTAATGCAGCAAGGTCACCAAAGTCGACTTGATCGAAACCCGCATCGCCAACGACAAATCCGTCGCAGTGCACCGGATTAAACGCTGAGGCTATGGCGCTGAGCGTGCGGCCGTGAAAAGAGTTTCGCAGCGAGATGATGCGATTCTTATGGATTTCGCCACGCGCAAAAAAGTAACGACGAATAACTTTATATCCAGCTTCTACTGCTTCGGCGCCCGAATTACAGAAGAAGACCTTGTCGGCGAAAGTGTTATCGACGAGCCGCTGCCCGAGTTTTTCGGCTTGTTTGATGCGGTATAAATTGGAGGTATGCCAAACCGTTTGCGCCTGTTGGTTAAGCGCATCGATTAGTTTGGGGTTGCTGTGCCCAAGGCAATTCACCGCGATACCCATTGCAAAATCCAAATAACGCGTACCGTCTGCCGTGAATAATTCGGAACCCCGACCCGTTTCGAACTCGAGAGTCGGTGAACCGTAATTGTCCATTAATGCAGAACCGTGCGGTGAAGCGGAATTCATGGTGTGTTCCTAAGTGGTGAAGCGATCTCGCTATGCGGTTTAATTGGCTCGACGGTGCCGAGCGTGAGTCTACCTTGCTAGGTTGTTTTTAAGCATTTATCTGTAAATCATGCCGCACTAAAGTGTATCATTCAATTTAAGGTTTCACGCGAGCTACGAGTAAAAAAAGGGAAGGTCGTTGATGAATCAGAGTCAAAGTGAGAGGTGAGGTTATGCTGTTTAGTTTAGGTGGTGCATTGAAGCGAAGCGCCGAACTCCCTACCGCGCAGGATGCGCTTCCCGACAGGCAGGATGCCGCGCTTTTTNACCCNGAACATTTTGTCTCCGGACGCCGAATAGCCGAGCCATTGCCAGAGCANTTGTCGCGCGCAGTCTTCGGCCTAGGCTGTTTTTGGGGCGCTGAGCGCTTGTTTTGGGAGCTCGAAGGCGTTTATAGCACCGCCGCCGGTTATGCGGGCGGAATCACTGCCAATCCAAGCTACGAGGACGTGTGCAGTGGGCAAACCGGACATACTGAGGTCGTTATCGTGTTCTTCGATCCTGCTCTGATTACCTACGAGCAACTGCTCGGAGCTTTCTGGGAGGCGCACGATCCTACTCAAGGGATGCGACAGGGTAACGATGTAGGGACGCAATATCGCTCGGCGCTCTATACGTTCAATGCTGAACAGCAAAAGCAAGCTGAAACCGCCGCTCAGGTTTTTCAATCAGCGCTCAAGGAGAAGGGTTACGCGACGATTACCACCGAAATCGCCTCGCTCGATACGTTCTATTACGCCGATGATTACCACCAGCAGTATCTTGCAAAAAACCCTAATGGCTATTGCGGGCTTGCCGGCACGGGCGCCTGCTATAGGCCTGAATAAGTTTCTGTTGAGCAGGTAAAGAGTAACTCAAGGAGAGTAGTGTGACAGCGCCTTCGAATTCTAAGCAACCCTCGATAGACCCGCTGGTCATCGCGATTTCGTCCAGAGCGCTGTTTGATTTAGCGGAAAGCCATCAAGTNTACGAAGAAGAGGGGCTNGCAGCCTATCAGCAGTATCAGATTGCTCGNGAGTCTGAGCCTTTACCGCCCGGCGACGCCTTTAGTCTGGTGCAAAAATTGTTGCGGCTAAACGAGCAACTCGAAGAGTCGCCCGTGCAGGTAATCCTCTTGTCTCGCAATAGTGCCGATACAGGGCTGCGCATTTTTAACTCTATAAAACACTATGGCTTGGACATTAGTCGAGCAGCCTTTAGCGGCGGCGAAAGCCCTTACCGGTATATATCAGCCTTTAATAGTCATCTATTTCTCTCCACCGATGGCGCAGATGTGAGGCGCGCACTAGAGTCTGGTGTTGCTGCTGCGACCATTCTNCCTTCCAACAAAGCTGCCGCTGAGAGTGCTACGCTCAAAATTGCGTTCGACGGCGACGCGGTGTTGTTTTCGGATGATTCGGAACGTATCTATAAAAAGGATGGGCTTGAAGCGTTTACCCGCAATGAGGTTGCGGCGGTAGACGAGCCGCTAAGCGGCGGGCCATTCAAGCCGGTTCTTGCAGCGCTTCAGCAAATCCAGATGGCCTTTCCTATCGGAGAGTCGCCGCTGCGCACCTGTCTGGTTACGGCGCGGGCGGCTCCGGCACATGAGCGCGTCGTTAAGACACTAAGGCACTGGAATATACGCATCGACGAGTCACTGTTTCTTGGCGGTTTAGACAAAGGTGAGTTCCTNCGCGCCTTCGATGCAGATGTGTTTTTCGATGATCAGCAAGGCCACTGCGACTCTGCACGTAATCATGTTGCTACAGGCCATGTACCCTCGGGAGTCGCGAACGATGTCGACTAGCTGTTCTAGCGCGTGCCGCTGACGAGATAGCCGATTCCAAGACCGCCGAGCAACATGGTGAGTGCGCCACGTAAAAACCGTTCGGGCATTTTATGCGCGACTTTTGCGCCCAATTGAATTGCTGGTAGCGAGCCGAGCAGGAGCCCTGCAAGTAACTCAAGATCAACCTGGCCTGCTACAAGGTAGCCCAGCCCTGCGACGAGGGTGAGTGGTACCGCGTGCGCAATGTCTGTGCCCACAATCCTCACGCTGCTGGTCTCGGCGTAAATCGTCATGAGAATCGCTGCGGCGAACGCGCCTGCTCCCACCGATGAGAGAGTGACACAAGTACCGAGTATTAATCCCATCGTAAAAGTCGCGGTAGCGCGATTTCGATTCACGACACCCATGATGAAACTTGGCTTACCTAATGCTGCGCTCGCGCGGAGCTTATTTCGCGCCAAAAGCATGAAGGCGGTGAGAATCAGCATGATACCGAGGCTTGCAGTCAACAGGGCTTCGCTTTGCTGCAGGCTAACCAGATAACCGCCAGACAGGGCCCAATGCGTCATCAGTGCTGCGGGTAAACTTCCCGCTGCAAGTATTTTCACCACTCCCCAGTCNATTGATTTTTTCTTGTGATGCGCGATTACGCCGCTCGTTTTGGTGAGCGCGGCATANAGNAAGTCTGTGCCGATTGCGACAGCCGGCGCATAGCCAAATAGGAGAAGGAGAGGGGTCATGAGTGATCCTCCTCCTACACCGGTAACCCCGATTGCGAAGCCGACTGCGGCGCCCGCAGCGACATGAGCAAGCGCTGGGAAAAAGCCAGCTGTCAGCCCGCTGAGCAGCATTCCATCGAGCGTGCCACCGGCGTCAACCACAAGGGTTGCGATATCCATATTCTGTCCTTGGGTTATTGTTTTTGACTATAGCGGTGCGTTAGGTGCAGCAGAATAGCCTCGCGCGTATATTCCATAAAGGAATTAATTGTTATAGTTTTATTCTTTTGCGGTCTATGAGTTTCGGCGCTTAGCGGGTCTTATTCAGGCTTCGCGTTTGATTAGTTAAGAGAATCAGGTGGTTACAAATTGAAATTACAACAGCTGCGTTATATCTGGGAAGTCAATCGTCAAGGCCTTAATGTATCCGAGGCAGCCAATGCACTGTTTACCTCGCAGCCTGGTGTAAGTAAGCAAATTAGGGCGCTGGAAGATGAATTGGGTATTCAGATATTCGAGCGCCGTGGTAAGCAGCTCGTCGCAGTAACGGGAGCTGGGCAGCGAATTCTCGACGCTAGCGGCGATGTGCTGAGCCGCATCCAAAACATTAAATCGATGGCCGATGAGTTGCGCGATGAGAGTAAAGGGGCGCTTTCTATTGCCACGACTCATACGCAATGCCGCTACGTGCTGCCCGCTGTTATTAAGACCTTCCGCGCTCGCTATCCCAACGTCTCATTGCATATGCATCAGGGCACACCTGTGCAGATTGCCCAAGCTGCAGCTGATGGCACGGCCGATATCGCTATTGCAACCGAGGCCTTAGAACTGTTCGAAGAACTGACTATGCTGCCCTGTTATCGATGGAACCGTGCCGTGATAGTGCCGAAGGGGCATCCGCTCGCTTCGGTTAAACGCTTAACCCTTAAGAAGCTTAGCGAGTACCCCTTAGTCACCTATAACTTTGGCTTCACGGGTCGATCTAAACTCGATGAGGCGTTTACGCAAGAGTCGCTGACTGCCAACGTAGTATTTACGGCCGCAGATGCCGATGTCATCAAAACCTATGTTCGCCTCGAGCTCGGCGTCGGTATCGTGGCGCGTATGGCGTTCGATGAGAGGCAAGATGGAGATCTTATCGCCCTGGATGCTTCTCATCTTTTTGAGCCGAGTGTGACGAAAATTGCGTTTAGGCGGGGGAGTCATCTGCGAGGCTATATGGCGGGCTTCATAGAAATGTTCGCGCCCCATATAAGCGCAGTTAATTTACAGCGTCAGATAAACGAGAACACGCAAGATGAAATCGAAGCGCATTACGCCGACGTCAAGCTGCCCGATCTCTAAGCTAGAGTTGCTTAGTAGGGATATGTAACCCGCATTCTTTTTGTGTCGCCTCTTCCCACCACCAGCGGCCCTCGCGCTCATGTTGCCCGGGNCCAACGGGCCTCGAACAGGGCTCGCAGCCTATGCTCGCAAACCCTTGGTCATGTAATTCGTTATACGGAATTTCTAGCGAACGAATGAGCTGCCATACCTCCATAGAACTGGTGTTGGCTAGAGGGTTGACCTTGATCAGCCGGCGCTGCGGAGTCGAGAAAGCTTTGTCGAATTCTATGATAGGCACCTCGCTACGCGTTGGGCTTTGGTCTCGACGTTGGCCGGTTATCCAAGCATCAAATCCTGCGAGGTGCGCTCGAAGTGGGGTGACTTTACGAATTTCACAACATTCTTTGTGGCCATCCGCGTAAAAACTAAAGAGCCCCTTGCTTCTGACTAGTTCGTTGACCGCGTCGGGATCTGGCATTAGAACATCGAGAGTAAGTGAATAATGTTTGCGCACGCGCTCTAAATAGCGATGCGTAGCAGGGTGTAATCTGCCTGTATCTAGGGTGAAAGGGTGGAGATCGATCGTCGCGGATTGTTCCTTCTCCGAAGCGACTTTTCTCAGCTTTTCGGATTGATCAACCAAGACCACGTCTTCTGCGCCACTAAATGAGAGCGCAGTTCGGCCTAGCACGGGCAACAGTGTTGCCAGAATTTCTCGTGGGCTTGCCTGCTGCAGCGATTCGTTGAGGGCATCGATATCTTGTGGGTCCATGGTGCTAACTAGCCTTGCTGAATAAATAAAGTGAGCTCAGCATATCGTGATCGCAAGCTCCATGCGTAGTATTTTCTGGTAAATGCAACGAAGGGTAAAGTCCGCTATTCGGACATCCGCTTATCTGCTAAATTGCGAGGCACACAGAATCAGAGTTAAATCTGCCGANTAGTCGGCGGATCAACGTAACAGCGACGCAAGTTTATCGCAGGCGTCCCAGAGTAGAGAGAAAAAGATGGAAATAGCATGCCTTGATTTAGAAGGGGTTCTAGTCCCCGAAATTTGGATTGGCTTCGCTGAAAAAACAGGCATCGACGAACTGCGTGCTACNACGCGTGAAGTGCCAGACTATGACGAACTCATGCAGCAACGCCTGCGAATATTGAGTGAGCACGGATTGGGGCTTCCTGATATTCAGGAGGTTATTGCGAAGATGGCGCCACTACCCGGCGCNCAAGAGTTTGTTAAATGGTTGAAAGCGAATTTTCAGCTNATCATCCTGTCAGACACATTTTATGAATTTTCGTATCCACTNATGCGTCAACTCGATTTTCCAACCTTGTTTTGTCATAAGCTAGTCTGCGACGACACGGGTAAAATTGTCGATTATAAGTTGCGGCAGCCCGACCCGAAGCGTGCCTCTGTGCAAGCGCTTCATGGGTTGAAGTTTCGTGTCATCGCCTCTGGCGATTCCTACAACGATGTGAGCATGTTAGAAGAAGCCGATGCGGGTATTCTGTTCCGAGCGCCGGAAAGGGTGATAGAAGAATTTCCACAGTATCCAGCGGTCACCGACTATGCAGACTTACGCAACGAGTTTTGCAAAGCGAGTTTGCGAGATCTGTCGCCTACCTAGAAATGTAAAGAGCCACGGAAATGGAAAGAACAGCGGGTAGGACTGAGCAGCATTGAGCCAGCCCCTACTCGATGACAAGGCTGCCCTGTACAACGAGTTGTGCGAGTAATTCTTTTATCGACTCGATTGAGAGCATTGATTTCAGCTCGCGCTTCTCGATAGGACGTGGGTCACAAAGGCGGCGTATGCTCTGTGCATCGCATGCATCAAACTCAGCGGCATTTCCATCAACGAAAAGTGTTACCGGATAGGCATTCGCTGATGCTGCGCTTTGGGTTTCTCCGCCACCCCCTGACGTAGCGGTGATGTCAGAATTAATCATATAGGCGAAGCGAGACGACGGATTGTGGCGGACGATGTCGGCAAGTTTAAGCTCTTTGCCCACACGTTTAGCTGAACCTCGGTCGATCTGGACAATAAGTTCAGGGTATTTCGGCTGCGTAACATGGCAGCCAAACCATTGTTGAAAAAGGGGCTCGTTGTCTAATTTAGCGCGCAGCATGTTGAAACTGTCGACCAAAGAAGACTGTTGAATAAGCGCTGGATCGACGGGAAGGTCAATGCTGGGGTCTTCAAAGCGATGACTGCTCNCCGAACTTCGAATGAGGAAATCGCTAAATCCNTCGATCATTTCACTATGAGAGGGCGCGCGGAAGCCGATCGAATAGCAAAGACTGTCGTCTAACGAAACTCCCCAGTGTGCAACTCGGGGAGGAACATAGAGTGCATCGCCAGGGTTGAGGATAAATTCTTCGCAGGTCTCAAAAGACTCAAGAAGGCGCAGCTGCGCTCCTTTTCGTAAAGGAGTTAAGTCGTCGCAGCGCTGGCCTAGGCGCCACTTGCGTTGACCTTGCCCCTGCAGCAGAAACACATCGTAGTTATCAAAATGTGGGCCCACTCCGCCGTCTTTACAGGCGAATGAAATCATCACATCGTCAACTCGCCAGCTTGGAACAAAATCGAATTGTTTTCTCAGGTCCGCGACTTCATCGAACCATTGATCCATGGCTTGCACGAGAAGTGTCCAATGGGTCTCGGGGAGACTCGTAAAGTCCTTTTCCTCGAAAGGCCCATTCTTCAGCGTGTAGTTATCAGGTTCGAATTCAGTAATAACTCGGCTCTCGACAAGCTCCTCGCAGGCGCATCCTGCCAATTCTTCGGGACTTAGCGGGTCGACTAATTGCGGAATGAGTTGACGGATTAGCACTGGTTCTTTTTGCCAGTACTTCTCTAGAAATTCGCGGCGGTTGAAGTCTGCCGAAATAACATTAATGCTCAAACGTTTCGTGCCTGTAAAGCGGCGTTGCCTAAATAGGTGCGAGGAGTTAAGGCGAGGAGGTCGTCTTTAGCCGAACGAGGCATCTCTAGGGTTTCGATAAATGCCCGCATTGACTCCTGATTAATTTGCTTGCCGCGCGTGAGCTCTTTGAGTTTCTCATAAGGCTGTTCTATACGGTATCGGCGCATAACAGTCTGAATAGGCTCGGCAAGTATTTCCCAACAGGCATCGATGTCGGCATCGATGGCGGCGGCATTAACCTCGAGTTTGTTGAGACCTTTGATAGCGGAACTGTAGGCAATCATGCTGTATGCCAAGCCTACGCCCATATTTCTAAGCACTGTCGAATCGGTAAGATCCCGCTGCCAGCGCGAAATAGGCAGTTTCTCTGCCAGATGATTTAGCATTGCATTCGCGAGGCCTAGATTGCCTTCCGAATTTTCGAAATCGATAGGATTCACCTTATGCGGCATGGTCGAAGAACCAATTTCGCCAGCGATAGTTCGCTGCTTAAAATAACCGATCGCAATATAAGACCAAATGTCACGGTCTAGATCGATGAGAATGGTGTTGAATCGAGCACATGCGGCAAAGACTTCAGCAACATAGTCATGGGGCTCAATCTGAGTGGTGTACGGGTTCCAAGTGAGACCTAAACTCGTCACAAAATCCTCGGCAAATTTTTGCCAATCTACAGCCGGATAAGCGGAGAAATGTGCGTTGTAGTTGCCCACAGCGCCATTAATTTTCCCTAGGATTTCAGTTGCTTCGAGCGTTGTTATTTGGCGCTGCATTCTGTGGAAAACATTCGCAAACTCTTTGCCTAAAGTTGACGGTGAAGCGGGCTGACCATGAGTGCGCGACAGCAAGGGTTGGTCGGCATTGGTAATCGCAATATCGCGGACCTTGGCGGCGAGTAAACGCATCTCAGGTAATACAACTTCGTCGCGTCCTGCTTTAAGCATCAGCGCATAGGCGAGATTGTTAATATCCTCGGAGGTGCATGCAAAGTGAACGAATTCCGAATGCTCTGTTAGTTCGGCATTGCCGGCAAGCTTCTCTTTGATGAAGTATTCGATCGCTTTTACGTCATGATTAGTTGTCGCTTCGATTTCTTTGACGCGAGCGGCGTCGTTAAGTGAAAAATCTTCGGCTAGGCTGTTAAGAAAGGCATTGGCAGTATCGGTTAGGGGGCTTAATTCGTCGATTTGGGAATGGGCAGCAAGCGCTTGCAGCCATCGAATTTCAACCAAAACCCTGTGCTTCATTAAACCGTATTCGCTAAAGAAAGGAGAGAGCGAATCGCATTTGTTAGCGTAGCGACCGTCGAGAGGTGAGACGGCGGTTAATTGGCTAGAAGCCTGAGTTGTCATTGTTGCGAATTCCTTTGCTTGGTTTGTAGAAGCCCTATCACGACATGTGATACTGCGAGGACGCACGTATTATCGCAGTAAGCGTCTTGTTATTCCATTTTGCCTTTGTACGCTAATGCAGTTGCCTGATGACCTGCTTCTTAAGCAGACTAGCCGTGTTAGACAGGCGATTACGAAAGAATAACAACTGCCAGCGACGCCCCCCTAGCTGACGCCAAAACAATGCTGAGCGAACGCCTGCGAGTAAAAGCGCTCGTATAGCGGCGGCGTTGTCTTCGTTGCTGAGCATCGCGGCCGATCCTTGTATCTGAATAGGGCGCGGAAATTTGCTCAGTGTGGCTTTGTACACCGCCGCGAGGGCGCGAGTCTGCTCATGGCTTGCCGACGCGCCCTGTGCCTCTGGCGCGTTTCTATCGATACTGTCGATGCCGTGTCTGATTTGGCTGGCAAGTTGTTTGTTGGCTAGCACGCCATCTGCTAGCCGAAGCATGCCAACGGCATATTGCACAATTGTCTGTAGACTTCGCAGTGAGCCGCCACGCGACAACGCTGCAACGAGCGTCAAGCCAGGAACGAGTATGCTCGGCCGCGGAAACACCTCGGCATCGGTTTTAGGGTTGAGGACGAAAAGGGGCTCTTGCAACGCAGCGGCAGTGGTTTGATCGGTCACACCCTCGCGAGCGATTTTGTCAATGAGCTGTGCACATTGCAGCGTGCAGCTAATAGCGAGAATGCGGTATTCCCAGTTGTTAAGTGGAACGTTCTGCGTGCTGCCGTCTTCGTTGTTCATGCGCTTTCCTGTGACATAACTTGGGCTAAACGTTCTTTAAGGATATGAGGCGTCGTGCGTTTGGCGTGGTGACGATCAGAGTGCGCGCTCGATAATAGCGCCGCCTAGGCAGTGTTCACCTGAATAAATGACCAAATACTGCCCCGGTGTCACTGCCCGCTGTGGCTCGTCAAACTCAACGAGCAAGCCCTCTCCATTGTCAATGAGTGTGCACGGTTGATCTTTTTGGCGATACCGAATCTTCGCCTCGCAGCGGAAAGGTAGTTCGGGCGCCTTGCCGTTTATCCAGTTTGCGGGAGCAGTCTGCAGTGTCTGCGCAAACAGCAGGGGGTTATCGACACCTTGGACAGCGACAAGAATATTATTGTCGAGATCTTTTCCGGCGACGAACCAAGGAGCCTCTTCGAAATCTTTTAGGCCGCCAATGTGCAGCCCTTGTCGCTGGCCAATGGTGTAAAACATCAAACCCGCATGTTCGCCAATAGTGACGCCTTGCTCGGTCTGAATAACACCGGGCTGGGCGGGCAGATAGTGTTCTAGAAAGTCTTTAAACTTGCGCTCGCCAATGAAACAGATTCCGGTGCTGTCTTTTTTATCATGGGTGCTCAGGCCCAGCTTTTCGGCGATCGAGCGGACTTCACTTTTGTCGAGTTCGCCTACTGGAAAAAGTGAGCGGGCAAGGCTTTGGCCGTTCACCTCACAGAGGAAGTAGCTCTGATCTTTATTATTATCTAAGCCCTTTAGAAGCTGAGTATCGCCGCCGGACGCAACCGAGCGAACATAGTGGCCTGTCGCGATTTTGTCGGCGCCTAAATCTGTAGCGTAATCGAGAAACGCTTTGAACTTAATCTCTCTATTGCAGAGCACGTCTGGGTTTGGCGTTCGGCCTGCTTTGTATTCGTGCAGAAAGTGCTCAAAAACATTGTCCCAGTACTCAGCGGCAAAATTGGCTGTATGCAGTTTTATNCCTAACTTGTCGCACACCGATTGCGCATCCACTAAATCCTCTTTCGCCGTGCAGTATTCTGTGCCGTCATCTTCGTCCCAATTCTTCATGAACAGACCTTCGACTTGGTAACCTGCNTCGATAAGAAGATGCGCAGCAACCGACGAGTCGACGCCGCCAGACATGCCAACAATCACTCGTTGTTGAGCATTGGTCGATAACGCGTTGCCTGAAGGTAAAGCGCTGCTTATTGCTAGAGGAGTATTGTTCGGTANCACCGGATTTTCTCTTAAGAATAAAAGGTCTAGGCCTGGATTAAAGACAGCGGAAAGCGAATCCCCGCCTGATAGTCTTCGATTACTTTGCCAACCAGGGGACTGCGTAAGGTCAGCTTGCTCAAATCCTGCTGTGTGAGCCAGTGNGCTCCCCGAATATCGGGATCGAGCGCGAATTCGGTTAGGCGAATCGGGCTGGCGGCAAAACAAACCCGCACGTATCTTATGCCGTTATTAGGCGCGGTATAATGATAAATACCAATAACGCTGTCTAATTTAACCTCCCAAGCCGTCTCCTCAAGTGTTTCGCGTAAGGCGGCTTCGGCAACAGTCTCGTTATTTTCTACGTGTCCCGCGGGTTGATTGTAAACGATCTGACCCTCGTCTTCTTCTTCCACGACCAGGAATCTCCCATTTTGCTCGACAACGACTGCGACAGTTAGGTGCGGCAGTTCGGTAGACAGGCGATTGAAATGGGTTGTGGCAGTGGAGAGGGTGTTTGGCACTGTTGTAGTCTCGTGGTTAAGGGCAGTGGCCCAAGGGTAATTGTGGTGGGTAAGGGCGTATGCTATCGACTTGGGCTCGATAGCGCTATGTCCGGTAAGGTCATGCTGGACGGTGGCATGACGGATAGCGCCATCTGTAAGAGTGCCATGCGTGTCTAGTTTGGCTATTCAGCTGGATCCTAGCTATCATCTCGCGTATTCAGGTTATTTGGACAAGCAGTATGAAAGAAGCCAATGTGGTCTCGGAACAGCCGCTCACTCACTTAGATGCGCAGGGCAATGCGCGTATGGTTGATGTTGGCGACAAAGACAGCACACACCGCATCGCCGTCGCACAGGGGCGTATAACGATGGCGGCCTCCACTGCAGATCTTATTAGAGCCGGTGGGCACAAAAAGGGCGATGTTATTGCGATTGCACGCATAGCGGGTATTCAAGGCGCTAAACAGTGTTCTCAGTTGATCCCCCTTTGCCACCCGCTAATGCTGACCTCCGTTGCTTTAGAGTTGGTTGTCGAACCCACGTCTGTACTTATTACGGCCACCTGCAAGGTGCAGGGCCAAACGGGCGTTGAAATGGAGGCGCTCACGGCAGTGTCGGTTGCTTGCCTGACTATTTACGATATGTGTAAGGCCGTGGACAAAGACATGGTTATTGGCGAGATACAGCTCAATGAGAAGCAGGGTGGCCGAAGTGGTCACTATGTTCGTGAGGCGGATTGACTATGCTAATTTCGGTGCAGTATTTCGCGAGTGTACGCGAGGCGCGAGGTTCAAGTAGCGATTCGATCGAATTGCCAGACAGCGCAGATACCGAGGCTTTATTAAGCGTGCTGAAAGCCGGACCACTTGCTGCGCTTGATCCAGCCCTTTTTGAGCGATTGCTGATCGCTGTTAATCAGAGCGTGTGAATACCCCAGTAAGACTCAAAGCAAGCGACGAAGTCGCAGTTTTTCCTCCGATGACGGGAGGTTAAGATGAGTGTGCGCGTTCAAGCGGAAGACTTTTCGCTACAGCGAGAATATGACGAAGTCTTGGCCGAGGCGGGCGATGCTGGCGCGGTGGTCACGTTCACGGGGTTGGTGCGCGAGTTTCATCAAACCGAGGATAGTGCGTCTGTCGCGAGCCTAACACTCGAGCATTATCCGGGCATGACTGAGAAGGCGCTCGCTGATATTGAGCAACAGGCGAGGCAGCGTTGGCCATTGCTCGCCACGCGCATTGTTCACAGAGTGGGTGCCATGACAGCGCAGGAGCAGATTGTCTTGGTCGCGGCCGCAAGCGCTCATCGCCACGCTGCCTTTGAGGCAGCGCAATTTATGATGGACTATTTAAAGTCGCGTGCGCCGTTCTGGAAAAAGCAGGCAACAAGTGAAGGAGAAAATTGGATCGAGAGTCGCGACTCTGATGAAGCTGCAATAGCACGCTGGCAAAAAGCCTGATTCTACGCACTAAACGAGGAGCTGCTTGCTCTCGCCAGGCTTGAGTTCGCCTAATTCCCAATCGCCTATTTTCATGCGCACGAGCCTGAGTGTCGGGAAGCCAGTCGCAGCGGTCATTCGACGCACTTGCCGATTCCGGCCTTCGGTAATGATTATCTCTACCCAGCTTGTCGGAATTGCCTTACGTTCTCTAATTGGAGGCGTGCGCGCCCAGAGAGTAGGTTCCTGAAGCAGACGTGCTTTAGCGGGTTTGGTGGTGCCGTCTTTGAGGCTGAGGCCATTGCGCAGCGCGCGCAATGCCGCTTCGGTTATTTCGCCCTCAACCTGAGCCCAATACGTCTTTTCTTTGTCGAACCGAGGGTCGCTAATTCTATGCTGTAACCTGCCATCGTCAGTCAGTAGCAGGAGGCCCTCGCTGTCCCTGTCTAGTCTCCCCGCCGGATAGAAATTGGGCGTATTGATATAAGGGGTCAGGGTGATTGATGGATCATCGCCGCTGAATTGCGAGAGGATACCAAAGGGCTTATTAAGCAGGATAATACTAGGCAATCTAATTCCTACGTGCCGACGGTTAGATGGAGGGGGCGAGATAGCCTAGTCTAGCTATCGAAACCTAATTCGCCGCTTGCGCGGGTGCCTCAGCCATCTCGGTCATGGNGGCGTCAGCATTGGCGGCTGTTGCACCGTGTTCTGCGCCTTCGGGCGNCTCTGCCGGTATCTCGCCTTCGGCAAGCATAATGTTTGCGGCATGTGGACCCTTAGGGCCGGTGACTAAATCGAATGTTACGTTCTGGCCAGCCTTAAGCGTTTTATACCCTTCCATGCCTATTGATGAATAGTGGGCGAACAGATCGGCACCACCGTCCTCAGGAAGGATAAAGCCAAAACCTTTTGCATTATTGAACCACTTCACTTGGCCGTTACTCATCATTACTACTCCGTGCTTCTTATTATTTATTGTTATTTTTTGTCACTTAATGTGACTTAGCCTCATATTCCCTTGAATCAACGAAAAGTTCAACAGTGATTTTCGATTGAGTTATCATTTGATTGAAAGCCTGTTTGCTTGCATCGGCAGGTGTTGCGGCATAGTTGTTTGCTAATACAAGAGCCGAACGTCTCGTCAGTGATACACTGGACTACGCGGCAACCAAAACGGTCTGTGTAGCGTTTAGTGCGACAGAAGGTTGAAAAAGGTTTTAGGTATGGATAAACACAAAAAAGAATTAGGCGCGGCGCCCATCTCCGCGCAGGGCGAGGATCAGGATGACGGTGACTCAGGTCTTGCCGTGGCCAGTGACAAGCCAGCCCTGAAAAGACCGCCGCTTTATAAAGTGGTCTTGCTAAATGACGATTACACCCCCATGGAGTTTGTTGTTGAGGTGCTTCGCGCGTTCTTTGGTATGAATCCGGAGACTGCAACGAGAGTGATGCTCAAAGTGCACACTGAGGGTAAAGGCGTCTGCGGGGTTTTCAGTAAAGATGTAGCCGAAACCAAAGCTGAACTGGTTAATAGCTATTCGGCAGAATGCGAACAGCCATTGCTCTGTGCGGTAGAAGAAGACGAAGCCTGAGAGGCGACGTGCGCGCAAGAGAAACACGAATTCATTGAGTGAACAACATCGGAAGTAATCGCATGCTAAGCAAAGATCTCGAATCAACGCTCAACCTAGCCTTTCATACTGCGCGCGCCAAGCGTCATGAATTTATGACAGTGGAGCATCTCTTGCTTGCGTTGTTAGACAACGAAGCAGCACGAGAAGTCCTTGTCGCGTGCGACTGTAATTTCGAAAAAATGGCAAAAGAGCTGACTGAATACATCGACAATAANATGCCGCTTTTGCCCGAGGGTGACGAAGAGCGTGAGACTCAGCCTACGCTAGGGTTTCAACGAGTGCTCCAACGTGCCGTATTNCATGTTCAGTCTTCTGGNAAGAGGGAGGTCGGCGGCGCTAATGTGCTAGTCGCCATATTCAGNGAACAAGAAAGCCATGCTGTCTTCGTTTTAGAGCAGCAGGATATCAACCGTATTAATGTCGTCAATTTCATAACCCATGGCATTTCCAAGCATGGGGAGGAGTTGGGCGATTCCGACGAGCCTGCGGCCGAGGCAGAGGGTGCTGCAGCGGCTGAGGGCGGTAAGAGTGCACTGGCCAGCTATGCTACCAATCTTAATGCCGAAGCTGAGGCAGGGCGCATCGATCCATTGATTGGGCGTGAGGAAGAGGTAACCCGCGTGGTGCAGGTGCTCTCGCGCAGGCGCAAGAATAACCCCTTGCTCGTCGGTGAGTCAGGTGTAGGTAAAACCGCGGTCGCAGAGGGCTTGGCTAAGCTTATTGTCGATGGCGAGGTGCCTGATGTGTTAGCGGAAAGCGTAATTTACTCCCTCGACCTCGGTGCGCTACTTGCTGGGACAAAATACCGAGGCGACTTCGAAAAGCGGTTTAAGGCGTTGCTCAATGAGTTAACCCGCGATAAAAACGCGGTGTTNTTTATCGATGAAATACACATGATTATTGGCGCAGGAGCAGCCTCCGGCGGNGTGATGGATGCATCTAACCTGCTAAANCCTGCGCTGACCAGTGGCAATATGCGCTGTGTTGGCTCGACAACCTATCAAGAGTATCGAGGCATTTTCGAAAAAGACCGCGCGCTCTCGCGCCGTTTTCAGAAGATCGATGTCGACGAACCGGATGTCGAAACCACCTACAAAATTTTGAAAGGGCTCAAGTCGCGTTTCGAGTNGCATCATGAGCTGCGCTACACCGACAAATCTCTTCTCGCAGCGTCTGAGCTCGCTAGCAAATACATCAACGATCGGTTTATGCCAGATAAGGCTATCGACGTGATTGACGAGGCGGGCGCCTACCAGCGATTGCAGCCGCCGAGTAAGCGCAAAAAGCTCTTGCAACCGGTTGACATGGAGAGGGTGGTAGCGGCGATTGCAAAGATTCCCCCCAAGCAAGTCTCAACGACAGACATGGAGGCTTTGCGCACGTTGGAAGGCAATCTCAAGATGGTTGTCTTCGGTCAAGATCCAGCGATTGGGGCCTTGTCTACGGCGATAAAATTGTCGCGTGCAGGNCTTGGCGCCGAGGGCAAGCCGATTGGGTCGTTCTTATTCGCCGGCCCGACCGGGGTTGGAAAGACCGAGGTGAGTAAACAGCTAGCAAAAATAATGGGTATCGAACTTTTGCGTTTTGATATGTCAGANTATATGGAGCGTCACACGGTCTCTCGCCTGATCGGTGCGCCTCCGGGGTATGTAGGATTCGATCAGGGTGGGCTTCTTACCGAAGCAGTTAGCAAGAATCCCCACTGCGTGGTGNTGCTCGACGAGATCGAGAAAGCGCATCCCGATGTGTTTAACCTGCTCTTACAAGTAATGGATCATGGCACGCTGACTGACAACAATGGNCGGCATGCAGATTTCCGTAATGTCATCTTAATCATGACGACCAATGCGGGTGCGCAGGAGATGTCACGGGCGTCGATTGGATTCAGCGAACAAGATCATTCGAGCGACGGGATGGAAATGATTAAAAAAGCATTCAGCCCAGAATTCCGTAACCGTTTGGACAGCATTATCCAGTTTGGTAGCCTGACTGTTGAGACTATAAGGACAGTCGTGGATAAATTTATTGTAGAGCTTCAGGTTCAGCTCGATCAGAAAAATGTGCAGCTTCAGTTAGATGATAGTGCGGTCGAATGGTTTGTGACTCATGGCTACAGTGAGTCTATGGGCGCNCGCCCGATGGCACGCTTGATTCAAGATAAATTGAAGAAAGGCATTGCCGAAGATATTTTATTCGGCAAGCTCGCCAATGGCGGCAAGGTAATCGTAAGTGCTGCAGAAGACGATATTGTGATCGAGGCGCAAGCACGAGAGACGCCTCAAAAGAGTTCTAACCAGAAGAGTTCCAACCAGAAGGGTTCNAAGAANTCGGCAAACGGCTCGCTAGCTAAAAGCTAGCGGCCCTGCGCGCCACTTGCTGCGGCTCTAGCGGGCGCGGTAAGTGATGCGGCCTTTGGTAAGGTCGTAAGGGGTTAGCTCAACTCTGACCTGATCGCCGGTGAGAATGCGGATGTAATTCTTGCGCATCTTTCCAGATATGTGTGCGGTGACAATATGCCCATTTTCCAGCTTAACGCGGAACATGGTATTTGGAAGCGTGTCGACGACCTCGCCTTCCATTTCGATTTGATCTTCCTTTGCCATTGGCAAACCTCTAGTCTTAATTAGCGCCGCATTGTGCCCGATTTCAACGTTGAACGCTAGCGTCACCCATGTCTCGTCGATTAACTAATGCGAANCCAGCGCTTGTCCTGCAATAATTCGATCGGGCGAAAGTCTAATTTGTATTCCATTTTGCGACAGTCCTTCACCCAATACCCCAAGAACACGTAGGGCAATTGCTTTTGATGGGCATGTGCAATTAGCGACAAGATTGCAAAGGTGCCCGGTGACCGCTTGGACTCATCAGGATCGAAGAATGTGTAAACCGCCGACAACCCCTGTCTCAGCTCATCGCACACCGTGACGGCAATTAATTTTGTGCCGACAGTAAACAANAAGAANCGCGTCGACTCACTTGGGCTAACAATGAAAGAATCNAATTGCTCCTGTGAGGCGGGATACATNTCGCCGTCTTGGTGGCGAGTGTTCACGTAGCGTTCGTAAAGCGCGNGNGCGTNGGGGTTNNTCNCTATAGACAGNGTGGTTGTGATCGTCACGTCTTGGTTGCGGGTGAGCACTCGCTTGAAGCGGCGATTGGGACTAAAAGCGNCAGTGGGTATCCTTACTGACACGCAGGCATTGCAACTCCCGCAATCGGGTCTGTAGACGTGCGGGCCGCTGCGTCTGAAGCCTATNTCGCTNAATTCACTGAGAAGGTCGATCGAGGGAATTACCTCGGGGTCTACGAANACCGTGGACGCTTCTTCATTGTCGAGATAGCTACACGGGTGNGGGATTGTTCGAAACAANCGCAGCGACTTACGCGGATCTGGTCTTTGCTCAGCATCACTCATGGTTTTNNNAGGTCCGCGTCCAGTGTCCACCGACACTGCGCNTGTGGCCGCGAACACGCNNCGGCAATACGGTNCAGGAAATCGCTTCGCGCAATCTCCACTGCGCCGAGCGATTCGAGATGCGGGTTTGCGACTTGGCAATCGACTAGGGCAAAGTCCCAGCGCCGTAGCTGCTTTGCTAGCGTTGAAAGCGCCGCTTTCGATGCATTACTCACTTTTGAGAACATAGACTCGCCGAAAAACTGTTTGCCAATCGCCACGCCATAGAGACCGCCAACAAGCGCTCCGTCTTGCCAAACCTCAACCGAATGGGCAAACCCGAGGTCGTGTAAGGCCGTATAAGCGTTCTGCATTTCGCCGGTTATCCAAGTGCCCGCATCGTCGTTTCGGGGTGCTGCGCAGCTTTGGATAACCTGTGCAAAGGAGGTGTCTAGGCTGAAGGTAAAACCGCCGCGCCGGAGTAATTTGCGAAGGCTTCGAGATGGCTCGAACGCGTCGAGCTCAATAACCATTCTCGGGTCGGGCGACCACCAAAGAATTGGCTGGTCGTCATCAAACCACGGGAAAATCCCCTGACTGTATGCGCTAAGAAGAATCTCCGGCACAAGATCTCCGCCGGCACACAAAAGGCCGTTAGGTTCTTTGAATGCCTCCGAGGCTGGTGGGAACACACCCCCGGAGTCTTCTAACCAGGGCAATTGTTTCATTCTAGTCGTCTAGAAAACGCTCGGCGTCGAGCGCTGCCATGCAGCCAAATCCTGCACTTGTAACCGCTTGTCGATAGACTTGATCGGCAATATCGCCTGCAGCAAAAACGCCAGGGACGCTGGTTTGTGTCGCATTTCCTGCGATACCTGTGTTGACCACGACATAGCCGTTACGCATCTCGAGTTGGCCTGCAAATATGTCGGAATTGGGTATGTGGCCAATTGCGATAAAAACGCCATCGACATCGAGATCACGGGTTTCTCCGCCATCCATAGGACGCAGCCGAACGCCGGTCACGCCCGTTTCGTCGCCGAGTACTTCATCGAGTGTCGAATTCCAAGCGATAGTCACTTTGCCCTCGGCTTCTCGGTCGAATAATTTTTGCTGCAGAATTTTCTCGGCGCGCAGTGAGTCGCGACGATGGACGAGCGTGACATGCGAGCAAATGTTAGCGAGATAGAGCGCCTCTTCGACTGCCGTGTTGCCGCCGCCGATGACCGCGACCGGCTTGTCGCGATAGAAAAAGCCGTCGCAGGTCGCGCAGGCGCTCACGCCTTTGCCCATAAAGGCTTCTTCAGAAGGTAGGCCCAAATATTGTGCAGAGGCACCTGTTGCTATGATGAGCGCCGAACAGGTATAGTCGCGCCGTCGCCTTTAAGGGTAAATGGGCGTTTGCTGAGATCAACTTCGTTTATGTGATCAAAAACAACCTCTGTGTCGAAGCGTTCCGCATGCTCGAGCATTCGCGTCATAAGCGCTGGGCCTTGGAGGCCCTCAACGTCGCCCGGCCAATTGTCTACATCGGTCGTTGTGGTGAGCTGGCCGCCCTGAACCATGCCAGTGATGACAACGGGCTTTAAGTTCGCGCGTGCTGCGTAAATAGCGGCTGTATAGCCGGCGGGGCCGGAGCCTAAGATGATGAGCTCGTGGTGAATAACGTCTGTCATGGAGTTACCTTATGGGTAAATTTATATCGGTTGCGGTCGTAGGGGGCATATTCTACTCAATTTTGCAGCCACGTAACCGTTAAACCTTACAGGCCGCGAGCTTTAGCTAGTCGTGCCGCGGCAATTAGGCTACACTTTAGGTTAGTTTGCCCTCATAAATTATTGAAACATAACAAAATAGATAAGTAATTGATTTGAAGACTTCAAGTAAAGCTGAAATCCAATCTTCCGAGAATCCTGCCGTGGCCAGCCTTCTTGCGCGTGTGGTGCGAGAGGGGCTGCTTATCGGCTACTCGCTGGTGGCACTTTTTCTGCTTATCGCGCTGCTGAGCTATTCGCCAAGTGATCCTAGCTGGACCAACGGGGGCGGTGCGGATGCCGACGTTGCCAATGCCGTAGGTACGTCGGGCGCATGGACATCAGATGTCCTTTTGCAGGTGTTGGGCCTACTGTCCTATACGCTGCCACTATTTTTACT
>JGI26086J50260_1000592_pt1 | contig 22675 bp, 23 predicted proteins | sample SaaInl3SG_22_DNA_FD_50260 | JGI IMG/M metagenome (IMG submission 50260)
CACGAGGGCCTAGGCGCTGGCAACCAGTTGTTGCGCGAGCTTGTTGTGCTGCTCGACCAGCACGGGCAGGTCGACGGTAAGTAAGTGGCCTTGGTCGACAACCAACCGCCCATTCACCACCACGTAATGCGCCGGTGCACTGGCGCATAGCATCAAGGCCCCAATGGGGTCATGCACGGCACCGCCTGCAAAACCCAAGACACCCACGTCGAACAAAGCGAGGTCTGCGCACATGCCTACCGCAATCTGACCAATATCGTGCGCGCGACCCAAGACCTCGGCACTGCCACGGGTCGCCAAGCGCAGCGCATCGCGCGGCGTCATTTCGGCGGGCCCCAAATCGCAGCCAAAAAAGGTTTGTCCGTCCCGCACCTCAGGCGCTTGCATCGCACGGCCAACCCGCGCCAGCAGCATGGCCTGACGCGCTTCATTCAAGAGGTGTGCCGCGTCGTTGCTGGCACTGCCGTCAACGCCTANCCCGACGGGAACGCCTGCGTCCAACATCTTGCGTATGGGCGCAATACCCGAGGCGAGGCGCATATTGCTACAAGGGCAATGCGCCACACCGGTGCGCGTGGCGGCGAACAAGGAGATCCCCTCGGCGTCTAGCTTCACACAATGCGCATGCCATACGTCCGCGCCAACCCACCCCAGTGACTCGGCATACTGCGTGGGCGTGCAATTGAACTTCTCTTGGCTGTAGCGCACATCATGGTCGTTTTCCGCTAGGTGCGTGTGCAGACGCACGCCGTAGCTGCGGGCCAATTCGGCGGATACCCGCATGAGGTCTTGGCTCACAGAGAATGGCGAGCACGGTGCAACCGACACATTGAGCATGGAACCAAAATCGTCGGCGTGATAGGTTTCTATCAATCGACGGGTGTCATGCAAGATGGCATCCTCTTTTTCAACGATGCGATCGGGTGGCAACCCGCCGTCACTTTCACCCACACTCATGCTGCCACGGGTCGCCACAAAGCGCATACCAATGGCTTGCGCGCCCTCGATACTGTCGTCCAAACGCACCCCATTCGGATACATATACAGATGGTCACTGGTGGTGGTGCATCCACTGAGCAACAACTCCGCCATCGCGACTTGCGTAGAGACCTTGACCATGTGGGGTGTTAGGCCAGCCCATATGGGATACAGCCCCTGCAACCAGCTGAAGAGTTCGGCGTTTTGNCTAACGGGCACCGCCTTGGTCANACTCTGCGTCATGTGGTGGTGGGTATTGATCAAACCCGGTGTCACCACGTGACCGCTCGCATCAATCACATGATCTGCCGTTTGAGGCAGCGTGTCCTGAGGGCCGACCGCCTCAATGCGGTTGCCCCTGATGAAGATACTGCCGTCGCGCCATTCGGTCTGCGCGTCATCCATACAGGCAATGGCCCGCGCATTTTTGATTAACAACGTCGCCATACCGGTGNACTCCCTGAACAAGTTGAGATCGCCAAATCCCGTCACTTACCGTGATGTGGGCCCGTTTTTAAACCAAGTGGCTAACAGCGCGCGCTCTGACGGTAGCATACCGGTCCCGTTATTCATGGGCATCGCCCGACTCACAACGGCTTGCTGGTAGATGGCTTGCGCTTGCGCCACGATACGCGCATCGCTATCCAGGCGGATACCCTTCATTTGCACGGCCTCCCCNTGGCACATCACGCAGCGCTGCGTCACCACGGCGCGCACCTCGGCGAAATCAACAGCGACTGGGGTCGTGGCTGAGGTTGCGGTTGACGCCATATCGGTCGGCTCCGGTTGTGGGCGCATGGCCACCACCAGCGCAGCAATCACCGCCACACCCGCCAATGCATAGGGCAAGGGGTTGGCGTTACGCCCCAGTTTGAAGCCGTGTCGCATGACAAAGAACTGGCGGATCAAGGCCCCAGCCGTCATCATCAACACCAGCACCACCCAGTTATAGGGCCCCGTATAGGTGAAGCTGTAGTGGTTGCTCAACATCGCAAACAACACGGGCAAGGTGAAGTAGGTGTTGTGCACGCTGCGCTGTTTGCCGCGTTTGCCGTGAATCGGGTCAATCGGCTCGCCGGCCCCCATGGCTTTCACTACCTTGCGCTGGCCCGGAATAATCCAGAAGAAAACGTTGGCACTCATCGCCGTGCCGATCATGGCACCGACTAACAGAAAAGCGGCCCGACCTGCAAACGCATGCGTGGCCAGCCAAGCAGCGCAACCACGGTGATGAATACCAATAAACCCACCCACTTATCGCCCCCGTCACGCGCACCGACCGTGCGACAAAGCGTATCGTAAATAAGCCAGAAGCCCGCAGAAACGCCAGCGCAACAAGCACCGCCTCCGATTGCGTCCAAGCCACCAAGTTGGGGTCCACCATATAGGTTTGGGCTTGCCACAAATAAGACACCGAAAACAAAGCGAACCCGGTTAACCATGTCGAGTAACTTTCCCAATAAAACCAATGCAGGTGCGTATGGATTTTCTTGGGGGCGACCATGTATTTTTGTGGGTTGTAAAACCCCCCGCCATGTACGGCCCACATGGCACCGCCGACGCCCTTTTCCAGCAAGTCAGGCGACTCGGGCTTGATGAGGTTGTTGTCTAAGAAGACAAAGTAGAAAGACGATCCCACCCAAGCGATGGCCGTAATGACGTGCAGCCACCGTAAAAGTAAATTCGCCCAGTCAAACAAATAGGCTTCCATTCGTTTTCTCGCTTACTCGAAGTGATGTGCGCTAGGCACACCGTGTGAGGGCTCACCACTGCGGGCGCTGTAAGCCTGTTCGAGATCGCGAACCGCGAGCAAACCGCCTCCTCAATTGGCGTCAGCTCCGTGCACCGCGGCGACCTCATAGAATTGTATACAAAATAAGGGGTGTCGCAAGCCCTAAATCGCTTGGGCAATCCGCTTAATCAACGCGTGGGCTAGCGCGTTTTTGGATGCCAGAGGCATTTCCTCCGTCCCCTGCGCAGTCACCAGTAGCAACGCATTGTCGTCTTGACCAAACGTCGCCGGCCCGATGTTGCCTACCAATAAGGGGACGTTTTTCGCTCTCGTTTGGCCTGTGCATGGCGTTCAAGATCGTGACTCTCCGCAGCAAAACCCACGCAATACAGGTCACCGCTCTGCGCACGCGCGCTCGCTGCCACGGTCGCCAAAATATCCACGGTCTCCACAAAGCGCAGGGCTGGGGGCTCGCCAGACCCGTCCTTTTTCAATTTTTGGGTTGCCGGCGTCGCCGGCGTCCAGTCCGCTACGGCGGCGCAAGCAATGAACACATGGGCATCGTGCACATCCGCCTGCACGGCAGCGAACATGTCTTGGGCGCTGGAAACATCCACCCGCTGGACCCCGCTAGGGGTCGCCAGTGCCACCGGCCCCGTCACCAGCGTCACCCGCGCACCCGCCCGTGCAGCTGCCGACGCCAAGGCAAAGCCCATTTTTCCGCTAGATCGGTTGGTCAATACACGCACCGGATCAATGGCCTCGACCGTCGGCCCCGCCGTAATCAGCACATGCCGGCCCGCCAAAGACTTGTCGTAGAAAAATGCATCCACCGCCTCTAACAAGGCATCCGGCTCCAGCATGCGACCATCGCCCACCTCGCCACACGCTTGGGCACCTGCATCCACGCCCAAAACGTGCGCCCCATCAGCGCGCAATTGCGCCACGTTGCGTTGCGTGGCGGGGTGTGTCCACATCTCACGGTTCATCGCAGGGGCAAGAATCAAGGGCACGCGCTCTATCGGCCTCGCCAAGCACATCAGGCTCAGCAGCTCGTCGGCGCGACCGTGGAGCAACTTGGCCATGAAATCAGCGCTGGCTGGCGCCACCACAATGGCATCTGCTTCCCGGCTGAGGTTGATATGGGCCATGTTGTTGTCCACGCCCCCCGCAGTACGGTCATCCCATTGGCTAATGAACACCGCCCGACCACTGAGTGCCTGCATGGTCACTGGCGTAATGAATTCCGCGGCGGACGGCGTCATGACCACCTGTACGGTGGCCCCCGCCTTAATCAGCGCCCGACAAAGTTCGGCCGCCTTGTAACAGGCAATGCCCCCACTTAAGCCCAAAACGATGTGGCGCCCTGCGACACCGCTTGGGGTCGTACCCGCTGGAAATTCCATTTTTTCTGCCATAGCCGTAATTTAGCCGACTTTTGCGTCCAAGTGGCTGACTGCGGGGCTAGGCGACGCGTTGGCAGCGCGGCACCGTCGGACACACATCCCGCCTGTCGCTCACCCGCACTTCTGACGCCTCTATAATTAGAATTTCCACAAGCCGCGAGTGCCAAGCACCCGCTCGTGAAATGACCAAATTTGTCTTCGTTACCGGCGGTGTGGTGTCCTCATTGGGCAAGGGCATCGCATCTGCATCACTGGCCGCACTCCTAGAGTCACGCGGCCTCAAAGTCACCCTCATCAAGTTAGACCCCTACCTAAACGTTGATCCGGGCACCATGTCACCGTTTCAGCATGGTGAGGTGTACGTGACCGACGATGGGGCGGAGACCGACCTCGACCTCGGCCACTATGAGCGTTTCATTGAAGCGCGCATGAAGAAGGCCAACAACTTCACGACCGGTCAAATCTACAAAAGCGTTCTCGAGAAAGAGCGCCGTGGTGACTACTTGGGCAAAACCGTCCAAGTCATCCCGCATGTCACCAATGAAATTCAAGACTTCGTTAAACGCGGCGCTGGTATCGGCACCCGAGATGCGGTTGACGTGGCCATCGTCGAAATCGGCGGCACGGTCGGTGATATCGAGTCGCTGCCCTTTCTAGAGGCTGTGCGCCAACTCAGTTTGCGCATGGGGCCCAATATGGCCGCCTTTGTCCACTTGACCTACTTGCCTTGGTTAGGCGCTGCGGGTGAGCTGAAAACCAAGCCCACGCAACACACGGTTCAAAAGCTACGCGAGATCGGTATTCAACCCGACGCCTTGCTCTGTCGTGCCGATCGCCGTATTCCCGATGAAGAGCGCGAGAAGATATCGCTGTTTACCAACGTCGCAGCCTGGGGTGTGATCTCCATGCCCGATGTGGATACCATTTACAAGGTCCCGCGCCTGTTGCACGAGCAAGGTCTGGATGGCCTCATCTGTGACAAGTTGCGTTTGAACACTCCGCCAGCCAAGCTAGCCCGTTGGGATAACTTGGTGCAGGCCGTCGGCAACCCACAAGGCGAAGTCAACATCGCAATGGTCGGCAAATACGTCGAATTGTCGGACAGCTATAAATCAGTCAACGAGGCATTGCGCCACGCCGGTCTCAAAAACCACGTTCAAGTGAACATCAGCTACATCGACTCGGAAACGCTATCGTCTAGCAACATCAGCCAACTCGATGCCTATGACGGCATTTTGGTGCCGGGTGGCTTTGGTCAGCGCGGCGTCGAAGGCAAAATTTCAACCGCGCAATTTGCGCGTGAAGGCAAGGTGCCGTATCTGGGTATTTGCTTGGGTATGCAGGTCGCCACCATCGAGTTTGCGCGACATGTCGCCGGACTCGCAGACGCCAATTCCACCGAGTTTGAACCCGATACCAAGACACCCGTGATCGCGCTGATTGACGAGTGGAAGGATGCCGATGGCACGATTCAAAAGCGCTCAGCCAACTCCGATTTAGGCGGCACCATGCGTTTGGGTGCGCAAACCTCAGACGTTCGCAAGGACACCATTGCGCATGCGATCTACGGCGACGTCGTCACCGAACGTCACCGCCATCGCTACGAAGCCAACGTGAACTACCTAGACCAGCTGCGCGATGCCGGCTTGGTGATTTCCGCACTCACGCAGCGCGAGCAGCTCACAGAAGTTGTGGAGTTACCCACCAACGTGCACCCCTGGTACGTTGGCGTGCAGTTCCACCCTGAATTCAAGTCCACGCCTTGGGATGGCCACCCCTTGTTTAACGCGTTCATCAAGGCATCGCTGACCCAGCGCGCCGCCAAGTCAGCGAGCTGACCGGGTGACCCTTTCAAACCATGCCCCCTACCCAAAGGTCTCACCATGAAGCTATGCAACTTTGAAATCGGATTAGACAAGCCATTTTTCCTGATTGCCGGGCCCTGCGTCATCGAATCGGCGCAATTGCAAATGGATACAGCAGGCACCCTCAAAGAGATCACGACTGAGCTGGGTATTCCCTTTATCTTCAAGAGCAGCTTTGACAAAGCAAACCGATCTAGCGGCACCACGTTTAGGGGCCCTGGCATCGACGAGGGTCTGACCATCTTGGCCAGTGTCAAGCAGGCATTGGGCATCCCTGTGTTAACCGACGTACACAGCGAAGAACAAATTGCGCAAGTTGCCGCTGTTGTAGACGTTTTGCAGACACCGGCATTTCTCTGCCGACAAACCGACTTCATTCGTGCCATTGCCCAAAGCGGCAAACCGGTCAACATCAAGAAGGGGCAGTTCTTGGCGCCGCATGACATGAAAAATGTCATCGATAAAGCGCGTGCGGCTGCCAGAGAAGTGGGCTTGCCAGAAGACAACTTTATGGCGTGTGAGCGTGGCGCCAGCTTTGGCTACAACAACCTCGTATCCGATATGCGTAGCTTGGCGATCATGCGGGAGACGGGTGCGCCCGTGGTGTTTGATGCCACCCACAGTGTGCAGCTACCGGGTGGGCAAGGTACCAGCAGCGGCGGCATGCGCGAGATGGTGCCTGTCTTGTCGCGTGCAGCCGTCGCGGTCGGCGTGGCCGGCCTGTTCATGGAAACGCACCCCGACCCGAAAAATGCAATGAGTGATGGCCCCAACGCGGTGCCCTTGCATCAGATGCGACCGTTGCTAGAAACCCTGCTGGCATTAGACCAAGCGACCAAGCGACATGGTTTTCTAGAAAACAACTTCGAGTAACACGGCAAGCGCCAACGAGAGGGTCGCACGTGCGCAGAACGTCGGGTCTAATCAAGACACGCTACTTACAACTCTTTTAACTTTAGCCTGCCTGTGCAGGCACACTAAAACACCAAAGGAAACGCAACATGAGCGCTATCGTAGATATTGTCGGTCGGGAAATTTTGGACAGCCGCGGCAACCCAACGGTTGAATGCGACGTCTTACTAGAGTCTGGCGTCATGGGCCGTGCGGCCGTACCGTCCGGTGCATCCACTGGTTCGCGTGAAGCCATTGAGTTGCGTGACGGCAACCAAGCCCGCTACCTCGGCAAAGGCGTGATGCAGGCCGTGGAGCACATCAACACAGAAATCTCAGAAGCCATCATCGGCCTCGACGCGTCAGAGCAGGGTTTCTTGGACAAGACCTTGATCGACCTTGACGGCACAGAAAACAAAGGGCGTTTGGGTGCCAACGCGATGCTCGCCGTGTCCATGGCGGTCGCGCGCGCCGCAGCAGAAGAGGCGGGACTTCCCCTTTACCGCTACTTTGGCGGCATGAGCGGCGTGCAATTGCCTGTACCCATGATGAACGTGGTGAACGGCGGCGCACACGCCAATAACAACCTCGACTTGCAAGAGTTGATGATCATCCCCGTGGGAGCGCCAAGCTTCCGCGAGGCCCTACGTTGGGGCGCGGAGACCTTCCATGCCTTGAAGAAAATATTGCACGACAAAGGCATGAGCGTTGCCGTCGGTGACGAAGGTGGCTTTGCCCCGAACGTGGACAGCCACGAGGCGGCCATACAGCTGATTTTGGATGCCATTGCCGCTGCTGGCTACACGCCAGGCGAGCAAATTGCCTTGGGACTAGACTGCGCAGCCAGTGAGTTCTACAAAGACGGTCAGTACTGCCTAGAGGGCGAAGGCCTCACACTCTCCGCACAAGCTTGGACCGATATGTTGGCAACGTGGGTAGACAAGTACCCGATTATCAGCATCGAAGACGGCATGGCAGAGGACGACTGGGACGGCTGGAAGCTACTCAGCGACCGCTTGAAATCAAAGGTGCAGTTGGTCGGCGACGACTTGTTCGTGACCAATACCAAAATTTTGAAAGAAGGCATTGACAAAGGAATCGCCAACTCTATCCTGATCAAGATCAACCAAATTGGCACACTGACCGAGACCTTTGCTGCCATTGAGATGGCCAAGCGCGCCGGTTACACCGCCGTCATTAGCCACCGGTCTGGCGAGACGGAAGACAGCACCATCGCAGATATTGCCGTGGGAACCAATGCCGGCCAAATAAAAACCGGGTCATTGAGCCGAAGCGATCGCATGGCCAAGTACAACCAGTTACTCCGTATAGAAGAGGACTTGGGCGAAGTGGCTCAATATCCTGGTCGAAGCGCTTTCTACAATTTGCGCTAAGCGTTAAACTGCGCTTTGTAACCGATCAACCCGTTTACAAGGCGCAACTGCAACATGAAACTACGCCCCTACCTCGTCCCGGCTGCCTTGGCCTTGCTGCTCTTGGTCTTACAAGGACAGCTGTGGTTTGGGCGTGGCAGCTTGCCTGACGTTGGCGATCTGCGTAGCCAACTGAGCGCGCTCGAGGAAGACAACGCGGCTCTGCATTTGCGCAACGAGCAAATTACAAGCGAGCTGCGTGACCTGAAAGAAGGCCTAGAAGTCATAGAGGCCTATGCCCGCAAAGAGCTTGGCATGGTGAAGAGCAACGAAATTTTTGTGCAGTACGCCAAGCCGACAAATCCCAATACGGTCGACCCTGCGGCGGCCCGTTCATCCGATCAGACCCCATCGACAGGTCCCTAATTTGCAGACAACGGTCGTCGCGCTGCTGGGCGCCGAAAGCACCGGCAAAACTGCGCTAAGCCACGCCCTCGTCGCGCGCGCGCACCGTCTCGATATCCCAGCCGTTTTGGTAGAGGAAACCCTGCGCACATGGGTTAACGCCCACGGCAGGCTCCCCGCCGCCCACGACCAAGCCAGTATCGCGACCACCCATGAAGACGCGATCACGCGCGCGGTGTCTGCGCTCAAAGCCACTAAGCAGGAGGCCCACGCCTTGGTCATCGCCGACACCACATCGATCATGACAGCGGCGTATAGCAGTTATTACTTTCAGGATGATGCCATCTGGGAACAGGCGCGCGCCGCTGAGACAGCGGGCGGCAAACGTATCCGCTTGTTAATGGGCTTGGATTTGCCTTGGCAGGAAGAAGCTGGACAGCGCGATGGACCGCAGCACCAAGGCGGCGTCGATACCCTTTTGCGCCAACACCTCTCGCAACATAGTTGGGACTACCACGTGGTCTATGGCAAAAACGAGGCCCGCGTGGATGCCGCATGGCGGACCATCGCAACGCAGCTGTCCCGTGAAGACTGGCTAGACGCGCAGCCCGAGTCCCAAGGTCGCAGCGATTGGGTCTGCCAAGACTGCAGTGACCCCGACTGCGAACGATATTTATTCACGCGCTTGCTGGCAGCAAAATCTAATAATGAANCGTCTAAATAGACCCACTAGATAAATCGGTCTAGCCACCAAACGGTGACCAGGTCTCCCGCTGCCACCGCATCCTGTGCATGATCGAGCACCACCAAACAATTAGCCTGCACCATGCCACTCAAAACGCCAGAGCCTTGGTTGGGTAGTACCTCCACACAGGCAACACCGTTGGCATCAACGCGGCAAAACCCACGCTGNTACTCGGTACGGCCCGGCCGCTTGCGAATCGCAGCGACGCTGCGCACCTGTGATTGCGGTAGACGACTCACCGCCGTCCCCATCAGCGTTTGCAACGCAGGGCGCACAAAGGCTAAGAAAGTGACCATCACCGCCACAGGGTTGCCTGGCAACCCGAAGACAGGACAACCCGCCACACGGCCAACGGCCATCGGGCGTCCAGGGCGCATGGCAACCCGCCAAAAAACCACATCCCCAAGTTGACGCATCATCGCTTTGGTGTGGTCGGCCTCGCCCACGCTCACACCGCCGCTGCTGATCACCAAATCCGCCTGCGCCGCCGCTCGTTGAAACGCCGCCTCGAGTTGTTGCGGGTCATCAGGCACCACGCCCATATCAATGGGCTCTGCCCCCCAACTCCGCAGTAACGAGAGCATCACCCAGCGGTTGCTGTCATACACCGCGCCTTGGCGCGGCGTCTCGCCTAAACTCAGAATTTCACTGCCCGTGGAGAAGTAGGCCACGCGCGGGCGACGCACCACCGTAACCGTCGCAATACCCAAACTCGCCAACAGGCCCACCGCCGCGCTATGCAACACCTGCCCCGCCGCTAAGGCGACGCCGCCCGCGCGCAGATCTTCCCCAAGCAGGCGGCGGTTATCACCCGCGCGCAAGCCACCACCCTGGACCAACACGCCGGCCTCATCGCGGGTCGTCAACTCAGACGGCACCACGGTGTCAGCGCCTACGGGCATGGGCGCGCCGGTCATGATGTGCACGCACTGCCCTGCTTGCAGCGGCTGGGGCAATTGCGCTGCGTCACCCGCCAACACGCGCCCCACAACATGCAAGCGCAAAGGCGTGTGACCGTCCCAGTCACCGAAGACGAAGGCATACCCATCCATCGCCGAATTGTCATTGGGCGGCACGCTAATCGGAGAGATCACATCCAGCGCCAATACCCGACCGGTTGCGTCACCAATCGAGCGCGTTTCAAACTGCGTGGGGTCGTGCCGCAACGAGGTCACCAGACTACACGCGATGTTGACCACATCATCTACATGTACCGACTGCGGGTCATACCCTGCGAGCGCCGCCGTAATATCCGCCAATGACTTCATGCCACGTCCTCTCGTTCACCTGTCAACCACGCTGTCACAGCAACTCACCTCTTAAAAACAGATGTGCCGACTCGGCTTGTGTTGCCATGAGCGTCTCATTAAAAAAATCGTCTACGGGTAAATCGACCAACACACGGCCGCCTTCCATGTACAGAACCCGTGTTGCCAAACGCTTCACTTGCCCTAAATTGTGACTCGCGAAGACCACTGTTTTAGGCAATGGCGCTACCCCCCTATCTAACGACGCTGCGGCGGGCTGCTCTGCCACAAAGTCCGTGATGATGCGTTCTACATCCTGCTTGGCGTGCGGATCGAGACTGGCTGTTGGCTCATCCAACAACAACACATCGGGGTCAACGACCAAGCACTGCGCCAAGGCCACACGCTGCAGCTGCCCAACCGACAACTGCGTGGCGGAACGCATCGCCAAATCGTCCAAGCGAAGCGCACGCAACCCACGCAGAGCCGGCTCTCTTGATGCGCGCCACGGTGTACCACGCAGCCACAAGGCGAGGCGGATGTTATTGAGCACGGATAGTCTGAGCAAATGAGGCGTCTGCGCCAGCAAGCCATGCCTTGCAGGCGTTTGCGCTATGATCCCGCCGTCGTCAACAGACAGCAAGCCTGCGAGGGTGCGCAACAGGGTGCTTTTGCCACAGCCATTACTACCCACTAAGGCGATGCGCTCACCCGCATCGATGCGCAAACTAATCGACTGCAATGCCACCGAGTCGGTTGCGTCCGTGCGCAAGCGAACCGACACATCGCGCAGCGTCCACAGTGGCACCGTCATGCAGCCCCCCGCGTCACACGCGCATCGTTACCCAGCACAGCAGACCCACCCGTACGGCGCAACACAACCCCCATCAAGATATTGAGGAGCAAAACCACCGCCAACAGCACCACGCCCAGACCCAGCGCAATCGGCAGATCGCCCTTGCTGGTTTCCAGCGCTATCGCGGTGGTCATGACCCGGGTAAATCCCTCCATATTGCCGCCGACGATCATCACCGCACCCACCTCAGAAACCGCACGACCAAAAGCGGTCAAGACGACGGTCACCAACGCAAAGCGTTCGTTCCATGCCAAGAGCACACCGCGCACCGCTGTGCCTGCCCCCATCGCCCGCAGGCCTTCACCTTGCTGCCCTTCGGCGCGCTCAATGAGCTGGCGGGTGAGCGCGATCACCACCGGCAGAACCAGTACGGTTTGCGCGAACACCATCGCTTTGAAGGAATACANCCACCCCAAAAANCCCAGCGGACCCGACCGTGACAGCAACAAGTACACCACCAACCCCACGACCACCGANGGCAGCGCTAGGCTGGTATTTAAAACGGTCAGCACAGCGCCGCGTCCACGGAAATCGACCAACGCCAGCCAAGACCCGCTGGCGATTCCCAGCACACACGCCAGCAAGCAAGCCATCGCGCTCAGCGCCAGCGAGCGAAAAATGATCTCAAATAACGTCGAATCTAAGGAGATCAACATCCCCCACGCCGCGATCAGACTGTCAATGAACATGCGATGACAAAAACGTTAAGACGTGACCGCTGCCACGTCAACGGCGCTGGGAACGATGCGCTCTGCACCGTGATAGATCAAAAAGTGTTGACCCGAACAGCGCCCCACCAAAGTCAGCCCGACGCGCTTGGCCATGTCCAGCCCCATATTGGTAACGCCTGAGCGAGACAACAAGAAAGGAATCCCCATTTGTGCCCCCTTGATCACCATTTCCGAAGTCAAGCGACCCGTGGTGTAAAACACCAAGTCATCACCCTGCAGGTTGTTCAGCCACATCCAGCCGGCAATGGCATCAACGGCGTTGTGTCGTCCCACATCTTCGACAAACATCAACAACGCATCACCACGAAACAAACCGCAACCGTGCACAGAGCCTGCTTGCTTGTAGATGGATGGCTGGGTTCTGATAGCGCCCACCACAGCCACCAGTGTGTCTTGCGGCAAACGCGCTTGCGGGTCGAGTTGTATGCTGTCGATGTCTGCCATGACATCACCAAATATCGTCCCCTGCCCGCAACCCGTGGTCACGGTGCGCTGTTGTTGGGCGTCTTTCCACAGCGCCAATACCTCTGGTCGTGCGGTCACCGCCGCAGCCCCTACATCCCAGTCCACTTGAACAGCCAGCACATCGTCTAAGGATTGAATGAGGCGCTGGTTGCGCAGCCAACCCAAGACCAAGGCCTCAGGCTCACCCCCCAAGGTCATCAAGGTGACCAATTCTTGCTTGTTAACAAAAATGGTCAGCGGGCGCTCACCGGGAATATGAATGCGCTTTTTACGGCCCAACTCATCGACCACCTCGACTTCGGTGACCAGCGGTACAGAGGAGTGACTTAAAAGGGGACGGTGCATACGACTTGGGGCTTATTGGCCAACAGCGATTTTCTCACCATTGAATGCAGTTAGGTATCAACGGAGGCTGCAAGCGCGTCCGCGGGTTTTAGCTTTGCTCGAGTTGCCTTAAATCTGCCAAGGTATTGGCGTTAAAAAATGCCTTTGAGTCTGCGAACGGCACCGTCAGTGCGCCCAGCGAAGTGGTCCAACTATCAATTTTTCGACCACCGTTTTGCATAAACAATGTCAGGCTTTCACTCAGCTCGCCACGCAACAACAGACACACGGGATGGCTTTGCTTTCGTCCATCCGCCTCGGTTGTACACGGCATCGCGGCCACGGCCTGAGCCGCCTCTGCCGCCTCGACTAACCGGGTCACCACATCGGTGGGCAGATCGGGCACATCACATGGCACCACCATCATCCATTCGGTTTTGCAGTAGGGAAAGCCCGCCATCATGCCCGCTAAAGGACCTTGGAAATCACCGGTCACGTCGGGCACGATGGTTGGACCAAATGCCTGATACGCATCCAGATGACGGTTGGCGTTGATCACCACCTCTTGCACTTGCGGCGCCAAGCGCCGCAACATATGCGCCACCAACGGCAGGCCGCGCACCCGCTGCAAACCCTTGTCCTGCCCGCCCATGCGACTGCCCCGGCCACCAGCCAAAATGAGTCCCGTTACGCGGTCAGAAATCATGTTGCTAGGGGCTATCCTTGCGGCGTAGCGTCATGTTTTTTGCACCACAATCTTGGGAAATTTGCTGCTCATGTCTTTCCCCAACTTGGCCACAGAGACAGACACCTTACGCGCCATGGCAAGGTAGATGGCACTGACGTCACTATCAGGGTCTGAGACCATGGTTGGACGACCGTCATCGGCGTCGCGACGAATCCGAATGTCCAATGGCAAGCTGGCCAAGACCGGTATGTTGAAGTCCTTGGCCATGGTCTGCGCGCCGCCACTACCAAAAATATGCTCAATGTGCCCGCAGTTGGAGCAATGGTGCATCGCCATGTTTTCGACCAAGCCGAGGACAGGCACCGACACTTTTTCGAACATCCGTAAGCCCTTACGGGCATCCATCAAAGCCACCTCTTGCGGTGTTGTAACGATGACCGCCCCCGTGATCGGCACCCGCTGAGACAAGGTCAAGTGGATATCGCCCGTACCGGGCGGCAGGTCAATCAGCAAGTAATCTAGGTCACGCCAGTTGGTTTGCCGTAACAACTGCTCAAGGGCCTGGGTGACCATGGGGCCACGCCAAATCATGGCCTGATCCTTGTCGATCAAGAAACCAATCGAGCTGGCCTGCAAACCGTGGCCCTCTTTAGGCTCTATGGACTTGCCATCCTCGCTCTCGGGACGCCCGGTGATACCCAGCATCGTGGGGATGCTGGGACCATAAATATCCGCATCCAATATACCCACCCGCGCACCTTCGGCGGCCAGCGCAACGCCAAGTTGACGGTTGTCGTGCTTTTGCCAACGCCGCCCTTACCCGATGCCACAGCGACCACGTTACGAACCTGCCCCAGGCGCTCGACGCCGTGTTGGGCCGCGTGGGCAACGATCTCTGTATCCATCACCACCTGCACCTCGCGCACACCCTCGACCGTCAGCGCAGCGGCCGTCACGCGCTGTTGCATTGCTGCGTGCTGCGACTTTGCCGCAAAGCCGTACACCAAGCGGATGGTGGCTACATGGTCGGCGACGTCACATTGTTTAAGCATTCCACCGTCAACGATAGAGGCCTGCAAGTCCTCACACCAGACGGACTGTAACGCCTCTTTAAGCGCAGCATTCATAGAAAAAGGCTTTCTTTGCAAGTCAAAAAACTCGACTGTATAGAAGTTTCAGTAACCCAAAATTAAGGGGGTTGCTAATGCGGTGGTCTTGAGCCGTTGCGCCTATATTATCAGCCGCGCCCTTGCGCGGCGTTAAGCTACCCTGGCCACATTGGGCCCCATTGGGCCCGATACAAACAAGGGTCACGTTTGGGCTTGCCAGCCGACCCTGTTCTTGGCCTAATACAGGCTTGAAGCGCCACGGTGCGCCACACTTCCAACCACCTTCATCACGTATCTAATGACGACAGGCTTAAACAACGCCCAAGGCGTATTTCCCATCTCCCCCACGGCCTTTACACCTGACGGCGCAGTCGACTACGCCTCCATGGACCGCTTAACCGAGTTTTATGTGGGCATTGGCGCCACGGGTATTACCGTGCTGGGTCAACTCGGTGAAGCGCCAAAGCTGTCACTGCGTGAGAGTGTCGCCATTGCCAAGGGCATGGTCGCTAAGGCGGGTAAGTTACCGGTCATCGTGGGTGTTTCCTCTCCGGGCTTTGCCAGTATGCGCGAGTTAACGCATGAGGTCATGGCGATTGGCGCGAGCGGCGTCATGATTGCGCCGCCAAACACCCTGCGCACTGACGACCAAATCATGACCTATTACCGCCAGGCAGCTGACGCCATCGGGGCCGACGTGCCCATTGTTTTGCAAGACTACCCGCTGACTTTTTCGGTGCAAATGTCGCCTGCCGTCATTTGCAAGATGGTCAACGAGATCCCCTCTATCGCCATGCTCAAGCATGAGGACTGGCCAGGCTTGGAAAAAATCTCTACCCTGAGAAAATTTGAGCAAGACAAGACCATGCGCCACCTCGCCATCCTGTGCGGAAATGGCGGGTTATTTCTAGACTACGAAATGTCGCGCGGGGCCGACGGTGCGAATACCGGCTATTGCTTCCCCGACATGTTGTGCGACGTGGTGCGTCTAAAAACCAGCGGCGAAATCGAGGCGGCGCACGATTTATTCGATGCCCACCTCCCGCTGTTGCGCTACGAACAGCAGCCCGGTGTGGGCTTGGCCGTTCGCAAACACATCATGATGCGTCGCGGCATCATCGCCAGTGACGTGCAGCGTTCACCCGGCGGAAAACTCACGGCAGCCGCGCAAGCGGAGGTCAACCACCTCTTAACCCGCTTGGCTAGGCACGACCCCCGCGCTGAATGCTGACAGGCGTTTCGCAGCGTAACCGCTCACAACGGTAACGGCTTGCCATCGTAGTTAAAGAAGCCGCCCGTTTTGTCTAGTGTGAGCGCTTGACACTGCGCAACCAAGCCCGCCGCGCTTTGCGCTGGGGTGATGTCGGCGTTTGCACCACCCATGTCGGTTTGTACCCACCCCGGATGGAAGGCCGCAACCGTAATGCCATCGCCCTTCAGCTCGTTGGCCAACGTCACCATGATGTTGTTGGCGCCGGCCTTGGACGCGCGATAAAAATAAGCCGAAGCACCCTGATGCTGCTGGCTTCCCATTAAGGACGAGATCACGGCGACTCGCGGCACCGCCGCTCCTTTGAGGGCTGGCAAAAATGCCCGTGTGGTGAAGAAAGGCCCGGCCACGTTTGTCATCAGAGCATCGGAGATACTGCTGGCCTCATTGCCCATATCGGCGATACCACCCCGCGCGCTCATGACGCCCGCATTGCAAATCACCACATCGACTGGTCTGGTCAGGCTAGACGCAATCGCCTCAAGAGCGGGTGCATCGCAGGTGTCAGCGCCATACACTTGGGCGTGGCCAGCGTGGCCTGCCACCAGCGCATTGAGGGCATCCGCCGTTTCAGGGTGGCGGCAAACAGCGACGAGACGGTCACCATTGGCCAGCACGCGTTTAGCTATTTCTAAACCAATGCCGCGGTTAGCGCCGGTCACTAAGTACGTGGTGGACATAAGCGAGATTTCCTTTATAAAAAATTAACTGCTACAGGCGGAGCCCGTTTGATTAATGGGCATTGCGTCATCACGACCACGCCCAGCCGCTTCCAAGCGCGCCAGATACTCGGCCCACAACGTGTCCTGGTCGACGCCTAGGTGACGTAAATAGTCCCAGGTGTATAGGCCACTGTCGTGGCCATCGCTGAAGGTGGGTTGAATCGCGTAGTTGCCAACCGGCTGCACCGACACAATGGTCACCTCACGTTTGCCGCTCTGCAGCACCTCTTGCCCTTGTCCGTGCCCGCGCACCTCGGCAGACGGGGAGTACACCCGCATCAACTCCAAGGTAATACGCATCGTCTCGCCGCCGGTGTAAGTCACCTCTAAAACGCGACTCTCTTGGTGAATGACCAAATTTTCGGGAACCATGTGAACTCCGTTTAAAACGCCCTATGGCGAAATGACGCCCCCGCAGTGGGGACTCAATGGGTGGGTGTCAAGCGATCCGCTATTTTCCCGTATTCGGCGGGCGGCTGTAAGCGACCACCCGCGATAACCGCGACAGCGCAATACTTAAACTCCGGTATCTTGCCAAAGGGGTCCAGCGCGGCGTTGGTCAGCAAGTTGGCCGCCGCTTCGGCATAGGCAAATGGCATGAATACAGCCCCCATCGGGGTACCGTCATCTAGGCGGACGTGCAACACCAATTCGCCTCGACGTGACCGCACGGTGATCACGTCCCCTGCAACCAGACCCAGCGCACGCAACTCAGCGCTGCACATGCTGGCAGTGGCGATTGGCTCAATGGCATCCAACACCTCTGAGCGTCGCGTCATGCTGCCCGTATGCCAATGCTCCAACTGGCGTCCCGTGATCAGTACAAACGGAAAGTCTGCATCTGGCCGCTCGTCCGCGTGGATGATGTCGGCTGGCACCAATTTCACGCGTCCATCGGACGTTGGGAATCTGTCAATGAAAACCGTTGGCGAGCCTGGGTCATTCGCGTCTAAGCACGGATAGGTCACGCTGGACTCGCGACTTAAGCGCTCCCAGCTGATGCCGCCAATCGCCGCATGCATGGCTTGTCGCATTTCCTCGAACACCGCGGCAACGCCATCATGCTCGCCCTCGTATTGCCACGCTAGGCCCATCTGCTGCGCTATTTGCTGGATGATCCACAAGTCTGGCTTGGCGTCACCCGGCGGCAGCAACGCCTGCCGACCTAATTGAACCATGCGGTCGGTATTGCTCACGCTACCGGTCTTTTCCGGCCACGCCGTCGCAGGCAAGACCACGTCGGCAAGCCATGCCGTTTCGGTCAAGAAGATATCTTGCACAACCAAATGCTTTAGGCTGGACAGCGCATGGCGCGCATGATTGAGGTCGGGGTCGCTCATGGCGGGGTTTTCACCCATCACATACATGCCGTGCACCTTGCGCACGTCCGTGTCATCTAGCAGCGCATGGTGCATGATTTCCACCACAGTCAGGCCCGGCTCTTTATCCAGCTCACAGCCCCAGAACTGCTCAAACCAAGCATGCGCCTCAGGCTGGTCAACACGTTGATAGTTGGGAAACATCATGGGAATCAGTCCGGCATCGCTGGCACCCTGGACGTTGTTCTGCCCACGCAACGGATGTAGCCCAGAGCCTGGCTTACCAATCTGGCCTGTGATCGTCGACAAGGCAATGAGGCAACGCACGTTATCCGTCCCATGAATGTGTTGGCTAACACCCATGCCCCATAAAATCATCGCGCCCTTGGCCTGCGCAAAAGCCCGTGCGACCTCTCGCAAGCGCTCGGCAGGTATGCCGCAAATGGGCGCCATCAACTCGGCGCTGTAGCCCTTTACGTTCTCGCAAATCGCTTGGTAGTTATCCACCCGATTCGCAATGAATTCCGCGTCCACCAAGCCCTCGTCAATCACCGTGTGTATGAGCGCGTTCAGCATCGCGACATCGGTATCCGGCCTNAAGGACAGCGTTCGCCACGCATGCTTGCCAATCTCGGTGACCCGCGGGTCAGCCAACACCACTTTGGCACCGCGCTTGGCAGCATTTTTTAACCACGTTGCGGCAACAGGATGGTTGGCCGTAGGGTTGGAGCCGATGACAAAAATCATCTCGGCATTCGACACATCATTGACCTGGTTACTTACCGCGCCACTGCCAACCCCCTCTAACAAAGCCGCCACGCTAGAGGCATGGCACAAGCGCGTGCAGTGGTCCACGTTATTCGAAGCGAACCCGGTGCGTACCAGCTTCTGGAACAGATAGGCCTCCTCATTGCTGCCCTTGGCAGAGCCAAATCCAGCCAAGGCTTTCGCCCCAAAACGCATCTTCAAATCACGGAATCCGCTTCCCGTTATCGCCAACGCTTCCTCCCAAGTGGCCTCCCTAAATACATCGGACCAATCGCTGGCTTGCCGCGATGGGTCAATGGTTTTGGCTACCCCCGCTTTGCGTATCAGCGGACGCGTCAGACGCTCTGGATTGTGTGCGTAGTCAAATCCAAAGCGACCTTTCACGCACAGGCGCTATGGTTGGCGGGGCCATCGCGACCATCCACACGCACAATGTGGTTGTCTTTGACGTTGTAGGTCAACAAGCAGCCCACGCCACAAAACGGGCAAACAGAGTCCACTTTGTGATCCACCTGCTGACTACCCACCTGCGTTTTCGACATCAAAGCCCCGGTCGGACACGCTTGCACGCACTCGCCGCAGGCCACACACGAGCTGTCCCCCAGACCATCTTCTAGGTCAAACACCACGCGTGCCTCATGCCCGCGAAAAGCCATACCGATGACATCGTTCACCTGCTCTTCGCGACACGCACGGACGCAACGATTGCATTGAATACACGCATCTAAATTCACAGCAATCGCTGGATGTGATACGTCGGCCGCAACGCTCTCACGGCGTATGGCCTGCAATGCCGGTCGCGCGGTAACCCCTAGACGCGTAGCCCATTCACTGAGCTCTCCGTGCTGGCCTATCGTGTCCGTCTCGCCAGAGGGCGGCGTTGGGCTGGGCGCAGTGGCATCTCCGTCCGTCCACTTAAAGCCGGCGTCTGGTAGGTCTGAGAGCAGCATTTCTAAGACCATGCGCTGACTCGTTTGCACACGCGGGCTCTGCGTAACGACCTGCATACCCGCCGTCGGCGCGCGACAGCAACTCGGCGCCAAAACGCGCTCGCCTTCAACTTCAACCACACACGCTCGGCAATTGCCGTCTGCGCGGTAACCCGATTTGAAGCATAGGTGGGGTATGTCCACACCGTGACGCTTGGCGACCTCCAAAATAGGCTCGCCGGCAAACGCGCTGACGGGTTGTCCATCCAGGGAAAAGGGGATCATTTCTTTATCCATCACCGCACCTCGTCAGGGAAGTAAGTCTGTACACACCGCAAGGGGTTGGGCGCCGCTTGACCCAAACCGCAAATCGACGCGTCAGCCATGACTTGCGCCAAATCCGCCAACACCTCACCGTCCCATGATGGCTGCGCCATGAGCTGTGCCGCCTTATGCGTACCCAAGCGGCAAGGCGTGCATTGACCACAGCTCTCATGGGCAAAGAATCGCATCATATTGAGCGCTGCATCGCGGGCTTTATCTTGGTGACCCAGCACAATAATTGCTGCAGAGCCAATGAAGCAGCCATGCGGTTGCAAGGTATCAAAATCAAGGGGCACATCGGCCAAGCGTGCGGGCAATATGCCGCCCGATGCGCCACCAGGTAGGTAGCCGTATAGCGTGAGGTCATCTGCCATGCCGCCGCAGTAGTCATCGACCAAGGCGCGCAATGAGATGCCGGCGGGGGCCAACTTCACCCCAGGTGCACGCACACGCCCACTCACACTGAACGAGCGCAAGCCGGTGCGACCCGCAAGACCAAAGCCGCTAAACCAGTTCGCACCACGCGTCAAAATATCACGCACCCAATACAGCGTCTCGAAATTGTGTGCCAACGTGGGGCGTCCAAACAGCCCGACCTCGGCGATGTAAGGTGGCCGCATACGCGGCTCGCCACGCTTGCCCTCTATGCTCTCTAGCATTGCCGACTCTTCGCCGCAAATATAGGCACCGGCACCACGCCGCAGTTCAATATGCGGTAACGCAACCGGTGAGTTGGCCTGAAGTTGCGCCAACTCATGCGCCAAGATGGCACGACAACCGTGGTACTCATCACGCAAGTAGATGTAGCAAGCGTCCACCCCCACCACAGCGGCGGCAACTAACATCCCCTCGATGAAACGGTGCGGGTCGCGCTCCAAATAGGTCCGGTCCTTAAATGTCCCGGGCTCGCCCTCATCGATGTTGACTGCCAATAAACGGGGGCCGGGTTGGTCGCGCACAATGCCCCACTTGCGTCCGGTTGGAAAGCCAGCGCCACCCAAACCGCGCAGACCAGCCGCGCTCATGACATCGATTGCTTGCTGCTTTTTGACCGCATCCGCAACCGACAGCTCATGCAGAAGGGCATAGCCCCCAGCCGCTTGATAGGCCGCCAGCCCTACATAGGGCGGCGCGCTATCGGACGGTGCGCTCCCTGTGACGGGAGCCTCAACATACAGGTACGGGTCAAAGTCGCCTGCGTCATCGGGCAACCGGGGCAAGAGTTGACCACTTGCCAAAACGTCTGCCACGCGCTCAGGCGTGGCGTACCCCACGGGGTTGTGATGAACCACCGCAACCGGCGCTTGCTCACAGCGTCCAACGCAGGGCACCGGGACGACACGCGCACTCGGTTCGCCCAACAACGTCGGCAGACGGGTTAGCAGATTCTGAGCCCCTGCTAGCGAGCAGCTCAAGCCATCACACACCCGAATGGTGACCTTGTCGCGCTGGTCATCGTCTGCAATCACCTCGAAGTGGTGATAGAACGTGGCCACCTCATAGACCTCGGCCATGGGCAGGTTCAAACGCTGCGCCAGCGCCGTTAAGGCCGGCTTTGGCAAGCCACGGTAGTGATCATTCAAGACGTGCAAATACTCTATGAGTTGATCGCGGGGGTAAGGACCTGGGCCTAACAAGCTATCCACCGCCGCAAGCATGTCACCGCTCGCCTGCCGACCCTTGAGTTGGGTTTTCTTTCGGATCAAAGCGCGCATGCTCTCTGCGCTAGCCAACACCTGTTCAGTCATGTCATTCCTTATAGGAGGCACCGGGCTACAAAATACCCCTGACCTCAAGCGCTTTACCCACTTGCTCAGCACTCTTAAACACGATACCGCCGTGCCAACCAAGCGACTCGGCCACCGCTATGTTCTCAGCCAAATCATCAACAAACAACAGGCNCCCCTTGGCGCGACCCGAGGCGGCAACGGCCAAGTCGTAAATAGCTGCATCGGGCTTACTCACGCCCACGTCGCCAGAAAAAACGCCGGCCTGAAAGTAACTCAAAAACGCATGGCGGGCTTGCAGTTCGCGTGCATACGGCGCAGGCATGTTGGACAGAAAGTACAACGGCACCTCGGCATCATGCAAGCGCGCGAGCAACTCCACGGTATCGGCTTTTGGTGTCAAGTGGTCTGGGATCGCGGCAATCAAGCTCGCCACACCGGATACAGGCAGGCCTGTGCGTACAGCAATTTTTTCAGCCAACGGCTCAGGGGCTATCTTTCCCTGATCAAAGGCCGCCCAATCACTGTTGAGCGTGAGGCCTTGAAAAATGTCAGTCATCAATGCCTGCGCGGCCTCTGGGCCAGACGCTCTATCCGGGAAGCACTGCGCCACCAAATCCGTTGGTCGCCAGTTAAACAGCACCCCACCAAAGTCAAATACAAGTGCCACAGTCGGCAAGGGGTGGGTGTTTGCAAGGGTCATGGGGGGCTTTAGGAAACAGACTGGGGCTACTGAATGGCATCGGACGCAGGCGCCGAACCGTCGGTAAAGAGCTGCGCTGCATCAATCGGATCAAAGCG
>JGI26086J50260_1000594_pt1 | contig 22637 bp, 16 predicted proteins | sample SaaInl3SG_22_DNA_FD_50260 | JGI IMG/M metagenome (IMG submission 50260)
TTTTAAATTGTCTAAAAATATTTCAAAACCCACTAAAGACTCAACTTTAATATCTAATTTTTTTAATATACCTGGGTGAATATCACCAAAAAAAGCAACTACTTTTTCTTTTCCTTTGTTAAGAAATATTCTTCCTGATTTTCCAGGGTGATAATAGCTTGGTGTTTCATCATCAATATAGAGCTTATCTTTATTATAACCTGCTTCAACTAAACTTTTGATAACATCACTTTTAACATCAAACACATCTATTAATCTTTCTTTTTCCAGCCAGCTCTGCCTAGCCAATTTTCCTGATCTTAATCCAGTAGCGACTGTCTGTTGCTCACCTGGCTCAGATCCTAAAAAAGTTGGACCTATTTCAAAAAATGACAAATCTTTAAATCCTCTTCCTAAATTCTTATTCAAATGAATTATCAAATTAGAAAAAATTGAACTTCGCAAAACGTTCAAATCAGAACTTATAGGATTAATTATTTTAATTTCTTTGTTATTTTCAATGAATAGTTGATTAATTTTACTGTCGGTAAAAGACCATGTGATAGCTTCAAAATACCCCTTAGAAGCAATAGATCTTTGTAAAAAATGAAATAATTTTTGTTTTAAATTTAATGTTTGTTTTTTTCTAACTTTTTCTGGTTCAATAATTTTAATTTGATCATAGCCCTTAATTCTTACAAGTTCTTCTACCACATCAACTTCTTGTGAAATATCTGGTCTCCAAGATGGTATAACGACATCTAGCATTCCCTTGTTTTCTTTAATTTCAAATCCTAGGTTATCTAAGATTTTTATCATTTCTTTTATATCAATATTAAATCCAGTAATTTTTTCAAACAAAGAAGGATCAAATTTTAATGATTTTTTTTTAACATCTTTAATTTTTTGAATATCAAATTCACTAACTTCACCGCCACATATTTCTTGTATTAAATTAGCTGCTCTTTCAAGTCCTTGATCAATTGATAATGGATCAATACCTCTTTCAAATCTAAATTTTGCATCCGTATCTATATTCAAGATTTTAGATGATTTTCTGATTGATCGTGGACTAAAGTAAGCAGACTCAATTAACACATTCTTTGTATCTAGTTCAGTTCCAGTTCTTGTGCCTCCTATTATGCCTCCAAGACCTAATACGCCTGACGCATCTGATATGACACACATCTCATCCTCTAATTTATACTCCTTATTATCTAATGCTTCGAATGTTTCACCTTTTTTAGAATTTCTTACAACTATTCCTTTATCTATTTTATCAACATCATATGCATGAAGTGGTCTATTCAAATCAAACATTACATAATTTGTAATATCAACTATTGCCGAAATAGGTTTTTGGCCTAGAGCAATTATTTTGTCTTTTAGCCACTCTGGACTTTCAGTATTTTTTACTCCTTTAATTAAACAACTACCAAAGGATATACATGCTTGATTTTTTTCATTTTCAATTTTTACACTAATTGTTTGTTTATTTTTTTTATCAAGTTTTTTTTCTTTTTGATTTATTAATCTTCCCGCGCCTGCAGCAGCTAAATCTCTTGCTATCCCTCTAACCCCTAAGCAATCTGCTCTATTTGGTGTAATAGAAATATCAATTACATTTAAATTTTTTTTTGGAAAATAATTTTCTCCTACTTTTTTGTTATATTTTTCTGGTAAAAGCTCTGTTATGCCATCACTTTCGTTTGATAGGTTAAGTTCAGATTCTGAACAAAGCATTCCATATGAGGTTACACCTCTTATTTTACTTACCACCAATTTCATTTGACTTTTTGGCACTACAGCGCCAGGAGGAGCATAAATTGTTAATAAACCCTCTTTAGCATTTGGAGCTCCACAAACAACTTTTACTGGTTTGCCCGAACCTATATCAACATCACATACTCTAAGCCTATCTGCATCAGGATGCTTTTCAGCCTTCAGAATTTTGGCAATTACAAATTGATCAAGCTCTCCTGATTGACTATCAACACCCTCTACTTCTAAACCAATATCTGTAAGTTTATCGATGATTTGATTTTCATTAAGTTTGGTATCTAAATGATCTTTGAGCCATGCTGTTGTAATCTTCATCGGCTTAAGCCCCTATAGTTTGTTGGGACATCTATTGGATCAAATCCAAAATGATTTAGCCATCTATAGTCACAATCAAAAAAGGCTCTTAAATCGTTAATGCCATATTTCAACATTGCGAGCCTATCTATTCCTATTCCAAATGCATAACCTTGGAATTCATCAGGGTTTACTTTAACATTTTTTAAAACATTGGGATGAACCATTCCACAACCTAAAACTTCTAGCCATTTATCACCTTCCCCAATTACTATTTTTCCATCTTTTATTTCATAACCAATATCAACTTCTGCAGATGGCTCTGTAAATGGGAAATGACTAGGTCTAAATCTCATTTTAATTTTATCAACCTCAAAAAACTCTTTAATAAAATAATTTAAGCATCCTTTTAAATGCCCCATATTTATATTTTTATCAATATGTAGCCCTTCAACTTGATGAAACATTGGAGTATGAGTTTGATCGCTGTCAGATCTATATGTTCGCCCTGGCGCTATTATTTTAAAAGGTGGTTTATCATTAAGCATTGTTCTAATTTGAACTGGTGAAGTATGTGTTCTTAAAAGTAGCTCTTTTGTATCATCTAGATAAAAAGTATCATGCATATCTCTTGCAGGATGGTTATCAGGTGTATTTAACGCAGTAAAATTATTATATTCATTTTCAACATCTGGTCCCTCTTCTACACTAAAACCAATTTCTGAAAAAATTGAAGAAATTTCATCTATAACTTGAGATACAGGATGAATTTTTCCCTGAACAAAAGGTCTCTCTGGTAAAGTTATATCTATTTTTTCTTTTTCTAATTTTTTGTTAATCTCTTTTTTTTCAATATCATCAATTTTTATAGTAATTAAATTTTCAAGTTCACTTTTGACTAAGTTTAAATCTGATGCAAATTTTTTTCTTTCTTCTTCTGCTAATTTTCCAAGCTGTTTAAATTGCGAGCTGATTAACCCAGTTTTACCAAATAGTTCTGTTTTAATTTGATTAACTTGATTTAAATCNAAATTTTCTTTTAACTTTAAAAGAAATTCATCTTTTATTTTTTTAATATCAGACATATTGAGAGATTATTTCTTCACCGAAGAAAAACAATAGTGAAGATTAATTTAGTGCCGATTGAGCTTTTTGAACGATCGTTTTAAAGGCTTCTGGNCTATCGTATGCTATTTCAGCTAGTATTTTTCTATCTAACTTAATTCCACATTTAGTTAAACCATTAATAAATTTTGAATAAGTTATTCCTTCAGATCTAACACCTGCATTAATTCTTTGTATCCATAAAGATTTAAATTCTCTTTTTTTAGTTCTACGATCTCTGTATGCATATTGCATAGCTTTTTCCATAGCTTGCTTTGCAACTCTTATAGTGCTTTTTCTTCTGCCCCATTGACCTTTGACAGCTTTTAAAACTTTTTTATGTTTTGCGTGACTTGTTACGCCTCTTTTTACTCTAGCCATTTTATCCTCTTAAACTGTAAGGCATGTATGATTTAACTATTTTGCCATCTTGTTTTGACATAGCAGTCGTGCCTCTTAATTTTCTAATTTGTGAATTTGTTCTTTTTATCATACCATGTCTCTTTCCAGCTTGAGCCATCATAACTTTCCCTGTAGCTGAGATTTTAAATCTTTTTTTTGCTGAACTTTTAGTTTTTAATTTTGGCATAATTCTGCGGACTTATACAAATATTGGAATGGATTTACAACCTCTATTAAGCCTTATAAAGGCTGAATAACCATGATCATTTGCTTACCATCAAACTTTGGGTGCAATTCAACTTTGCCAATATCTTGCATATCAGCTTTTATTTTATCCATTAATTCTCTACCTANGTGTGAGTGTTGTAGCTCTCTACCCTTAAATCGTATTGTAAATTTTACCTTGTCACCTTTTCCAATAAATTTTTTAGCATTTTTAACTTTAAAATCATAATCATGAGTTTCTGTNACTGGTCTCATTTTAATTTCTTTTAATAAAACTATTTTTTGTTTCTTTTTAGCAACATTTGCTTTTTTTTGAGCATCATATTTAAATTTACCCATATCAATAATTTTACATACAGGTGGTTTTGCGTTTGGAGCTATTTCAATTAAATCCAATCCTTGCTCTTTAGCCATTGATATGGCTTCATTTGTATTTATGATTCCTATATTTTCACCATCGCTTCCAATTACTTGAACCTCAGGTGAAGAAATTCTATTGTTAGATCTTGGACCTTTATCTTTAGTTCTTCTTTGAAAATAATTTTGTTTAAAATCTGCCACTTAGTTTGAGGATGCTTTGTTTAAAGCTGAGAAAGTTTCTAAGAATAAGTTTAATTCCATATTTTCTTGTTTGTTCGTATCCAATCTTCTAATCGTTACTGAGTTACTGTCAACTTCTTTTTTTCCACAAATCAATAAAAGTGGTATTTTTGATAGTGAATGTTCTCTAATTTTATAATTTAAGTTATGGTTTTTTAAATCTACCTCAGAGCTTATGCCTGCATTATTAATTTTTTCATTTACTTCTTTTGCATAAGAATCAAATTCCTCTGAAATTGGAATTACAACAGCTTGTAAAGGAGCTATCCAAAATGGAAATTTGCCTGCATAATTTTCTATAAGAATTCCAATAAATCTTTCTAATGATCCAAATAACGCCCTATGAAGCATTACAGGAATTTTTTTAGTTCCATCTTTATCAACAAAAGAAGCATCTAATCTTCCTGGTAAATTAAGGTCTACTTGTAAAGTTCCACATTGCCAATCCCTACCAATAGCATCTCGTAAAACAAATCAATTTTTGGACCATAGAATGCTCCCTCTCCTTTATTAATTGTGTATTGAAGCTTTGAAGCTTTAACTGCATCTAATAAAGCTTTTTCAGCTTTGTCCCATACATTATCATCACCAACTCTTAAGTCTGGTCTATCTGAGTATTTTAATATTACATCTTCAAATCCAAGATCTTTATAAATATCTAAAATTAAATTAGTAACAATCAAACATTCTGATGTAATTTGATCTTCTGTGCAAAAAATATGAGCATCATCTTGAGTAAAAGCTCTAACTCTTAAAAGTCCATGTAAAGCACCTGAAGGCTCATATCTGTGTACTTTTCCAAATTCTGAAATTCTTAAAGGAAGATCTCGGTAACTTTTTAATCCTTGATTAAAAACTTGTACGTGACCTGGGCAATTCATTGGTTTTATTGCAAATATTTTTTCATCTGGTGTTTGAGAAGTATACATATGCTCTCCATATTTTTCCCAGTGGCCAGATTTTTCCCAAAGAGATCTATCTAAAATTTCAGGAGTATTCACTTCTTTGTAGCCAGCTTTTTCTTGTCTAGCTCTCATATATGCAACTAATTTTTGAAATAACTTCCAACCTTTTTCATGCCAAAATACTGATCCTGGACTTTCTTCCCTAAAGTGAAATAAATCCATTTCTTTTCCAAGTTTTCTGTGGTCTCTTTTTTCTGCTTCTTCTATTCTTTTTAAATATTCATCTAAATCTTTTTGTGATGCCCAACTTGTTCCATAAATTCTTTGCAACATTTCATTATTTGAGTCACCTCTCCAATAAGCCCCTGATACCTTTGTTAATTTAAAGTACTTACCAATTTTTCCCGTTGAAGACAGATGAGGGCCTCTGCATAAATCATGCCAGTCTCCATGAAAATATATAGAAACATCTTCACCCTGTGGAATACTTTCAATAATTTCAGCCTTGTATATTTCTCCTTTATCTTTGAAATGAGATATGGCTTTATCTCTTTTCCAAACTTCTCTTGTAGTTGGAACATCTCTATCAACAATTTCTTTCATTTTATTTTCAATTTTATTTAAATCATCTTCTGTAAAGGGTTCTTTTCTTGAAAAATCATAATAAAATCCATTTTCTATAATTGGACCAATGGTTACTTGCGTTCCTGGAAAGAGTTCTTGAACTGCCATTGCAGTTATATGGGCCGTATCATGACGAATAGTTTCTAAACCTTCTTTATCTTTTGAAGTAAAAATTTTAACTGAGCAATCTTTATCTAAAACAAAACTTAAATCCTTAAGCTCTTCATTAACACTAATAATAGTTGCCTGCTTTGATAAAGATTTACTAATCTTTTCAGCAACCTCAAGTCCTGTTACTTTATTTGGAAATTCAATAGTGTTTCCATCTGGCAATGTTATTAATGGCATTTAATTCAATAATTTTTTGTATTCTGAATATGTAGAAAAACACATTTTTTCAACATTAAATTTTTTAATTATATTTTTTCTACCTTCTATACCAATAGATTTCAATCTAGATTCGTCTAATTGTAAGACTTCTATTATTTTTTTACTCAAAGCTTCTGCATTACCAGACTGAAATAAAAAACCTGTCACGTTATCGATAATAGTTTCGTTAGATCCCCCAATATCACTTGCTATTATTGGTTTTTCCATTGATTGAGCTTCAACTGCTACCCTTCCAAAAGCTTCAGGTTCTACTGAGGCTGAAACAACAATGTCTGATATTTTATAGGCTAACGGCATATTTTTACAATGTTCTATAAATTTTAACTGACTAGTTAGCCTATATTGCTCAGCCAATCTTTTAATTTTTTTGGTATAAATGTCTCTTCCTTGATCGCTACCCAAAATAATAGCATTAAAAGACTCATACCCCAGTTCTTTATTAACAAGATTTAATGCCTCAATAAATGTCTCCTGACCTTTCCAAGCAGTTAACCGACCTGGCATTAGGATCGTTTTTTTATTTCTATCAACTTCCCAATCTGAAATAAGTCTGTTTTCTTCACTGTCTAAAATTGTTGATAATTCAAAATAATCGACATTAATTCCCCTAAAAATTACTAAGAATTTTTTTTTTAAATCTAAATATTTTGGATAATTTTGATTAATATGTGAAAAAATAAAATTTGATCCTGCTATTATTAAATCTGATCTAACCATTACTGAATTATAGAATTTTTTAATTGAGTTTTTAAAATTATAAGTACCATGAAAAGTTGTAACAAACTTTCTTCTTGTAATTTTTGTTGCAAACAAACAAGACCAAGCTGGAGCACGACTTCTTGCATGAACAATTGATATATTATTTAGTAAAATGATAAAAATCAAAGCTATTGAATTAAAGAGCATTAAAAATGGATTTTTACTATGGACGGGAAGTTTTATTACTTTTACTTTTTTTTTATCAATAAATTTTAATAACTCTCCTCCACTAGTTACTATATAAGAACTACAATTATTTTCTGGTAAATAGTGTGCAAGATCGTAACAGCCTGTTTCCGCACCCCCATATCCAAGTTTAGGAATTACTTGCAGTACTTTTAATTCTGAAGACATTTGATAGAACTATATATTAAGAATTAATTCTAATAAACTTATATGAATAAATTTAAATATATTAAGGTCCTTAATAACAGGCAAATAAGATATTTAAGTAAGGATTATAGAGATAATCTTTATATTGTTTTTTTACATGGTTTTATGTCAAGCATTGAAGGTGAAAAACCTCAGGCAATACTAAAATTTGCAAAAAAAAATAAGCTTGGTTTTCTTGCTCTTGAATATTCTGGTCATGGAAAATCCTCAGGAAAATTTACCAAGGGAAATATCACACAATGGTCAAAAGAAGTTGAAATAGTAATAAAAAAAATAGTTAAAAAAAATAAATTTATCTTAGTTGGTTCAAGTATGGGAGCGTGGCTCTCCTTAAATCAATTTAAATATTTTAAAGATCAAATTAAAGGTTTTTTAGGAATTGGTTCAGCTCCAGAGTTTTTACAAAACCTAATGTGGAAAAAATTTACAAAAAAAATGAAAAATGAAACTATAAAGAAAGGAATTTATAACTTAAAACATGGTAATTATGAGTATCCAATCACTTATCAGTTAATAAAAGATGGTAGAAAAAATAAAATCTTGAATAAAAAGATTAAATCTAAAATCAATGTAACTATGATTCATGGAAGTAAAGATGAAGTTGTTCCAACAAGTTATTCTAGAAAAGTTCTTAAGTTATTTACTAAAGCTAATAAAAAATTAGTGATAATAAAAAATGGTGATCACAGCTTATCAAGTAAACGAGGTTTAAAAAAAATACTCTTAGAGCTAAATAAAATTACAACTAATATGGTTTAATCCTTCGATATAGCTTGGAAATTTTAAATTATAATCAAAATAACTTTTCATCTTTTTGTTGCTAACTTTTTTAGACTCATTATAAAAATTTTTCAACATCTCACTTTTAATTTGGTCAACTTCAATTTTTTCGATATTTTCAATATTTAATATTTTTGCTCCAAATAAAGTAACCTCTTCAGATGTAGAGGGTTTATCATCAGATAGATTGTATATTTCTCCTGACTTAAATTTTGATAAAGATTTAAATAATATATTTGAAATATCATCTACATGAATTCTAGAAAAAAAATGATTTTTTTTATTGATCAATTTCACGCCTCCTGATTTTAGACGTATTAAAATATTTTTTTCATTAGAATAAATTCCAGATAACCTAAATATCTGAATTGGTATTTTCTTATTTTTTTCTAGAGAAAACCATGCATTTTCAGCTTTCAATCTTGCAATACCATTATTTGAAATTGGGTTTGTTTTGCTATTTTCATTAACCCACTCTCCCTTATGATCACCATAAATACTAGTGGCTGATAAGTATGTTATCCATTTTGCTTTGGAGCTTTCTATAAATTTAGAAAAATTTTTTATAACTAAATCTTCTTGATTTTCTGGTGGTATAGAAACTAAGATATGATCTGCTTCTTTTAATTTTACAACTAAATTTTGATCAAATTTTTCACTATTAAATAGATAGCTATTATAATTAATACCNTTGAATGATTTTTTTGAAGACTCACTTCTAGAGGTTGCTGACAAATTAATATTATANTGCTCAANANTAAGNTTCTTTATAAAATTTTTTGCTACTTGGCCAAAACCAAAACAAAAAATATTTATATCCTTCATTTTAACTAACTTCTTTTATAATAGATTTTAAACTTATTGGGTTTTTTAGCTTATCAATCATTTCTTTTGGACAAACTTGAATAAAATTAGAAATTTCTCTATCAAAATTTTCTATAATCTTTTTAGAAAAATCTGAATTTGTCTCCTGGTGATGTTCTTGAACTAAATTTTTTAAATAAGTTATCCAATAATCTGTTTCTGGTGTTTGCCATACTACAGTCTCTGGGTTTACTTTTTTATCAAATTTCTTATTTATATCGTAAATAAACGCCATTCCGCCAGTCATTCCAGCTCCAAAATTGTCTCCTACATCGCCTAGAATTACAACTGTGCCACCAGTCATATATTCACAAGCATTAGAATCGCATCCTTCAATAACTGAAATTGATCCTGAATTTCTTACAGCATACCTTTCTCCAGCTTGACCTGCTGCAAAAAGTTTTCCAGATGTTGCTCCATACAAAACTGTATTTCCTATTATGGTATTCTCATGTGAAACTAGATTACTTTCGTCTGGAAGTTTAACTACGACTGTTGCGCCTGATAAACCTTTGCCAACATAATCATTAGCATCACCTTTTAAAATAAGTTTTAAGCCTTTTATTGCAAATGCACCAAATGACTGTCCAGCTGATCCTTTAAACTTTAAAGATAAAAAGCCATCTTCTAGTTTTTCAGATCCATATTTTTCATAAAGATGATTAGAAATTCTTGTTCCAACTGTCCTATGAGTATTTTTAATAATATATTCCTTTTCAATAATTTTTACTTTTCCAATTTGTTCTTTAATTTCAGGTAAAATTTCTTGATCCAAAGTATCTGGAACAGAATTTATTTCTGGAACTGTACAGTATCTTGTGTTCTCACCAGCATCTGTTTGAACAAATAAAGGGTTTAGATCTAAATCATCTAAGTTTGGTGAAGCTTTACTTACCTGTCTTAATAAATCAGTCCTACCAATTATTTCATTTAATGATTTAAATCCTATTTGTGCTAAAATTTCTCTTACTTCCTCAGCTATAAATTTAAATAAGTTGACTACCTTTTCTGGCGTACCAGAAAATTTTTCTCTTAGTTTTTCATCTTGAGTACAAACTCCAACTGGACATGTGTTTGAGTGACACTGTCTAACCATTATACATCCCATGGCTACTAAAGCTGTAGTAGCTACTCCATATTCTTCTGCTCCCATCATGGCTGCAATAACAACATCTCTTCCTGTTTTAATTCCACCATCTGTTCTTAGAGTAACTTTATGCCTTAAATTATTTAAAGTTAAAACTTGATTAGCTTCAGTTAATCCCATCTCCCAAGGTATCCCCACATATTTAACACTTGTTTGTGGTGTAGCTCCTGTTCCTCCATTATGTCCAGAAATTAAAATTATATCTGCTTTAGCTTTAGCTACTCCAGCTGCGATTGTTCCTATCCCAGAGGATGCTACTAATTTTACACCAACTCTTGCTTTTGGATTGGCTTGTTTAAGATCGTAAATTAATTGAGCTAAATCCTCGATAGAATAAATATCATGGTGAGGTGGTGGTGATATTAGGGTTACACCCGGAGTTGAATGTCTTAATTTGGCAATTTCTTCTGTAACTTTAAACCCTGGTAATTGACCTCCCTCACCAGGTTTTGCTCCTTGTGCAATTTTAATCTCTATTTCGTTACAGTTATTTAGATATTTAAGTGTTACTCCAAATCTTGCTGAGGCTATTTGCTTAACTCTAGAATTAGCACTATCTCCGTTTTCCATCTTAATAAATCTTTTTTCATCTTCTCCACCTTCACCACTACAAGAGGCTCCTTTTATTCTATTCATTCCTATAGCTAATGTTTCGTGTGCTTCTTTCGATAATGCACCATGAGACATACTTCCACTTCCAAATCTTGTTAAAATATTTTCGATTGGTTCTACTTCTGAAATATCTAAGGATGGGTTTAAATTTTTATCTCTAAATCCAATCAAGTCTCTAAGGTGTATAGGAGGAAGATTATAAATACCTTCTGCATATTTTTTATAAGCTTCAAAAGAATTTGATGAAACTGCACTTTGCAAAAGATGAATGAGCTTACCTTGATATTGATGAGTTTCACCATCCTTTCTATATCTATAAATTCCTCCAATTGGTAAAACTGCATCCGTTCCTTCAAATGCTTCTTTGTGAATAGTTCTTAATTTTTTTTCTATTCCATTTAACCCTATGCCTGAAATCTTTGATAAAATTCCTGGAAAGTATTCTGATGCTACTGTTCTACTCAAACCAACTGTTTCAAAATTACATCCACCTCTATAAGAGCTTATGACCGAAATTCCCATTTTTGACATTATTTTCAGAAGTCCATAATTTACTGATTGTATATATCTGTCTATGCATTCATCGTACTCAAACTTTCCAAATAATTTTTTTTCAAACCTTTGATATAAACTATCCAGTGCTAAATAAGGATTAACAGTAGTTGCCCCAACACCTATAAGTGTTGCAAATGAATGCGTGTCTAATGCTTCTCCAGTTTGAGCATTGATTGATGCATAGCCTCTTAATTTTTTTTTAATAAGATAAGTATTTATTGCACCAACACATAATAGCATTGGGATGGGTAATCTTTTTTCAGAAATATTTTTATCACTTANAACTAATTGCGTAAGGCCTTGTCGAACTGCAATTTCAGANTCTTTTCTAATTCTCTCAATAGAAGTTTCAAGATTTTCACTTTTATCAAAAGTACAATCAATTGTTATTGATTTTTCCCCAAAAAAATTAATAAATTTTTCTAATTGAGAATTTGATAATATGGGGCTGTCTAAAACGTATATGTTTTCTTCTGTTAAATTAGTAAAATCTAAAATATTTCCAAGATTACCAAAACGAGTTTTTAAACTCATAACCTTGTTTTCTCTTAAAGAATCAATTGGTGGATTTGTAACTTGACTAAAATTTTGTCTAAAAAAATGGTAAAGCGGTCTATAACGGTCAGACAATACTGCAAGTGGAGTGTCATCACCCATAGAGCCAATGGCTTCTTTTGCATCTTCTGCCATCGGGTGAAGAATAAGCTCCAGATCTTCTAAACTATAACCAAATGTATGTTGTCTTTTTTTTAGCTCATCACCTGAAAAAGTAGATTTTTCATTCTTTATTGGGAATTTCTTTTCTAAATCAATTATTTGATTGTTAAAATGTTTAAACTCTTTTGCTAGATAGTCTTTTATTTCAACATTAGAAAATACTTTACCTTTAGCTATTCTAACTCCAAGAATTTCTCCAGGTCCTAATCTGCCTTTTTTAAGAATTTGCTTCTCATCGATTTCAACCATTCCCGTTTCTGATCCTGCACACAATATTTTATCTTTTGAAATAGTATATCTCATTGGGCGTAACCCATTTCTATCAGCAGCTACAATGGCCCATTCATTATCGGTAGCTGCAATAGCAGCTGGTCCATCCCATGGCTCCATTGTGCTATTTAAAAAATTAAATAGTTGTTGGTGATCTTTTGATAATGTTTGACTTTTTTTAGACCATGCATCTGGAATTAACATTAATTTTGCAAGGGGTGCTGATTGGCCAGAAATATTTAAAAGTTCAAAAACACTATCTAGTGCAGCAGAGTCTGATGATCCTGGTTGTATAACTGGTTTTAAATTTTCCATATTATCAAATAATGGACTATTCATTTCTTGCTCATGAACTTTCATCCAGTTTGTATTTCCTTTGAATGTATTTATTTCTCCATTATGAGCTAATGCTCTAAAAGGTTGTGCCAGATCCCAACTAGGTGCTGTGTTTGTTGAAAATCTTTGATGAAATATTGCAAATCGAGATATAAACCTCTCATCCTTTAAATCTAAATAAAAATCTGCAATAGACTCCGCTAAAAACATGCCCTTATAAATAACTGACTTAGAACTTATTGAACAAATATAAAAACCTTCTATCGCATCTTTAATAGCTTCTTTTTCAATTTTTCGTCTTGATTCATAAATTTTTCTTTCTAACTCTTTTTCTGTTAAATCTTTATTATTATGTTTAAATAATACTTGAGTAATTTCTGGTCTTGTAAGATTTGCCTTTTTCACCTAAAACTTTTGGATTTACAGGAACCTGTCTCCATCCATAAATACTAAAATTACTTTTTGTTAATTCACTTTCAACTAAAGTTCTTGCATTTTCTTGTGCTTGATAATTATTTCTGGGTAAAAAAATCATACCCACACAAATTTCTGAACCATCATGGTCATGACCTGTGATTTCTATCTTTTCAGCAAAGAAGTCTGAGGGAATTTCTAAATGGATTCCAGCTCCATCACCTGTTTTTCCATCAGCATCAACTGCTCCTCTGTGCCAAACCGCTTTTAGGGCATTAATTCCATATTCTACTACTTTCCTTGATTTTTTACCTTCTGTAGAAGCAATTAACCCTACTCCACAAGCGTCATGCTCCATTTCTTTAGAATAAACATGACCATCCTCAAGAATTTTAAGATTTTTTTTATAATTTTTCATTAAGCAACCTTCTCTTTACTGAGTTCTTTGGTCTCTAAAAAATTTTTTATTGATACTGCTACATCTCTTCCGTCTTTTATGGCCCAGACAACTAAAGATGCACCCCTAATAATATCTCCTGCTGCAAACACACCTGGTAAATTTGTCTCCATAGTATCAAAATTGGTTTTTAATGTTCCCCATTTAGTAACTTGTAGATCCTCAGAACCAAATAGTTTTGGTAAATTTTCTGGATCAAAACCAAGAGCCTTAATTACTATGTCTGCCTTAATATTAAAGTGAGAATTGTTCTGAATTTCTGGTTTACGTCTTCCACTGTCATCAGGTTCCCCAAGTTTAATTTTATCCACCATCAAACCTTCAACTTTATTTGTTCCAATAAATTCTTTGGGACTAGATAGCCATACAAACTCTACTCCCTCTTCCTCTGCATTGGCTACCTCTCTTGCAGATCCAGGCATATTTTCTTTGTCTCTCCTGTAAAGGCATTTAACTGATTTTGCTTTTTGTCTGATTGAAGTTCTAACACAGTCCATTGCAGTGTCACCTCCTCCAATTACTACAATATTTTTTCCTTCAGCATTTAAAGTTCCATTATCAAATAATTCTACCTTGTCTCCTAATCCTTTTTTATTTGAAGCTGTTAAAAATTCCATGGCTGGAAATATATTTCCTAAATCTTTTCCTGGAAGATCTATTTCTCGAGCTTTATAAACTCCAGTTGCAATTAAAAGAGCATCATGTTTTTTTCTTAATTGCTCTAATGTAGCATCTTTTCCAACTTCAAAATTTTGAACAAATTTAATTCCACCTTCTAATAATTTGGTTCTTCTCTCTACAACAAATTTTTCTAATTTAAAATTTGGAATGCCATAAATCATTAAACCACCAGCTCTATCATATCGATCGTATACTGTAATTTGATAACCTGACTTACGTAACTGCTCCGCAGCAGCTAGACCAGCTGGGCCTGCTCCTATAATTCCAATACTTTGACTCTTTTCATTTTTAACCTTTATTGGATTTACCCATCCTTGTTCCCAAGCATTATCAGTAATATACTTCTCAACTGAACCTATAGTTACAGTTCCATGTCCTGATTGTTCAATTACACAATTTCCTTCACACAATCTATCTTGTGGACATATTCTTCCACACACCTCTGGCATGTTGTTAGTGCTTTGAGATAATTCGTAAGCCTCTTTTAATCGTCCTTCTGCAGTTAATTTTAGCCAATCTGGAATATTATTACTTAATGGACAATGGACCTGGCAAAAAGGAACTCCACATTGAGAACACCTGCTAGATTGTTCACTTGCTTTATCGTTAATAAATTCCTTATAAATTTCGTTAAAGTCTTCTTTTCTATTTCCAACTTCTCTTTTAGGTGGAGTTTGTTGACCTATTTTAACAAATTTAAGCATATTTTCTGACATATTTAACCCTCAATAAATTTAGCATATATCAAGGTTTTATGTAATAAAAGACAAACAAGGTCAGTATATATGACCTTAAATTTGAAATAAATCCAATTAAATCTTAATATTTTAATTTATGCATATCTAATATGTTAAAATGGAATTGTTTAAATTATTGAATATTTAAGCTACGAAGCATTAAATGTTCTCAAATATTATTGAAATTATAATCTTATCAATAGTTCAGGGAATATCAGAATTTTTACCAATCAGTTCATCAGCTCACTTAAATATTGTTGAGATAATATTTGAGTTTAATTCTAACTCACTAATGATTGATGTTAGTCTCCATCTTGGCTCTTTACTTGCAATAGTTTTTTATTTTAGAAGAGAGTTATTAGACCTTAGAAATAATCAGAAGTTATTATCTTTATTAATTATTGGCTCAATACCAATTGTAATAGCTGGCTACGTAATCAGCTCCACAGGTCTAGTTAACCTATTAGAAAACAATTTAAAGATAATCGCTTGGACAACATTAATTTTTGGAATTATCTTATATCTCGCAGATAAAAGTAAATTTGATAAAAAAATATCATCTAATTTAAATTTTAAAACAATACTATATATTGGTTTGTTCCAAATACTTGCTTTAATACCTGGTGTGAGTAGGGCAGGATTACAATAACGGCTGCAAGACTTTTTAGATTTAATAGATTTGATTCAAGTAAAATTTCTTTTTTACTAGCTATACCTGCTATAGCTGGAGCAAGTGTGCTGCAGTTAAAAAATGCCATTGGTCAAAGCTTTGAGCTTAACTATCTTGTACTAATATCAATCACTCTTTCTTTTTTATTTTCTTATTTTACAGTTAAGTTTTTCCTAGATTATATAAACAAATTTTCTTTGAATGTTTTTGTTATTTACAGAATAATTATTTCAATAATTCTGTTTATAATAATATATAATTAATTTTTTTTTAATATTGGTGCTAATTGTGAAAACAAAACACCAAATAAAATAAATAAACATCCAAATAAATTATTTATATCTAAAATTTGATCTAATAAAATCCAAGCAGCAATTGTCGCAAAAACACCCTCTAAAGAAAAGATTATTGCTGAGGGAGCAGGGGATATATTTTTTTGTGCATATATTTGTAAAACAAATGCAAGACCTCCAGACAAAATTCCAGCATATAAGATTTGAAATTTTTCTTTAAGAATATTGGACCAAATAAAATCTTCAAAAATTAATCCTATAATTAATGATAGCGAGGAAACAATTAAAGTTTGAATCGCACCAATTGTTAATGGAAGATTATATTTTTCTATAATTTTGCCAGTAAAAATAATGTGTGTACTCCAGAAAAATGCGCCTATTATTATAAGTGCATCACCATTTCTAACTGTTGCGCTATAAAAATTAGTTAACAAATAACCTCCCATCACACAAAGAAGAACAGAAGGCCAAATACTCCAGTGAATTGGCTTTTTATACATGAAAAAAATTATAAACGGNACCATTGGCACATAAAAAATCGTAAAGAATGCAGCATTAGCAACATCTGTATAGAGTAAAGCTACTTGTTGAAGNGCTGATCCCAANAATAAAGATAGGCCTATTAAAATAGCCAAGTTGATAAATTCTTTTTGATTTNTTTGTACTGATTTTGATATTTTTTTTCTTTCAAAAATAAAAGCTAAAGGAGCTACTACTAAAAAACCAACAAAAAACCTGACAGCATTAAAAGTGAAAGGGCCAATGTCGTCCATTCCAGTATCTTGAGCTATAAAAGTCGTTCCCCATATGAATGTACATAATAATGCACAAAATAATGATGATGTTTTTGACATTAATATCTATACAGCTAATTTATAAGCAAAATTTTTGCCTAAATTTTCTTTTAGATCATTATTAAATCTAGCTGCTTCAGCTCCATCAATTATTCTGTGATCATATGATAAAGAAAGCGGTAGCATTGTTCTTGTTTCAAATTTCCCATTAATAAAAATTTGTTTTTTTTGTGCCTTGCCTACTCCTAATATAGCAACTTCTGGATAATTTATTATTGGTGTAAAGAATGAACCTCCAATTCCTCCAAGACTCGTAATAGTCATAGATCCTCCAAAGAATTCTTTCTTATCTATTTTTAAATTTCTACATTGGTCACTTACTATTTTCAATTCATTGCTAATATATGAGATGCTTTTATTGTCAGCATTTCTAATTTTTGGCACCATTAAACCATGTGGAGTATCCACTGCAATCCCAACATGAAAATAGTTTTTCATTGTAATTTTTCCATTTTCAATATCATCTATTGAAGAGTTGAAACTAGGAAACTTTTTTAAAGATGCAACTAAAGCTTTAACAATAAAAGCTAATGGAGTAATTTTTTTTCTCTCCCCTGTATACATGTCAGTAAGTGAAGTTCTAAAATCTTCCATTTCAGTTATATCTGCTTCATCATGATTTGTGACATGAGGTATTGTAGTCCAAGAATTAACTAAATATGTAGAGGCTAATTTTTTAACCCTAGGCATATCTTTAACTTCAATTTCACCAAAATCAGAATGAGAATATTCACTAACAATTTTTTTTGGTTGAACTTTGGTCTTATCTGGAGCTTTATTAATTCTAGAGGATATAAAATTTTTTACATCATCTTCCACAATTCTTCCCTGTCTTTCACTACCAACTATTTCATTAATATTAACCCCAAGTTCTCTAGCAAATTTACGTACTTTTGGGCTTGCAGATGAAATTTCTGAATTATCTTTTTTTATTGTATTTTGTGCTGGATTGACTTTTGCAATTTTTTCTACTTGATTTTGATTTGTAACTTGTTCTGCTTCTTTAATAGTTTTTTGTTCTATCTTTTTTTCTTCTTCTCCAGACTGTTCTATAGTTAATATTAAATCACCTTCTGAAACCCTATCTCCCACTTTAATTTTAACAGACTTAACCTTTCCATCAAAAGAAGCTGGTATTTCAACACTAGATTTGTCACTCTCAATTGTAATAAGTGGATCATTTTTAGAAACTGACTGGCCACTTGAAACTAGCACCTCAATTACCTCAACGTCTTTAAATTCACCAATATTTGGTACTTTAATCTCTTTATCTGACATCTTATAGTTTTGTTGGCATTGGTTTGCTGCCATCAATATTATACTTCTTTATGGCTTCTTTAGCGTATTTAGAAGCTATCAGTTGCTCTTTTGCTAACACACTCAGTCCATAGGCAACAATATGCTCTTTATCAACTTCAAAAAATTTTCTAAGGTTTTTTCTAGTGTCACTTCTTCCATAACCATCTGTCCCTAAAGAATAAAAACTTTTATTAGTATAAGGTCTAATTTGGTCAGAATTCATTCTCATATAATCTGAGGCTGCCATAATCGGTCCTTCAGTTTTTCCTAAACACTGTTCTACAAATGAAACTTTTTGTTCTTTATCAGGGTTTAAGAGATTATATCTTTCAACTTCCATACCATCTTTTCTCAACTCATTAAAGCTAGTAACACTCCAAATTTCACTATCTATCTGATATTCATTTTGAAGAATTTCTGCTGCAGACATCATTTCTCTCAATATTGTACCTGAGCCTAAAAGTTGAATTTTTGTTTTTCCATACCTATTAAATTCTTTAATCTTGTACATTCCTTTAAGAATTCCTTCTTCACAATTTTTATCTTTTGGCATTCCTGGATGTGAATAGTTTTCATTCATGGTTGTGATATAATAAAAAACATTTTCATTTTTTTCATGCATTCTTCTCAAGCCTTCTCTAAAAATAACAGCTAACTCATAATGAAAAGTTGGGTCATATGTTACACAATTTGGTATCGTTGAAGCTATCAAGTGACTGTGTCCATCTTGGTGTTGTAATCCTTCACCAGCCAAAGTAGTTCTTCCAGCTGTTGCTCCAATTAAAAAACCTCTGGCCTGACTATCTCCAGCAGCCCATGCAAGATCTCCTATTCTTTGAAAACCAAACATTGAGTAAAAAATATAAATTGGAATCATTTCAATATCATGATTCGTGTAAGCTGTTGCAGCTGCAATCCATGATGACATTGCTCCAGCTTCATTAATTCCTTCCTCTAATACTTGTCCACTTTTATCTTCTCTATAAGAGCTTAACTGCGCAGAGTCTTCAGGTTCATATTTTTGACCTTCATGCGCATATATTCCTATCTTTTGAAAAAATCCTTCCATGCCAAAAGTTCTTGCTTCATCAGGAATAATTGGGACTAACCTCGGTGAAACATTCTTGTCTCTTAGCAAATTTGTAAACATTCTAACTAATGCCATGGTTGTAGACATTTCTTTTTCACCTGTTGATACTTTCATAAAATCAAAAATATCTTTTGCTGGTGCTTTTATTGGCTTTGCGTAAGTTGTTCTCTCTGGCAAAGAACCCCCAAGGTTCATTCTTCTTTCTTTGATGTATTTAATTTCTGGAGATTTTTCATCTGGCTTAAAATACTCTACATTTTTTACTTGATCGTCAGTTAAAGGCACATCAAAACGATCTCTATAATATAATAAATCGTCTACGTCTAATTTCTTAGTTTGATGGGTTGTGTTAACACTTTCACCTGTTTTTCCCATGCCATAACCTTTAATGGTTTTAGCGATTATAACCGTTGGGCTGCCTTGATTTTTTGATGCCTGATCATATGCTGCATAAACTTTATGAGGATCATGACCACCTCTATTCAATCTCCAAATATCTTTATCTGACAAACTAGAAACTAGCTCTTGTGTCTCTGGATATTTTCCAAAAAATTTTTCTCTAACGTAAGCTCCATCTCTAGCCTTCATTGCTTGATACTCACCATCAACAGTTTCGTTCATAGCTTTAACTAAATGACCTGTTTTATCATTAGCAATCAGTGAGTCCCAGTAAGAACCCCAAATTACTTTAATTACATTCCAACCGGCTCCTCTAAAACTTCCTTCTAGCTCTTGAATAATTTTTCCATTACCTCTAACAGGTCCATCTAATCTTTGAAGATTACAGTTTATAACAAATATTAAATTATCCAGTTTTTCCCTAGAAGCTAACCCTATAGCACCTAAAGACTCAGGCTCATCCATTTCTCCATCACCAAGAAATGCCCAAACTTTTCTACCTTCATCTTTAATTAATCCTCTATTAATTAAATATTTCATATATCTCGCCTGGTAAATTGCAAGCATAGGTCCTAATCCCATTGACACAGTTGGAAACTGCCAAAACTTTGGCATCAACCAAGGGTGTGGATATGAAGAAAGTCCCCCTGGTTTTACTTCTTGTCTAAAACTATCTAATTGTTTTTCATTTAATCTGCCTTCTAAAAATGCTCTAGCATAGATGCCTGGTGCACTATGACCTTGAAAATAAACTAAATCACCACCAAATTTATTATTTTTAGCTCTCCAAAAATGATTCATTCCTACATCATAAAGTGTTGCTGCAGATGCGAATGTTCCTATATGACCACCTAATTCAGGAAATTTTTTATTTGCTCTCACAACCATGGCTGCTGCATTCCATCTAATTAAAGATCTAATTCTTCTTTCAATGTTCTGATCACCATTGGACTTGACTTCTGCCTCTGGTGGGATTGTATTTATGTAAGGAGTGTGTTGTGTATAAGGAATATTTGCACCTTCTTGATATGCTTTGTTGATTAATTCTTTTATCAAAAAATGAGCTCTTTGATTTCCATCTTTTTCAACAACTGCAGATAAAGACTCTAACCAATCTTGTGTCTCTAATGGATCAATATCATTTTCATTTGTAACTTGAATTATTGTTTGTTTTTTTTCTGGGGCTGGACTTTGTTGACTAGCTTCTTCTTTTTTTTCATTCTTTAAAACAGATTCTGCTTGTTTAATAATACTTTCTGTATCTTTAGGAATTGGCTTTTCTGAAGGGCTTTCTTTTGAAGACTCAATACTTAATAATACGTCTCCTTTAGAAACTTTATCACCCACTTTAATATTTACAGATTCTATCTTGCCAGAAACTGTTGATGGAATTTCAACACTAGATTTGTCACTCTCAATGGTAACAACAGGATCATTTAAGTTTATTTGATCTCCAACTTTTACTAAAAGTTCAATGACCTCAACTTTTTCAAATTCACCAATGTCCGGAACAAGTAATTTTTCACTCATTATTTTAAATCGATTTATACACTTAAAAAAAACTATATCTCATATTATTTTAGCACAATAATAAGCCTTTTTGTGCAAACCTGTATTTTTATTGAACAAAAAACTTTAAAATTAACAAATAAATAAGAAGTTAATTTCTCTCAATGCACATGGCTATTCCCATTCCACCACCAATACAGAGGGTGGCACAACCTTTGCTTTTATTTCGTCTAATCATCTCATGAATAAGAGTTACTAAAATTCTGGTTCCTGAAGCTCCAATTGGATGTCCTAATGCAATTGCCCCACCATTAACATTTACAATCTCTTTAGGAATTTTAAGATCTCTAATTACAGCAATACTTTGAGCTGCAAATGCTTCATTTATTTCAAATAAATCGACATCTTCTCTCCTCCATTCAGCTTTTTCTAAAGCTATATTAACAGCCTGAATTGGACCTAACCCCATCAACGAGGGTTCAACACCACAAGCTGCCCAAGAGACTACTTTAGCTAAAGGCTCTATATCTCTATGTTCTGCTTCATCTCTAGACATTAATATAGTTGCTGCCGCACCATCATTGATTCCTGATGAATTTCCTGCGGTGACTGTTCCATTTTCTTTGAAAACAGTTTTTAGTTTTTTTAGATCTTCTAAATTTAAATTGCTTCTTGGATGTTCATCTTTTTCAAAAAGAAAATTTTTATTATCTGTATCAATCTTTAATTTGATCAGCTCATTTTTGAATCTATTTTCATTTATAGCTTTTTGAGTTTTTTCTTGAGAATTTAATGCAAATAAATCTTGTTCATCTCTAGAAATTTTATATTTTTCTGCAACATTTTCAGCAGTTATTCCCATGTGATAATTGTTAAATGAGTCTATTAATCCATCATTGATCATCGTATCTACTAACTTATTTTCATCTAGTCTTTTATCTTCTCGATAAAATATAGCATGTGGTGCTCTAGACATATTTTCTTGTCCACCAGCAACTATAATTTTATTTTCACCTAGTTTAATAGACTGATATCCTGAAATTACAGATCTTAATCCAGATCCACATACTTGATTGATTATATGTGCAGGTTTTGAAACTGGAATTCCAGCATGAATAGAAGCTTGTCTTGCTGGGTTTTGTCCTAATCCAGAAGTCAAAACATGTCCCATAATCACCTCATCAATATCGTCTGATTTTAATTTTGATTTATAGACAGCTTCTTTAATAGCTAATGCACCTAATTTATCAGCACTCAAACCTTTTAAAGATCCTTTATATGTGCCTATAGGTGTTCTTAATGCAGCTGTAATAACTACATCATTTGATTTTTTACTCATTGATAGTACAGCATAATATTTTATAACTTAAATAACATCAAAAACTTTGATATGTTGGGCAAATTATTTAATTAAGGACCGCTGGCCAAATTGGATAAGGCGCTCGGCTACGAACCGGGAGATTCCAGATTCGAGTTCTGGGCGGTCCACCAAAAAG
>JGI26086J50260_1000602_pt1 | contig 22537 bp, 21 predicted proteins | sample SaaInl3SG_22_DNA_FD_50260 | JGI IMG/M metagenome (IMG submission 50260)
TATCCTGGAGTAAGGTGGAAATTTTTAATTGATGCAGATTTTGATGGTAGTTCTGGTTTATCCCTTGGTTTTGCTGAAATAGCGCCTGGTGGAGATTTAACCCTTCATTATCACTCACCAGCGGAAATATATGTAGTTACCAGTGGTACAGGAATATTAAATAAATCAGGTGAATTTGAGACAATTAAAAAGGGCGATGTAGTTTATATAGCTGGAAATGCTGAACATGCATTAAAAAATAATGGAAAAGAAACCCTTGAGTTTTATTGGATTTTTCCGACAGATCGTTTTTCAGAAGTAGAATACTTTCCAGCAAAACAAAAGAGTGTGTAAGGTTTTTAATAAAAGCCNCATAAAAAAAACCCCCAGAACTTTCATTCCAGGGGTTTAGAATTTTAATTTAAAAATTATTCAGCAGCTTGTTTCATAGAAAGTTTAACTTTACCTCTATCGAAACCAATCACTTTAACTTTTACTTCGTCACCTTCTTTAACAATATCAGTAACTTTTTCTACTCTTTTAGTAGCAAGTTCTGAAATGTGAACAAGACCATCTTGTTTGCCTAAGAAATTTACAAATGCACCAAACTCCATAATCTTCATTACTTTACCTGAGTAAATTTTATTTAGTTCAGCTTTTGCTGTGATGTCTTTGATCATTTGCATAGCAATGTTTCTAGACTCTTCGTCCGGAGCAGCAACAGTTACCACACCTTCATCGTTCACATCTAGTTTAGCACCTGATTTTTCAACAATTTCTCTAATCGTTGCTCCACCTTTTCCAATTACAGCTGCAATATCTTTTTTATCAACAGTAATTTGTTCCATTTTTGGAGTGTGTTCACCAACATCAGCTCTTGATTCACTTAAAGCTTTGTTCATTTCACCTAAGATATGAATTCTTCCTTCTTTTGCTTGTTTTAAGGCCTGCTCCATGATTTCAAATGTGATACCTGTAATTTTAATATCCATTTGAAGCGAAGTAATTCCATCTTTAGTTCCAGCAACTTTAAAATCCATATCTCCTAGGTGATCTTCATCACCTAAAATATCTGACAAGACACTAAAGTCATCGCCTTCTTTAATTAACCCCATTGCAATACCTGCAACTGGCTCTTTAATTGGCACTCCAGCATCCATAAGTGCAAGAGATGCACCACAAACACTCGCCATTGATGAAGAACCATTGGATTCTGTAATTTCTGATACTATTCTGAAAGTATATGGAAACTCTTCCTTTGGGGGTAATGAAGAGTTAATTGCTCTCCATGCTAATTTTCCATGACCAACTTCACGTCTTCCAGTTCCAATTCTTCCAGTTTCACCAACTGAGAAAGGAGGGAAGTTGTAATGAAGCATAAATCTTTCTCTATGCTGTCCATCTAAACTTTCCAATCTTTGTTCGTCATCAGATGTACCTAAAGTAGTAACTACAATCGCTTGTGTTTCACCTCTAGTAAATAGAGCTGATCCGTGAGTTCTTGGTAAAACACCAACTTCACACTCAATAGCTCTTACATCAGCCAAGCCTCTGCCATCAATTCTTTTTTTATTTTTAAGAATGTCAGTTCTAACAATTTTCTTTTCAAGATTTTTTAATTCATCATTAACATTGAAATCAGAGTAATTTTCATCCTCTGCAAAAAGTTGTTTTGCTTTATCAGAAATTTCTGAAATTTGATTTGATCGATCTTGTTTGTCTATTGTTGCAAAAGCTTTAGTTAAATCTTCTGTAAAGTTTTCTTCAAGTTTTTTCTTAACTTCCGATAAATCTTTTTCTCAACAGTCCATTCTGGTTTTCTGCATTCTTTTGCAAGTTCCTCTATCATTTCGATTACTGGAACAAAACCTTCGTGACCAAACTTAACTGCATCTAACATTACTTCTTCTGTTAAACCTGATGTTTCTGACTCAACCATCAGCACGGCTTCTTTAGTACCAGCTACAACTAAATCTAAAGTAGAGTTTTCTAACTCAGCTTTTGATGGGTTTAATATGTATTTTCCATCAACTAAACCAACTCTTGAAGCACCTACAGGTCCCATAAATGGCATTCCTGAAATGGCTAATGCAGCTGATGAAGCTGTAATTGCTAAAATATCTGGTTGATTGTCTTTATCATATGAAATTACAGTTGGTAACAACTGAACTTCATTTTTGAATTCACTTGGAAACAAAGGTCTGATGGGTCTATCAATTAATCTTGAAATCAATTGTTCACTTTCAGTTGGTCTTGCCTCTCTTTTAAAATATCCACCAGGAATTTTACCACCTGCATAATATTTTTCTTGGTAATTTACAGACAGAGGAAAATAATCCATATCTGGATTTACTTTTTTGGCTCCTACTACTGTTGCTAAAATAACTGTTTCACCACATGAAGCAATGATTGCTCCGTCTGCTTGTCTTGCTACTTTACCTGTTTCTAAACTTATCTTCTTACCTGCTACTTCAATTTCCTTCTTGTATACTTTGAACATCTATTTTCCGTTTCCTTCTGTCTATTTTCTTAAATTTAATTGAGTTAATACATTTTTGTAAGAATCAAATTTATTTTTCTTTAAATATTCTAACAATTTTTTTCTTCTATTTACTGCTCTTAATAATCCAACTGAAGAGTGTTTATCTTTTTTGAATTGTTTAATGTGTGCTGAAAGAGTTTCAATTTTTCCTGTTAATAATGCAATTTGTACTTCTGAAGAACCAGTGTCCTTCTCGTGCATTTTTAATTCTTCTGCTTTTTTCGTCATACTATTTATTTTCCTATTTATTTGTTTGTTTTATTAAGTTTTCTATTTTTTCTGCGTACTCAAATGAGTCGTCTTTAGCAAAAAGTATTTTTGGTAAATATTTCATAATTATTTTTTTAGATAAAGCTTTTCTAATTAAGAAAGAATATTCTTTTAATTTTTTAATAACTAACTCCGAATCTTTACCACCTAATGGTAATACGTAAGCTTTTGCAATTTTAAGGTCTTGACTCATTTTTACTTCAGTAACCGTTATAGTGTTAGTTTCTAAATTTGGGACCTTAGCTTCATTTCTGGCAAAAATCATGCCTAAAGATTGCCTAATCATCTCTCCAACACGCAATTGTCTCTGTGATACTGGTTTTCCTATTCTATCAGCCATTATACTGTTCTATCCGTTGTAGTCGTACTAAAGGCCTCTATTGTATCGTTTTTCTGGAAATCGATAAAGTCCTTAAGCGTTATTCCACACTCTTGGCCATTACTAACCTGTTTTGCCTGATCTTTTTCTCTAAAAATAGTACTTATTTTACCCGTATAAATAATTGCTCCATCTCTTACTACCCTAGCACTTGCGCCACTAGTTATTTCACCTTCAGTTACTTTTGAGCCTGCAACTTTTCCTGTACCTGAAACTTTGAAAATTTCTAAAATTTGAGCTGTACCAATAATTTTTTCCTGAACATCTGGAGCAAGAAGTCCTGACATTCTTAATTTAATATAATCCAAAACTTCATAAATAATATTATAAGAAGAGATTACAATTTTTTCATTTTCTGCTAATTTTTTTGCTTCCTTACTTGGTTTAACATTGAATGCAATTAGTGCAGCGTTAGATGCTTTTGCTAAAGTTACATCTGTTTCTGTTACCATTCCAATATCAGATAAAATTATTTTAGGTTTTACTTCATCATGGGTAATTTGATTAATCGCACTTTTGATTGCCTCTGCAGATCCATGAACATCTGATTTTACGATAATATTTAATTCTGCAGCTGACTTATCAGCAAAAGCTGAGTCTTGAGTCGCAAAAGTTAAAGGACTTCCACCAGTTTTGCTTTCTTCTGCTCTATTCTGACTTAATGTTTTTGCCTCTTTTTCTGAATCTAGTACAATAAAATCATCTCCAGATTTAGCCGCTCCATTAATTCCAAGAATTTCAACTGGCATTGATGGTGGTGCTTCATTAACATTTTCTCCTTTATCATTAATTAAAGCTCTTACTTTTCCCCATTTTAATCCACTAACAAAGAAATCACCTTTTTTAATTGTTCCAGATGTAACCACAACTGTTGCAACAGCTCCTCTGCCAATATCAATTTTAGATTCTAAAACAATTCCTGTAGCTTTAGATTCAAAGTCAGTTTTTAAGTCTAAAATTTCTGCTTGTAGAACAATCGACTCTACTAACTTATCTAAATTTTTTTTATTTTTTGCAGAAATTTCAACCATTAAAGTATCTCCCGATAGATCTTCTGCAATAAGTTCGTATTCTAAAAGTTGGTTCTTTATTTTTTGTGGATCTGCCTCAGGTAGATCACACTTGTTAATTGCTACAACTATTGGAACGTTCGCAGCTTTTGCGTGTTTTATAGATTCTATTGTTTGAGGTTTAACACCATCATCTGCAGCAACTACTAATACTACAACGTCTGTTAATTTTGATCCTCTAGCTCTCATTTCTGTAAATGCAGCATGACCTGGTGTATCAATAAAAGTCAGTTTATTAGATTCGTGTTGTATTTGGTAAGCTCCAATGTGTTGTGTTATTCCACCAAATTCACCAGAGACAACATTCGCACTTCTTAAAACATCCAATACCGAGGTCTTTCCATGATCCACGTGGCCCATCACAGTTACGATTGGTGGTCTATTCTTTAAATTTTCAGATCTAGACTCTTTTATTTTTTGAATAATTTCTTCTGCTTTTGTTTCTCTAATCGGATTGTGACCAAATTCTTTTACTAAGTATTCAGCAGTATCTGCTGCTAATGTTTGATTGATAGTAACCGTAACACCCATTCCAAATAAATGTTTAATTACATTGCTTGATTGCTCAGCCATTCTGTTAGATAGTTCTCTCACTGTTATTGCTTCAGGAATATTTACATCTCTTTTTACAGGCTTTAAGCTTTCTTGAATTTCTTCTTTAGTAAGTTCTCTATTTTCTTTTAATTTTGCTCTTTTAAGCGAAGCCATACTTCTTGATCTTGCTTCAATCTCATCACTTAATGCTCTTGATACTGTTAATTTTAATTCTCTTTTTTTAGTTTCAGGTTTACCTGTATCCCCTTTCAATCTTCTAGTTGCTCTTTGTTCAGCTAACTTACGTTTTTCATAATCATTAGTTATTGGAGAAGCCGGTTTAGGTGCTGATGTGGTTCTTGGAGGGAAACTACTTGTTGTTGATACTGCTGGTTTTGACCTAACACTAGCAGGTCTAGTAAAGCTACTTCTAGGTGCGAATTTGCTGGGCTTTTTTTCAATTACAACGGAATTTTTACTTTGAGTTTTTGCTAACTCTATATTCTCTATCGATTTCTTGGCTATGCCAGACAGTGTTAATTTTGTTTTTTTGTTTTCCATATTTCATTACTCAATCTTTGTAAATTATGCTTCTTGCAGACATAATTAATTCATCCGCTTCTGTTTTTGATAAAGCAAAATCTTCAAGGTATCCTTGAATCTTAATTCTTTCACCTTTCACAACATCATAACCACCTGTTAATTCATCAGAGGCAAGGTCTGCAAAATCTTCTAATTTTAAAATCTTTTGCTCTCCTAAAGTAACTAACATTCCAGGNGTCAGTCCTTTGTGATTTATAAGATCATCTTGAAGTCCCAAATCTTTAATTCTTTGAGTAATATCTTCTTGATCTTTTTGGTAAAACTCTTTTGCTCTTTCAATCAAAGCCTTGGCAGTGTCTTCCTCTATACCTTCAATTTTCATTAAATTTTCTGGTGAACTATCTTTAATATCTGAGATTGAAGAAAAACCTTCAGCAACAAGTAATTGTCCTAATGTTTCATCCAGCTCTAAATTTTTAACAAAGTTTTCAGTTTTTTCTTTAAATTCAGATTGTCTTCTTTCTGAATCTTCTGCATCAGTCATTATATTAATTTCGTAATTTAATAATTTAGTAGCAAGTCTTACGTTTTGACCTCTACGACCAATTGCTTTACTTAAATTTTCTTCTGTTAAAATTACATCTAATTTTTTTGCAACACTATCAACGTTCACTCTTTGAACTTCAGCTGGTGACAATGCATTTGAAACTACTATTGCTGGATCTTCAGACCAATTAACAATATCAATTTTTTCACCTTGTAATTCGTTAACCACTGCTTGGACTCTTGATCCTCTCATTCCAACACAAGCTCCTACTGGATCTAATGAAGTATCAACTGCTTTAACACAGATTTTTGCTCTACTTCCAGGATCTCTTGCTGATGATTTGATTTCAATTAAACCATCATAAATTTCAGGAACCTCTTGAACAAATAATTTTTCCATAAATTTTGGATGTGCTCTTGATAAAAATATTTGTTGTCCTCTAGCTTCTCTTTTAACATCATAACAGTAAGCTTTAACTCTATCTCCAGCTTTAATGTTTTCTCTAGGGATCATTTCATTTTTTTGAATAATTGCTTCAGTTCTACCTAAATCAACTATCACATTTCCAAACTCTAGACGTTTAACAATTCCACTTAGAATTGAGTCTTTTTTATCTATAAAATCATTGTATTGTCTTTCACGCTCTGCTTCTCTTACATTAAAACTAATAACTTGTTTTGCTGTTTGTGCAGCTATTCTTCCAAAATCAAAAGAGGGAAGCGGTTGTAAAATTTCGTCACCAATTTTTTTATCTTTGTTTGCTTCATTTAAAATGATTGCATCTTGAAGATTAATTTCTGTATTTGTATTTTCTGGTTTTTCTACAACAATTAATTTTCTGAAAATTCCAATATCGCCACTTTCTCTGTCTATTAAAACTTTAATTTCATTGTCCTGTCCAAATTTTGATTTGGCAGCTTTTGCAATTCCAGTTTCCATGGAATCTATAATTAATTCTTTATCTATAGACTTTTCTAAAGCAACTGCTTCAGCAATTCTTAATAATTCTAATTTATCTGATCTTCTATTTAACATAAGTTTATTAGCTCCAAAAAAAAATGGGCTAAAGCCCATTCTGTAATTTCAATAATGTAAGGGCAATATATAAAGATTTTTTTTTAATTCAATAGCAACTATTTAGAAAAAACGTCTTTTTTATCAGTTTTTTCCCATGAAAATGAACCGTTAGCTTCAGGCACTCTTCCAAAATGACCATAAGCTGCTGTTTTTTCATAAATAGGTTTATTTAGGCCAAGCATTTCTCTTATACCTCTTGGGCTTAAATCAAAATTTTCTGAGATCTTTTCTGTTACAAATTTATTTTTTTCTAAATCATTATCAAATAAATCTACATAAATTGATAAAGGTTTAGAAACTCCAATTGCGTATGCTAGTTGAATTAAACATTTTTCAGCAATGTTAGATGCAACAATATTTTTAGCAATATATCTTGCTGCATAAGCAGCTGATCTATCAACTTTAGTTGGATCTTTACCAGAGAAAGCTCCTCCACCATGAGGTGCTGCTCCACCATAAGTATCTACAATAATTTTTCTACCTGTTAAGCCACAATCCCCATCTGGGCCACCAATTACAAAATTTCCGGTTGGGTTTATATATAATTCTTCTTCATTAAAATCTTTCAAAAACTTTTCTGGAATTGATTTTAATAAATAAGGTTTTAATAATTCTCTAACTTTAGCTTGATCTACATCTGCTGAGTGCTGTGAAGATATAACAACTGATTTTACTTTGGTTGGTTTTCCATCTACATACTCAAACGTGACTTGACTTTTTGAATCTGGCTCAATATTTTTTAATTTTCCAGATTTTCGATCTTCCGCCATTAATCTCAAAATCTTATGAGAATAATGAATTGGTGCTGGCATTAATTCTTCAGTTTCGTTACAAGCATAACCAAACATTATTCCTTGGTCACCCGCTCCCTCATCTTTATTACTTGATGAGTCCACACCCATGGCTATATCAGCAGATTGTGCATGAAGGTGGCTTTCTATTTTTGTAGCTTCTCTCCAAGTAAAACCATCTTGATCGTACCCTATATCCTTGATGCATTCTCTTACTTTTTGAATAAGATCTTCTTCTTTGATGCTCGGTCCTCTTACTTCTCCAGCTAAAACAACTTTATTTGTAGTGGTTAAAGTTTCACATGCTACTCTTGAAAAAGGATCACCTGAAAGAAAGCTATCCACAACCATATCAGAAATACGATCTGACACTTTGTCTGGATGTCCTTCAGAAACAGACTCGCTTGTAAATAAAAAATTTTTTAAATTACTCATGTGTAATTTTCTTAAATGAAAAAATTAAAAAAATATATAATAAAATAAGTATAAAAAATATCTTATCCCCATAATTCATATAAGGTGTAGATTTAAGGATTTTACTCTCTTTAAAATCAACATAACCAGTAGTGCCAAACTCAACTTTTTTTTCTATAATACCTATTGGATTAACAATGGCAGATATTCCATTGTTTGCTGATCTAATTACATATTTTCCACTTTCAATGGATCTAAAGATACTGTGTGCAAAATGTTGCTTTGGGCCAATAGAATTTCCAAACCACCCATCTTCTGAAATATTGATTATATAATCAAAGTTTTTGTCTTTAAATAATCTATTTGAATAAATAATTTCATAACAAATTAAGGGAAGTAATTTTAATTCTATCTTGTCATTTTTTATTAAAAGTGCTTTTTGGTTCTCACCTTTTGAAAAAGATTGGTAATCATTGGTTACTGTTTTAAGTCCTATTAAACTAAGTACTGATTCAAATGGAGTAAACTCTCCAAATGGCACTAAATTAATTTTGTTATAACTATGAATTAAATCCAATTTATTATTAAAAATCGCCATTGAATTAAAAAATAAATTTTCACTATTTTTAGTTTTTACACTATTTAGACCCATGATAATTAAATCATCACTCGAAAAACTATTTGAAAATAATTCCTTATATATATCCATATCTCTTAAATAACTGTCTGGAATAATTCCTTCAGGCCATAAAAAAATCATTGGCTCTTTTTTTTCTGGACTACTCAAGGTAATTAGTTCTTGTATTATCTTTAATTCATCCTGCTTTGAATAAAATCGGTCTAAACTAATATTGGGTGATACGGCTCTTATTGTAAAATTATTTTTAATATCAGCTGTAGTATTAAATTGATTATATTTTAAATTGCCAAAAACTAAAAAACCTACAGAAATTATTATAAAGAAAAAACAGACAATAATTTCTTTTCTGGTTTTTCTTAAGATAAATACAGCTGGAACAGTAAACAAAGATATACAAATTAAATTGAAAGAATAAGTCCCAATTACTGAAAGAATTTGAATAAAATAAATATTTTCTGAAAAACTAAAAGCAATTAAATTCCATGGAAAACCAGTAAGAATGGACCCTCTAATAAATTCAATAGATCCAAATAAAATTGAAAAAATAAAAAATGTACTAACAACATCTCTAGAATAAAAGACAGAAAACAAATAAGTTATAAATCCATAAAATATTGCAAGAAAAGCAGGAAATAAAACTATAGCTATTGGTATTAAAAATTTAAAGCTTTCATCAAAAGTTAAAGAAATTGCAATCCAATATAAACTACATAAAAAATAACCAAAACCAAAAAACCATCCATATTTAAAGAAAGATTTATTATTTGGATTAGTTTTTTTTTGTGTAAAAAGGAAAATAAAGAATAACGAAAAAGTAAAAAAATTAATTATAAAATAATTATAAGGTGGCAAGCTGTAAGAGCTGATAGCACCTAAAAAAAATACATATAATATGTTTAAAAAATTTTTTTTAAGCAAGTTAAGCAACTTTTGTTTTGATGAATTTATAAATTAAATCTTCTTCTTTAATCATTTTTTTAAAATCTTTTAGTTTTATATGATCGTGTCCTAATAAATGAAGAAATCCATGAATAAAAATTTTAACGACTTTTTGTTTAAACTCTAAAATGCTTATATTTTTTGGTTTATTCATAAACTCATAGCTAATTACTATATCACCAAGATAATTTGATTTTTTTGGGTTAAATTTTTTCTCAAATGGAAATGATAATACATCTGTAGGTTTATTTTTATTTCTAAAATCTTTATTAAGCTTTTTAATATTCTTATTATTTGAAAGTAAAATTGTTAGATTTATTTTTTTACCAATAAATTTATATTTTTTTGGAAAAAATTTTAGAATAGAATTAAAAAAAGTTTTATTTCTTTTGATTTTTTTGCTCCAGAGAGTGCACTCCGAAACTACATCAATTTTAATCATTTTCTTGGTCAGAGTACGCTTTTACAATCTTAGATACCAAAGGATGTCTCACCACATCTGAATGATCAAAATCTACAACAGAAATTTCTTTTAAGTGCCCAAGTAATTTCTTAGATCTACTTAGGCCTGACATGTTTTTATTTGGAGATCTATTTGAGAAGGATCACCATTTATAACAATTTTAGAATTCTCACCTATACGTGTTAAAAACATCTTAATTTGAGTATCTGTTGCATTTTGGGCTTCATCTAAAATTGCAAAAGAATTCTTTAACGTTCTTCCTCTCATGAAAGCAAGTGGTGCTATTTCAATATCACCAATTTCAATCATTCTCTGTATTTTTTCAAAATCAAATAAATCATAGAGAGAATCATATAGAGGCCTTAAATAAGGATCTACTTTCTCCTTCATATCTCCTGGTAAAAAACCAAGTCTCTCACCAGCTTCTACTGCTGGTCTTGATAGAATAATTCTTTCAATCTTTTTATCAAGCAACATAGTTAATCCAACTGCTACTGCTAAAAAAGTTTTACCTGTCCCTGCAGGGCCTGCAGATATGACAATATCACTTTGTCTTAAAGCTCTAACATATTCTTTTTGCCTCTCTGATCTAGGGATAACAGATTTTTTTGGTGTTTTAATTATGTCAGAAACATTTTGATTTTTTACTTTTTCTTCAATCATAAATTTATCTATAGATGAGATTATATCTTTTTTCTCAATACTGCCATTGTTAATAAATTGATTTGCAAGAAATTGAATAGCATTTTTTGTAATTTCGTTTTGTTCTGGGGTTGATTTTATTAAAATAGAATTTCCCCTTGAATAAAGATTTGTATTAGTAATTTTTTCAAGTTCTTTTAAATTTTCATTAAACTCACCAACAACTCCCATTAATAAATCATTATCATGAAAGATAACACTTAAAGAGTTATTATCAGAGTATACAAATTTTAATGTTGAATTAATTTTTTTTGAAACTGTATTATTCAATTTTAAGCTACCTTTTTTTTAGAGCTTTCAGTTAATTTTCCAAAAAGACTATTTTGATTGCTACTTGTTATTTCGACTTGCACAAGTTTTCCAATATTTTCTATATTGCCATCAAAAATTACTGATGTCATATATTCTGTTCTGCCAAATAACTTAATCCCATCTTTCATTTTATTTTCTACTAGAACATTTAAAATTTTATTTTCTAAAGATTTATTTTTTTGTATTTGGTTATTAAATAATTTCTCCTGAATTATCTCTAATCTTTGTTTAGATTTTTTTTGATCCACGAGTGTTAAATTTGCAGCAACGGTTCCTGGTCTTGGGCTAAAAATAAACGAATAAGAGTTGATAAATTTTACTTTTTCAATTAGTTCCATTGTCATTTTAAAATCTTGCTCATCTTCTTCTGGGTATCCAATAATAAAATCACTAGAAAACTCAATTTTTGGGTTAATCTTCCTTAATTTTTCATAAACTAGCAGGTATTCTTCAATGGTGTGTTTTCTATTCATTAGATTTAAAATTTTATTTGATCCACTTTGTACTGGTAAATGTACAAGGGGCATCAGTTTAGATGATGTCTTATAAACATTAATCAAATCATCTGTCATATCCTTGGGATGAGATGTTGTGTATCGAATTCTTTCAAGTTTATCAAAGCTATCAAGTTTGATTAGCAAATCTGATAGTCTATATTCTTTACCTTCCTCATCATAACTGTATGCGTTTACATTTTGACCTAACAAGATAATTTCTTTTGCACCACTTTGAACCAATTCTTTTGCTTCATTTATGATTTGGTCAAAAGGTCTGGAGTATTCTGGTCCACGAGTATAAGGCACTACACAAAAATGACAGAATTTATCACAACCTTCTTGGATTGTTAAAAATGAAGAGACTTTACTGTCTTTATTTTTAATCTGACTTAAATAATTAAATTTAGAAATTGTATCAAATTCTGTTTCTTCCTCTTTTTTTTTGTTTTTTAAATGATTTAATATTGCCTCATTTATTTTATGGTAAGACTGTGGACCAATTACAATATCAATATAAGGTTCTCTTTTTAACATTTCTTGATTTTCAGCTTGAGCGACACAACCAGCAACAATTACAATTGGTTTTTTTTTCTCTCTAAAAATTTTTTTGACTCTTCCTATTTCATGGTAAACCTTTTCTTTTGCTTTATCACGAATATGACAGGTGTTTAAAAGATAACAATTTGCATCCTCATATTTTTCAGTTTTTTCAAAGCCTATTTTTTTTACAGTATCAAATATACGATTTGAATCGTATTCATTCATTTGACAACCNAAAGTTTTAATAAAAATTTTTTTTAACATTGTGTTAGGATTTTTTTTTAACCCCATATAATTCTAATTTGTGATCAACCAATCGATAACCGTATTTATCAGCAATTTTTTCTTGTAGCTTTTCTATCTCTTCATCCACAAATTCAATAATTTCTCCTGATTTAACATCAATTAAATGATCATGATGTCCTTCATTTAATTCCTCGTATCTAGCTTTGCCTCCTTTAAAATCATGTTTAGCTAAAATTCCAGACTCCTCAAAAAGTTTTACTGTTCTATATACTGTGGCAATACTTATTTTTGGATCAATCTTTGAAACTCTATTATATAGTTCATCTACATCTGGATGGTCATTAGACTCTGACATTACTTTTGCGATAATTTTTCTTTGATCCGTTAGTTTAACTCCTTTAGCTAAACATTTTTGTTCAATATTTTCTGACATTTTTTAATTTTAACTTAAATAAATAGGATTAATCAAATTCTTTTTAATTTTAAATTTTTCACATAAACTAGGGACTTCTTCATACTTAACTTCTTTAAATCCTTTAAAATCTTCAAAACTAAAACAATAATAATTGATTTTTTTTGTTAGAAATAAAGCTTTAATCGTCGCTAATGAATTTCTAATTCCTGCAAAACTACCGGGTCCTCTGTTAACATAAATAATATCAATTTGATCTAAAGTAGAGGAATTTACCTTTAAAAAATCATTAATTAAGATCATTAATTTTTCAAAATTAATTTTACTATTTTCATGAGTACAAGTATAAATATTTTCACTAACTATGAGTGTTAAAAAAATTTTATCTCTTGTGGCATCTACTATTAAATTTTTCATTATAATAATGTTATTTGCTATCAATTCTAAAGCAGAAGAAAATAATATCAAATATTATTCTGAAGATAGTGGCATTCTTTCTTTGATGTATCACCGATTTGATGAAAATAAGTATCCTTCAACAAATATACAAATGGATATTTTCAAAGAACAAATGTCTATAATCAATACCTCAAATTATAAATTTTTTGATCCACAATATTTACAAAAAGAATTTAATTTTCCAAAAAATAAAAAAGAAATACTTATCACTGTAGATGATGCGTTCTTATCTTTTTATAAAATTGCGTGGCCATATTTGAAAAGAGAGAAAATTCCTTTTATTTTATTTGTTTCAACTGAAACCGTAGGTAAAACTGGCTATATGAGTTGGCAACAAATACAAGAAGTAGAAAAAGAGCCATATGCTTACATTGGCAATCATTCACATTCTCATAATTACCTGGTTGATATGGAAACAAAAAATTTTTTGGCTGATATTAATACTTCAATTGAAATTTTTAATCAGAACTTAGGTTATAACCCAATCTTTTTTTCATACCCATTTGGTGAATATAGCAAAACTATTAAAGATTTTATTTCCAAAAATTTTGATTTTGCTTTTGGACAACATTCTGGTGTCATTGATATTAATAAAGATCCTCATGAATTACCCAGATTCCCAATTAATGAAAAATATGGTGACTTAGAAAGATTCAAATTTTTGATTAATCTTGGTCCACTTCCATACAAATCTTTAAACCCTGAAGACAAGTATATTATCAATAACAATCCACCAAAACTATCTGTTGAATTTTTTGAAAATCAAAAAAATATAGAAAATATTAATTGTTTCTCTGATGAGGGTAGTGGATGGGATAAGTCAAATATTACTTTTAATAAAAATATACTAAACATAAATTTTAGAGAAAAATTTACATTCAGAAGAGGTAGAGTTAATTGTTCACTTAATGATGATGGAATATGGAGATGGTTCGGCGTTCAATTTTCAGTGAATCAAAATTAAATTAAACTTTCTAAATCTTTGCTAGATGGTAATAACTTTGCATCATCAAAATCTGTTAAATCATTTTGTCTAATAATTTGTTGTAAAATTTTAACATACTCTTTTCCTGTCTCTGCATATTTATCTAAGTATTCGGTAAGAATCATACTGTCTAATTCTTTTCCTTCATCTCTCAATTCTGCTCTTGCACTTCTAAAATCTTTATAAGACGAGTGTGTGTTTAAATTTCTTTGATATGCTTTTACAGACGCCTGCAAAACCTTAAATCTCATAACTTTATGTGTACTATCATCTTCTGCATCGGCTGGTTTTATTCCTTCACCACTCCACGTCCACTGACCAAACAATGCATTTCCCTCTTGAGCAAACCTTGATGTTCCCCAACCAGTTTCCTTTGCAGCTTGTGCAATTGCCATTGAAACGGGCACTTCATCCATTCTAATTTTCAATGTAGATAAATCTTTGTTTACAACTCCATATTGTTTAAATTTTATGTTTAACCACTCTTGTTCTGTCTTTGTATTTTTGCTTTTATTTAAAATACTAAAGAGCTTTATTCTATCTAGTTTAATACTATTATTTTCATCAATGACTAAAGGCAAAATTATCTGAATGAATAATTCTTTTCTTTTTTTAGTATTTTCTATTTTTCCAATTTCTTTTGGTAATAGATCTAAATTTATAGGCTTTACTAATTTATTTTCTCTAACATCTTTTAAATTATAATTTGTTGATTTAAAAAGTTCTTCAATTGTTGCAGCACTTAATAGTATGGCATCTGATGGCTGCTCATCGAATGTTAAAACATCTTCATATAAAAACTTTTTATTTAATTGTTCATCTAGTTTTGTTGTTTTGTTTTCTAATAATTTTTTTAAATTATTCTTTGAATTATTTTCATAGTCCTTAGAAAGTATCATTTTTTCTTTTGTAAGATTAATGGCTAATGGAGCTATAAAAAAAATCGATATAATGATTAAACTTGATAAAAAAGTTCTTGAAAGATTATCTAGTCCACTTTTTTGTGCTTCTAGTTTATTTTTTTTTTTTAAATCTTTTGCAGTTTCAAAAAACGATGTAAGTTTTTTTCTAATAATTATTTTTTTTCTCATAACTATATTGCAACCACTTCTTTAACCTCAGGCAAATAGTGACATAAAAGATTTTGCACTCCTTGTTTTAAGGTCATTGTCGAGCTGGGACAGCCAGAACAGCTTCCTTGTAATTCTACCTTAACAATTCCATCTTTAAATTCTTTAAATTTAATATCACCACCATCTTTTGCAACAGCAGGTCTAATCTTTGATTCTAAGATACTTATAATTTGCTTTTCGATTTCAGTGTGTTCCTCTTTTTTTTCTCCAAGTAACTCATTGGCAATTACAAATTCTTTTCCTGTAGAATAAAAATCATTAATCAGTGAAATAGCTATATGTTTAATATCTTCCCAATTTACTTCTTCATTTTTATTTATAGATATAAAATCTTCTCCTAAAAATACGCCTGTAACCCCATTAATTGATAAAATATTTCTTACTAATTCATTATCAGTTTCTTCTTTTTTTATCACTTCAAATGAGCCATTATTGGAAACTGTTTTTCCAGGCAAAAACTTTAGTGAATTTGGGTTTGGTGTTACTTCAGTTTGAATAAACATCTTTTTATATATAATGATTACTGAGAAAATTTAAACTAATTAATATAATCTTATTAAAAACCTACTAAATCTTTAATTTCTTTTATTTTTTTTGAAGCAATTTTATTAGCTTTATTAGAACCTTCTAAAAGAATTTTATCTAAATAACCTTCATCATTTAATAGTTTTTTTATTTCTTTTGAGATTGGGTCAATAGTTTCAATTAAAGTCTCTGATAACTTCTCCTTAAACTCTGAAAAATTTTTTCCTTTAAATTCAATAATAGATTTTTCTAAATTTTGATTTTTTAAACTTGAATAGATCCCTAATAAATTTTCAGCTTCTGGTCTTTCGTTCAAATCTTTAATATCTGAAGGAAGTGGCAAAGGATCAGTTTTTGCTTTTTTAATTTTATTTAATATCTCTTCGCTATTATCTGTAAGATTAATTCTGCTCAAATCTGAAGGATCTGATTTGCTCATTTTTTTTAAACCATCTTTAAGACTCATTATTCTAGAAAACTCTCTCTGTATTAAGGGCTCTGGAACTTTTAAAAAATCTGTTGCATTAAAATCGTTATTAAATTTTTGTGCTATATCTCTACAAAGTTCTAAGTGTTGTTTTTGATCATCACCAACAGGAACATGGGTTGCGTCATACAACAGGATATCAGCAGCCATTAATACAGGATAGGAGTAAAGGCCAATACTAGCTTTTTCCTTATCTTTTCCAGCTTTTTCCTTAAACTGAGTCATTCTATTAAGCCAACCAATTCTTGAAACACAACTTAATATCCATGCGGCTTCAGAGTGAGCTGGAACCATTGATTGATTAAAAATTATACTTTTGTTAGGATCTATTCCACTTGCAATAAATGTTGCTGCAGTTTCTCTTATATTCTTTTTTAGTTCCTTAGGATCTTGTTTTACTGTAATTGCATGAAGGTCAACTACACAAAAAATACACTCATTTTCTTTTTCATTTTGGAGTTTTACAAAATTTTTAATTGCTCCAAGATAGTTTCCTAAATGTAGGTTACCAGTAGGTTGTACTCCAGAAAAAATTTTTTTAATCATATCAATAGTTTAAATTAATATCCGTTCTTTTAAAAGCCTTGATTAAAACTGCAATGAAAAAATAAAATATAAGACCAGCAATAACAGCACCCACTAAATAGATCGCTTTAAAATTTTCTTGATAGGATAATTCATTATTAAAAAAATAAATTATATAATTAAAAAATATTCCCATAATCACTGATGTTGTTAAAATTTTAATTAATCTATCTATAAAGATAAGATTAAAATTGAAAAAACTTTCTTTTTTTAAAAAGATAAACAATAGCAATGCATTAAACCAAGATGAAATGGTAGTTGCGATTGGTATAATTATAAAACCAATTTGTTTAAAAAAGATAACACTAATAAATATATTTAATAAAACAGATAATAATGAAATATAAAACGGTATTTTTGTATTATGTCTTGCGAAAAAAAATGTCGAAAAAACTTTTATTAATGAAAAAGCAGGCAAGCCAATTGCAAAATAAAATAGAGCTTTTGCTGAATTCTTAACACTTAACTCATCAAAAGAACCATAGCCAAATAATGAAGAAATAATTTCTTCTGAGGCAATTAATAATGCAACTGTTGCTGGGATACTCAAGAATAGACTAAGTTCTAAAGCTTTATTTTGAATTAAGTTTATTTTATCTTTATTTTGACTTTTAACATATTTGGATAGTTGGGGTAAAATAACTGTACCAATTGCAATTCCAGCAATGGCTAAATTTATTTGATAAACTCTGTCAGCATAATAAAGGTAAGAAACCGCACCAGCTTGAAAAGATGCAATAATTGTTCCTACTAAAATATTTATTTGAGTAACACCTGATGAAAAAATACTAGGTAATAATTTTTTAAAAAAGTTTTTAATTTTTTTATCAATGTTAATTTTAAATTTAATCTTAGGTGAAAAATTTTTTTTTACAAAAAAGTATAGAAAAATAAATTGTACAACACCTGAAATGGTTACTGCATAAGATAAATAATAAACAAGATTATCGTCTAATATTTTTGCAAATAACAAAACTCCAATTAAAAGTATATTTAAAATAATTGGAGCAGCGGACGCTATTGCAAATTTATTATGTGAATTTAAAATTGCAGAAAAAAATGATGCTAAACTTATAAAAATTAAAAATGGGAAGGTAATTCTTGTTAAGGTTATAGCTAGTTCCATTTTATCATAATCGCCTTCAAAACCTGGTGCAATTAGATAAACAAATAAAGGCATCAATATCTCTACAATCAGAACTAAAACTATTAGGCCTAGGGTGAGTAGATTAAAAATACTATTAGCAAAGTTTTGTGCTTTTTTTTTATTATTCAATAATGATGAGTAGCTTGGAACAAAAGCTGCATTAAATGTTCCTTCAGAAAATAATCTTCTAAAAGTATTAGGAATTCTAAATGCCACAAAGAAAGCATCTGCCAAAATTCCAGTTCCAAGGAATACTGCTATTAAAATATCTCTTAAATAGCCCAGTAACCTACTAATTATTGTAAAAAAGCTAAACGTGCTTGTTGACTTAATAAGGTTCATAAATCATATTAGTCTTAAATTTGCTCCATTTGTATATCTAATTAACATAAATGAAAAAAACTAAAATAGATCATTATACTGATAAAGAAGCTCTAGAATTCCACAGCTTAAATAAGCCAGGAAAAATAGAAATAAATTCTTCAAAACCAATGACAACTAAGAGGGATTTGGCATTAGCTTATTCTCCTGGTGTTGCAGTTCCAGTTCAAGCAATCGCTGACGATCCAGAGACAGCATACGATTATACATCTAAAGGAAATTTAGTTGCAGTGATAAGTAATGGATCAGCTATTTTAGGAATGGGTAATTTAGGAGCACTTGCATCTAAACCTGTCATGGAGGGAAAGGCAGTTTTATTTAAAAGATTTGCCGATATCGATTCTATTGACTTAGAAATTGACTCTCAAGATTCCGATGAAATTATTAATAGTATTAAAAACTTTGCATGCAGTTTTGGTGGTATTAACTTAGAAGATATCGCAGCTCCTGATTGTTTTATAATTGAAGAAAAATTAAAAGAAATTTTAGATATTCCAGTTTTTCATGACGATCAACATGGAACAGCAATTATAACTACAGCTGCATTAATTAACGCCCTAGATATTAGTGGTAAATCAATAAAAGACATTAAAGTTGTTGTAAATGGAGCAGGTGCATCAGCAATTGCTTGTACAAATTTGTTTAAAAATAGTGGTGTACCTAGTGAAAATGTAATCATGCTTGATCGTAAAGGAGTGGTCTATAGAGGTAGAACTGAGGGAATGGACCAGTGGAAATCTGCCCATGCAGTAGAAACTAAAAAAAGAACTTTAGAAGAAGCTATAAATGGAGCTGACGTATTTTTAGGATTATCTGCCAAAGGAGCTTTGAAAAAAGAGTTAGTAAAAACTATGGCNAAGAACCCAATAATTTTTGCCTGCGCAAATCCTGATCCTGAAATAACACCTGAAGAAATAATGGAAGTTAGAGATGATGCCATTATTGCAACTGGAAGATCTGATTATCCCAANCAAGTAAACAATTTAATTGGTTTTCCTTATATTTTTAGAGGAGCATTAGACGTAAGAGCTACAACTATTAATGAAGAAATGAAGGTTGCAGCTGCAAACGCAATTGCAAAATTAGCAAGAGAAGATGTTCCAGATGAAGTTGTTGCCGCAATGGGAGGAGATCGTCCTAAATATGGAAAAGATTATATAATTCCATCCACGTTTGATCCAAGACTGATTAGTGTAATTCCTGCAGCTGTTGCAAAAGCTGCTATGGATAGTGGTGTTGCAAAAAAACCTATAAAAGATTTTGAGGCTTATAGAGACCAACTCAAACAAAGGCTAGATCCCTCAGTAACTATTATGCAAGGTATTAACTCTCATATCAAAAAAAATCAAAAGAGAATTGTTTTTGCAGATGGAGAAGACGAAAACACTCTTAAGGCGGCAATTGCATTTAAAAATTCTAAATTAGGTACACCAATTTTAATTGGTAAAAAAAATAAAATTAAAGAAAGAATAAAAGAAATTGGCTACAATGAAAATTTTGATATTGAAATAGTTAATTCTGAAGACAAAGAAAAAAGAGAAGTACGTAAACTTTTTATTTGAAAAATTGCAAAGAGAGAAAGGTCTTTTGGAAAGAGATTGTGATAGATTAGTTAGAAATGATAGGGTTATATGGGCATCTTGTATGGTTGCTTGTGGTGATGCAGATGGTGCTGTCACTGGAAATACTAGAAGATTTGGAGCTTCTTTTGATAAAGTTACACAAGTTATAGATGCTAGACCAGGTGAAATCATGTTTGGATTAAATATGGTTGTTGCTAAAGGAAAAACTATTTTTGTTGGAGATACGAGTGTAAATGAATATCCAAGTTCAGAGGAGCTTGCAGAAATTGCAATTTCATCAGCTAGAGTAGTTAAAATGTTTGGCTTTGTTCCAAAAGTTGCTTTTGTTTCTCACTCTACTTTTGGTCAACCTCTAACAAGTAGAACTAAACATATAAAAAAAGCTGTTGAAATTTTAAAAGATAAAAATGTAGATTTTGATTTTGATGGGGACATGCAGCCAGATGTTGCCTTAAATGAAGAATACAAAGAATTATATCCTTTCTCAAGTATTGTAGGAAATGCAAATATATTAATAATGCCAGGCCAACACAGTGCTGCTATTTCTTATAAAATGATGAAAAGCTTAGGTGACACAAAAGTTATTGGTCCTCTTTTAATTGGATTGGGTCAACCCATTGAAATAGCTCCTTTAAGGTCATCTACTTCAGAAATCATAAATTTAGCATCAGTTGCTGCCTACTCTGCTGATGTAATTGATTATAAAAAAAGTTAATTTTTTTGAATTCTTAAATCTTCAACCAAGACAATACTTGCAATAACATCTTCTACATCTAGTATTTCTTTTGCTTCATTTATTACTTCTTTTCTTTCTTCTGTGGTTAAAGAAATCCCATAAATAAATATTTTTTTCTTATAAGTATCAATTTGATAATTGGTTGCTTTAATTTTTTTGTTAAATATTAAAGCAGTACGAAGTTGAGATGTAATTAACAAATCTTTAGCTGATTGTTTGAAATTAAAATCTTCTTTTATTTTAATATCATTTTTAACTGATCTGGCACCTTTTGTTTCCCATGCAAGTTTAGTAATTTGAAGTTTTTCTTCAGGATCATCTACTTTTCCTGTTACAAAAATTTTTCCATCTAAAACTTTTGTGCTAACAGCTAAGATATAGCTCTTGTCTCTTAGGGCTAATCTTGCAGCTAAATTTTTTTGCATTACAGAATCGTCTATTTGGGTCCCTAAAGATCTTGGATCAAACGCAACACTAACACCTGTTCCAAAAACTCCTTTTGAGCTAATCCCAACACATCCTGTTAAGATTAAAAAAATTAAACTTATTAAAAATATTTTATTTTTCATTTTTTATTTTTAAGACAATAATTGTAAATTTCTTTTTTTGATACATTTGTATTTTGACTAATTAAATCTGTAATATCTTTTATGCTTAGTTTTTTAATTAATTTTTGAATAATTATTTTATCAGATTCTTTTAATATTATCGATGAATTTTTTTCTTTTACCTTTTCAGAAATAACAATTGTTAACTCTCCTTTGGGATCAGATTTAAATGGTTCAAGTGTCTCCACATCTGTTCTTATATATTCCTCATAAAATTTGGTCATTTCTCTGCAAACCAAAATTTTTCTATTTGAAAAGTAACGTTTTAAATCTTTTATCGATCTATTAAATTTTCGTGGAGAAATAAAAAAAACAATACAGCCCTCTAAATTTGCAAGCCTTTCGAAATCTTCATTTAATTTGCTATTTTTCTCTGGAAAAAAACCATAAAAAAAATATTTTTCATTAAATCCACTTATGGAAACTGCAGAAGAAACAGCTGACGCACCCGGAATTGGAAAGATATCTATTTCGTTAACAACACATTCATTGACCAATATAGCTCCTGGATCTGAGATAGATGGAGTTCCAGCGTCAGAAATCAAAGAAACAACTGATCCTGATTTTAAAATATCAATTACTTTCGATAAATTTTTTTTTTCATTAAATTTATGATTTGCAATAAGTTTTGATTTAATTTCATACCGTTCTAATAAATTTTTTGAAATACGTGTATCCTCACACAGTACATAATCCGATTTTTTTAATACTTCTAGGGCTCTTAAAGTGATGTCGCTTAAGTTCCCAATAGGAGTAGATACAATATAAAGACCACTTTTAACTTTATTATTTATATTTTCAGTATGTAGAATCATCAAATTATAATAGTTATAATAATAACATTAAAATGAACAAAATTATTAAAATTATACTTTTTTTAGCTTTTGGTTTCTTAATTACTCCAGTAGCACTCTTGGCAAATGAGAAAATTAGGATTGGTCTTCTTGTCCCTTTAACTGGAAAGAACTCTGAAATAGGACAATCTATAATTAAATCTACACGTCTTGCAAT
>JGI26086J50260_1000611_pt1 | contig 22382 bp, 32 predicted proteins | sample SaaInl3SG_22_DNA_FD_50260 | JGI IMG/M metagenome (IMG submission 50260)
CTAAGAAGCAGACCATTCTGAAGTCAATCGGTGGTCAGAAGGTTCGTGTTGAGCGTCTGATTTCCTATGACATCACCCAGGGTCTAAACGGTGTTACCGACTTGCTAGAAGCTCGTGTTGGATGGCGTCAGGCCGGCAAGGTTGCTGTTATGGCATTCTGGTCCGGAAAGGTTGACATCCTGGAGAAGGTTTCAGCAACCGGAGCTAAGAGCTATGAGGTCTACGTTCGCCCACAGGGTGAGAAGGCAGAGAAGGAGGCTGAGGCACTAGCCACTCAGTACAGCTTCTCGAGAACTGCTTCGAAGACCTTCAAGAAGCTAAGCCCGTACCTTCCAATCACCACGGTCACTTCAGTTGAGGACCTGGTTGTTGAAAAGGGTGACAGCGTTGAGGCTGGAGACTACCTGGTTGATGGAACTCCAATTCCACACGAGGTGTTGATGATTCGTGGTTCGCGTGAAGCGGCTGCAGAAATCATCCGTGGTGTTCAGGCGATCTATGGGTCACAGGGTGTTCCGCTGCACGACAAGCACCTTGAGGTGATTGTTCGTCAGATGCTGAACAAGGTGACCGTTATTGATTCGGGTGACACAGACATGTTGCCTGGTGAGGTTATTGACCGTCAGAGCTTTGCACGCAAGAACCGCGCAGCAGTTGGTCAGGGCTTGCGTCCTGCCAGTGCTCGTCAGGAAGTAATGGGTATGACCCGTGCGTCCCTTGCAGCACAGTCGTGGCTGTCAGCCGCATCGTTCCAGGAGACCACCAGGGTCTTGACTCAGGCAGCGCTAGATCGCCGTGAGGACAAGCTTGTTGGTCTAAAGGAGAACGTGATCATCGGTAAGTTGATCCCAGCCGGAACCGGCTTGGCAGCTCACCGCAACTTCGAAGTTGATGGAACAGAAGAGGCTAAGGCCGAGCGCTATCCAAACCGAATCTGGTCGGACCAGGGTTATGACCCAGCCGATTTGGATTCGCAGGAGCTCAGCTTGAGTGTCTCTGACCCATTTTCCATCGATGAGCAGTAACCAAGACAAATAAAAAAGTATTTGACCGGTTGTAAGCGCTACGGGTATGCTTGGCAGGGTTCATGCAACGGCATGAGCCAGGCCAAGTCTCGCTAGTGTTTGAGACCACGGTCAAAACCTTCGGTTCAAAATGCGTCATTCTGGCGCGCCGAAGAAACAAGAACGAGGAGTACTAGTGCCAACAATTCAGCAGTTGGTTCGCAAGGGACGNAGCCCAAAGGTCACCAAGACCAAGGCTCCAGCCCTAAAGGCAAACCCGCAACAGCGAGGTGTATGCACCCGTGTGTACACAACGACCCCTAAGAAGCCAAACTCTGCGCTTCGCAAGGTGGCNCGTGTCAAGCTGTCAAACGGTACAGAGGTAACCGCATACATTCCGGGCGAGGGTCACAACCTTCAGGAGCACTCAATGGTGCTAGTCCGTGGTGGTCGTGTGAAGGACCTGCCTGGTGTTCGCTACAAGATTGTTCGTGGTGCACTAGACACTCAGGCTGTNAAAGACCGTAAGCAGGCTCGTAGCCTCTACGGCGCAAAGAAGGGTAAGTAATGCCTCGTAAAGGCCCAATCGCGAAGCGTCCAGTTGTTCAGGACCCGGTTTACGGTTCCCCAGTTGTATCGCAGCTAGTAAACAAGATTTTGNTGGATGGCAAGAAGTCAATTGCTGAGAAGATCGTCTACGGCGCCCTAGAGGGCACCAACGCGAAGACTGGCGATGACCCAGTTGTGCTTCTAAAGAAGGCTCTAGACAACGTTCGCCCAACCGTCGAGGTTCGTTCTCGTCGTGTGGGTGGATCGACCTACCAGGTGCCAATCGAGGTAAAGAGCCACCGTGCTAACACCTTGGCNATGCGCTGGTTGGTTCAGTTCGCTAAGCAGCGTCGTGAGAAGACCATGACCGAGCGCCTAATGAACGAGATCCTTGATGCTTCAAACGGCCTAGGTGCTGCAGTGAAGCGTCGTGAGGACACTCACAAGATGGCCGAGGCTAACAAGGCATTCGCACACTACCGCTGGTAATCCAGCACCACTGCCCGAGCCTAAAAACTTAGTTGGCAGTAGCAACATCCCCCTAGTCAACAAAAAATTTCGGAGGCAACCGTGGCACAAGACGTGCTCACCGACCTGAACAAGGTTCGTAACATCGGCATCATGGCGCACATTGACGCCGGTAAGACAACCACCACTGAGCGAATCCTGTATTACACAGGTATCACTCACAAGATCGGTGAGGTGCACGACGGTGCAGCCACCATGGACTGGATGGAACAAGAGCAAGAGCGTGGAATTACCATCACCTCTGCTGCAACCACCTGTTTCTGGAAGAACAACCAGATCAACATCATTGACACCCCAGGTCACGTGGACTTCACCGTTGAGGTGGAGCGTTCCCTTCGTGTTCTAGATGGTGCCGTTGCCGTATTCGACGGCAAAGAGGGTGTTGAGCCTCAGTCTGAGACCGTTTGGCGTCAGGCTGACAAGTACAACGTTCCTCGCATCTGTTTTGTGAACAAGATGGACAAGCTCGGAGCTGACTTCTACTTCACCGTACAGACCATCGTCGACCGCCTAGGCGCAAAGCCAGTTGTGATTCAGCTTCCAATCGGAGCCGAGAGCGACTTCGAGGGTGTCATTGACCTAGTTGAAATGCGCGCCCTTACCTGGCGTGGAGATGTTGAGCTTGGTGCAAAGTACGAAATCGAGCCAATTCCAGCTGACATGCAGGCAAAGGCTGACGAGTACCGCGCACTTTTGATCGAGGCAGTTGCGGAAACTTCCGAAGAGTTGATGGAGAAGTTCTTCAACGGCGACGAGCTAACCGTTGCGGAAATCAAGCAGGGTCTTCGTCACCTAACCGTGAACTCTCTTGCTTACCCAATCATGTGTGGTTCTGCATTCAAGAACAAGGGTGTTCAGCCAATGCTGGACGCAGTTATCGACTACCTTCCTTCACCACTTGACGTGGCATCGGTTGAGGGTGGAGATCCTCGTGATGAGGAAGTTCGTCTAACTCGCAAGCCTTCATTCGACGAGCCATTTGCAGCTCTAGCTTTCAAGGTTATGACTCACCCATTCTTTGGGCGTCTTACTTACATTCGTGTTTACTCCGGTCACGTTGACTCGGGCGACCAGCTTATTAACTCAACCAAGGGCCGCAAGGAGCGCATCGGAAAGCTATTCCAGATGCACGCCAACAAGGAAAACCCGGTTACCTCGGCTGCAGCTGGTCACATTTACGCTGCTATTGGCCTAAAGGACACCACAACCGGTGACACCCTTTGTGATTCAGACAACCAAATCGTGCTTGAGTCAATGACCTTCCCAGAGCCAGTTATCTCGGTTGCCATTGAGCCAAAGACCAAGAGCGACCAGGAGAAGCTAGGACTAGCTATCCAGAAGCTTGGCGACGAGGACCCAACCTTCCGCGTTGAGCACGACCACGAGACCGGCCAGACCGTTATCTCGGGCATGGGCGAGCTTCACCTAGATATTTTGGTTGACCGTATGCGCCGTGAGTTCAACGTCGAGGCAAACGTGGGTAAGCCACAGGTTGCCTACCGTGAGACCATCCGTCGCACAGTCGACAAGCACGATTACACCCACAAGAAGCAGACCGGTGGTTCAGGTCAGTTNGCCAAGGTCCAGATCAAACTGGANCCTATGGAGGTTGAGGGTGACAANGTTTANGAGTTCGTNGACGCCGTAACAGGTGGCCGCGTGCCTCGCGAGTACATTCCGTCGGTAGACGCCGGAATGAAGGACGCAATGCAGTCCGGTGTGCTTGCAGGCTANCCAGTAGTTGGCGTAAAGGCCACCCTGCTGGATGGTGCCTACCACGATGTCGACTCGTCAGAAATGGCGTTTAAGCTTGCCGGTTCGATGGTCTTTAAAGAGGCTGCTCGACTAGCAAACCCTGTTCTGCTCGAGCCGTTGATGGCTGTCGAAGTACGTACCCCAGAGGAATACATGGGAGACGTTATCGGAGACATCAATTCACGTCGTGGGCAGATCCAGTCGATGGAAGATGCATCAGGCGTGAAAGTTGTTCGCGCACTGGTACCGCTTTCGGAGATGTTCGGTTACGTTGGTGACCTNCGCTCAAAGACCTCAGGTCGCGCCGTCTATTCAATGACGTTCGAGACTTACTCAGAGGTTCCGAAGGCAGTTGCTGACGAAATCGTGCAGAAGGCTAAGGGAGAGTAGTAAAAACTACTCAAACTTGACTAAGATAGAAATTCTGTAAAAACCCAAATCAGAGTCGGCTAANTGGTCGATGATTTACTACGGATCCATCAGGAGGACCCAAAATGGCTAAGGCGAAATTCGAGCGCACCAAGCCGCACGTCAACATCGGAACCATTGGTCACGTCGACCACGGTAAGACCACTCTGACTGCGGCAATCACCAAAGTGCTGCATGACAAATTCCCAGAACTGAACGACAGCTACGCTTTCGATCAGATCGACAACTCCCCAGAGGAGAAGCAGCGCGGAATTACCATCAACATCTCACACGTTGAGTACCAGACCGATNAGCGTCACTACGCACACGTAGACGCACCGGGCCACGCTGACTACATCAAGAACATGATTACTGGTGCAGCTCAGATGGACGGCGCAATTCTTGTTGTTGCTGCAACTGACGGCCCAATGCCTCAGACCAAGGAGCACGTGCTTCTTGCTCGTCAGGTTGGCGTTCCTTACATCGTTGTGGCTCTAAACAAGTCAGACATGGTTGATGACGCTGAAATTCTTGAGCTTGTAGAGGTTGAGGTCCGTGACCTTCTAAACCAGTACGAGTTCCCAGGCGACACCGCACCAGTTGTTCAGGTTTCCGGCCTAAAGGCGCTTGAGGGCGACCCAGTATGGGCTGAGAAGGTCTGGGAGCTAATGCAGGCCTGTGACGAGAACATTCCAGAGCCAGTGCGTGACATCGAGAAGGCATTCCTAATGCCTGTTGAAGACGTGTTCACCATCACCGGTCGTGGAACTGTTATCACCGGCAAGGTAGAGCGTGGAACTGTAAACGTGAACGACGAAGTTGAAATCGTTGGAATCCGNGACAAGCAGAAGACCACCGTTACCGGAATCGAAATGTTCCGCAAGCTACTTGACTATGCAGAGGCCGGCGAGAACGTTGGACTACTACTGCGTGGTACCAAGCGCGAGGACGTAGAGCGTGGCCAGGTTGTATGTAAGCCAGGTTCGATCACTCCTCACACCAACTTTGAGGGCAACGTCTACATCCTTGGTAAGGATGAGGGTGGCCGTCACAACCCGTTCTACGCGAACTACCGTCCACAGTTCTACTTCCGTACCACTGACGTAACTGGTGTTATCACCCTGCCAGCCGGTACCGAAATGGTTATGCCCGGTGACACCACCGAGATGACCGTAGACCTAATCCAGCCAATTGCGATGGAAGAGGGACTTCGCTTCGCGATCCGTGAGGGTGGCCGCACCGTAGGTGCCGGTACCGTTACCAAGATCAACAAGTAGTAACAAAAACTCTTACAAAACCCCTCGGGAAACCGGGGGGTTTTGTGTTTTTGAAGCAAATCCCAAAAGAATATAAAAAAGTCCCAATTTCCTTCGGATTTAACTTGCGTTGCCTTTGCAGGCTATGGCAGACTTGTGCAGGTTCGTGAGTATTCGCGCTTTAAGCGTGAACCACTGCTGGATTTGTGCACAGGCAACTGGGCCAACCGCAGCTAAGAACCACAAAAAACTTATCCGAGATTTTCTCTTGGGTGAATCGCGTGATTGTTTGCGCGACACGCCCGAGTCAAGGTGTCGGACAGAGCCCTAGAAATAGGGCGTTGACATAAGAACAGTGCATCAGCATTACGGCGGTCAATAAGGTTTGCGATTTCGCAAATTGAGTTGGCTCCAAATTGTGTGGCCGAGAGGTCACCTAGAAACGGAAGCGAGTCATTATGGCGGCTAATAAAATCCGCATTCGACTGAAGTCGTATGACCACGAGGTCATCGATGTGTCGGCGAGCAAGATCGTCGATACGGTCACCCGCGCCGGTGCCAAGGTAGTTGGTCCAGTACCACTGCCCACCGAGAAGAACATTGTGACGGTTATCCGCTCGCCTCACAAGTACAAGGACAGCCGTGAGCACTTTGAGATGCGTACCCACAAGCGTCTCATTGACATTATCGACCCGACTCCTAAAGCGGTCGATTCGCTGATGCGCCTGGACCTCCCAGCAGATGTCAACATCGAGATCAAGCTCTAAGGATTGAGAAATGACTGTAGAAACTAGAACCGTAAAGGGACTGCTGGGCAAGAAGCTCGGCATGACCCAAGGCTGGGATCAGGACAACAAGCTTGTCCCCATCACAGTGGTTGAGGCTGGCGAGAATGTCATCACTCAAATCAAGAATTTAGAAAACGACGGCTACGCAGCTATTCAGCTTGCGTATGGCGCAATCGACCCACGCAAGGTGGACAAGCCATCGGCTGGTCACTTCGCCAAGGCCGGTTCCACCCCACGCCGCTTCCTTGCAGAAATCCGCACCGCTGACACCGACAGCTACACCGTTGGTCAGGCTATTGGCGTCGACATCTTTGAAGTTGGCCAGAAGCTGGACGTNGTTGGAACCAGCAAGGGTAAGGGTTTCGCCGGTGTTATGAAGCGTCACGGCTTTTCCGGTATTCACGCATCGCACGGTGCACACAAGAACCACCGTAAGCCTGGTTCTGTTGGTGCCGGTACCACCCCATCAAAGGTCATCAAGGGCAAGAAGATGCCTGGCCGCATGGGAACCGACCGCGTGACCACCCTAAACCTCACCCTGCACGGCGTTGACCTTGAAAAGGGCCTATTGCTAATCAAGGGTGCCGTTCCTGGTCCTAAGGGCCAGTTGGTATTCGTCCGCAACGCGGTGAAGGAGAGCAACTAATGCCTACCGTTGACATCATTGACGTAAAGGGTAAGAAGTCCGGTTCAGTGGACCTTCCTGAGTCACTATTTGACGTTCAGACGAACGTTCCACTAATCCACCAGGTGGTAGTTGCACAGCTTGCAGCTGCTCGCCAGGGAACCCAGTCCACGCTTCGCCGTGGTGAGGTTTCTGGTTCTGGTCGTAAGCCGTTCAAGCAAAAGGGAACCGGTCGCGCTCGTCAGGGCTCGATCCGTATGCCTCAGCACCGCGGTGGTGGAATCATCCACGGACCAAAGCCACGTGATTACTCACAGCGCACCCCAAAGAAGATGATTGCTGCTGCACTTCGCGGAGCACTATCTGACCGCGCTCGCAATGGCCGCATCTACGTAATCGACCAGTTCGGAATTGGTGACTCACCTTCAACCAAGGCAGCCGCAAGCTTCTTGGCTCAGGTTGCAGTTTCTAGGAACATCTTGGTCGTTCTTGGTCGCGATGACGAGGTTTCATACAAGTCACTGCGCAACCTGCCAGCGGTTCACGTGATTCCGTCTGACCAGCTAAACGCCTATGACGTGCTGCACGCCGAGGACATCGTATTCACCGCTGCCGCGCTGAGCTCATTCGTTGAGTCAGCTGTAGTTTCTGAGGAAGGCTAGTCATGACCGACATCAAGAAGGATCCACGCGACGTAATTATCAAGCCGATAATTTCTGAGAAGAGCTACGCGCTGATTGACGAAGGCAAGTACACCTTCGAGGTTGACACTCGTTCTAACAAGACCGAGATCAAGCAGGCAATCGAGCAGATCTTCAACGTCAAGGTTGACTCGATCAACACTCTAAACCGCGCGGGCAAGACCCGCCGCACCCGCTTCGGCATGGGTAAGCGCAAGGACACCAAGCGTGCCATTGTCAGCCTGAAGTCGGGTTCCATCGACATCTTTACCTACATCGGCTAAGGAGAAACGCTAATGGGCATTCGTAAATACAAGCCAACGACTCCTGGTCGTCGTGGTTCTTCGGTTGCAGACTTCACAGAGCTAACACGCTCTACTCCAGAGAAGTCTCTTCTTAGGCCACTACCTAAGACCGGTGGACGTAACTCAAACGGTCGTATCACGACCCGTCACATCGGTGGTGGCCACAAGCGCCAGTACCGCGTGATTGACTTCCGTCGCAATGACAAAGATGGCGTTGCAGCCAAGGTCGCTCACATTGAGTACGACCCGAACCGCACCGCTCGCATTGCACTGTTGCACTTCATTGATGGCACCAAGCGCTACATCTTGGCTCCAAACAAGCTCAAGCAGGGTGACCCAATTGAGCAGGGACCACAGGCTGACATCAAGCCAGGCAACAACCTGCCTCTGAAGAACATCCCAGTGGGAACCGTTGTTCACGCCATCGAGCTAAAGCCAGGCGGAGGAGCCAAGATGGCTCGTTCAGCTGGTGCTTCAGTTCGTTTGGTCGCCAAGGACGGCCCTAACGCACAGCTTCGTTTGCCATCTGGCGAAATCCGCAACGTGGATGCACGCTGCCGCGCAACCATTGGTGAGGTCGGCAACGCCGAGCAGTCAAACATCAACTGGGGTAAGGCTGGCCGTAAGCGCTGGAAGGGTGTTCGCCCAACAGTTCGTGGTGTTGCCATGAACCCGGTTGATCACCCGCACGGTGGTGGTGAAGGTAAGACCTCTGGTGGTCGTAACCCAGTTACGCCATGGGGTCAAAAAGAAGGCCGCACACGTAAGCCAAACCTTCCATCCGATAAGCAAATCGTTCGTCGTCGTTACGCCGGCAAGAAGTAGGAGAGCACTAGATGCCACGCAGTCTAAAGAAGGGCCCCTTCGTCGACGAGCACCTAATGAAGAAGGTGCGAGTACAAAACGAGGCCAACAGCAAGAACGTGATCAAGACCTGGTCGCGCCGCTCAATGATCGTTCCAGCCATGCTGGGACACACCATTGCGGTTCACGATGGTCGCAAGCACATCCCAGTTTTCGTCACAGAGACCATGGTTGGTCACAAGCTAGGCGAATTCGCACCCACCCGCACCTTCCGTGGTCACGTGAAGGACGACAAGAAGGGTCGCCGCGGCTAAGCCGGGGCGCCTAGGAAAAGGAAGAACGATGGAAGCGATCGCCAAGCTGCGTAACATCCGCGTTACCCCAATGAAGGCCCGTCGTGTTGTGAACTTGATTCGCGGCAAGCAGGCCACCGAAGCTTTGGGTATTTTGAAATTTGCTCCACAGTCAGCATCTGAGCCGATCTACAAGCTAGTCGCCTCAGCAGTTGCTAACGCCCAGGTTAAGGGTGAGGCAGCCGGTGCAATTGTGGACGTTGATGACCTAATCATCTCGAAGGCTTTTGTTGACGAGGGAGTGACCCTAAAGAGGTTCCGCCCACGTGCACAGGGTCGAGCATTCCGCATCAACAAGCGCACCAGCCACATCACCGTGGTAGTTGCTACCCCAGACGAGTTTGCGAAGGCAGGTAAGAAGTAATGGGTCAAAAAGTAAATCCGTTCGGCTTCCGCCTGGGAATCACAACTGACCACAGGTCACGTTGGTTCGCAGACTCAACCAAGAAGGGTCAGCGCTACGCCGACTACGTGGTTGAGGACGTCAAGATCCGCGCATACTTGCAGGAGAAGCTAGACCGTGCCGGCATCAGCCGCATCGAGCTAGAGCGAACCCGCGATCGTGTCCGCGTCGACATCTTTGCTGCTCGTCCAGGATTGGTCATTGGCCGTCGTGGATCAGAGGCTGAGACCCTACGCACCGAGCTTGAGCAGCTAACAGGCAAGCAGGTTCTGCTAAACATCCTTGAGGTTAAGAACCCAGAGGCTGATGCACAGCTTGTAGCTCAGGGAGTTGCCGAGCAGCTAGCTGCTCGTGTTGCTTTCCGTCGTGCGATGCGTAAGGGAATCCAGGGAGCGCTTCGTGCAGGCGCCCAGGGTATTCGAATTCAGTGTTCTGGCCGTTTGGGTGGAGCTGAAATGTCTCGTAGCGAGTTCTACCGTGAGGGCCGCGTGCCACTTCACACCCTTCGTTCAAACATCGACTATGGCTTCTACGAGGCCAAGACCACCTTCGGTCGCATCGGTGTGAAGGTTTGGATCTACAAGGGCGATCTAACCGCTAAGGAGCTTGCTGCAAAGGAAGCTACTCAGCGCGGACCTCGCCAGGGAGCCGGTGCTGGTCGCCGTGCACCACGCCAGGATGGAGCTGCACCGGTCGCAGCAGGAAGTGAAGCCAAGTAATGCTGATTCCTAGAAAAGTAAAGCACCGCAAGCAGCACAGCCCAAAGCGTAAGGGCCATGCAACTGGTGGCACCAAAGTCTCATTCGGTGAGTGGGGTATTCAGGCGATAACTCCTGCGTACCTAACCAACCGTCAGATTGAGGCAGCACGTATTGCCATGACCCGTCACATCAAGCGTGGTGGAAAAGTCTGGATCAACGTGTTCCCTGACCGTTCACTAACCAAGAAGCCAGCCGAAACTCGAATGGGTTCCGGTAAGGGTTCTCCTGAGTGGTGGGTAGTTAACGTAAAGCCTGGCCGCGTGCTCTTTGAGCTAAGCGGTGTTTCAGAGGAAATTGCCAAAGAGGCAATGACTCGTGCGATCCACAAGCTTCCGCTGAAGGCTCGCATCATCAAGCGTGAAGAAGGTGACGCATAATGATCGGTTCAAAAAACCTTTCTCCAAACGATCTAGACAAGATCGAATCATCGGTTTTGGTAGAAGAGCTGCGCAAGGCAAAGGAAGAGTTGTTCAACCTCCGCTTCCAGTCAGCCACTGGTCAGCTTGACAACCACGGTCGCCTAAAGGCTGTAAAGCGCGACATCTCTCGCATTTACACCATCATGCGTGAGCGTGAACTGGGCATTCGTGCAGTACCAGTTGCTGCACCTGCAAAGACCGCGAAGGCTGAGAAGCCTGCCGCAAAGAAGACAGCTGAAGCCAAGGCCGAGGAGGCATAAAGATGGCAGACGAGAAGAAGCCAGCAGCCAAGGCTGCCGCTAAGCCAGCAGCCAAGGCTGCACCAAAGGCTGCTGCCAAGCCAAAGGCTGCACCAAAGCCAAAGGTCGCACGCGCACCTAAGGAAATCAAGGAAGTTGCTCGCGGTCAGCGCAAGTCTCGTCAGGGATATGTTGTCTCAGACAAGATGGACAAGACCATCGTTGTACTACTTGAGGACCGCAAGAAGCACCCGCTTTACGGCAAGGTGATGCGCGTTTCCAAGAAGGTTAAGGCTCACGATGAGCTAAACAGCGCCGGAATCGGCGACCTAGTTGTAATTGACGAGACTCGTCCGATTGCAGCAACCAAGAACTGGCGTCTAGTCGAGATTCTCGAAAAGGCGAAGTAACCCCCCGCGGATAACGGTCGGAATCGTTATTCACTAAGCAAGGAGAAATAAAGTGCTTCAGCAAGAATCTAGAGTCAAGGTGGCCGATAACTCGGGCGCCAAGGAGCTCTTGACAATCCGAGTACTCGGTGGCTCAACCCGCCGTTATGCCGGACTGGGCGACACCATTGTTGCCTCGGTAAAGGACGCCATTCCTGGCGCCAATGTCAAAAAGGGTGAGGTAGTAAAGGCCGTTATCGTGCGTACCGTAAAGGAAACGCGTCGAGCAGATGGTTCTTACATCAAGTTTGACGAGAACGCAGCTGTCATCATCAAGGCAGACGGCGAACCACGCGGAACTCGTATCTTTGGACCAATTGGTCGCGAATTGCGCGAGAAGAAGTTCATGAAGATCATCTCGCTAGCACCGGAGGTTATTTAATCATGGCGAAAATCAAGAAGGGTGACCTAGTAGAGGTCATCACCGGCGGCAAGCAGGAAAAGGGTGGCTACCGCGGTAAGCAGGGTCACGTCCTAGCCGTTATCAAGGAGACCAACAAGGTCATCGTTGAAGGCGTCAACATGGTCACCAAGCACAATCGTGTTGGTCAGACCGAGCGTGGCGGCAAGACCGGTGGCATTGAAAAGCAGGAGTCACCAATCCACATCTCGAATGTGGCGCTAGTTGACCCAAGCACCAAGAAGCCTTCCAAGGTCGGTTTCAAGATCACCACGTCAAAAGACGGTGAGACCAAGAAGGTCCGCGTGGCCAAGACCAGCGGGAAGGAAATCTAATGGCAACCGCAACTAAGAAGGCAGATGCCAAGATGGCTCCTCGTCTAAAGACTCGCTACAAGACTGAAATCGTTGCAGGCCTTACCAAGGAGTTTGAGTTCTCAAACCCAATGCAGGTTCCAGGCTTGAAGAAGATCGTTGTGAACATGGGTGTTGGCCAGGCGGCCAAAGACGGCAAGTTGATTGAGGGCGCAATTCGCGACCTAACAGCAATCACTGGCCAGAAGCCTCAGGTTAACGTGGCCAAGAAGTCAATCGCGCAGTTCAAGCTTCGCGAGGGACAGCCAATTGGTGCGCACGTAACACTTCGTGGTGACCGCATGTGGGAGTTCCTAGACCGCTTGCTATCGCTATCACTTCCTCGTATCCGTGACTTCCGTGGACTGTCTCCAAAGCAGTTTGATGGAAACGGAAACTACACTTTCGGTCTATCCGAGCAGTCAATGTTCCACGAAATTGACCAGGACAAGATTGACCACGTCCGCGGTATGGACATCACAGTTGTAACCTCAGCAAGAACTGACGACGAGGGTCGAGCGCTTTTGAAGGCTCTCGGTTTCCCGTTTCAGGCCTAACTAACCGATTGAGGTAGGTCCTTAGTTCTCGTAAAGAGCTAAAGAAACCGCCCCGAGAAAGAAGACACAAATGACAATGACAGACCCGGTAGCAGATTTTCTGACCCGGCTGCGCAATGCGAATACTGCACATCACGATTCAATGAGCGTTCCCTATTCAAAGCTAAAGGGATCCATCGCTGAAATCTTGAAGTCAGAGGGTTACATTGCATCCTTCAAGGTAGAAGACGCCAAGGTCGGCAAGACCATGAGCATCGACTTGAAGTACGGCCCAAACCGCGAGTCCAGCATCGCTGGAATCAAGCGTGTTTCCAAGCCAGGCCTTCGCGTTTACGCAAAGTCCACCGAGCTACCAAAGGTGCTTGGCGGCTTGGGTATTGCAATCTTGTCCACCTCTAGCGGTCTGCTAACAGACCGCCAGGCTTCAAAGAAGGGAGTGGGTGGGGAAGTCCTCGCCTACATCTGGTAATCGCACATGTCGAGAATTGGAAAACTACCGATCCCACTGCCAACTGGCGTAACCGTTGAAATCAACGGCCAGGACGTTGCAGTCAAGGGTCCAAAGGGTGAACTAAAGATCACCGTGTCTGAGCCGATCAAGGTTTCGCAGGAGGATGGCAACGTAATCGTCAGCCGTCCAGACGACGAGGCTGTATCGAAGTCACTGCACGGCCTAACTCGTTCACTAATTGCTAACAACGTTCAGGGTGTATCAGAAGGGTTCACCAAGAACCTTGAGATCGTCGGAACTGGTTACCGTGCTGCAGCGAAGGGCTCAGACCTTGAGCTTTCCCTTGGTTTCAGCCACCCAGTGATCGTCACCCCACCAGCTGGAGTTTCTCTGGCTGTTGAGGGAAACACCAAGATCATCGTGTCAGGAATTGACAAGCAGGCCGTCGGAGAGATGGCCGCAAACATCCGCAAGCTACGTAAGCCTGAGCCTTATAAGGGCAAGGGAGTTCGTTACGAAGGCGAGCGAGTCCGTCGCAAGGCTGGAAAGGCTGGTAAGTAATCATGGCTCTGGGTACTAGAGGCAAGTCAAAGTCAGCTGCTCGTGGCCGTCGCCACGACCGCCTGCGTAAGAAGATCGAGGGCACCGCAACTCGCCCTCGCCTAGTTGTCACACGTTCAGCTCGTCACGTATTCGTGCAGTTGGTTGACGATTCCAAGGGTCAGACCTTGGCATCTGCTTCAACCATGGAAGCGGATCTTCGTAAGAACGATGGCACCAAGACCGATAAGGCAACTTTGGTCGGCAAGCTAATTGCCGAGCGCGCGAAGAAGGCCGGTGTTACCGAGGTGGTCTTTGACCGCGGCGGTAACCGCTATGCAGGTCGTGTTGCAGCTATTGCTGCCGCGGCTCGCGAGGAAGGACTGGCACTGTGAGCGAAGAGAAGAAGGAAGTACCAGTGGCTGAAGCTACCGAAACTACCGCAACTACCGAAGCGGCAACCACAACCACGGTTGACCCAAACGAGCGCGAGCAGCGTCGTGGGTCTCGTGAGCGTGGCCCTCGCAACGATCGTCGTGAGCGCGAAGAAGTCAAGAGCCAGTTCCTGGAGCGTGTTGTAACCATCAACCGCGTTTCCAAGGTGGTCAAGGGTGGACGTCGTTTCTCCTTCACAGCACTAGTTGTTGTTGGCGATGGCGATGGCACCGTTGGTGTTGGTTACGGCAAGGCTAAGGAAGTTCCTGCAGCCATTGCTAAGGGCGTTGAGGATGCGAAGAAGAAGTTCTTCCGCGTTCCTCGTGCGGGTTCGACCATCCCTCACCCAGTTCAGGGTGAAGCAGCTGCCGGCGTAGTACTACTTCGCCCAGCTTCTGAGGGAACCGGTGTTATCGCTGGTGGTCCAGTTCGTGCCGTACTTGAGTGTGCTGGAGTGCACGATGTGCTTTCCAAGTCACTGGGTTCGTCGAACACCCTAAACATTGTTCACGCAACCGTCGAAGCACTTCGTCAGCTTGAAGAACCAAGCGATGTAGCTGCTCGTCGTGGCAAGACCCTGGCTGAAGTTGCGCCAGCGCGTCTATTGCCAGCTGAGACTGAGAAGGCAGGTGCCTAAGATGGCCGCTCGTCTAAAAGTTACCCAAGTAAAGAGTTCAAACGGTGGCAAGCAGAACCAGCGCGATTCACTTCGCACCCTGGGTCTGAAGCGCATCGGTGACATCGTAGTTCGCGAAGACACCCTGTCTGTTCGCGGCCTAGTAAACACCGTTGCCCACCTCGTAAAGGTTGAGGAGATCGACTAATGGCTGAAGAAAAGAAGCCTGCCGCAAAGAAGCCAGCTGCGAAAGCTCCGGCAAAGGCACCAGCTAAGGCTGCTGCTAAGCCAGCCGCTAAGCCTGCTGCCGCTAAAGCACCAGCTAAGGCTGCTGCCAAGCCAGCTGCTAAGCCTGCTGCAAAGGCACCGGCTAAGGCTGCTGCTAAGCCAGCCGCTGCTAAGCCAGCTGCAGAGAAGGCACCAGCTAAGGCTGCTGCTAAGCCAGCCGCTGCTAAGCCAGCTGCAGAGAAGGCACCAGCTAAGGCTGCTGCTAAGCCTGCCGCTAAGGCGCCTGCTGCAAAGAAGCCAGCTGAGAAGCGAGAAAAGTCTCAGATTCTACGTCTGCACCACCTTCGCCCTGCAAAGGGAGCCAAGAAGGAAAAGACTCGTAAGGGTCTTGGTGAAGGTTCAAAGGGTAAGACTGCGGGTAGAGGTACCAAGGGTACCGGCGCTCGTACGACNACTCGNTTGGGCTTTGAGGGTGGCGGTGTGAACCTTGTTATGCGCACACCTAAGCTTCGTGGTTTCAAGAACCCATTCCGGGTTGAGTACCAGGTTGTAAACCTGGACAAGCTCTCCGAGCTNTATCCAAAGGGTGGCGCAGTAACCATCTCTGACCTAGTTGCCAAGGGTGCTGTTCGCAAGAACCAGCCTGTCAAGGTGCTAGGCAATGGTGAGCTCTCGGTTAAGCTAGAAGTTAGTGTTGACAAGGTTTCCGAGTCAGCAAAGACCAAGATTGAAGCTGCCGGCGGTAGCATCAACGCCTAATCATCTAGGGGAGTAGGTTCACTTTGTTTAAGGCCATAGCTCGCGCATTCCGGACTCCGGATCTGCGAAACAAGCTGGCGTTTACGCTGAGCATGATTGCAATCTTCCGTTTGGGCTCGTTCATTCCAGCCCCAAACGTTGATTACAGCAATGTTCAACAGTGTCTAGCGCAAAGCCAGTCGACCTCTGGTCTTTATGAATTGGTGAACCTGTTCTCCGGTGGGGCGCTGCTCCAGCTTTCAATCTTTGCTCTGGGAATCATGCCNTACATCACGGCATCGATCATCACCCAGTTGCTTCGAGTTGTGATCCCTCGCTTCGAGACCCTTCACAAGGAGGGCCCTGCAGGGCAGGCAAAGCTTACTCAGTACACCCGTTACCTAACCATTGCTCTTGGTCTATTGCAGGCAACCACTTTGGTTACCGTTGCTAGACAGGGAGCCCTGTTTGGTGCCGACTGTACTCTTCCAATCTTGGTTGACACCGGTCCGCTATCAATCAGCTTGATGGTCATCACAATGACTGCCGGAACCGGCTTGATCATGTGGCTAGGTGAGCTAATCACCGAGCGTGGTGTTGGTAACGGAATGTCGCTGTTGATCTTTACTGCGATTGCCTCAACCTTCCCAGCTAGCCTGCTGCAGATTCTGCAGACCAGAACCATTGAGATCTTCGTTGCGGTTATGGCTGTTGGATTCCTGGTTGTTGGACTGGTTGTTCTAGTTGAGCAGTCACAGCGAAGAATTCCAGTGCAGTATGCAAAGCGCATGGTTGGCCGCAAGGCTTACGGTGGGCAGGCGACCTACATTCCGGTNAAGGTGAACACCGCTGGTGTTATCCCGGTNATCTTCGCTTCCTCNATGCTCTACTTGCCAGCACTGCTTGCACAGTTCAACCAACCAGATGCCACTACCGGTCAGGTTGCCGGCTGGGTAACATTCATCTCTACCTACCTAACCGCTGGTAACAACCCGCTTTACATGGCGATGTACTTCCTNTTGGTTGTTGGCTTCACCTACTTCTACGTTGCTATCACCCTGAACCCAGAGGAGATCAGCGACAACATGAAGCGCTACGGCGGCTTCATCCCTGGAATTAGAGCTGGCCGACCAACCACTGAATACCTTCAGTACGTAATCAGCCGAATCACTTTCCCTGGTGCCATTTACCTTGGTTTGATCGCGTTGGTTCCGCTGGTTGCATTTAGCGCCATCGGNACCAACCAGAACTTCCCATTCGGTGGAACCTCGATCTTGATCATCGTTGGTGTTGGTCTGGACACTGTGAAGCAAATCAGTGCTCAGATGCAGCAGCGTAATTACGAGGGCCTACTCAAGTGATTCGTCTCCTTCTGATCGGNCCTCCGGGTGCTGGGAAGGGGACGCAGGCAGCTCTGCTGGCCAAGCGTTACTCAATTCCAGCAATTTCAACCGGAGACATCTTCCGCGAGAACGTTGCCAATGAAACTCCGCTTGGCATTGAAGCAAAAGGCTTCATGGACCGCGGTGAGTACGTTCCGGACAGCCTGACCAATGCACTTGTTAGAGATCGTTTGTCACAGCCAGATGCCGCAGCCGGCTTTCTGCTAGACGGCTACCCACGGACTATCGATCAGGTTCACGAACTTGATGATGTTCTTCACGAAAACGGCACAAAGCTCGACGTTGTTGTGCAGCTAACTGCTGACAGCGATGAGCTAGTGACAAGACTTTCGTTGCGAGCAAGCCAGCAGGGCCGCACCGACGACACTCCGGATGTTATCCGCAAGCGCCAGGATGTTTATGAGGAGCAAACCGCTCCACTAATCGATGTTTACGCAGCCAGAGGCCTAGTTGCCATGGTTGACGGACTCGGCGCTGTTGATGAAGTCACCGCCAGAATTGCAGAAGTGCTCGGAGCGCGTGGCCTAAGCGAAGATGCGTAAGAGCTACGAACTAAAAACAAACGAGCAGATTCGCAAAATGCGCGCTGCCGGCCTGCTGACTGCCAAGGCGTTGGCAAACGTGAAGGCGGCNATCAANCCCGGAGTGACCACTCTNGAGCTCGATCAGATTGCNGAANAGACCATTCGCGATGGCGGCGGCATCCCAAACTTTCAACTGGTGCCTGGCTACTTNCACACCATCTGCGCATCGGTTAATTCGACTGTGGTTCATGGCATCCCNTCCAATCAGGTTTTGGAGGCGGGGGACATCGTCTCGATCGATTGCGGAGCCGAGATTGCTGGTTGGAACGGCGACAGTGCTTTCACTGTGATTGTTCCTGGAGCTCAGGGAGAACTAATAAAGCAGCGCCAGCAGCTCTCTGATGTTTGTCAGGGGTCGCTTTGGGCCGGTATTGCTGCGTTAGCCGGCGCCAAGAAGCTAAACGAAGTTGGAGTGGCAGTTCAGGAACACGTCCTGTCACAGGGCCCCTATGGCATTTTGGAACAGTATGTGGGCCACGGCATTGGGCGTTCGATGCATGAGGATCCAGCAGTGTTCAATTACCGGGTCCGCGATCAGGGCCCAAAGGTCGTGCCAGGGCTATGCGTAGCCATTGAGCCGATGATTACCTCTGGAGATCAAAAGACCTTTATTCAGGACGACGACTGGGGAGTTGCCACTGCCGACAGCTCAGATGGCGCGCACTGGGAACACTCGGTTGCCGTGCATGAAAAAGGCATTTGGGTGCTAACTGCTGAAGACGGTGGAGTTGAGGGACTCAAGCCTTTTGGAATTACACCAGTTTCTTTGGATTAACCACTAGCAATCGCTAGAAAAACCCCCTAGTATTGTCCCTTGGCGTTTCTGCGTGAAAACCTTTTAGAAATTTGAGGATTTTTGCGCGTTTGTGACGCCAAAAAAAGTAGCGATAAGTGAGTGCATGGCCAACAAAGATGGTGTAATCGAGATCGAGGGATCGGTCGTTGAAGCCCTACCCAACGCAATGTTTAGGGTGGAGCTTACAAACGGTCACTTAGTCTTGGCTCACATCTCAGGCAAAATGCGTCAGCATTACATCCGTATTCTCCCCGGAGACCGCGTGATTGTTGAGCTGTCAACTTATGACCTGACTCGCGGCCGCATTATTTATCGTTACAAGTAGAAAGTAAGAGCATGAAGGTTAACCCAAGCGTTAAGAAGATCTGCGACAAGTGCAAGGTCATTCGTCGTCACGGCAACGTGATGGTTATTTGCGAAAACCCTCGTCACAAGCAGCGCCAGGGCTAAACAAGCCCTAACCAAAACTAAATAGCAAAAGACATCACCAAGCGAAAGCTAACCCTCGGTTTGAAGGCCGGGGCCCAACTAAGCCAAGTCGGGGCGGCGGTGTCACAGACCTTCAAAAAACGAAAGATAAACAACATGGCACGTATTTCCGGAGTGGACATTCCTCGCGAAAAGCGAGTGGTGATTTCCCTCACTTACATCTTTGGCATTGGCCCAACTCGTTCACGCGAGATTCTGAAGGCCACCAAGATNTCAGAAGACATCAGAGTAAAAGACTTGACCGANGANCAGTTGATCGCCCTGCGNGACAACATCGACGGCAACTACAAGGTAGAGGGTGACCTTCGCCGTGAAGTTGCGTCAGATATCCGCCGCAAGGTTGAGATCGGTTCATACGAAGGAATTCGTCACCGTAAGGGCCTTCCGGTCCGCGGACAGCGCACCAAGACCAATGCACGTACACGCAAGGGTCCAAAGCGCACCGTAGCAGGCAAGAAGAAGGCAGCCCGCTAGTCGCGGCTCATAGGTTCTAGGAGAAAATCAAATGGCAGCCCCTAAATCATCCGCGACAGCTCGTAAGCCTCGTCGTAAAGACAAAAAGAACATCCCAGTAGGTCAGGCGCACATCCGCTCAACCTTCAACAACACCATCATCACGATTACTGACCCAACCGGTGCAGTTATTTCGTGGTCATCCTCAGGTGACGTTGGGTTCAAGGGATCACGTAAGTCAACTCCTTTCGCAGCGCAGTTGGCAGCTGAATCAGCTGCTCGCAAGGCTCAGGAGCACGGCATCAAGAAGGTAGACGTTTTCGTGAAGGGCCCAGGCTCTGGTCGCGAAACTGCAATCCGTTCACTTCAGGCTGCTGGCCTAGAGGTCGGATCAATCTCAGATGTGACCCCACAGGCTCACAACGGTTGCCGCCCTCCAAAGCGTCGCCGCGTCTAACACTTACAAAACTAAAGATTCACGCACGCAGGTGCCCGCCTGTGTGTCTCCATGACGAACATCAAATAGCGGATGTTCAGATGAAAGGAACCAAATAGTGCTAATTGCACAGCGCCCCACATTGCACGAAGAAGTTCTCGGCCCAAACCGATCACGTTTCATCCTGGATCCATTGGAGCCGGGATTCGGCTACACCCTTGGAAACTCGATGCGCCGCACCCTGCTCAGCTCGATTCCAGGTGCAGCAGTAACCAACATTCGAATTCAGGGCGTCAGCCACGAATTCTCAACCATTGCTGGAGTTAAGGAAGATGTTGTTGAGGTAATCCTGAACATCAAGAACCTTGTCGTTTCATCAGAGCACGACGCTCCAGTGGTTGCACACCTAACCAAGAGTGCTGCCGGTCCAGTAACCGCTGCTGACATTCAGGTTCCTGCAGGTGTTGAGGTTCACAACCCAGAGTTGCTACTTGCAACCCTGAACGCCAAGGGCAAGCTGGAGATCGAGTTCATCATTGAGCGCGGTCGTGGCTATGTTCAGGCTTCTCAGAACCGCAACCCAGATGCAGAGGCTGGCGTGATTCCAGTTGACTCCATCTACAGCCCAGTTTTGAAGGTCTCTTACCGCGTCGAGGCAACTCGTGCCGGTGAGTTCACAAACTTCGACAAGCTAGTTGTTGACGTTGAAACCAAGTCTTCGGTTGAGCCACGCGATGCAATTGCATCTGCCGGTTCAACTCTTGTTGAGCTCTTTGGCCTTGCCAAAGAACTAAACGAAGAGGCAGAGGGAATCGAGATCGGGCCAGCTCCGGTTGAGGTTGCAACTTCTAACGAGCTAAGCACTCCTATTGAGGACCTAGACCTAACGGTTCGTTCCTACAACTGCCTAAAGCGCGAGGGCATCAACACCGTTTCAGAGCTAATTGCCCTGAGCGAAGACCAGTTGATGAACATCCGCAACTTCGGTTCCAAGTCTGTTGATGAAGTTCGCGACAAGCTCACCGAGCTTGGCCTGAAGTTCAAGGACGCCGTCCCAGGTTTTGATTCTGCATACTTCGGTGGCGGATTCGACGAAGATCAGATCTAATTCCTAGACCCGCAAGGAGAAACTAATGCCTACCCCAACAAAGGGCCCACGCCTCGGAGGCGGTCCCGCCCACGAGCGCCTAATGCTCAACAACATGGCAACATCGCTGTTCATGCACAAGCGAATTGTCACCACCGAGACCAAGGCCAAGCGCCTACGTCCAATTGCCGAGCGTTTGGTGACATTCGCAAAGCGCGGCGACCTAGCAGCAAGGCGCAAGGTCATGCAGCAGATCCTGGACAAGTCAATTGTTCACGAGCTGTTCGCTGAGATCGCACCATTGGTTGCAGACCGTGAGGGTGGCTACACCCGCATCACCAAGCTTGGCTACCGTAAGGGCGACAACGCCCCTATGGCAGTAATCGAGCTTGTTCTTGAAAAGGTAGAGCCAAAGCCAAAGTCATCGAAGACCAAGCTTGTAAACAACATCGCCACCACTGCAGCTGCAGAGCCAGTGGCCGAAGAGGTTGTTGAAGAAGTGGTTGACGCACCAGTTGAGGCTGCAGAGCCAGAGGCTGTTGCAGAGGCGCCAGTTGAAGCTCCAGCAGAAGAAGTTGCTGCTGAAGCACCGGCTGCTGAGGCTGAAGCCGCTCCTGAAGCTGCTGTTGAAGAGGTAGCGGAAGCTGCCGCTGACGAGGCAACTGAAGAGCCTAAGGCCTAAAGCCGAACCGAAACGAAGTATTCAAATGAATAAACCCGCTGGTGATACTGGCGGGTTTGTTCGTTTCCGGCTTGATCTGGCCTACGACGGAACTGACTTCGTTGGCTGGGCAAAACAGCCAAAACACCGGACTGTCGCAGGTGAACTACTAAAGACCTTTGAAAAAATCTTTGGCAAGAGTGATGATGATTTTGCCATGCGGGTTGCCGGCAGGACAGACGCTGGAGTCCATGCCAAGCATCAGGTTTGCCACTTGGACATTCCAGAGGACCGACTCGTTCGCATCGGTCGCGATCCACTAAATGCGAAGCGCCTAAACACCTTGTTACCGGATGACGTGATTGCTCACGAATTCAGCCCAATCACTAGCGATTTCGATGCCAGATTTAGTGCCCTCGGCAGGCATTACCGCTACACGATTGCCGATACTCAGAACAAGAAGGACCCCAGGCTGGTTCGCTACGCCCTGGAATATAAGCGGATGCTGGATGTCGATGTGCTGAATCAGGCGGCTGCTGTGTTGGTCGGTCTTCATGATTTTGCTGCATTTTGCAAGCCCAGAAAGGGTGCCAGCACAATCAGAAACCTGAAAGAGCTTCATGCAGTCAGGCATCCAGACGGCTTGATTACTATCGAGATTCACGCCGACGCCTTTTGTCACAATATGGTCAGGGCTTTGGTTGGATCTATTGTTGCCGTGGCGGATTCTAGGATCACGGTTGCAGACCTGGAGCGGGTGCTAAAAACCGGTAGTAGAGGTAATAGATTCAGGGTCGTTGCGGCAAAAGGGTTGAGTTTGGAGTCGGTT
>JGI26086J50260_1000620_pt1 | contig 22175 bp, 17 predicted proteins | sample SaaInl3SG_22_DNA_FD_50260 | JGI IMG/M metagenome (IMG submission 50260)
CCCCACTGAACTGCCATGAGCGCCTCGACAGACTGTTCCTGAGCGGGCACCGAGGCATCAAAAAGATCACCGTCAGTAAAGTGCTCAAAGGAATGTCCATAGGGGTCCACCCAGTAATCAAATACCTGGCTGCCCAGGATGTGTTTACCGACACCCCAGTTATGTTGATAGCCTTGACTCGCCAAATAATCATGGCCGAGCATCAGGTCATCCCAGTCATCTACCTCAAAGGCAACGTGCTGTAACCCGGGCGCGCTNGCGGGCACACCGAGCAAAAATAAAGAATGATGATCTACCGGCCTATCACCCTGGTCGCAGCGCATAAAGGCCCCGATGACATTCTCCTTAACGCCCGCATAAATCTGGTCGGAAGTTAAGAAACCAAACCGCTGCTTGTACCAGGCCTCACTAGCAGAAAAATCCTTGACGTATACGACGCAGTGGCCGAGACGCTTTACTCGGGACGCACCCTCAGTAAGGCGCACTGGAGTATTAGTACGCCTCCTTTGCTCGCCGGAATTAATGGGATCGCGCTGTACAGGGGGCGTTGGCTGCGCAAGATCCCAGCCGTGAATGCCATCTACCTCATACCCCTGCGGATCGATGAAGCGAACAAAACTGCCGCCACCGGGCGCTCTCATCTCAGTAATAGGCGAGGCGCCATTAAACGTCGTGAGCGCCACTAAATCCTCTCTTGAGCTCATACAAAAACCCATCCCAAGAAAGCACGACTCGCCTTGCTGGACGATGCAACAATAAGGTCGCCCATCTGTGCCGTGACCGTATAACAGAGGCACACCAGCCTCTGTTTCAGACCTGCTGATTTGCATCCCAAAATCGCGCAAAAAAACGGCCATCACGTCGAGATCGGGAGCAGCAAAACGCAGGTAAGCCAGATCTGCAGCGCGAGGGCTTTGGCGATTATCGTTAGTCAACTACAGACCTCTCGTAAAGCAGCGGCTGACGTTTGAAGTCAAAACTAAACGCCTTCAGGCATCGGGTATTCATCAGCATTAAAGACCCAGCCGTCGAGTTTCGAGAAATCAACTCGTGGGGGACAAAAGATATCGACCAGTTGGTTTTTGTCTTCTGAGACCCATCGCGACGAATGGATTGTGGCCGCGGGAATGACAAGAACAGAAGGGGCACCGCACTTAAGATGCACATCTTCACGCCACTCATTCAAATCCGTGCCCCAGTCCCAACGTAACGAGTGCACCCACTCCCCCTGAAGCGCGAGCGAACACTGCTCAAAATCATCATGCGAGTGAGGAGACATGCGTTTGGGATCACGAGGCCCCTCAAACACAGAAAACACGTTAACCATAAAGTTAGTGTTGCGGTACATCCTCGCGAAACACCCCTCAGGAATAGGTGTATCCAGACCATACGCTCGGATTTTCCAGCCGCCGATAGGCTCGGGCCAGGCCTGATAGGGGGCTACGTTTGGCTTCGGAGTCGCGTAAGACGCGGCATTAGGGCACTTTTCGACCAGATCGTCAGACTTAGAGGTAAAGAGCCTCGTAACCCGCCCCCCGTTTGGCAGGACCACTCGACTATCGCCAGGAGGGACCATAACAAGACTGTTACCGGCAACGTTTTCCTGCTCACCTGCCCACTCAAATTCAGCATTAGTCTCCGCGTGCTCCAGCAGAACCACATACTCATCAACCTGGTCATCGCGTGACAAAACAGCCCCTGGAACGGCTTCTGTCATTACCACAACAAAGTTCTGTCCTCTTATGTACCAGCTCTTGCTACCACTGTCGTCTATTTGCGGATCGGTCTCATAAAACGCGCCGAACTCTGGCGAAGCATTACCTTCACTTGTGTGTGACGCATAAGTCTTAAGCGTTGATCGGGGATCTTTATAATCTGACACAGAGGAACCTCATTCTGAAAGTTGACGTAAATCGGCGAGGCATTTACCGGCCGCCTGCGCCATAAAACCCTGGTCTGAAGCAACGATCAGACCGCTAACGCCCAGGTCNACAAGTCGCTTAGCGTCTTCACCTCCAGGGCTTACTGTAAGTATCGCCGTACCAGCAGCCTTAGCTGCTTCAATAATTTTCAGCACAGCATTGTTGACCTCGTCGGCTACTGGAGTGGGCGCCCCGTAGGCAACAGTCAAATCCCCACGCCCAATGAAAACCGCGTCCAAACCATCCACAGCAACGATTTCCTCAATCGCATCGACGGCTTCCGGATCCTCGATCATTGCGATAACCGACGCCTGCGCATCACAGACGTCTACATATTCCCAAATACCCAGACGGCCGTAGTTTCCCGCACGCGTCGAGTTAGAAAAGCCGCGGCTGCCACCACGAAAGCGACAGGCCGCCACCAGATCTCGAGCCATTGCGGCGCTAGTCACATGCGGAACCAGGACACCCGCGGCTCCGCAGTCTAGAACAGACAAAATTCCCGCCGGCGATGCATCGGGTACCCTGACGATTCCCGCGGTGCCCGAAGCACGAGATGCAAGCAACATTCGATCGATATCCCCGCGATCAAAAGGCGCATGCTCCGCGTCGATCACGACAAAATCGAAACCCACAGCACCGAGGATTTCGGTAGCGTGGGTGGTCGGCGTTTTTAAGAAGGTACCGATCAGCAGATCATCGGCAGCCAATTTCTCACGAAATGTTTGTGTTGCTAATGAATCCGGCATCTCACCAATCCTCGGCTGTTTTTGTTGTGGATATTTCGTTGAGAGTTTCCTACGCGTCAAAACGGCGCTTGCCGCAGACCCACATAGGAACGCGCCCCCTAAAACTCTTGGACACACCCCAAGCTTATTGCGGCGCGGTCTTGCTACTTTTGATGTTCTTCATTGGATGGCGCGTTGAAAGCGAGACACCGCATCAGACGCGTGCCTCGCTTCAATGGCGCCAAGCCGGGCNACTCACCTAAAAGTTGTAAGANGCCGCCACACCCAGCTCACGAGGTCGTCCAACATCATACTGACGGGTACCCACTGTNTAACCCGCGGCGTAGTCAATNCCCCCCACCAGATAATATTCCTCGGTCAAGTTGTTGCCATAAGCAGCAATACTCCACTTGCCATCCGGCGCATTGTACTGAACACGCGCGTTTAATAAGCCATAAGAGGGCATAGTGACGGCGGTATCGAGACCCAAGGTCCTCTGTTCATCAGTCCATAAATAATCAGCGGTGGCGATGAGCTCCGATCCTCCCGCCAAGTCCCACGTGTACATTCCGCCAAGGGCAAACTTATTTTCTGGTGCCCGCTGCAAGGGGGAGTCAAGTGTTAGCGCTGGAACCGGAACTTGCCCAATGGGAACGACAGGAGGGATCCCTGGCGCCGGCGAGATAAATGTGACGCCATTGGGGAAGGTGTTCTGAGTTAAAGGCGCAACCTCGGTGTACTCTGCATCCATGTAAGAGTAGCTGGCACGGAGCATGAAGTTTGAGGTGACTGCCAACTGACCTTCAAGCTCTATACCAAAGATCTCAGCATCGCCTGCGTTATTCGTTGTGACGACAGGTCCGGCGAAAGTAGTGATAACCTCAAGGAACTGAATACTCTCCCAATCAGTGAAGTACACCGTTGGATTGAAGCGCATCCTGCCGTCCATGAACTCCAGTCGCAAGCCGGCCTCATAGGTCCACGCCTCCTCTGGCTCAAAGTCCGCGGAGCCCCCTGGCAGACGGAAGTTGGCCCTGCGTCCGCCAGCACGGAAACCCTTGGCAGCCTTTGCGTAAGCCATTGCGTCTTCGTTCATTTGATATTGCAGGCCGAAGTACGGTGAAGAATCTGTAAAGTTAAAGGTCGACTTTTCAGTAACGCCNTGGACCTCCTGAGACGTCACATCTTCATCCGTATAACGGTAACCCAAGGTCACGGTAAGAGCCTCGGTCAGATCATAGCCCACTTGCGCGAAGACCGCGGTAGACTCATTGACAACGCTTGGCCCATCTGGCGGCAGCATACCTGTTCCCGGATCTATACCGATTGCATTGATCTGGTTACCATTTCTTTCCTCNCCATCGTAATAGAAGATGCCAGTGGTATAGTTCAAACGACCATCCATAGCCGTGCCGATTAACTGCACTTCCTGTGTGAACACTTCGGTGTCCTCAGGCGCGAAAAACACTTGCATAATCGGGTACTGAGTGCCGTCTATATCTCTCACCAACTCGTCTGCATACTCAGCGTAAGAAGTTACCGACTTGATCGACAAGTTTTCTGAAATATCGTAAGTAAAACTTAAAGAGTATGTTTCATACTCAAAATCCCAGTAATCGTCCGCATTGAGACCACCGGTTGAGTAGCTGCCTGGATCGTCGTTCTGAGATGATAAGACGCTGTCGTCTAAAGTAACTGCAGCCTGCGGAAAGCCAAACAAATTAGCGGTATTGTTGCCTATAGAAAGGAAGAGCGCGTCGTTCTCGTAGCCATCAATAAGCGATGGGTAACCCTGACTCTCTTGCTCGGTTTTTTCNTACTTTAGATCAGCGGTCAATGCATCGCTGGGCTGCCACCGCATCCGCAAACGAAAGGCGGTTGACTCAGCGTCGCCGAGATCGCCGCCGAAAGTCTCATCTTTTACCCAGCCATCATTCTCTCGCTGCAAACCCACGACCCTCACAGCGAGCGTATCTCCAAGAGGAATGTTCAAGGCAGCAGACACCTCACTGTTGCCCCACTCGCCGACACTACCGCGAACGTAGCCCTCAACTTTTTCCACATTTGGCGCGGCCGTTATGTACTGAACGGCTCCACCGATGGCATTTCGTCCGAACAAGGTACCCTGCGGGCCTCGCAGAACCTCAATACGGTCCACGTCGATCATGCCCAGGATATTTCCTCGGGCTGAGGCGAAATAGACATCGTCAATATAAGTGGCTACCGCCGCTGCTGAGTCCTGCGCATCAACGCCCATGCCGCGAATAGATACCGCACCGCCCGCAGCACCCTCGCCCGCGCGGTTACCGACAGACATGCTGGGCACGAAGGCCGCCACGTCCTGTAGGTTTCTAATATTGCTGAGCTCTATTTGCTCCGTCGACAAATTCGTTACCGCAACTGGGGTGCGCTGCAATCCGCTTTCGGTTCGAGTGGCCGTAACTACAACCTCCTCAAGCCGAATATCGCTTGCCTGCTGAGCAATCACACTAGGCGCTACGAGTGCGGCGACGATTGAACTACACAGAACTTTTTTATTGTAATGACGCATGCGAAATCTCTCTTTATAGTTATGGTGATCCGAATTGACTTGTTACGTTCATAGAAAATATAACGACACTTAGTTTTTTTTGCAATAAAACAGTAATTCTATTTTTAAATAATTTATGTGATTATTGCTTTTGTTGAGCTGTGAACGAGATTTTTAACAACAACCGCTAAACTATTTCTATTTCGAGGTTTGAATGTCGTCTCTNAGAGCAAAGCAAAAAATCGCGCGCCGCCAACAAATTCTCAGCGCGGCGAGAGTGTTATTTGTTGAACACGGCTACAGTAAAACCAATATGGACGCGATCGCTGACGCTGCTCTTGTTGGTGTTGCCACGATTTACACGTATTTCGACAGCAAAGAAGGTGTCCTCGCCGCGCTTTTCAAGCAGGATATGGATGAGGTCGGAACGGCGGCTGAGCAAGTACTTGAGTGCCTTCCAGACGATCCCGCCGAGGGCATAATTGCCTTGCTAGACACCTATGAAAAAGCACTGGATTTCGTGTCCTATAACTTCATGACCGAATTTATTATCCAGGCAAAAACGAAAGGCGCAGTCCAAGATGCGGCCAAATGGAATCACGATCGGCAAGTTGCGCAAATTCAGCAGGCTCTAGCGATTGGCCAAAAGGCGGGCACAATATCAACCAGTCTCGATATCGAGACAGCAGCGATGATCGTGATCGACATTCATTATCAGCACTTAAACCGTATCGCAGGCGAGCGGTATACGCAGGCGGGCGGACACAGGGATCTGGAAAAGTCCATTAACACTCTATTCGCAAACTGGCACGTATGAGGCGGCGCTCGGTCAACATCGGCTGACCTGCAGCCACCCCAGCTAAATAAGAGAGAAAGAACATGAATAAGCCCTTTGAATCAAAGGTAGCCCTCGTTACCGGAGGCAATGCAGGTATTGGTCTTGCGGTCGCACTCGCATTCGCGGAAAAAGGTGCCCACGTAGCCATCTCGGCTCGCCGCAAGTCTGAAGGCGAGGAGGCAATAGCGCGCATTAAAGAATTGGGGGGTGAAGCGCAATTCATTCAGGCTGACGTTGGCAAGACCGCTGATGTCAAAAGAATGATTGAGGCTTGCGTAGACACCTACGGTGGGCTTGACTACGCCGTTAACAATGCGGGGATAAGCGGACCGGGGCTTGTGCCCACTGCAGACTATCCAGAGGAGGACTGGGACAGCGTCATCAATGTGAACCTCAAAGGCGTTTTCACCTGCATGAAGTTCCAGATTCCAGAAATGCTGAAACGCAAAAAAGGTGTGATCATAAACACATCCTCCATTTCTGGCCTCAGGGGCGGGCCAATAGGGGTTGCTTACTACGCTAGTAAACACGGGGTGATTGGCGCAACCAAGGCGGCCGCGTTTGAATACGCAAGCCAAGGTATCCGTGTCAACGCGGTTTGCCCTGCAATGATCGAAACACCAATGACGGAACCGTTAACAACGAACGAGGCATTCGCTGCCTCGCTAAAAATGAAATACCCGACAGGACGATTTGGTAGACCAGAAGACGTCGCAGCGACCGTGATGTGGCTGTGCTCCGACGAGGCATCTTTCATCACTGGGCACGCCCACCCTGTGGATGGGGGCTATCTGATTTAGGGTTGGCGGCTCTGTCGAATGCTCACTCCGCGTCAGCATTCCATTTTTCGAACACTCGTCGACCAGTGTCATGGAGCACTTTGCGCTTTTCGTCAGCAGTGAGGTAACACATGGACTCATGAGCTCGCGCGATCATCTCCTTGTAGGTTCCTGAAGAAGTGCCGATGTCAGACCCCCACATAACTTTGTCCGCGCCAAAAAAATCTACCGCCCTTCGTAACACATCCTCCGGCGCAAAGCCTTTCAGATGGATCGTATCCATGTTGAGTGAGGTCCATTTCACTGAAATATTATCTCGTGCTGCCAGGCCCTCATAGTTGGCACCGATACCAAAATCCGGATCACTCACCCTCGGCAAGAAAATATGGTCCAGTACGATACGTAAATTAGGGAAGCGGTCGGCCATCTGCTCGATAAGAGGGATAAGCAAATGCTGGTCTGTCACCGGAGCTTCAATGTCTACAATTATGCCGAGCTCATCGGCAAGCTCCCAAACTGCAAGAGATGCCGGTGATGTCAGCCACGCGACCTTATCGATTTTCAGGTCGGTTGGGAAAAATCGAACGCCAACCACACCCCGATCTGACAGTTCTCGGATCATGGGTAACGTCTTTTCCTCGGCCGGGTCTATTATAATGACCGCGCTCATCTGGTCAGGAAAGAGATTAGCCGCATCGACAATATAGCTATTATCAGTGCGATAAATCAGACCCTTTTGAACTGCCGCAATGCCGACGACATTCTCCTCCTGCATCCACCCGTGGAGTTGTTCCGCGGTCGGCTTTAAGTTGAGGGGATTGGGGCCATGGTAACCGCCAGGAAAACCCATAACCCCCGGACCGAAAGACGAGTCCTTAGGGAATTCAGCCATCTCAACTTTGACGACGTTACGCGGATAACGATCAAGATCATCCGAGATAAGATGGGCATGAGAGTCATAAATTCGGATAGGTTGTTCAGGCATTATTGCGATCCTTTTTTTACTAGTTGTTTTCCTAGGACTGGTCGCGATCGCAACCATCAGGTAGCGACTTGACGCAAGCCCAGGCAGAGTCCCTACAGTCTACATTTGCGAGTTCATAGCCATTACGAGTTCATAGCCATTAATAGTGGCGTAGTAACCCCATTCCTAATTGGAAGAGGCACTACCTACCTCCCCAACTTCGTCCAAGCTCAAATCAGCCTCAAGTGTTTTCGCAGCTAAGTAATAGTGCAGCACACTGAGTAAATACACGAAATTGCATACAATAAGCGCCCAACGGAGTGACTCAACAGCGCTCATCTGCCAACCCGTTTGCAACAAATCGCTGAGGATACCGACCACCGTTGGACCGAGAGCAAGTCCGATAANATTCATAATAAAAAACAGCAGTGCGGACGCCGCCGCTCGCATTGCCAAAGGCGCCAGNTTCTGGGTCATAGCGAGCGTGGGCCCGGTGTACACGTTTAGCAAAAATACGGGAATGCCATACAGCGCTAAAGTAAAGGTCAGGTTTTCCGAGAGGAACACTGCCAGCGATAGCGGCACCGATACAAGGAAACAAATCGCTGGCATCCACATGTACCACTTAATATTGCGAGCGCCCAGACGGTCTCCGATGACACCGCCCAAAAAGGTCCCAGCGCCGCCACACAAACCAATAATCAAACCGAGCGCTATGCCTACATTAGTGATACTCATGTCATGAGATCGAATCAGAAAAGAGGGCATCCAAGCAATCGCTCCATATGCGGCGAATGCCTGCGTTGCGGCGCCAAGAGTGATGTGCCTAAAGCTACGCTTACCCCACATAGTTCGCAAAACTTCCGAAAATGGCACTTGCTCAATAACAACCTTGCGCGGCTCTGAATACCCACGGGGCGGCTCTTTAACTGTGATTTTCAGCAACAGTGCNATCAGAACGCCCGGCAACCCAACGACAAAAAATGCATAGCGCCAACCGTAGGCCTCGCTCACCCAGCCTCCCACAAAGTTACCCGCTAGGATGCCGATAGGAATGCCCAGGGCATACACACCCAGAGCGGATGAGCGCTTATGGGGCGGGAAATAATCCGAAATGATCGAATGCGAGGGTGGCGTACCGCCGGCTTCACCGACCGCGACACCGACTCGCGCGATGAGCAGATGCACAAAGCTATTTGCGAGTCCGGAGATGGCTGTCATAAGAGACCAAATACCCAGGCAGATGGCAATAATGTTGACCCGCGAATATTTATCGGCAAGACGAGCGATCGGGATGCCCAGGGTCGCGTAAAAAATCCCGAAGGCGACACCCGAAAGGGCGCCAATCTGCGTATCGGAAAGACCGAGGTCAGCTTTAATGGCAGGCGCAAGAATAGCCAGGATTTGGCGGTCGATAAAATTGAAGATATAAACAGCCAGCAGTGTGCCCAGCACATAACGCGTATAGCGAGGAGTGAATTCAGACTTTGGAGTGCTGCCGATGTTCATCTGAGGCCTGTTTTAGTCCTACTAATTGTTATTATCGTCGGTGCCTTCAGCTCTTTATAACCGCCCTAATAACGCGAGCGCATGCTTTCGAGCGGAAAAGCGAGCAACTGAGCAATGTTGTGCTTCAAATAAGAGACGAAAAATCATCAAACGCAATCCGCGTGACAACTGCCATTCTGATTCGACATACGTCAGCATACCTGCATTTTAGTATCAATGGTCATAAATTATAAATCAATAGGTTTTGTGTTATTTTATACAATCCTGGCTGCGCAATAACCCTTTCACAAGTTGGAGCTAACATGACACGTAATACATTGGGCTCGATACTCACATCACTGACCCTGCTTGCAACACTCACAGCAAACGCAGCGGAAAAGACTGGCACGCCCAACATTCTCTTGATCATGGCCGACGATTTGGGATTTACCGATTTGGGTTCTTTCGGAAGCGAGATCGAAACCCCCAATCTCGATCAATTGGCGCTCCAAGGCGCACGTCTAACAAACTTTCACGCCGGTGCGAGCTGCGCCCCTTCACGCGCAATGCTATTAACAGGTACCGACAACCATATTGCGGGTGTGGGCGCGCAACAGGGATTAGTTGCACCCTCCCAGCAAGGCTCCCCCGCTTACAGGAGCGAATTAGACCCCAACCTTCCGACCATTGCCGAACTCTTGAGGGCAGCAAACTACCAAACACTGGCGGTAACAAAGTGGCACGTTGGGAAACAAGCCAGCGCCCTACCCGGTGCCAGAGGGTTTGATCGAAGCTTCGCACTGTTGGAAGGTGCCGCTCAACACTTTGGTGGAGGGCCGGCAATGGAAATTATGGGGGCGACCTTCGTAGAGGATGATAAGCCTACGACAGTCCCAAAAAACTCCTACTCCACCGATTTCATGACTGACAAGATGATCAGCTACCTGTCAGAGATTAAAACAGATCAACCCTTCTTTGCGCTTTTAGGTGTCACCGCTCCTCACTGGCCGCTTCAGGCGCCAGCTGAGACGATTAACAAATACAAGGGCAAATATCGGGCTGGCTGGGAAGCACTCCGAGATAAGAGACTCCAAGGCGCTATTCGGCAGGGCATCATTCCAGAAGGGTCGTCTGCCGTGCTCACCGAGCCAGGCGTGGCGGATTGGGACAGCCTCTCTGACGAGGAACAGACCCGCCAGGCCATTACGATGGCTGTTTATGCAGCCATGATCGACAATTTAGACGCCAATATCGGACGCCTGATCACCTACATGGAAGAGCGTGGCGTACTTGAAAACACAATCATTATCTTCTTGTCGGACAATGGCGCCGAGGCCTTTCAAATGGAATTGTTTGCTAATAGATCCGGCTGGATTGACCGCAACTTTTCCTCCGCCATCGAAGACATGGGGAGCGCTAACTCCTATTTATCGCTCGGACCAAGTTGGACGCGCGCCGTCACCGCGCCTCTGCGTGATTCAAAGATAAATCTTGCAGAGGGCGGCGTGAGGGTGCCCGCATTTATCACGCTACCAGGCACTAGCCAGGGAACTGTTGACACAAGTTACATGACAATTATGGATATTGCTCCCACGCTGCTCGAGGCAGCTGGCGCACCTTTGGCGCCCCATTTCCGCGGCCGCTCCCAGCTCCAGCGCGTTCAGGGTGGGGTGCCCGCCTACGGGCCAACAGATATTATCGCTTTCGAGCTATTCGGCAGGCGGTCAGTCACTCAGGGCAAATGGAAAGCGTTGTATCAAAACCCGCCGTATGGACCGGGCGAGTGGCAGCTCTACGATCTAACTACAGATCCGGGCGAGCAAGAAGACCTTAGTCTTAAACACCCTGAATTACGCCAGTCTCTCATAGAGGCATGGGACGATTACGCGAAAGAGGTAGGCGTGATACTGCCAGACAGAACGTATCGCTAAGCCAGTTAGTTGCGCCAAACAGATCGACAGCTCAACAGGGAGTGTCTGTAGAACAAATGGCCCCGAGGACGCCGGGGCGGTGTTTCCCAGTGAGGGGATGTTGAGTACACAGGCACCTAATGGCGCCTGTGTCTAAGCGACTCGCGTTTTAAGCCGAGTAACCGCCGTCAACGGGCAGCGATTGGCCGCTGATGTAGCCTGCATTTTCTGACGCAAGGAATACCACAGTATCAAACAGCTCCGCCGGTGCGCCCGCTCGTCCCAACGGCGTCTGCTTCGTCCACTGATCAAGAATACCGCCGGGTGGCGACTCAATTTCCTGGGACAAACCAACCGCAATGAGACCAACGGCAACGCAGTTGGCTCGAATACCATGATGCCCTTCTTCGCGCGCAATGGCGGTACACAAATGCTGAACGCCCGCTTTGGGGATTGACGATAGTCCGTCTGTGCTGATGTATTTGTGAATGGCCGCTGTGGTGAGCGCGGTAATCGAACCGCCTTAATGTCCATCAGGTCCACACTCGCAGCCATACCCTGACGACCGTTTCCCTCGACCTTGCCGATCAGTGCATCTGCGGCGTCTTTATTCTTGAAATAAGTGAACGCAACATCGGCCCCACTGCGACTCATCAGTTCGACAACACCGGAACCCAAACCGCCCGACCCGCCGAAAACGACTGCTACTCCATCAGTTGGAAATCTGTAATGACTCACTAAGATTCTCCTTATCTTTTTTATTTAACTACCGCGGGACGCACGATTAGCGTGCAGCTCCCATTAAACGTGATTAACAGTGCCACGCAGAACCGCCATACCTTACGCTAATTTTTTGAGCGCCTCTACTGCTTACAAGCGACGGAGGGCAGCAGCTCACCAAACGTAACCCAGAGTGCTTAACTCGGGGTCAACACGTTAAACGCGCTCGATAATAATGGCCGGCGCCATACCCCCTGCAGCACACATAGTGATGAGTGCGTAGCGTTTTTGCTGGCGTTCGAGCTCATCGAGTGCAGTGCCAATGAGAATAGAACCCGTCGCACCAATGGGGTGTCCCAAGGCCATTGCACCACCATTAATATTGACTTTCTCGCGATCAAGATCGAGCTTGCGGATGAAACGCTCGGCAACCACCGCAAACGCCTCATTGATCTCCCACACATCAATATCATCTTTGGTAAGTCCCGCTTTCATCAGCACCTTCTCTGCAGCGGCAACAGGCGCGTTTAGCATGAGTGTCGGACAATCCCCCATGTTGGCTGTCGCGACAATACGGGCGCGCGGCGTCATGCCTGTTTTTTGTATGTAGGCTTCTGACGCGATCAGCAGCGCTGCTGCGCCATCGACGACACCCGACGAATTGCCTGCATGATGAACATGGCTAAATTCTGTGATCTCAGGGTATTTGCGCTGAATCAAGGCGCCATAAGTTGTGCCTTCTTCATCGATGGGTATATCGCGCAACATGCTAAAGACCGTTTTAAGACCAGCGAGTCCCTCCTTAGTGGTCTCAGGGCGAGGAAACTCCTCGTGATCAAGTGCCACAGTGCCGTCGGGGTTCTTAACAGTAATAAGCGACTTATTGAAACGTCCTTCGGCGATGGCGCGCGCTGCGCGCGCCTGACTGACCAGCGCTAAATCATCGACTGCATCTCGGTCGATTCCCTCAAGCGTCGCTATTGCGTCAGCACAAACACCCTGCTGTGACTGAGGATGCATGTCTCTGAGATCGAGATTCCCCGCATCCAACATAGGTGGCTTGGTGGGATCGGCGATCTGAGCGTGGTAACTCATCATCTCGGTGCCACCAGCAATGACCAAATCTTCCATCCCCGACATGACTTGCGCGGCGGCAAGGTTGACGGTGGTAATACCCGAGCCACAAAAACGATCGAGCGTTACGCCCGATGAGCGCTCGGCATAGCCGGCGTTGAGTGCCGCCATACGACCCAAATCACCAGCCTGCTTGCCTACCTGGGACGAGGTCCCCCAAATAATGTCGTCGACCTCGGCAGTGTTGAGATTATTACGCTCAGCAAGAGCACGAAGAACCGTAGAGCCGAGGTAAGAGGGGTGCAGATGCGCAAGAGATCCCCTGCCTACTTTACCAATGCCACGAGGTGTGCGGCATGCATCAACAATAAAAGCGTCCGGCATAAAGCTCTCCTAAATCCTAATTTTTCGTGATGGTTATGGTGAAAAAAAGCAAGGGGAACGCTACGCTGCCGTTTGGAACGGGTCAAGAACATAATAGGCACGCGAAGCAATACCACTCTCTTTTTACATGGTGTACGCTTTGTTTAACACCAGCAGCACACCCGCTCAGGGGTGCCTGAACTTACCAACAATTTAAGCCCACAGAGGCATTGTCGAGAGCACTTTATATTGAGCACGATCCATGAAAAACGTCCCGCGGTGACACACATCAAAATCCTTTGTGGGTGTGCGGTCCTGGCTATGGTCGCAGGTTGTGGCGGTGGCGGTGGTGGCGGGTCAAGCGACACCAGCACGAACGCCCCCGTCGTCAGCAACACGTCGCCTGTGGCTGTTATTGACGCTTTAACGGCTGAATACATCGCAGGTAAGACTGTAGAAGTCACCTCCGCGTCGAGCACCGATGAGGATGGAGACACGCTGTCGATACAATGGGAGCTCGACTCACCCAGTGGGAGTTATGCCTCACTCGAGGAGGTCGACACCAACGTCGTGAAATTTGAACCCGATATGGCCGGCACGTTTACAATTCGCCTTGAAGTCACTGACGGGCGAGGCGGCGTAGATCGGGCTTCTCTTGATATTACCCCATCGCTACCAACGCCAGACGCCTTACCCTCTTCGCAAGTACTGCCCCCCCTACACCGACGATAAAAGATCGAACCGATGCTGTTCGGCTGCTGTATCAGGGCACGTTCGGGCCAAGAGACGGGGATATTGACGCACTGATTCAGCAGGGCGCCGCCGCCTGGTTCGAGGAGCAGACCACCATGGATCTGCATTCTTACACCAGCGCCTGGGAATCAATAGCCGCAGATTTCAACGACATTGATAGTGGTGAAAACGCCAATTTCAGGCAGCTTAGCCATGAAACGTTCATGCTTAACGCCCTCTCCAGTCCAGACCAGCTGCGTCAACGGATGACCTACGCATTGAGCCAAATGTTTGTGATTTCAGATCGATTTGATTTCGCAGGCCACGATGAATTAATGATGGGTTACGCCGACACCCTGCATCGCAATGCCTTTGGCAACTACAGAGATTTGCTCCGTGAGGTAACGTTACACCCGGCGATGGGCATGTTTCTCGCCATGCTTGGCAATGAAAAAGCCGACCCTGAACGAAACATTCGACCCGATGAGAATTTTGCTCGAGAAGTGATGCAGCTGTTCACCGTAGGCTTGCAGCTTCTTAATCAAGATGGCAGTCCAATCATTGACGAGGCGACAAACCTACCGGTACAGACCTATAGCCCTGTAGACGTACAGAACTACGCCGCAGCTCTCACTGGCTGGTATTTTGCAGACCAACCAGCCTACAAATTTGGAGACACTTTTCATTCAGTCGAATGGCAAGACCGGCTGGCCCCCATGACCCCGTACGATGACTTTCATCAAAAAACCCAAAAGAAGCTTTTGCGCAACTACTATGTGCCGGCGGGGGCATCTGCTGCCGAGAGTCTGGATGTTGTCATTGACAGCTTATTTTACCATCCGAATGTAGGGCCTTTTGTCGCTCGCCACTTGATCAAGAATTTTGTTACCAGCAATCCATCGACAGATTACTTAGCGCGCGTGGTTGCTGTCTTTAACAGCAACGCNGAAGGAGAGCGAGGCAATTTATCGTCAGTGATACAGGCNGTACTGTTTGACCCCGAGGCTCGCAAAGCNCCNTCGGAACAACCAGAGCACTTTGGCCGAGTTAAAGATCCTCTCTTAAAGTTCGTCAATTTTAACCGCCTGTTCAATGTTGGCAGTTATTTGGAGAACAACAACTATTTGGGGAACCGACCCACTCAAACGTTTTTGGGCGCGCACAGCGTGTTTAATTTTTACAGCCCCACATACACACCCAACGGCCAGTTCGCTGAGCTGGGATTAGTCGCGCCCGAGCTCCAGGTTATCACTCCGGAAACTATCGTCTCTGACGCCTCTCTGGTTGCTTATGTGTCAACTCGAGAGCAACTCGCTTATTGGTACTCGGTCAATCCCTCAGATGAATTCACAGAGCATCTGACCTACGCCGTGGTGCACGACTTAGCGCCGCTCGTTGATCGCCTGACAACTTCGGGGCTAAGCGAAGTCATTGACTTCGTCGACGAATACATGACGCAAAGACAGCTCTCAGCATCGATGAAAGATGAACTAGTAGAATTTTTCTCGCCTAAAATAGAGCAAACACTGACGGCTGATTACTTTCAGTCGGAAACGCATCGAAATGCCGACATCGACGGATTACTGGGCAGTATGATTTATCAGATTTCGTTAACCCCAGAATACTCACAGCAAAAATAGGGAATGCTTGCAATGAATCGAAGGACCTTCTTAAAGTCTGGGTTTGCCTCATTGAGTGTTTCGTCCAGTAATTTATTTTTAGGCTCGGGCCTTGGGCTGCTNAGCACNCTGTCCGCNGCCAGCAGTGCCGCGCCAAGTGATTTTAAGACTCTNGTCATGGTCTTTCTGCACGGCGGCATGGATTCGCTCGGCTTAATTGTGCCCTCACAAAACGATGCTTATGAGCGCTACAAAAATATCCGACAGAATCTCGCTTTTGAGAAAGACACACTCATTGACTTTGGGCTGGCCGACTTCGGCGCGCCCGCCTTCTGTCAAAACATGGCGAATCTGTATCAGGATGGCAAGCTCGCCTGGGTGGCCAATGTCGGCCCTCTTCGCCAGCCAACGACAAAACAAATGATCGAGCAAAATGCCAACGCCATGCCCATATTTATTGGCTCACACAACTCTCAGGTTAACCTCTGGCAGAGCGGCGGCATGAATCCCAATGCAAGAGAGGGATGGGGAGCCAGGATGTTGGAGCTAATGCAGCTGCAATCNACAACCATTACCCCCAATATCTCTTTGGACAAATCTCAGCTTTTTACCACGACNTTAAACACGCCGACGTTTACCGTNGACCCNCGGGGTGTGAATAATATTCCGCGAATCTACGACGAGAATATGATTCCCGACGAGCAAACTCTGTTTTATGACCTTCAAGACCGCCCTCGCACCAACCTCCTAGGGGCTGAGCTTGGGAACCGAAATATTCGCACGCTNGAGAGCTCAGCCGAGCTAAGCGCAATCCTTAAAAACACAAACGACACGTCCGTCATGTACCCCNCNACCACCGGCCANGCTGCAGGCAACTTTCAGCAGCAACTTAAAATGGCTGCCCGCTTAATTGAAGCAGCGCCAAGCCTGAATCAGAATCGACAAGTCATCATGGTTCAAATGCACGGTTATGACACTCATGACAATCAGGATAGAGATCTTCCCTACTTAGTGTCTGCACTGTTTGAAAATCTAGAGTCATTTCAGAACGACATTGAGGCTCGAGCGGTAGATGATCGTGTAGTGACCTTTAGTCAGTCCGACTTTGGACGTACACCTACGATTAACGCGAATGGCACTGATCATGGCTGGGGTGGCCATTACTTCGTCATGGGATCCCCCGTGAACGGTGGACAGTTAATCGGCGAAGTCCCCACGTTCGACGTTGAAACCGACAAAATGCTCTACAACTTGTCGATTCCCGATATAAGCGTTGAGCAATACGCATCTAACTTGGCGAAATGGTTTGGCTTAAGTCAGTCCGATACTCTTCAAGTATTCCCAGGCTTGGCCAACTTTGACGACGTGGATTTTGGCCTGTTCGGCTAAATAATCCGCATGCCGTGCAAGAATTACACGGAAAATCTTAATTCGACCTGCGCACCACTCGGAGAATAACGAATTTAGCGTTAGACGCGACGACATCGGCGTTGCCGAAAAGCCTTTTCAGCGTCACGTGGTAACCCAAGTGTCGATTCCCAATGACCCACAGTTCACCACCTGGCCTTAATACGGTGTGGACCTGCTTAAAGAAGCGCTTTGCTATCTGGTCGCCAACCGCCTGTTGCTGGTGAAAGGGCGGATTGCACAGCACAAGATCGGCCGATGCGGGAGCGAAGTCTTCCAAGCCATCGCTTACATGAAATGCGGCCGGATGTGCGGCGCCGAGTGCGCGCTCCATATTCTCTCTGGCAGAAGTCACCGCCATAAAGGATTCATCAACAAAGTGAACGGTTGCGTTTGGATGCTGTGCCGCTGACTTGAGTCCCACGACACCATTACCACAACCGAGGTCAACGATGTCTCGAGCCTTCGACATGTAGGGCAGGTGCTCAAGAAAAAAGCGCGTACCTATATCGAGACTGTCCCGGGAAAATACGTTAGCGTGATTACTGATAAGCCAGTCCGTATTCTCCAGCGGGTATGTCACAGGATAAGGATTGCTGGGCAAAGGCCGCGTTAAGTCGGGTGTAACACAAATCAATTTGGCTTTTTTCACTGCGGGCATGGTCTGTGCATCGCCCACTAAGGTCTCAAGCATTGGCCAGACACTGCGAGGCAAGGCTTTAACCATGCCCGCGACTAAAATACGAGTATCAGGCGTAAGCAGCGGTCGCAGTTTTATTAACTGATCTTCAAGCAAAGCCAGAGTTTTTGGCACTCTTATTAAGACAATATCTAGGGGAGCCGTGGGACGCTCCAAACTGTTCACCTCGGTGATTGTCGATAAGTCGATGTCATTGGTTCTGCAGTTGTCACGCGTAGCCAATTGGCTGAGAAATGAATCCGACCAGGTCTGCGGTGACCAAGACGACAGAGCCACCGCCAAGGCACCAAAACTATCGTTAACAATGAGTATCCGCGTGCCTTTGCCGGACTCCTGGGACAGCTGCTTTGCGACCTCGCTCAGCAGATACTCATCCGCGGCATCCCAAGCCTGCAACAGCTCCTTGCGACGAAGGGGGCGACGCTGTAAAACAAACTGGCCCTGGGGCACGTGCATGCTGGTGCTGGTATTCGTGCTACTGATAAACAACCTCACACGGCGAAGCCGTCAAATCATCAACAGACTAGTTTACGCAATTTGCCTAACGTCGACATTAGCGACCAAAAGGTGAAATGCGCATGCAGCTTGGGCAACGTCATTGGGCGTCGTATTTGAGTGTTGTATTTTAGTGTCATATTCGAATGTCGTATTTGAACGACTCAGAAATTCGCCCGACTTCGCCTGCAAAACCAGATAGAATGCCGCGTGATCACTGACAATTTTTCTTGATAGGAGCCAACATGGGTCGCGCACTGTTCATCAAAATCCACCTATATCTATCAGCTTTTTTCAGCGTGGCTGTCATTCTAGTCGCCACATCGGGCGGGCTCTATTTATTAGGCGTGAAAGGCTCGCTGGAAACTACTCGGGTGGCGGTATTGGCAGAGGCCGCATCGCAAGTAGCCGAACCCTCCAAAGAGAATGTCACCGCGCTACTCGCACAAGCAGGCGTAACCGACTTTGAATTTGACTACGTCAAGAACCGAGGCACTGTTTTACAAACTCGCCCAACGAGTAGGCCCTACTACCAGCTGACGATTGCTGAGCAGGCCGTCACTATCGATTACATGGTTCCGTCATTACAAAAACAAATGATGGAATTACACATGGGGCATGGGCCTAGCCATTATAAAACCTACCAACAGATATTTGCGGCCGGCATGCTCTTCATTATTGTCAGTGGTTTATGGCTCGGCTTGTCTTCGCCGCGGCTGCGCGCGCCCACCGCAGTTGCCGCAGGCGGCGGCCTGCTCTTGTTTGTTGTGCTCGCACTGCTTTAATTATTGCATTCGCGACTTCCTCTGACGATCACAAGTTCGCTACCGCCACCCATACACGTTGGTACCCATACAGATTAGGAGCATTTAAAGTGAATATAGGCATTGTCATTGGCAGCCATCGTCAAGATTCTCAGAGCCGGAAAGTGGGTCTTTATTTGGAGCAACAGCTCAAGTCTTTAGGCACTGAAACATGGCTACACGATCTAGCCCGTGACCCACTGCCCCTGTGGGATGAAAATATCGGTAGTGGCGAGGGCCAGTGGGCTTTTTTACCCAGCCTGGTCGAGCGTTTGCAGTCTTCGGACGGCTTCATTTTCGTTTGTCCTGAATGGCATGGCATGGCAACGTCAGCGCTGAAAAATTTCTTTCTGCTGTGCGGCGCTCAATCGGGGCTTGCGCACAAGCCAGCATTGATCACCACTGTGTCGGGAGCCGATGGCGGTGCCTATGTTGTCGCCGAGCTACGAGCAAGCAGCTATAAAAACAATCGTCTTTGCTATATTCCTGAGCAACTCGTTATTCGAAATGTGGGGCAGGTGCTCAACAATAATCCGGATGAGAATACTGCCGAAGCACACAATTATTTTGTTGAACGGGCAGGCTACACGCTGAGACTACTGCTTGCTTATGCCGACGCTATGGGGGCTGTAAGAACCAGCGGTGCCGTTGATCTAGAGACTTATCCTAACGGCATGTAAGGATTATCGTCTGTCTATAGCTGCACGCGATAGTTGTGCGCGTGCTATTAGTTATGTGCGAGCGCTGACCCAAAATAGCTGAGGCGCCCAAGCGCTCATTGCATACCGCGCATCTCAACCACGATCTTCCCAAACGGACTCTCGGTGTCGAGTGCATGCAACGCTTGCGGCAACTGGGCCAGTGGAAAACGCTGGTGAATCACGGGATGGATTTCATGTGCCTCTACAAAATCCAATAGGCGCTCGTAGCTTTCGCGATTGCCCGTACCGATGCCATGGAAGTTGGCATTCTTGATGATCAAGGGGAAAACGGTGATACCCATATCAATGCCGGCCATGTAACCGATAATATTAATGTGCCCACCATGGCGAATAGCGTTCAAAGAGTTTTCCAGGGTGGCAGTACCACCAATTTCCAGTACCGCATCGACACCGTGCCCAGACAGTTCAAAGGCACGCTGTCCCCAGTCGGGAGTGTCGACATAGTTGATAAGATGATCGGCGCCTAAAGCGGCCGCTTGATTGAGCTTGTCGTTACTGGAGGAGATAACAATGACCTTTGCGCCCGCAGCTTTTGCAAGCTGAAGACCCATGGTGGCCACACCACCTGTCCCCTGTATGAGCACCCAGCTACCTGCACCAATATGCGATTTATCGAATAAAGCAAACCACGCAGTAAGACCCGCACAGGGGTAGCAAGCAGCTTCCGCAGCAGAGAGATGCTTAGGGAAGCTCGACAATGACTCCTCGTGAAAAACAGCAACCTCGCGGGCCACACCCGGTGTCTCGAGGCCCGTGGATATTGACCGCTCCCCAGACGTCGCCTCACCAGTACGCCAATGAGGGAAGAACAGTGAGGTCACGCGATCGCCGACCTTGAACCGACTCACGGCCGAACCTACGCTCGTCACCGTGCCAGCACCGTCGGAAAGAGGAATCAGCGGAAACTCAACGTTGGGCGTGAAATGGCCTGCAATGATCTGACTATCTCGCGGGTTCACCGATGCAGCTTCAAGCCTAACCACTACCTCATGTTCAGCGGGTTCTGCTGCGGCGTGCTCCGCCAGTGATAAATTGTCCGATCCGAAACTACGTAGATAAAGTGCTTGCACAGGTTTGTCCTCGGAGATACACCGTTACAGGATAGCGTGTTCGGACAAACGTCGCGAGGCCGGCCAGGGTGCGTGAGGTACAGGTCGGCTTCACGTGGGCCAGCTATTCACACAAGCCTATACTCACAGACCTACCGCTTACACAGACCTTTCCTGCACATAGACGTACTACCAGCGACACAATTCGCGCAATACCGAGGTTGCATAGGCACCGCGGCCCAATGAGAAACTCAAGGTCATTTCGGTATCCCCAATCTCACAGCTTAAGTCATGTACCTTGAGTCGCAAACTTCGGCTGTCTTCCTTAACACGCGCTTTCTCTAGCGCTTTTTGCCAGTGATCGGGCTGACAGGCAGACCCGTCACCGACCAAAATACCCGCTGGGTGTATATCCATTGCCTCACAGCGTGCATGCAGTTCAGCATCCACTTTGGTGACATCGAAAACGCTGCCAGAACCTTCAAGGTTAGCTTTATCCCCGGGCACTAAGTGATTCCATGTGGACTGTGCCACGCGCGCCGAAAGCGCGCTATTGAATACATAGGAGCGAATAGTGGAAATAGCCATGCTTCGTTTGTCCCGGGGCAAGCGCTTGCCTTCGGCCCAGCTCTCAGCCAATCGTAGATTNCCCGCGTTACGCCCAAAGCGCTGCTCGCCGAAATAGTTAGGCACTCCACTCTCGATGATGCGNCTTATACGCGGCGTAACGGCGTCGACATCAATGACGTCCGCGCAGCGTAAGACNATGGTAAACGCGTTCGATCGGTGCGCTCCTCGGCGCAACTTTCTCAAGTGCCGCTCTACACTCACCACATACACGCCCTCTACCGCGAACTGGCTCCAATCGGGCGAATGCCAACGCGGCACACTAAACCATTGTCGGGTAATAGCATGTCGATCTTTGAGGCCAGAAAATCCCACATCCTTAACCGGGACATCGGCATAGTGCGCGAGCTGTTTCGCTACCCACTCCGTGTTAGCGCCCGTCTTTTCAATAAAAAGATAATCGTGCTCGCCGTCCCCACTTAGCTCCCAGCCCAGGTCCTCCGTTACCCGGAAGTCCTCTGGTCGACTNCGAATCTGCGCTTTGAAAAGTGGCGCGCCGTGTGCGCGTAACCAGTCGGGCAATAAAGGGGGTTGTGACATGCATCTTGTCTCTTTGAGGTATCCCACATAAAGCAGAGCTGTGGGTGATGAACATCGTGTGGGTGATAAATTCCGTGACTGCACAATTTAAAACGCACCGACAGCGCTTGAAAACCGACGCACACTCAGCTGAACAGCCGCTCGCTATCACTCGGTAAGTGTATG
>JGI26086J50260_1000623_pt1 | contig 22162 bp, 20 predicted proteins | sample SaaInl3SG_22_DNA_FD_50260 | JGI IMG/M metagenome (IMG submission 50260)
ACATGTGGTTTCGTTATTGCAATCGCGGTAAAGCCAATAACTGCAATTAAAACAATGAGGAGAATTCTCCACAGCTTCGCACCCGCCAAAAACAATAGACAGAAAGTCGTCGCCATCAAAATAACTAACGCCCCATGATCTGGTTCTCGCTGAAGCAGCCACGCAGCAACGCCCGATACACCAAGCGGAATCAAAAAATGCTTCCAGTTGTCCCTCACAGCCTGATAATTTTTTTGCAGGTAATCGGCTGTGAAGATCACTAAAAAAAGCTTAGCGAGTTCCGACGGCTGCAGGTCAAAGAAGCCCAGATCTATCCAACGCGCGCTGCCATTGACGCTTTTGCCGACCCCAGGAATCAGCACTGCGATTAGGAGAATGTACGAAAGCAGGACAAGCAAAAAAGAAAACCGGCGCCAGAGCGATAGAGGGATCGCGAGTGTAATCGCAGAGGCGGCGAGACCAATTAAAGCAAAGACTGATTGCCGCTTAAAATAATAGAAAGGATCGCCGCTGCTCGAATTAGCAATTTCAACAGAGGCTGAGGTCATCATGAGAAGGCCGATGCTGAGCAAAGCGAACGCAACTAGCAACACTGTGTTAAGCGAGCGCGCCGGGGCAGCGGCGAAATCATTAGCCAGAGACAATTGGTTCGTTCGCCCTAAAATTGCCATTTAGCCTTCATCCTTACGCGCATTTTCGCGCACTGTTGCGGCGAAAGAGTCACCGCGATGTTGAAAATTATCGAACATATCGAAGCTTGCACACGCCGGAGACAAAAGCACCGCGTCACCGGCTTTCGCCGCATTCGAAGCGAGCTCGATCGCCTCCTCCATGCTTTGCGCGAACGCAATATCGTGAGCCTTCGAGTCTCGCTCTAGGCAGTGCGCTATTAAATTGGCGTCGCGCCCAATCAAAATTACTTTGCGCACAAAAGCGCCTACCGCCGGCACTAGCGGCGCAAAATCTGCGCCCTTGCCTTCCCCACCCGCAATCAGCACAAGCCTACCGCCTGTTGAGGCGGCAAAGTGTTCTCCCAAACCGACAACCGAGGCGAGTGTAGAACCGACATTTGTGCCTTTCGAGTCGTTGAAATAATCTACGCCGCGAACAGCCGCGACCCACTGACATCGATGCGGCAGTCCTTGAAAACTTTCAATGCCCGAGGCTATCGACTCAAGTGAGACTCCGACAGCATGTGCCAGTGCGCTCGCCGCAAGCGCATTAGCGAGATTATGTTCGCCCGCCACTTTGATTCGCTCAACGGCAAGAAAGGCGCGGCCGTTAAAACTGAGCGAGCGAACACCAGCCACTTCAGCTATACCGAAACCGTCTTCCAGCGCATCCTGTGTCTTATAACGTACTGTGCGAACAGCTGAATCCAACGGCAGCGTTAATGGGTCGCTAAGATTGATACACACCGTTTTCGCGCCGTTGAAAATATTTTGCTTCGCGCTTAAATATTCCGTGGCGTCGGCATACCTGTCCATATGGTCTTGGCTCAGATTCAGCAGCGCCACCGCCTGCGCATTCAATTCGGGGGTTGTCTCTAATTGAAAACTCGACAACTCCAAAACATAAATGTCTTTTTGTTCTTCCTTAAAGAGATCTAACGCCGGCTTGAAATTCTCGCCATCGAGATTACCCCCAACGCCAAAAGATCTGCCGTCAGCACGAAGAATCGAAGCAAGCAAAGCAACTACTGTGCTTTTGCCGTTCGAGCCCGTTACTGCAACGATAGGCTTGTTTACAACGCGCGCAAACAGTGCAATATCGCCAATCACTTCAACGCCTGCTTGCCTTAGCTTCGCGATAGCCTCGGTCTTTACACTTACCCCTGGGCTTACAATCAAGCGCGTCGCAGAATTTAAAAAAGCCTCACGAAGCTCGCCGAACTCGCTCACTATTTCTGGGAACTCGGCTCTGAAAACAGGCAGCATAGCAGGCGCTGCGCGGGTATCAGCCACCGCGAAATCGGCACCTATCGAACCAAGGAATCGAGCACAGGACAACCCCGTTGCACCCATACCGACGATCAGTGACAACCCTTCTAACCCTTTGCTTGATAATTCCTCTGCTTGCGTCACGCCTACCTCGTTACCGCTTAGCGCAGCTTCAACGTTGCCAGGCCGAACAGCACTAACATGACCGTAATAATCCAAAATCTCACTATTACCCGTGGCTCAGGCCAGCCCATTAGCTCGAAATGATGATGTATCGGTGCCATCTTGAAAATTCGTTTGCCGGTCAACTTAAACGAGCCGACCTGCAAGATTACGGAGAGCGTTTCCATGACAAACACACCGCCCATAATAACGAGGACCAATTCGTGGCGAGCGATTATCGCCATCGTGCCAAGCGCAGCGCCGAGCGCGAGCGCACCAACGTCGCCCATGAATATTTGTGCAGGGTAAGTATTAAACCAAAGGAACCCAAGACCGGCGCCAAGAAGACCACCCGCAAAGATAACCACCTCTCCCGAGCCCGCAACATAAGGAATCTGCAAGTAGCTCGCAAATTCGACATGTCCCGCTAGATAAGCGATGGCGCCGAGCGCTCCACCAACCAATACTGAAGGCAGGATCGCTAGCCCATCGAGACCGTCCGTTAGGTTCACTGCATTACTAAACCCAACGATAAAAAAGTAGCTTATGACTATATAAAAAAGGCCTAGGTCGAGCGCTACACTCTTAAAAAACGGTAAAATATACTGCGTTTCGGCGGGCCCCAAAGCCGACTTGTAAAGCACTACGGCAGCAGCAATACCGATAAGCGATTGCCAAAAATATTTCCAGCGTGCAGGGAGACCTACTGCATTTTTGCGAAAGACTTTACGATAGTCATCGACCCATCCCACCGCGCCGAATGCGAGCGTGACAAGGAGTAGAACCCAAACGTAGTGATTGGTCAGATCTGACCACAGCAGCGTGCTCACCGTGATTCCTACTAGAATGAGAACGCCACCCATAGTTGGCGTACCCGCCTTGCTCAGATGCGACTGAGGGCCATCGTCGCGTATCACCTGCCCGATCTGATTCGCGTTGAGCGCTCGAATCAAGATCGGGCCAACGAGCAGAGAAACGCCCAATGCCGTCAGCACGCTGAAGATGCCGCGAACGGTAATGTATTGCAGCACAGCGAACGCGCTGTTGAACTGCATCAAATAATCCGACAGCCATACTAGCATTGAGATAGTTCCCTATTTTTACTTCTTGTTATGAACAGCCCTCTCTGGAGCCGATAATTTTCGTGCTAGCCTTCGGTACTCAATGCTGCGACAACGGTCTCCATCCTCGCTCCTCGAGAGCCTTTTACGAGGAAAACCGTTTCACTGTTAGCCAAATCAACACAGTCTTTTTCTAAAGCCTCGCGATCGCTGTAATGCTTAGCCCTCAAACCACCGGCCTCAAGATAGGCTTCCACCATCGCAGCGCAGTCGCTACCCAAAGCGAGAAGCAATGGCACCCCATGCCTGGCCGCATACTCACCGACCTCTCGATGCGAGGATTCAGTTTCATCACCGAGTTCCCGCATTTCACCTGCGACCATGACTTTTTCGCCTTCGGCAGCCATCAGCACGTCGATCGCCGCATGGAAGGAATCAGGATTCGCGTTATAGGTATCATCAAGTAATCGGCACCCTTCTCGACCTATTGAGGGAAATAGTCTGCCTGGCACAGGTGTGGCCTGTTTAAGCCCAATCCGAACGTCATCTAGGCTCGCGCCAGCTTCCAACGCACAGGCCGCTGCCGAAAGAGCATTCTCGGCGTTATGGCTCCCTAAGAGCTGAATTTCAGCGTCGATTTCGCCCTGCGGCGTATACAGAGTGAATGCCACGCTTCCCCCTGCGAGCAGACGCGTAGCCGAACATCGATAGTCGGCCTCGGGGACTTTATTGCCGTAACTGAACAGCCTCACCTGACGCTGACCGGCGCGCTTAACCCATTGCTGGCAATTGGGGTCGTTAGCATTCAGCACCGCGACGCCTTTGTCAGAAAGTCCGTCGATAATCTCGCCCTTCGCCAGAACGATGCCTTGGAGAGAGCCGAAGCCTTCGATATGCGCAGCGCTCGCCTTGGTAATTAGCGCTATGTCTGGCTTCGTAGCCGCGACACTCACGGCTATTTCGCCGGCGCCATTCGCGCCCATTTCGATAACGGCGAATTCATGCCGTGCCTCGAGCCGAAGCAGCGTAAGTGGCACCCCAATGGTGTTATTTAGATTTTCGGCGGTTATGAGAGTTGGGGCTTTTGCCTTGAGAATACTGCCGATCATCTCCTTGACCGAGGTCTTGCCCTGACTGCCAGTGAGCGCAATTACTTTAGCCGAACTTCTGTCCCTGTTGAGCCTCGCTAGCGTAGCCAGCGCACTAAGCGTGTCATCGACGACCAGGCGCTGCGCATCGGCTTGCGCATCGGACTGGTGTGTCACAGCAGCCACAGCGCCTTTGGTGAGCGCCTCTTCGACGAATTCATCACCGTTAAACCGCTCGCCTTTCAACGCAACGTAAAGGTCGCCTGCGCTCAGGTTTCGAGAGTCGGTGGTGACAGCGGAAAATGCTGCGTCTTTTTTGAGCGCTGACAAGGTCACAGATAGCCCAAGCTCACTGGCCAGTTCGCTTAGCGTGAATTCGCCAATCATGATGCACCTCTCGTCAGGCTGCGCTTTAGGATCGCCGCGCGCGCGTGTTCAACATCACTAAATGGCTGACGTTCGCCATTAATCTCTTGATAATTCTCATGGCCTTTACCTGCAATAAGGATTACCGCACCGGGTTTGGCCGCAGCAATGACCGCGGCGATAGCCTCTGCGCGATCCCTCATTCTGACCACTGCATCTGGACCGACGAATCCGGAGAGGATTTGATCGATTATGGCGCCGCCCTCTTCAGCACGAGGGTTATCGTCGGTAAGAATCACGCGGTCGGCATGGTGTTCGGCGACCTCACCCATTAGAGGCCTCTTGCCTGCATCGCGGTTACCGCCAGCACCGAAAACACACGTTAGCTCTCCATCGAAGTGCTCGCGTAATCCGAGCAGCGCACTGCGCAGCCCATCTGGCGTGTGCGCGTAGTCAACGACGACGCTTACATCACTTGTATCACTTGCAGCTGCAACAATTTGCATGCGCCCTGGCACTGGCTTGAGGCGGGTTAATGCTGCGGCGAGCTGAGAAAAAATAAGTTTGCCCTGAAATGCACTAGCATCCTGATAGTGCGCCTCGGCAGAGCAATAGCTAACAACGGTGGCAACCACTGCGAGCAGATTGCTTAGATTAAAACCACCTAACAAGCCAACCCTTACGTCGCCACTGCCGATGGGCGTAACAAGGTGCATTGCTATGCCCTGAGAATCCATCGCAACGCGCTCGGCTCGCACAGATGCCGCGGCACGGGACTGACTGTAGGTAACTATTTCTACCCGTGATGCAATGTCGTTGATGAGCGAAATACCATAGGCATCGTCGAGGTTTATCACTGCGCGTTTGAGTCGGGGCATAGTGAAGAGTTTTTTCTTACTCGCGCCGTATGCCTCCATAGTGCCATGGTAGTCGAGATGATCGCGGGTTAGATTGGTGAATACTGCTGTGTCGAATTGCACACCACTTACGCGGCGTTGATCCAATCCGACAGAGGATACTTCCATAATGATAGGGTCGACACCGGTCGAGACCAATTCGAACAGTGCGCGCTGAGTGAACACCGCGTCGGGGGTTGTTAACGCGGTGGCAGACAGCGCATCGGGGCGACCATAGCCCAGCGTACCGATGGTCGCCGAGTCGAGACCTAGATCACGAAACACCTGAGCCATGAAAGCGGCACAGCTAGTTTTACCATTGGTGCCGGTTATCCCAATAACGCCAGCTTGAGTGCTCGGCTCAGCGTAGAACCTTCCGGCAATCGCGCTAATCTTTGATTGCAGCGAGTCAACGGCGATAACAGGAACGCCCCCAACGTCTCTGACGCCAACCCATTCGCCACCAGACTCTGCGAGCACCGCCGCCGCGCCAGCGCTAATAGCAATTGAAATAAAGTCTCGCGCATCAAGATTACGCCCAAATACTGCGACAAAAACATCGCCAGAGACGACCAGTCTACTGTCTAGTTGAATCCCTGTGACGAGGAGCTCTGAATCCAGTTTGTTGGCAATCGATACAGGAACAAACCCAGCGACGAGCTCGCTGAGTGTCATCTTGGCTGCGCTTCGCTCGGGTTCTTTATGCATGGCGCTATTCATCGCCTCCGCTAGACATGACCGACTGCCCGATTGGCACATCATCTGGCGGTATATTGAGGAGGCGCATTGCGCCTGAAGCTACGCGCGCAAACACAGGCGCCGCAACCTGACCACCATAGTGCTCGCTGCCTTTCGGCTCGTTTATNACAACAACGACAACGATTTTTGGNTCACTTGCAGGAATCATCCCAACAAACAGGGANTTGTGAAGGTTTGCTTCATAGCCAAACTCGCCGACAACGTGTGCGGTACCCGTCTTGCCCGCAACCTTGTAGAAGGGAACATTGCCCTCGCGCGCAGAGCCTCCGCGGCGCGGATCCACAACGGTCTCGAGCATGTCTTTGATTTGCGCCGAAATCGAAGTCGAGAGCACTCGCTCTCTAGAGAGCGCAGCAACGTCATCCGCGCTAAGTTTAACCAATGAGACAGGCTTGCGAATCCCACTGTCTGCGATCACCGAGTATGCCTGAGCCAATTGAAGCGCGGTAACCGAAAGCCCGTAGCCATAGGACAGTGTCGCGGTCTCGATCGCACTCCACCGCCGAGGGCTAGGCAGCAGCCCACCGCGCTCGCCCGGAAAACCGGTGCCTGTAACCTGCCCAAGACCTACTCTTTCGAGAACATCGCGGATCGGTTCTGGGCCGATTTCTAAAGCAATTTTACTTGTGCCAACATTACTCGACTTGGTAATCACTTTACCAACAGTGAGCGTGCCGTAGTTGTGAATATCTTGAATCGTATGCCCGCGGACCATCATCCAACCTGGGCTTGTTTCAATTATTGTATCCGCCTCGTAAACGCCACTCTCAAGCGCTGCTGCTATCGTGAAGGCTTTTACAGTTGAGCCCGGCTCGAAAACGTCGGTAACCGCACGGTTTCGCAGCACGCCAAAGTCACTAATGTTGCTTTTATTATTAGGGTTGTAAGAAGGTTGGTTTGCCATAGCGAGCACTTCGCCGGTTTCGACATCTAACATCACCAACGTTGCCGATTTCGCACGGCGCTTGGTGAACTCAGCTTTCAGCTCTTTGTAGGCGAGATTTTGTAATCTGAAATCAATGCTAAGCTCTATGTTAGACCCGTTTGAGGCTGTCTCTATCGTCCTGATTTCTTCAATAATGTTTTCACGACGATCTTGAATTATCTGCCGCCGACCTTCGACACCTTGAAGGTGTTCTTCGTATGTAAGCTCTATGCCTTCTTGGCCCACATTGTCGATATTACTGAAGCCAACGAGATGGGCTGCAACTTCACCCTGCGGATAGAAGCGCTGGTATTCGTCTTCGAGCCTGACATGCGGAATCCGCATCGCGGCAACGGGTGCCGCTTCGGCCGGAGAGAGCCGCCTTTTAACGAAATGAAATGGTTTGTCACGCTTACTCTCGATAGCAGAGATCAGTGCTTCCGCATTCATATCGAGCGCGTTCGCCAGGCGGCGAATATCATTAGGATTATCGATGATTTTTGAGGGATTAACACTAATAGTAACGACGGGCGTGCTTACCGCGAGCGGCTCCCCATTGCGATCAAAAATGACTCCGCGGTTTGCCGCGATGGGAATTGTTCGGATAGCCCTATTATCACCCTGACCTTGTAAAAATTCTTTTTCAACAACCTGCAGCTGACTTACTTTCCACGCTACTGCGCTGACGCATAACATTAGCCCGAAAACGACTGCGCCCAGCCGCCAGGTTGCCATAATGAATAACCAGGCTTTATCCATGACTCCCTGCCCTTTAGCAGGAATCTGCGCTCTTGTTTCTCGTCGCGTTGCGCTCATACCAGTCCCCTCTCCCCTTGGCGCCTGTTTAATCTCACTGCCCAACCATCACTATCTGGCTTACGTCAGGTACTCGCATGCCTAACTGCTCGGTAGCTTTTTGCTCGATGCGACCCTCAACACCAAAAGTGCTCTGCTCAATAAGCAGCTGCCCCCATTCGACGCTAATGTCATTTGCTTCACTTCTAAGCTCTTGAAGACGGTTGAACACATAGCGATTCTCGTGTGTCGTTTTGACCACGCCTAGCCCGCTAACGAGCAAGCAGAGCAGCAGGAGTAGAAAAATCGCTGAACGGCGCTCGCCAAGCCCCAACCAGCGCCAAAGCGACTCGGGAGGCGATTGTTTTCTTTGCGTCTGTTTTTGGCTTGCTTGCGCCATGGGTGTTCAACCTGCTGTTGTTATTTTTTCTATTCGCGCCAGCGCTCGGCGACNCACGTTAGAGCTTGGCTGCCACTCGCATCACCGCACTCCGCGCGCGAGGATTGCGGTCGATCTCATCTCGACTCGGCTTAATCGCTTTGCTTTGCGGCTTCACTTTCGGGTTTAACTGCGACTGCGCTACAGGCAACCCGCGCGGAAAATCGTCGCCGCGTGCATGCTTCGCAATAAATCGTTTCGCAATTCGATCTTCCAGCGAGTGAAAGCTGATGACAACGAACAACCCGCCTGGGCGCAAAATTTCTAACGCTTGATCGAGCGCGAGTTCTAGTTGTTCCAACTCCCGATTAATAAACAATCGTATCCCTTGGAATGCCCGTGTTGCCGGATGCTTATCGCGCTCCCACGATGGATTCGCCTCTTTAATCATCTCTGCGAGAACGCCCGTTCTCAGAATAGGTGAGATAGCGCGCTCCGCGACGACACGCCTCGCCATTCTTCGCGAATGCCTTTCCTCGCCATAGTGGTAGAGAACATCGGCGATTTCTGTTTCGCTCGCTGAGTTAATCCACTGTGCTGCGCTAATACCTTGCGTCGTATCCATCCGCATATCGAGCGGACCATCACGCATAAAACTAAACCCTCGCTCTGCATCATCGAGCTGCGGTGACGACACACCAAGGTCAAGCAAGAGGCCATCAACACGGCCCATAAGCCCCATCTCACTGAGTACTGCGCTCATTTCACCGAAAGCGCTATGTTTAGGCTCAAGCCTCTCATCTTCCGTATGCAGAGCGTTGGCCACGGCAATTGCTTCAGGATCACGATCGAAGGCGATCAGTCTTGCGTTAGCGGGCAGTTTCTTAAGAATTGCTCTGGAGTGACCGCCGCGCCCGAAAGTGCCATCGATGTAGATCTGCGGCTCGTCGCGCTCATCACTCTGCGCTAGCAAGGCGTCGACGGCCTCGTTGAGCAGAACAGTGTGATGAAGCGATTCGGTCGACATATACGCGCCTTACTCAGATTGTTTTCGGGTCTAGCTAATTCGTCATGATGCGGCGCGTTACAATGCCAAAGAGCGCAATTTATCCGGAAGTTCTGCCGCACCAGCAGATTCGGTAAACCAGAGCTCGCGCTGNGTAGCCCATGCTTCCTGATCCCATATCTCTAATTTCTTACCCTGACCGACCANGCAGATATGCTTGTCTAACGCTGCGTATTGGCGTAGCTCNTGCGGCAGGAGAATCCGCCCATTGCCGTCGAGCTCTAGATCGGTAGCGTGGCCGATTAACAGGTGTTTCACACGCTGTGACATGGGATCAAAGCTCGACAATCCTTCGATTTCGCGCTCTATTTGCTCCCACTCCGCTAGCGGATACAGCAACAAGCAACGGTGATTCGTATCAATTGTGACCACCAGCTGGCCTGCGCAATGACTTAGCAAGCGCTCACGATAGCGCGCCGGCATTGCCATGCGCCCTTTCGCATCTAAGCTGATCGAATTGATTCCGCGAAACACCGCAGTCTCCCAAAATAACCTTATCTATTGATATAGTTGATAATTTTAGTGGCTATGCGGGTTTAGGCGGCTGGAGGTTGGCGCCGTCTACTCTACGCTTTTTTCCACATTGCCCCACTATAGTACAAAATTATCCACTTTTTTCCACAGATTGCCACTATAAGGACAGAAACTAGCGCATGCAAGCAGAAAATGCCGCCAAGCTACTGATTTTGAGAGTGGCATCACTGAAATAGAAAGACGTTATTGGGGACCGCAGTCGAATGCGAAAAGCGAACTACCGCCGTAACGCCCAAAGAGGTTATGGGCATTAGTGATTTGCGCTAGTCGCGAGGGAGAATTAAAAAGTGAGCCAGCCTATAAGCCGGGTTCTGTCGAGGACAATCATTCATCTATGGCTTACGTCACCGCAAGCCTTTAGCGGCCTACCCGAACCCAATGCGAGCAGCATCGATGGGTTCCTATTTGGCCTTGCTCCGAGTGGGGTTTACACTGCCACGAACTGTTACCAGTCGCGCGGTGCGCTCTTACCGCACCTTTTCACCCTTACCGAATCACACGTCTCTCAGCACACACCTTACAGTGGTCTTGAGGACTTCACGCTTGATCTGGCGGTATATTTTCTGCTGCACTAGCCGTAGGCTTGCGCCTCCCAGGCGTTACCTGGCACCCTGCTCTGCGGAGCCCGGACTTTCCTCCGACCCCGTCCTCGAACGACGCAAAGCGACGAAAGAAGAACTAGGACCAGCGATTGCCCAGCTGACTCGCGCGCAGCTTAGTCGAGTTCAGAATTTCGCACAAGCTGCATCTACCCTTGTTTCTCGAGCATGACTGCATACAGCGCGTTTTTGCGCACGCCTACTATCTGCGCAGCGAGCGCGACGGCGCGCTTCATGGATAGCTCAGCACTCAATAACTCAGCCACCTCCTTCGCTTTTTCCATTGCAGTGTCGAGCTCAGAATCTGGCTGCTCTAACCGACCTTCGAGAACGAGGACAAATTCACCGCGCGAGTTATTATCATCGCTCGCCACCCAGGCAACCGCCTCTAGCAAGCTTCCAAGGAAATGCGTCTCGAATTTCTTGGTGAGCTCGCGCGCAACGAACACCTTCCTCTTGTTTGGCTCGGCGATTACCGCTGCCATATCAGNGAGGCACGCGGCGATCCGATGGGGAGATTCATAAAAGACGACAGTGGATGATTCNTGAGCGAGAACAGCTAATCGTTTGCAGCGCTGCGTGCTTTTAGCTGGCAAAAANCCCTCGAAAAAAAACCGATCGCTTGGGATGCCAGCGACGCTCAAGGCTGCAATCACAGCACTCGCGCCCGGCACAGGAATCACTGCAATGCCGCAGGCTCTCGCCTTTTCCACCAGCCTGAATCCTGGATCAGAAATCAGGGGAGTCCCCGCATCGGAAATCAGTGCGATGGAGCGACCCGCACTCAANTCATCAAGTAGCTTCTGCACGTCGGCGTCGCTGCTAAAGTCGTGATACGACGTCAGCGGGGTTGATACGGCAAAATGCTGTAATAATCGCTTACTATGCCGCGTATCCTCGGCAGCGATCAGATCAACCTGCTGCAGCACAGCAACAGCACGCGCGCTGATGTCCTCGAGGTTTCCTATCGGCGTAGCCACGACATAAAGTGTGCCGGTCGTTTCCATGCTTATTCTCTCTTTTTCATCTAAACCAGCTATTTCAAAGCCTGCGGGCGAGGCGTACAATTTTGACTCATTTGGCGCCTAAATTGCTGCGCCACCTTAGGTGGTTTAGTCTAAGGCTGAATTACTCACAGGCGCTTGTCCCATGCTTCGCAAAACCATCGATTTAAGACCAGCCTTGTTTGCCTGCGCTATATTGCTGCTCATAAGCTGTCAATCGACATCCACGTCGCCTAANGCGACACTTGCCGACGAAGCCACCGCAGCCTCCGTAGACGCGCTGCTCGCAGCGGCCGCTGCAGCCGATTTAACGACTGCAGCTAGTTATCGGCTGCAGGCAATCGATCTACTCATCGCGGCAAACGATCTCGAGCGNGCGACTGAACAGCTCCAANCCCTGCCGGAGGTGCTGCTACTTCCTCCTGAGCTTCGCGCATTGGCGCAACTCGCACGCGCAGCACTGGCAAACGAAAACGGCGATTTCACCCGAGCGCGTAGTCTACTCCAAGAACTCGACGTAAGCGCGCAAGAGACACTCCCAATCGACACCATGATCAAAGCCGCCCTNCTCGCTGGCGATGTCTATCGGAATCTTGGCGACTCCACCTCAGCGGCAACCGCGCTGCTCAGCAGCAGTGTAAAAATGGAGAGCGCCTCACCACAACAGGCTCGCCAACTCAGCGATGCGACCTGGCTCACTCTCGACTCTCTCTCGATCGCTGAAATCGATGAGCTAGCCAATGCCAGCGCTAGCTATTATGCGCGCGGCTGGCTCGAGCTCAATCGAGCGATTAGGCGCGAAGAGTTCAGCCTGCGCGGCCAACTTGATGCAATCGCCCGATGGCAAGGCGTCTGGACGCAACATGCAGCCGCAAGCTTTTTGCCAAGCGCATTACTGGGCCTTAATGCCGCCTGGGACCGTCGCCCTAGACACATTGGCCTCATTCTACCGTTACAGCAGGCGGCAGGCAGAGCGCTGCAAGAGGGATTCATTGCCGCCTATTACCAGTCTCTCGCCATTTCTCGTGAAGTACCCCGCATCAGCGTAATCGACAGTAGCGAGGCAACCACCGCAGCAAGCGTTTATGAGGAAGCACTGCGTCTTGGCGTTGATCTTGTCGTTGGCCCCCTAAGTAAAACGCTCGTCAACGAAATCGCTGCACTCCCCCAACTGCCAACGCTCACACTCGCGCTCAACTATGCAGACCGTGAGGTTGCGCCGACGACCCAACCTCCTGTCGACCTCATCCAGTTCGGCCTCGCACCAGAAGACGAAATCGATCAGATAATAGAATTAGCTGAAGAGCGCGGATTTAAGCGAGCAGCAGTGGTGACACCTGTGGGCGAAAACTACACGCGACTAAGAGCGACGTTTCAAACTCGCTGGGAAGAAACCGGTGGTAGTGTAGTGACTCGCTCTGTGTTCGGCCCCGAGGAAGACTTTAGCTCGGTCGTAAAAAACCTTCTCGCAATCGATGCTAGCGAGGACAGGGCACGTCGGCTGCGCGCCGCGTTGCCGCGCAATAACATCGAGTTCACCCCGCAACGTCGCGGCGATATAGACTTCATCTTTCTTATCGCTAACCCCCGTCAAGGCCGCCAACTTGTGCCAACCTTGGCGTTTTATTATGCCCAAGACCTTCCTCTGCTCGCCCTGCCTTCGATCTATGACGGCGACCCAACGGCAAGCACACGCGACCTAGACGGCTTGGTTTTTGGCGATGCCCCTTGGATGATTATGCCGAGCGAGCTGCGCGAGTTGGCCGATGAGCATCTCACCGCCGCGCTTGGTTCAAGTCAGCGCCTTCGAGCGATGGGCGTCGACAGCTTCTATTTGGCGATGCAACTCGCCCAGCTGCAGGACAATCCGCTGCGAAGCCTTCGCGGAGTAACGGGCGAACTCAGCCTGACCAGCGAAGGCAAAATCAAACGCAAGCTGGTGATGCTTCAATTCGAAAACGGGGTGCCTGAGCCGCTCCCAGGCAGCTAACCCTTCGCAGTAACGCGCTACCCCCTTCATTTTATCGCCCTCTCTTTTTCTCAGCAGACGGCGCTGACAAAGGAATGTCGACCGCATGAAAAAAGAGACCTCTGTAGCCACCGGACGCCGCTACGAGTCTTTTGCAGCCTGCTATCTAGAACAGAGAGACTGTCGAATTACTGAGAGGAATTTCCGCTGCAAAGCAGGCGAAATTGATCTAATAGCGATAGACCCAGCGCATAAGCTAGTGTTTGTCGAGGTAAGGTTCAGGGCGAGCAATCGCTTCGGTGGCGCACTCTCCTCTGTCACCCCCAACAAGCAGAGGCGCGTTCGTAACGCCGCCAGTTATTATTTGCTCACCCATCCACAGTACGCAGCGCACTATTGCCGTTTCGATGTAATCGCCCTGAGCAAGGATAAGCGCAGCGATGGGGTTGAGGTAAACTGGATTAAAGCTGCCTTCGTCTAGCAGACACCCTTTTCTCTCTCTATTTAGCGCCGGGACCCTCAGAGCTCTAATTAACCCTAACAGTGCAACCTAAATCGGCCGATAACTACGGCATCAAATTTGGAGATTGCACGATGGATTTACATCACAGAGTAGCTCAGCATTTCGCTGAAAGCATCGAGACTAAACAGCGCTCAGCCGAGACTATGGGGCCATCGATACACCGCGCCGCCGAATCTCTGCTTGAGTGCCTTCTCGCAGGCGGGAAAATTCTAAGCTGCGGTAATGGCGGGTCGGCTGGAGACGCACAACATTTTTCGGCAGAACTTCTCAATCGCTTCGAGAAAGAGCGCCCCGGCCTGCCCGCTATTGCGATCAGCACAGACACGTCGACCCTCACAGCCATCGCGAACGATTACGACTTTAATGAGATATTCTCGAAGCAGGTAAGCGCGCTCGGCAACCCAGGCGATGTGCTCCTCGCCATCTCTACGAGTGGTAACTCGAAAAACGTCTTGGCTGCGGTTGACGCTGCGCACGGTCGCGAAATGAAGGTTGTCGCGATGACTGGCCGAGATGGCGGCACGATTGCTGCGGCACTTTCGCCTGAAGACACAGAGATCAGAGTGCCCTCGGAGCGCACCGCGCGTATCCAAGAAGTGCATTTGGTCGTTATCCATTGCTTATGCGACTTAATCGACACACATTTATTCGGAGGAGAAACAGCATGATTTCGAGCACTACCTCGACGGTGAAACACATTTTTGCGAGCGCCCTACTACTGGCAGTCCTTGGAAGCTGCACAACTGTTTTGGTCCGTACGACCGGAGCCGAAGGTATTACAGAGGACCCCACGGAGCGGACTGCCGGTGCAGTAGTTGAAGATCAGTCAATTGAAACAAAGGTCGTGGTTAACCTTAAAAAACTCGAGCCGGAGCTGAAAAAGGCGAACATCAAAGTCATCAGTCACAACGGCGTCGTACTTTTGGTTGGCCAGGTTGCGAGCGATGGGCTCAAGGCGCGCGCAACGCAGATTACCAGCGACTCAAGTACAAAGATAAAACGCATTCACAATGAGCTTGAAGTGGCGGGAAAGACAAGCCTCCTCGCGCGCAGTAATGACAACTGGGTTGCGACTAAGGTACGCACGCTTATGCTCGCCAACAGCAGCGTACCGTCAGGTCAGATTAGAGTCATCACAGAAAATGGCGCCGTGTTTTTGATGGGCTTAGTCACGCAGGCCGATGCTGACGGCGCGGCAGACCTCGCAAGAAATGTCTCTGGGGTGACTCGCGTCGTTAAGGTATTCGAGTACCTCAACTAACCGAGGTCACCTGACCAGCCTGAGAGCGGGCTTCTTTTTATCCGAACCCGCCTCACTGCCGCCTTTGCCAGAATCCAAAGGCGTTGGCGGCTCAGGGTCGGCCGGTGCCTCGGCTTTAAACATCATTCCTTCGCCGTTCTCCCTCGCATAAATTCCGAGCAAAGCGCTCATGGGCACAAGTATTCGCCGCGATACGCCCGCAAAGCGGCCATTAAAGCTCACGTAGTGATCATCGATGCTGAGGTCTTGAACGGCAACTGGCGAGACGTTAAGCACGATCTGGCCGTCTTTAACGTGTTCCTGCGGGACTTCGACTCCTTCGAGTAAAGCATCGACAACGACATGCGGAGTGCAGCCGTTGTCGAGAATCCACTCGTAGAGTGCTCTGACAAGATAGGGTCGACTAGAAGTCATTGGTGTCGACATACCTATCCTTTTGCTGAAGGGGGAAAAAGCGAGAGAAGGCTGTTACACCATCTCCTTTTCTTGCTCGGAAAGACTCAATATCACCGACTCACGCTCGAAAAGGCGGTCGCGGTAATCCAGAAGAGGCTTTACGCCTTTAGTCTTAGGCAGCTCAATTCCCATCACAGGCAGACGCCATAAAATAGGCATGACACAGCAGTCTACAATGGTGAANTCATCGCTCATGAAATAAGGCTTTTCGCCAAAAATCGCGGCAATAGAGACGAGGCTATCACGCAATTCCTTGCGTGCTTTTTCGAGCTGCGCCGGCGTGCCCTCTTTAGCCATTAACTTGTCGACCAAGGGGCACCAATCCTGCTTTATACGATAGATCCAAAGACGGCTCATCGCACGCGCAACCGGATAAACTGGAAACAAGGGGGGATGCGGAAAACGCTCATCCAAGTATTCCATCATGATATCCGCTTCGTATAACACCAAGTCCCTGTCAACGAGCGTGGGTAGCGAGTTGTAAGGATTGAGGCTAGCGAGATCCTCGGGCTTTTTGTCTGGATCGACATCGATCGTTTCGACGGTGACACCCTTTTCGGCCAACACGATACGAACGCGGTGGCTGTACTGGCTAGTGCCATCAGAGTAGAAAGTCATCGACGATCGTTTAGCAACCACACCCATAGTATTTCCTCTCAATCCTTAGATAAAAGACCTTNACCGGCAAGCGGATAGATCAATGATAGTCCTTGCTAAACTCACGGCTCATGAAGAACACGAGTATGTAGAGTAGTGCGAGAAATGCGAGCACCCAGACGCCGATGGACTGACGCTTGGTGCGGATTGGCTCGCCGATGTAATAAAGGAAGTTCACCAGGTCGCCGACAGTAGCATCGAATTCTTCGGGAGTCAGGCTGCCAGTTCCCTCTATATGAGTAAGGTCACACTGCGTTGGATCATCTGATCCATGATCGTCGCAAACAACATCGCCCTGCAGATTATGTAGCGCATTAGGCATGCCGACATTCGCAAAAAGTTTATTGTTTGCACCTAATGGCCGCGAAGGATCGTTATAGAACGACTTCATGTACGTGTAAAGCCAGTCGGGCTTGCGAACACGACCGATAAGCGTGAGGTCTGGGGGCGCTGCACCAAACCACACTTTCGAGTCGTCGTCGGACATCGCATTGGTCATTAACTCGCCAANNGANGTGCCATCGAAAATCATATTCGCTTCGACCAATTCAGCATCGAGTTCGAGGTCTTCGGCCGTACGCGCATAGCGCGCGTAGCCGAGTTCGTGACAGCCAGAGCAGTAATTCATATACGTGCCCCAGCCGCGCTGAAGGGAACCCTTGTCTTCGAAACTAGTCTCGACGTGCATGAGCTCAACATTGCTCGCCTCAGAGGCATGCGCGGTATTAGTTAACATCAGCGGGATGATGACCATCGCCGCAATGAGTAATAACGCACCAATAAGCTGAGGAATACTAATGAAACGGCCCGTGACGCGCTCAGGCGGTGTAGCCGTTACTTCAGCACGCGTGTACCAAGGCATCGCGAAGAAGTAGCCGAAGTAGACCACTGTCATCAGCTGCGCGAGCAACGTCTTAGCAGGGCTAACTGACTGCGTACCGAGCACGCCCAAAATCAANAACGCGACAACGAAGAGAAGCAGCGCAGTGCGGCTAAACTTACCTTTGTAGCGCATGGACTTGACCGGGCTCTTGTCGAGCCAAGGCAACACAAAGAGGATCGCAATCGCGCCGAACATAACAAGCATGCCCCAGAATTTCGCGTCGATACCAAACAGCGGGTAAGTAACCGCACGCAGCATCGAGTAGAAAGGCGTGTAATACCATACCGGTGGCACATGCTCAGGCGTCTTAAGTGAGTCTGCTTCTTGGAAGTTGGCGATTTCTAAGAAATAGCCACCCATCTCTGGTGCGAAGAATACGATTGCACAGAAGACAAACAAGAAGACGACAATTCCGCCGAGGTCATGATAAAGCGTGTAGTAAGGGTGGAAAGGGACGCCGTCTATCGGCACACCGTTCGCATCTTTGTTCTTCTTAATGTCGACGCCGTCGGGATTGTTCGAGCCCACTTCGTGCAGCGCAAGAATATGCAGCACGACCAACGCGATCAGCACGATTGGCAGTGCGACAACATGAAGAGCGAAGAATCGATTGAGCGTGGCACCCGATATNAGGTAATCGCCGCGTACCCAGACCAGCAGGTCGTCGCCGATAACCGGAATCGCGCCTGCGAGCGATACAATCACGTTCGCGCCCCAGTACGACATCTGGCCCCAAGGCAATACGTAACCAAGGAAGCCTTCCATCATGAGGACGAGGTAGATAGCCATACCGAATATCCAGATGAGCTCTCGTGGCTTCTGGTATGAGCCATACATCATGCCGCGGAACATATGGAGGTAAACCACAGCGAAGAAGGCNGAGGCCCCAGTTGAGTGCATATACCTAAGCATCCAACCGTAGTCGACATCACGCATGATGTATTCGACTGAGGCGAACGCAGCCTCGGCGCTCGCGGTATAGTTCATGGTTAGCCAGATGCCAGTTAACAGCTGGATAACGAGAACAACCATCGACAATACGCCGAAGTAATACCAAATATTGAAGTTTTTGGGCGCATAGTACTCGCTCATATGCTTCTTCCAAGCTGACACTATCGGCAGCCTGTCGTCTGTCCAGTCGCGGAGACCGACTAATGCGCCCACCACGAGGCCGGGCTTGTTTGATTCGCTCATGCTGCTGTCTCCTCGTCGATACCTATAATCAACACGTTGTCGTCCTCAAATGTATGCGGCGGCACTTCCATGTTNCGCGATGAAGGTGAACCACTGTACACACGTCCAGCGAGNTCGAATCGTGAACCGTGGCAAGGGCAGAAGAATCCACCACGCCACTCTTCGTCGAAAGGCTGCGCCTTGAGTTCGATATGCGGAGTGGGTGAGCAGAAAAGGTGCGGACACAGACCAACCAAAACCATCACGTCTGGGCGACGTGCACGGAATTCATTTTGCGCATAGGCAGGCTGCTCTGGTTCTTGCGAATCTGGATCGGTGAGGCGATCGGGGTCTTCATTGAGCGCTGAGAGCAACGCTTCGCTGCGCTTAACCACAAAGATAGGACGTCCGCGCCATGCAGGAATAGGCCCAAGCATTTCACCGTCTTGTAGACGGCTAATGTCTATGCGCACAGGAGCACCTGCCGCACGCGCTTTAGCGCTTGGGTTCCATGAACCTACGAAAGGCACCGCGGCGCCTACTACACCAGCGGCACCAACCGCTGTCGTCGTACCAACTAAGAACCGTCTACGGCCAACATTCGCACTGTTGTCAGTCACCGTTTATCTCCTCGAGAGCTAGCTTTAAAAGAATGTATTCGCGCCCGCCACGAGCTCTTTTTTGACACGGCCGAAGCAGACTCCGTGCTAGCGTCAGGGCAGAAATGGGGCGAGTATTCTGTTGAATGGGTTGCAGCGTCCATTGCGGGTCAGCAAACCGCCGCAATCATAGACAAAACCTAGGGCTATTTCAAGTCGACTATGACCGAATCCGTCAGTAGATGATTGAAATCAAAGGGAGAAAAATATTTTTAGCCGCAAAAAAAAACGCCGGACTCGCTTGCGAATCCGGCGTTTTCGAACGTAGCTTTCTAACGTCAGTCTCGAACGTCGTAGAATTAGCGCTTTGAGAACTGTGGCTTCTTACGCGCTTTGCGTAGGCCCACTTTCTTACGTTCTACTTCTCGCGCGTCGCGAGTCACGAAACCTGCCTTACGTAGTGTAGGCTTTAGCTCCATGTCGTATTCCATCAATGCACGCGTGATGCCGTGACGGATCGCGCCGGCCTGACCGAAGCTACCACCACCACGCACTGTCACGTTAATGTCGAACTTCTCGATCATTTCCACCAGCTCTAATGGTTGGCGAACAATCATGCGAGCAACTTCTCGACCGAAGTATCCGTCTAGAGGACGCTTGTTGACAGTGATCGCGCCGCTGCCGTTCTTGAGGTAGACCCTCGCAGTCGAGGTCTTACGACGACCAGTTCCGTAGTATTGCGTAATAGACATAGAACTAAGCTAACCTCTTAAAATTGAACAGCTTGTGGCTGTTGGGCACCGTGAGGATGCTCGCCACCTGCGTAGACTTTTAATTTTTTGAACATGGCGCGGCCGAGTGCATTCTTAGGCAGCATACCTTTCACTGCATTTTGAATGACGCGCTCTGGCGCACGCTCTATGAGCTTCTCGAAAGAGATAGATTTCAAACCACCGGGGTAAGCCGAGTGGGTATGGTAAATCTTACCCTTCGCTTTGTTGCCTGTTACCTTCACTTTTTCGCAGTTCACGACGACGACGAAGTCGCCTGTGTCGATGTGCGAGGTGAACTCGGGCTTGTGCTTGCCACGGAGGCGAAGCGCTATCTCAGCCGCCATTCTACCTAGTGTTTGGCCTTCGGCATCAACCAGGAGCCAGTCCTGATTAACTTCATTTGTTTTTGCGCTGTAAGTCTTCATCGATTAGTCATCGGTCTTTACTTTAAGGAGGGCGAATACTACCGGAGCAAATTAGATCTTTCAAGCGAATTTAAAAGGATTTCACCCTATTNAACCGCGATGCGCTGTCGCAAGGTAATCTAAAGATTGCATTTCCAATAGCCGAGAGGCGGTTCGCTCAAATTCGAAACTCAACTGCGTTCCCGTATAGAGCGCTAATATAGGCGCTGTCGCCGAAGCAATCAACTTAACTCTGCGATCATAGAGCTCATCGATGAGATTGATAAAGCGTCGGGCCTGATCATTGCGCGTTTCATCGAAGACTGGAATCCCGCTGATCAGCATTGTATGGAACAGCCGCGCCAGTTCGACATAGTCGAAAGCGCTACGCGGGCCGTCGCACAGCTCGGCGAAGTCAAACCAGACCACATCGTCGCCGACCCAGAGAGCGCGCAGTTCACGCCCGAGCACCTCTATGGGCGTCTCGCACGTTAAATGGGCTTCAGAAGGCACCAATTCATGCAAGCTCGCAAGCATAGCTGACCGAGCCTGCGCGTCATCCGGGCTATGATAAAGCGTCGCCTGTTCGAGGCTGCGCAATCGATAATCGATGCCTGATCGAATTTCGACCACTTTGGTCTGCGCGTTAAGCAACGCTATTGCCGGAAGAAAGCGAGCGCGCTGCAGCCCATTGCGATAGAGCCCGTCGGGCTGAATATTCGANGTGGTCACAAGCACCACCCCTCGCTCGAATAATGCGTCTAAAAGCCCAGCGAGAAGCATTGCGTCAGCGATGTCTTGCACAAAAAACTCGTCGAAGCAGAGCAGCTTAGCCTCTTTAGCTAATTCATCGGCAATGCGAACGAGCGGGTTNTTGTGCCCTTGCAACACCGCTAGGCGCTGATGAACCTCTTGCATAAAGCGGTGGAAATGCGTGCGCCGCTTAGGCACAGAATCTACAGAGTCGAAGAAAAGATCCATAAGATAGGTCTTNCCCCGTCCTACCCCACCCCACAGGTANAGCCCCTTGCAAGGTNTCTCATTCGCTCNNCCGAACGCACGCTTAACCTGATTCCGCAAGCCACGGCCTTGAAGAGNAGCCTNCTCCAACTCGTTCAAGAGTCGCTGCAATTCACCTACGATTCGAACTTGNTCGGAATCTTCGCTGATCTTTCCTGAAGCGACATCATCCCTGTANTTTGCTAACACATTGCCTTTGGACACGAGAGTTTGCTTCCTTACTTCGGGCAGGGTCGATGGCTCAGACCTTACTCATATTATACTGCTGTTACCTTGAACTCAGCGGGCAACAATCGAGTGTCTTCACTGACTAAACTTAGAATTTTTACGAATTAGCTTATGCCCGCAAATCCTTAAAGCTAAAAAATAAGCCTAAAATAGCGAGCCGCTGATTGTACGGCAGTGCGGACAACCCCTCTACACGAACCTTCAATCTCATTAACCTTGTAGGCTATACTACCTATCGAAACGCAGGCAGTGGCAAGTCCCTCTAACCTCCGGACCTACTGCCTGCCGAACCCCTTAGCCCGAGGACCTCCGAATGACCTGGATTATAGTAGCAAGTAGCCTCCTCGCGGGAGTTGTTATCGGTTTGCTCATCGGCGGGAAACTGAGCGCCAACCCGAGTCGTGTCAAAGAGCTCGAAGCACAGCTGCGCGAGGCAAAGGAAACCGATCGGAGATACCGCGACAATGTCAGCGATCACTTCAGCATGACCGCCGATCTCGTGCACCACATGACAGAAAGCTATCGCGAGGTATACGAACATCTCGCTAGCGGAGCACAGGACCTGTGCCCCGAAGACGTTGCCGGCAAATTACTCCCCGCGAAAACAGACGCCGGCTTTAACGAGGAGGCAAGTGCTGGTGA
>JGI26086J50260_1000624_pt1 | contig 22121 bp, 21 predicted proteins | sample SaaInl3SG_22_DNA_FD_50260 | JGI IMG/M metagenome (IMG submission 50260)
CGGTTTTGGGTTGAACGTTTTGGGTCAAAGTTCGCGGGAGAAATCCGTAAGAATAGGGCAGGGCACCACTCGAACTGGCAATGGCACCTGGATGAAGTCTTTGTGAAAATAAACGGTGAGAGATTTTACCTTTGGCGCGCCGTTGATCACGAAGGCGAAGTTCTTGAATGCTTTGTTACAAAGCGACGCAACAAGGCTGCAGCGAAGAAGTTCCTGATAAAAACAATGCAAAAACACGGATCACCCAAGATCATCACGACAGACAAGCTGGCGTCCTATGGTGCGGCTTTTCGTGAGATTGGCGTTGTAGATCGTCAATTATGTGGCGGCCGGGCAAACAATCGGTGTGAAAATTCGCACCTGCCATTTCGACGACAAGAAAGGGCGATGCAGAAGTTTAAAAGTTGTGCAATGCTCCAGAAATTTACCAGTTATCACGCCCAGATATACAACCATTTTAATCATGAAAGACATCTTCAAAACAGACAGACCTACAAGCAAAAACGCAGTGCCGCTCTCATTGAGTGGTTTCAAATCTGCGCTTCATAGATTTGTGTGATCGTGGTACTTTGAGACCTGTTAGACTTTGTCTGACAACACCGGCGAGATGACCGCCTGTGTTTGACCGCCGCGTCTGCGCCAAAACATTGGATTTGCGCTGATCAGCCGTGACATCGGGGTTGGTCAATCGGTCGAGTTCATGCGTCCNAAGGGNCCGACTCGAGAAGAGGTTGTCGATCTTCCGTTTCTTTGACGGGCTTGTTCTATGAGACAGCGTTCGACAGTGTCCCGATCCCTTGAATGCTTATCGTAAGGACGTCATGTGCTCTCAAATACCTCTTGGGAACCCGACTGCCGCCGGTACCATCCGGCGATCCTGTGGCGATCACATCGCCCGGATACAAAGTAAACAATGATGAGGCATAGGCGATCTGTTCGGGCAGTGAGAAAATCATCTCTTGCCCATATGCAGATTGCAACGTTTCCCCGTTCAAGGTGACAGTGAGGTGCAAATCCTCGACAGGCGGCAGGTCATCAGCAGTTGCGATCCACGGCCCCCATGACCCTGAGTTTGCAAAATTCTTGCCTGCATAGATCGAGTGTTTCTGCCACTCGCGCACTGAACCATCGTTGAAAGGGGCATAGCCCAGCACATGATCCATCGCCTGAACTGGCGTCACATGACGAGCGGTTTTCCCGATCACAACCGCAATTTCGCCCTCATAGTCAAAGCTGTCGGCCGGTGTGCCGCGCGGTACCTCCAGAGTGGCACCATGCCCGACAAGTGTCTCGCTTTCCTTGCCAAACAAGATGATGTGTTCAGGGCTGGGCGGGGCCACGCCATCAACGGGGTAGGGCTTGGGATAGTTCATACCAACACAGATAATCTTGCGCGGGTTTGGAATGGGCGCTGGAATGTGATCTCGGCGATGGGGATTGTTGCGGACAGATTCACGGAGCCTTTCAACGCTTCAGATTTTTCAGCATCCAGCAGGTCGCGCAAGGTAGGGTATTGCGCAATGAGGCCGGGGCTTGCCGGAGCAACGGTTTCACCGTTGAACACACCATAGAGCGCTTGGTCTCGATGTAGAAAGGATCCGATGTTCATAGGGTTTTCTTCTCAAATGCGGCTTCGCGTTGGCGTAGAATGGCGGTGAGCGTGTTATTGTACGGGGTGGAGATGGCCAATTCCCGGCCCATGATCGGCACGATCCCGTTGATTGCATCCAGTTCAGAGACGCGTCCTGCCATGTGATCCAGCAACATGGAAGGGCGTGCTTTTGGCATACCTGCGCCGAAGGCCGTGACATAGGCGACTGGATCATCAAATGATAATGGCACTCCTTTGGCCTGCGCAATCGTATAGGCCTCAAGCATCGCACCAATGGCAATCTGCCATTGGTCGGGATGATCCATCAACTCGCCGACCTTGACGTTGAAGGTTGTGCAGGGTGCGCTGAAGGTCACGTTGCACAGAAACTTTTCCCAGATCAACTGGGTAATGTTTTCGAACGCCTTGGCGTTGAAACCTGCCCCCTGCCAGACAGCCTCGACGCGCTTCAATCGATCCGTGACACCGCCGCCCATCTCTCCTATGCGGATCAGATTCATGCTGTTATGATGGGTGTGGCCGGGGCCTTTCATGGAAGCGCCAAAACCGTCAGCAACCCCCAAAAGGACATTGTCTGTGGGCATGTGTTGCGCGATACGTTCGCCCGCGCCAAGTCCGTTCTGGATCGTCAAAACCATCGCATCGAGGCCGATAACCGCAGCGGCTGCGTGCGCAGCCGAACCCACTCCCGAGGCTTTGGTGGCAAGGATACACAGGTCACAGGTCCCTACATCCGCGATTTGGGTGGTTGCGCGCACCGATGTGACTGTCCGATCGCCACTGGGCCCTTCAACGCGCAGACCCTTCGCATTGATTACATCGACATGCGCACCCCATGTGTCGACGGCCCAGACTTCGTGCCCCGCGTCCGCCAGCAAGGCCGCATAGATGGAACCCATGGCACCTGCGCCGATCACTGCGATTTTCATGGAGCTGTCATCCTTGTGGCAGGCAGGCGGATATCGAAACGCGCCCGCAAGTCTTGTTCAATTTCTGCACTTATATGCCGTGGAAAGTGGCGGGCAAGCGTGTCTGTCACAGTCTTGCGCGCTGAGGTGTTGATGTTTGGCGCCCCACTGGCAAGCCATGCCTCGGGAGCCTGCCGGTCTGCATGGCTGGGGTATACAAAATCTGATTTCATGCGCGCATACGTGTCGGCGTGGCCAAGAAAATGGCCCTCAGCGTGGACAATCTGGGCGATCGTTTCCGTCGATAAGGTTGTTTTGCTCACTTCGATGGAACCCGCAGCTTGCAAGATCGCGCCTAGCATATCGTTGTCGATGACGTAAGCCTCCAAAGAGGTGGCCATCAGGCCGGCCTGCGTACCGGCGGCCTGAGTGATCAGGTTGGCCCCGGCTTGGGCGGCAAGTGTTACCGACAAGGCCTTTTCAAACCCCGATTGCGCGTCCGGCAGCTTGCTGTCTGTCGCGCCTGCAATTGTTGAATTGGGCAGATCATAGAAGCGAGCAATTTGGGTGGCCGCTGCAGTCAGGATCGCTTGCTCGCCGCTGCCACCCGCCATGCCGCCTGATCGCAGGTCCGTCACCATTGGGCGCGCACCATAGATCGCGCGCACGTCTGGGTCGAGGGTCCAGGCAAACAGCATACCAGCCAAAGTTTCTGCATTGGTCTGCGCCAGACAGCCTGCAATGGTGACAGGACTGGACGCACCCATCTGCCCGAAGGTGTTCACCATCACTGGAATTCCTGACTGCACAGCGGCGGCCATGACCTCGCAGGCGTCGGCGTCAAAGCGCAGTGGCGGGACAGCGTGGTTGATATTGAGGGACAGGAACGGCTTTTCGCGGAATGCCTGTTCTGACCCGGCAATCGCATAGCACATTTGCGCGATGTCGCTGACGTGCGCCGGGTGGCTGGCGCTGACCATCACGTGTTTTGACGTTCCCGCCAAAGATGCGAAGGCGGTGTTTACGTCCAGCGCATGTGTGGTCAGCATATCGCCTGCAATCATCGAGCGCGAGAAAAATTGCACGTGTTCAAGCTTGTCCACAAGCCGCGCAGCGTCATAAAGATCGGCCAGCGTTGCGGCGCGGTAGGTGCCGTCCGACATGTCCACGATACTGGGTGAGGCCCCGCCAGAGCCCGCATGAACCTTTGCCCCGGTAAGGTCCAGATCCTGACTTTCTGCCCTGCCAAAAAGCTGAAACCCACGGCGAAATCCCTCAAGCGCTTGGGTGACAAGCACACGTGGAAACAGCAACCGACCGTCCGAGGTCAGCCTGCCACCGCGTGCTGTGACGGCATCAACCACAACCTGTGGTGCCTCGCTCATTCCGACCCGATCAAGGATGTCGAGTGAGGCTGCATGAATGCGCGCAAGTCCCTCATCGTCCAGCGGATTGAGGCGACCGGCAATTGGTGCTGCGCGGGGTGCGCCCTGCGTGGCTTGCGGGTCCCCGGATTTACGCCGACCTCCGGTGCGTCTGCGCGGTACAATGTCAGATGTGTGATCCATGGAACCTGTGTGTTTGTGACCTCTGCACTCTCGCTGTCGCAAGGTTTGTCGACAAACAACTTGTCTGGCAACCATAAATAAAGATAACTACGGTTATAGGACGGGTTACATATGCGACGCACGCCAAGGAAATTGCCACTGACAGCCTTGCGTACCTTCGAGGTTGCAGCGAGGCGGCTCAGCTTCAAGGACGCCGCTGAAGAGCTTTGCGTCAGTGCGACAACCGTGAGCAATCAAATCCGCGAGTTGGAGCGAGATTGGCGCTGCAAGCTGTTCATCCGCAAGACGCGGGCCGTTGTACTGACCGACAAGGGGCGATCCTTGAGCCGCGTTTTGACCAAAGCGTTTGATGATATCAGGGCTGAGGTCGAAGTGTACGGCCAAAGCACTCGCAAGACAGTGACCCTTGCTGTCGGGCCAATTTTCGGCACCCGTTGGCTGGTACCGCGCCTTGCGCAATTTCGCAGCGATCTGCCCAACATCGAACTGATCTTGCATGACAGCCCGCGCATCACCGATGCCGTCATGATGGGGACGCATCTGGCGGTAGATTGGGGTGAAGGAAGCTGGTCAGGTCTACAAAACTACCACCTGATGGACATCACTTATGCGCCTGTTCTGAGCAAAGCGTTGATGGCCGAACGGGGCGGTTTGAAAAGCCCTAAAAACTTGGCGCGCTACACGATCATTCACCAACGCGACCGGTCCGAATGGGCGGCATGGCTTACCCTAGCGGGTTGCGCAGGTCTGACGCTGAAAGAGGAAATCACCATTACGGATACAAATACGGTGATGCATGCCGCGCTTGAAGGGCAAGGGGTGTCCTTGGGGATATTTCCCTTTGTTGATCAGGAGTTGAAAGCTGGCAAACTGGTCAAACCCTTTGACATTGAGTTGAAACCGACACGGTCCTTTTATTTGCTTGCTAAACCCAGCAGTGAGCGCACGCCAGAAGTCGCGTCGGTCATACGCTGGCTTCTGGACCAGGCCGGGGCGTCATAAGGAAAGACGGGTCTGTGTGACCGTGGCATCGGCTGCACGTTTTATATGATAGGCTGACGCATCAGGCTCTGCACTGCATAGGTCTACCGGACCGGATGCGTCAAAAACCACTGCGACTCCGTCGTCGATTGCAACCGTGTCAGGCATGGTGCGCCCCGCAACCGCGCGGAGTAGCGCCGGTTGTCTGTCTGTTTCCGTTGAATAGTGCGGGCAGGCGCCGCCCTTGATCAGCCCCAAGCCTTTCAGCGGGCGCATAGGGCCACTGCCGGAGTGAAACAAGAAGCGGTCGAACCAGCAGACGGCGCCTGCACTTACTCCGGCCACGGTAAGCCCGTGCCGCGCCGCATCACACAAGACGCGGTCCCACCCGTTGCTACGCCAGAGGGCAACCATTTTTTCGGTATCGCCGCCGCCCACGTAAATCATGTCGAGTGCGTTCAGTTTGTCCGCAAGGGATTGTGCATCCAATTTCATCGGTAGGTGAACATGGCTAGTGGTTTCACCTGCAAAACGGGCGTGAAAACGCGCGACCTTAAGCGGGTCGTCATTACTGGCCGTTCCGATAAACCCGAGTCGCGGTTTAGTTTGACCCGCCTGCCTCAGGCAAAAGTCGTCAAGCATCGAGTGGGTCTCATGGGTAAAGCCGCCGCCGCCTATTGCAGTGATGGTGATGCCCTGCACGCCTAGCCCTTTCATGTTGTTTTCAAATGGACCCCTCAAAGAACTGTATTTGTTCTGTGCCTGTCAACCGGAAACTATGGGGAGGGGTGCAGGCCCTCAAATCGATGATGGATGAGGTTTTTCATATCTATCAATAAGCCAATTTGCGTTTGTCGGTTTGTGACTGCGGGAAGGAACATCTTTTTAAAGCGAGCGCGCAAAAGCCGCTCCGCGACATTGGGAGGAAGAAACATGAAAAAACTAATCACGATGGTATCCGCGATTGCGCTTTCCGCTGGAATGGCCGCAGCCGAACCAAGTGGTACATTCCGTCAAGCACACGAGCTTGGCTTTGGCGCGAAATCGAGTCTTGATCCGATCTCTAAGGGGCGCGTGTTCCAGATTACCGAAAAGATTATGAGCCGGCTTGTGCGTCCTGGTTTGGATGGCAAGCCCCAAGCCGATCTTGCGACAAGCTGGGAAGCCAACGAGGACGCAACCGTCTGGACGTTCAAGCTACGCGAAGGTGTGATGTTTCACGATGGGTCCACATTTGAAGCGGCGGATGTAGTTTACTCACTGAACCGGGTGCTGGATCCCGAAAGCGACAGCCCGGCGCGGTCTGCGGTGAAAATGATCACAGAAGTGAAAGCGCTGGACGGTATGACTGTGCAGATCACGCTGGACACACCTTTTGCCGACATGCCGTTGCAACTGATGGATTACCGGTTGCGGATGCTGAACGAAGGGTCGGGCGATACGATTGCGATGACCGGCAACGGAACTGGCCCCTTCAAGGTCGAGAAATTTGATGCGGAAGGCACCACAACCCTTGTTGCAAATCCCGACTATTGGGAGGGTGCGCCCGGTGTGGCGCGGATGGAGGTCATTGGCATTTCTGACGGTCAAGCCCGTTTGCAGGCGCTCTTGGGCGGTCAGATCGACATGGAGCGGGGGATTACTGCCCAGCAACAGGTCATGCTGAAAGGTTCTGACAAGTTCAACGTTCAGGTGATTCCAACTGGCAACTGGCGCGGCCTTGTGTTCCGCACAGATGTGGAACCGTTCAGCGACATTCGCGTCCGTCAGGCCGTTCGCATGGCGGCGGACCGCGAAGAATTGGTGGCATTGGTGTTGGGCGGCGAAGGTGTCGTCGCCTGTGACACACCAGTTGAGCCTAACGACCATATCGCGCTGCCCTCAGCTGTCCGCAGGACATCGAAAAGGCCAAGGTGCTGTTGGCCGAGGCTGGCTATCCTGATGGCATCGACATTGACGTGCATGTTGCGACGCTAGAGCCCACATGGCCCACCTTGGCCGTCGCTTATCAAGAACAGGCTGCCGCTGCGGGCATTCGTGTGAACGTGGTGCAGGCCCCGACCGATGGCTATTGGTCCGAGGTCTGGATGAAGAAAGACGTGGCTGCGACCCGCTGGAACGAACGCCCTGCAGATCAGGCGCTGCACGAGATCTACCTGTCGACTGCAAAGTGGAACGAAAGCTACTACAAAGATGAAAAGCTAGACGCGATGTTGGGCGATGCCCGTCGTGAGTTGGATTTCGACAAACGCAAGGCGATTTATGTGGCAGCCCAAGAGCACCTGCTGGAGACTGCTGGCACGTTGATCCCCTACACAGTGACCAAGCTGATTGGCGTATCGTCGCGGGTGTCAAACCTTGACGAGGTCAAGAACGACGCTGTGCGCTGGCACATGATCACGGTTGAGTAACTTGGCAGTTCATTGCTGAATCGGAGGAGGGCGTGCGGATATTCCCACGCCCTTCGTCTCTCTAACAAACGGATATTGACCTATGCTNGCAATGCTGCTCCGCCGATTGTTCCTAGGGCTTGTCACAGTCTGGATCGTCTCCATGATCATTTTNGCCGGTGTCGAAATGCTGCCNGGCGACAGTTGCACAGCGTTCCTTGAACGCGAAGCCAAAGGCAAACTGCTAGAGAATTGCCGCGAGGCGCAAGGCCTGAACCGTCCCGCAGCAGAGCGGTATTTTGACTGGGCCACAAGTGCCGCGCGCGGTGATCTGGGTATCTCNGCCAATGGCGAAAAGAGCATTGCCGAACTGGTCGGCGACCGGCTGGGCAATTCGTTGCTGCTGGCCGCGTGTTCGCTGGCGCTCGGGGTGCCTTTGGCGATCTTCCTTGGTGTTGTCACAGGCCTGTGGCGGGACCGCCCGGCTGATTTGGCTGTTTCCACGTTGGCAATTTTCGCCATGACGATCCCTGAATTCGTCTCTGCGACGGTTCTGATCCTTGTCTTTTCGGTCTGGCTAGGGTGGTTACCAGGCATTGTGCTGACCTCTGCCAGCGCGCCGGCATCCGAGTTTTTCCCCGAGATTATTCTGCCTGTTTTAGTGCTGACCATGGTGATGACCGCGCATATCCTGCGCATGGTGCGGTCTTCGGTAATAGAGGTCATGGCAGGCGACTATATCCAGATGGCGACCCTCAAAGGTGTGCCGTATTGGCGCATCGTTTTCCGGCACGCATTGCCGAATGCGCTTTTGCCCGCGATCAATGTTGTCGCTTTGACGATAGCTTGGCTTTTGGGCGGGGTGGTCGTGATCGAAGTTGTGTTCAATTACCCCGGACTGGGCCGTATGATGATCGACGCCATATCTGACCGCGATTTACCCGTTGTCCAAGCCATCGCGCTGATCGTCGCGACGGTTTACGTCTGTGTGAACCTGTCTGCAGACATACTGACCATGTTCGCCAACCCGCGCTTGCGCACCTTGCACATGAGGCGCGGATGACCGTCACGTCAGCCTCTCCACAAAACACCCGTTTGATGCGGACTTTGTCGGTCCTGCGCGATGTCGTCTCGCGCCCATCAGGTGCGATTGGCCTTTTCTTGGTGGTTTTCCATGTGGTGCTGGCATTGGTCAGCCCATGGATCGTGCCGTATGACTACAAGGCGATGAATTCAGCGATGATGCTGACAGGGCCAGAGGCGACCCACTGGCTGGGCACCGATCATCTGGGTCGCGATGTCTTTACCCGTGTCCTCCTTGGCGGGCGCGAGGCGCTTTTGGTCACAGGTATCGCGACGCCNATCGCGGTCACATGGGGNGGCTTTGTTGGAATCCTGTTTGGGTTGATCGGCGGGCGTATCGACGAAGTGTTGATGCGCGTTGTTGATGCCTTCCTGTCGCTGCCATGGATCTTGAAAATGCTGGTGCTGATTGTAACTTTTGGCACCGGCATCGAAGTGCTGATCCCGACGCTGGCGTTCTTCTACGGCATTCCGGTGATCCGCATCGCACGTGCTGCAACCCATGATGTTGTGGCGCGCGACTTCGTCTCGGCAGCTCGTGCCCGGGGGCACAGCCGTATGACCATCATCCGGCATGAGCTACTGCCCAACGTGCTGGACACGCTGATGGTTGAGGGCGCGATGCGCTGGTCGTGGATGTTGCTGGCGTTCTCGTCACTGTCGTTCCTCGGATTTGGTGTGTCTCCGCCAACACCTGATTGGGGTTTAATGATTGCGGATGCCCGCGGATTTATGTCGTTCGCGCCTTGGGGCGTTCTGGGGCCGGTCATTGCATTGTCCTCGCTCATTATCGGGATCAATCTGACAGCAGACGCTTTGGCCAAGGCCCTAGGGATTGACCGTGCACAAAAGGCGCCAGTATGACCGGACCGTTGATAGATATCCGCAACATTTCTGTCGGGTTCACTGGCAAGTCCGGCGCGACCCTGCCGGTGCTGCGCAACATTGACCTGAAGGTGAATGCTGGTGAGAGCATTGGCATCGTTGGGGAAAGCGGGTCGGGAAAATCGACACTTGCCTTGGCTGCGATGGGATACCTCAAACGCGGGCTGCGGCTGATGGATGGGTCTGTCGCCTTTCAGGGCCAAGACATGTTCGCCCGCACACGCACCGAGCTGGAGCAGATCCGAGGCGGCGAATTGGCCCTGATCCCACAGAATTCCGGACAGTCTTTGACGCCAACTTTGCGGATTGGCGCGCAACTGGTTGAGGCGTTGCGCCTGCACGCGGACGTCCCCGAGGCGCAGTATTCTGCCAAAGCGATTGAGCTGTTGGGGCAGGTGCGCCTACCAGACCCAGCCGCAATTATGACCCGCTTTCCACATGAGCTGTCAGGCGGGCAACAACAACGAGCGGCTATTGGGATGGCATTGGCCGGTGAACCGACGGCGCTGTTATTGGACGAACCAACCACTGGGTTGGATGTCACGACACAGGCGCATATTCTCGAATTGCTACGCGATATTGCCCGAGATCGCGGCATGGCCATGGTCTATGTCAGCCACGATTTGGGGGCCATTGCGCGGGTCTGTGACCGCGTTGTGGTGATGTATGCGGGCGAGGTGGTTCTGGAAGGTTCCACACGTCAGGTGCTCAAGACGCCGATTCACCCTTACGCGCGCGGCCTGCTGGCCTCGATCCCGCGGCTCAGCAAACCGCGGCTGCCAGTTGCGTTGGACGGGCGGCCCCCAGCACCGGGTGGGGCGGGGCAGGGGTGTTCCTTTGTTGATCGATGTGCCCTGGCGCAAGACGGGTGTCGGACCAGCCGCCCCGATTTTGAGCGTCTGCCAAGCGGCGAGGCGGTGCGGTGTTTTCACTATCAAGAAGCGCATCAATTGTCATTGACCGGAAGCGGTGCAATCCCCGCCAGCCTTGATGGGGCGTCACCCTCAGCCCTTCATCTGGATGACCTTGCGATCAGTTATCGCCGGCCCGGTTTGTATGACAAAGTGCTGGGTCGCGACAGCGCAGGCGTTCCTACAGTTGACGGGATCGAAATCACGGTGGCCAAAGGCGAAACACTGGGCCTTGTGGGGGAAAGCGGCTCGGGTAAATCAACAATTCTCAAAGCGATTGCGGGGTTGTTGCCGCCATCGGGCGGCAAGATCACAGTCGCTGGAGGACAAGCACTTGCGCCTGAGGTTGAACACCGCAGCCCGGATCATCTGCGTAAAATTCAGCTGATTTTCCAGAACCCNGATGACAGTCTCAATCCACGCCAGACCATTGCCCANATCCTTGAGCANCCGCTGAAATTATACTTTGGCCTGACGGGTGATGCGCTACATCAGCGGTCTGCTGAGATCCTTGATCGCGTCCGCCTTGGTGCGCACTATCTGGATCGTTTGCCCAGCCAGCTTTCTGGCGGGGAAAAGCAACGGGTTGCAATNGCGCGTGCCTTTGCGGCTGAGCCTGATCTGGTGCTCTGTGACGAAGTGACATCGGCGCTGGATGTATCGGTGCAGGCTGCCGTCCTAGATTTGTTGAATGATCTCAAGGCGACCCAAGGCACGACCTACGTGTTCGTCAGCCATGACCTTGCTGTGGTGCGCGCCTTGTCTGACCGTGTCGCGGTGCTCTATCAGGGGCGGCTTTGTGAACTGGGGCCGTCGGCTGATGTCTATGCCATGCCCTCGCATCCGTATACCGAAGTTCTACTGGGCGCGGTGCTAGAACCTGACCCTGACACGGCCCCAACGCTGAGCGCTGATGATGTGGTTGAGCTGTCACCACCCGCGCAGGGGTGTCCGTTCCAACGCCGTTGTCCGCGCAAGATCGGACGGATTTGTGACACTGATACACCGCCCTGGCAGCAGGGTGTAAAAGACCATACAATCAAGTGCCACCATTCGATTGCGGACCTTGCAGCGGCTCAAGCCGAAGGTGCAGCGGGACAACGCGCTTGAGCAAGCTGCGCTTGGCAGAGGCGCGCGTGTCCGTGCCCATCGCGCAGGCCCACGCACAAGCGGTGCAAGTTCTAAGNGCAAATGGCTGCGATGCCAAATATGCAGAAGCGATTGTCGATCATCTGATGGATGCGGAACTATGCGGTGTAGAATCCCATGGCATTATGCGCGCCCTTCAGTATGCGGATGAGTTCAGACGCGGCTATCTTGTTGCCAATGTGATTCCAAACGTGACCTCTGGCTCCAGTGCAACTGTGGACGTTGATGGGGCTGGCGGGATCGGCATTCTTGCGATGAACGCGGCCACTGACGCAGGGATCGTCGCGGCGCGAAAACATGGTGTTGCCGCCCTTGCGGTGCGCAACATAGGCCATACTGGGCGGTTGGGTGCCTTTGCCGAAAGAGCGGCAGATGCGGGATGTCTGTTNATCGCTTGCGGCGGTGGCGCGCGCGAGCGTTGGCGTATGGTCGCCCCATANGGCGGAAGCAAAGCGGTACTGCCAACAAACCCGTGGTGTCTGGGTATTCCGGGAGGCGCGCAGGGTCCTGTCGTTCTGGACTGCGCGACCGGCCAAGTTGCTGGCGGGTGGATTTATGCGGCACAGCGTGCAGGTGCGACGCTGACTGAGGGATCGATTGTGGACAGCAGTGGCAACCCATCGACAGATCCAGCGGACTACTTCAATGGCGGCGCGATCTTACCAAAGGGTGGCGTTCTGGGTTACGGTCTTGCCACCATGGGCGAGCTGATTTGTGACGCGATGTTGGGTCCGGCAACACTTGAGTGCAATACGTTTATTCTGATGGTGGACACGGGACTATATCGCGCGAAGAGTTCTCTTCAAAACGCTGCAGAAGCCATCTTGGATGAATTGCGTAACTGCCCACCTGCACCAGGGTTTGACCGGGTTGAAGTTTGTGGCGAGCGCGAACAGATACATCGGGCGCAGACGTCTATCTTGCGTTTGCCCGCCCGTACCTGGGAGGCTCTCGTCACGCATCAATAGTGCAATTGGTGGCGCATGTTGCGCGGGGCGGCCGTAACTTTACACAACCGAGACTTAGGTGTTTAGATTTTTCGACTGAATAAGTGAGGTGGCTGATGGATTTGCCAACATTGTTCGAAGTCCTCGCAGCCAGTTTTGATGGTCCAGAAGATATTGAGAAACAAGCGCAAGACGCGCTTCGCACAGCTGATTTTGCAACGCAAACCACCTATGATATGCATCCACTAACAGAGCCGTTCACGACCGTTATGTCACACCCTGACGCACATCCCGTCTGCAGCGTTATTGGGCAAACTCCACTGCCTTGGGCACCTCCGGAAACATCTTCTGATCCGCTTTACATCGCGCATAGCCTGCCGAAGGTGAATGTGGAATTGTTGGGCCCCGACGGTCTGGTCAAGTCAGAGAAGGTCCGGTTGGGGCTCTATGGCATGTTGCCGAATTTCGAATATGGCATACGGAGCCACCCCGCCGAAGAGGTGTTTGTCATGTTTGCAGGGCAAGCCTTCTGGAAACGGGGTGCGGCAGCCTACGAAATCCTTGGACCGGGCGGGCGATCCTATCATCCTTCCATGATGCCCCATGCCAACAAGACTGGAGAAGTGGCGTTCTTATCGGCCTATGTCTGGCATGGCGACGTGTCGACCGAGCAGTATGTTTATGATGGATATCCCGACGCCTAGGTTCAGCACATTGGTAGCGTGGTCACGATGCCGTTCGAAACGCTGCCATCTTGAACTTGAACTGTTACCGCTTGACCTGCATCCCAAAATGCACGATCTATCATGGATTGCCCAACATTACATTTCAGGCGCGGGGACCAGATGGCAGAGGTAATCTGACCCACGCGCGTATCACCAACCATCACAGGCCAAGGTTTGGAACAAGTCGGGCAGTGCCCACCGTCAAATGTTACACCGCGCATTTCACGCGTCACACCCTTTGCCGCGATATCCTGCAACGCCTTGCGCCCGATGTAGTCAATTGAGCCATCGGTCACGCAAAACTTGCCATGCCCAATCTCAAACGGGTTGTTCTCGCGCGTGAACTCATTGCCGTATGACAAAAGGCCGCCTTCAATCCGCTCTATCAGGTTGGGGCAACCGGGGGTGATGTTATGCGCTTGACCTGCGTCCCAGATGGCGTCCCAGAGTGCCGTTCCCAGGTGCCCCCCCTCCAGATATATCTCGAACCCGCCTTGGCGTGAATAGCCCGAGCGGGCGATCAATTGTCTGGTGCCCTGAAAGTCGACCCAGCCATATTTGAAAAAGCCGACATCGCGGATATGCGCGCCGAAAAGCTCTGCCAGCAGATCTTCGGCCTTTGGACCTTGCACAGCCAGTGGCGACACATCAGGTTCGCTCACCGCGACATCCAGACCACGCCCCAAGGCAAGACCCATCGCATAAAGCAAAACGTCACTGTCCGCGATGGACAGCCAGAACCGGTCCTCTGCCAGTTTCAACATGACGGGATCGTTGATCATGCCAGCCTGTGCATCGATGATCGGAATGTAAAAACAGTCGCCGATCTTTGCGCGGGCGATATTGCGCGGTGTCATCAATTGTACAAGGGCAGCAGCATCCAGTCCCGCAATCTGGACCTGACGCTGGCAGGAGACATCCCAGATCTGGACGTGGGCCCGCAGGTGCCAGTAATCCTCCTCCAGCGTGGGCTGGAACGCCTTGGGCAGCAGCATGTGATTGACGACGGAAAAGCCCCTCACACCGTTCTGTTCGACACGGTCGGTATAAGGCGTGCGGCGGATGCGCCGCGACATGTTCAGGCCGTCCATCAGCGCGAGGTCCAGATCGAATAGGAATTGGGGTTCAAGATAATCGGCATATGATATGCGCCTTCGGGGTCTGTCATGGCAAAGCGCAGCGCGATTTGCGTGACCGCAGCGGGCATGTTGCGGGCGGCCCAATAGCGGGCAGTGTCAAAGACCAATTCATACATCGCGTCAGGATCAATGTCTTTGGCGTCGATGTTTTCTGATAGCCGGCCGCCTTCATCCATCTGCGCGGTAAAGGTCACGGTGCTTGTGGTCAGGTTCGTCAATGTCACAGGAATCTCTCCCGCATGGGTGCCATCAGTGCCATTGAGCGTATGCGACGTAAGAGTTGCCATTATTCAATCGAAGCCTTGTCCCGTTTATCTGATGTTGCGGCCACAATCGGGCTAATCACACCGCGACATTTGACATTCACAATGGCAGTTTTGCCGCTGGCCATCGCCCGTTGCAAGGCGGGGGCAAGTTGGTCGCGTGTTTCCACCAATTCACCATGCCCACCTAGACCTTCGCACATCGCGTGGAACGGAATATCGCGGAAATCGGTGGCAAAGTGTTTGCCGTTCGCAAACAGGCGTTCTTGTTGCTGCGAGATACAGTCCAGACCGCCATTGTTGTCGATCACGATGGTGATGGGCAGATTGTCCTGAAAGGCGGATTCAATCGACAGGCCGCCAGACAGAAACGCGCCATCGCCGGAGATCACTACCACATTGCGATTTGGATGCAGCGCCTTGGCAGAGACGCCAAAGGACACTCCAACCCCAAGCAAAGAGTAATTGCCGGGGTGCATGATCCCGCCCAGTTTCTGCCCGCGCCATCCGGCCATGTTCACCGCAATCTCTGACCAGAAATGGGTGTTGCCGCCGTCAAAGATCAGCCAGTCGTTTTCGCCCATTTGCTCCTGCACGTCCAGTGACAGTTGCAGAGGGTGCATCTTGCCGGGCTTGGCACTCTCGGCTTCGATATGGGCGTACCATTCATCCACCCAAGCAGCTCGGCGGGTCCGTTGCAGATCAAACCATTCGGGCCACATTTTGCCCACGCCGCTCAAGGCCTCAAGGAAGGCGCCGGGATCGCAGAGCAGCACCTCGTCGGCAGCTTGATTGTATTCTAATTCTTCGTGGCTGCCGTTGATGCAGACCAGTGTTTGATCCTCAGTGAAAAACGGCGGATTGCCAAAGTTCATTTGATTGTCCAGACGCGCCCCGATCATCAGGACCAAATCAGCCTCGTGAATGGCGGGTTTCGACGGGTGATACTGGTGAAAATCTGCAAGGCCCATATAGGCCTCACATTCTTCGCCAAGCAGTTTGGAATGATAAGGAACGTTGAAAATCGGTAAGCGCAGGGCTTTACCTACCTGTTCCAGCTTCTCCTCGGACTTGGACCACCAGACGCCATGACCACCGATGATAACGGGACGCTTTGCGTTTTTCACCTTCTCCAAAACTACGCCTAAGGCGGTAGGGTCAGGCCATGCACGCGGGGCAGTGCGATCCGTGCGGTTGAACGGGCGCTCGTCCAGTCCCGCATCGGGCGCGAAGGATGAGAACATGATGTCCACCGGCAATGAGATATGGACAGGGCCGGGGTAGCCGGTTGTTGCGGCGGTCCATGCGCGGTTTACAAACTCGCTGATCCGTTCGCCATCGGTGATCTGGGCGGAATACTTGACCAAGGGGGCCGCAATGGCGACATCGTCGATCTCTTTGAAACCGCCCGCACCCTGACGTTTGAGCGTTGATGATCCGGTGACAAAAATGACCGGGCTGCGTTCGCCGCCTGCCTCCAGCATCGCGGGCACGGCGTTAGCAAAGCCTTCGGGGCCGACAAGGCAAACGACGGGTTTGCGGGTGATGCGGGCGTGACCATCCGCCAAATGCCCTGCGATCTGTTCATGAGGGGTGTTGATGACCGGCATCTGACATTCCATGAATCCTTCAAGCGCAGGATTGCAAAAGCCACCGGCTAGCGTGAACACATGGTCCACCCCTTTTTCTTTGAGGGCGCGGGCCAGCAAAGCGCCGCCTCTGATCATTTTGGAATCCGTCATTGGATATGTCCTACTTCAGGTTTTGGCGGCGAGCCGCAAGGCCGCCTGTGTTTTCGTTTCCGCATCAACGTGCGCGTGACTCGCGTCTTGGAAAATGACATTGGGTCCAAGCTGGTCAATCGAAGTGATGCCCAATTGCGCCATTACAACACTGATATCTGTCGCAAAGCAGCTCAGAAGCGCGTTCAGACCGGCCGCGCCTTCGGCCCCCAAAGCAAAGAGGGCAGGGCGCCCAATCATCACAAAATCAGCACCAAGGGCGAGCGCCTTGATGATGTCTTCACCATTGCGAATGCCACTGTCGAACAACAGCGGGAATTCGGGACCAACAGCGGCACGGATCAGTGGCAAAAGCCGGATCGCGGGGGGAACGCTGTCCAACTGCCGCCCGCCATGGTTCGAGACATAGATTGCGTCGGCCCCCAAACTGCGGATGCGGAGTGCATCCGCCGCAGATGTCACACCTTTGACAATCAGCTTGCCCGGCCATTTGCCCCGCAACCGCTCCAGAAACGCCCAGTCTGCACCAGACCGGCTTGCCCCGCGATCAAAGGTGTTGCTGCCTTTACTATCGGTAAAGTTCATCGGGCGCGGCGCGCCTGCAGCCAGCGTGCTGAGAGACCAGCTTGGGTGGGTGGCGAAGTCCCAGAATGCGCGGGGCGTCATGGCAAAGGGAACCGTGAAGCCATTGCGCAGATCGCGCACCCTGCGAGAAACCTGCGGCACATCCACCGTCAAGATCAGCGTTTCATATCCGGCAATTTGGGCACGTTCGACCATGGCAAAAGATGCCTCTTGAGAACCGCCAAAATAGAGCTGGAACCAAGCATGCAGTCCCGCCATGCGCGCCATATCTTCAATTGAGGTGGAGGCGGCGGAGGACAGGCACATGGGGAAATCCATGGCCTTTGAGGCACTTGCAATCGACGCGTCGGCCATCGGATGCACAAGATTGCACATGCCCATAGGGGCGATTCCAAATGGCACTTTGTAGGATTGCCCCATAAAAGTCGTGGCTAGAGAAGACTGTGCGACATCTGTCATCACACGGGGTTGCAGCATGACATTATCGAACTGAGAGACATTGCGCGCCGTGCCGACTTCGCGCCCAGAAGCCCCTTCGACAAAATCAAAGACAAGCCGGGGCAGCCGCCGGTCAGCCAGCCGTCTCGCGTCTTCGTTCGAAAAAATTCTGCTACTGCGCTGCATCATACGGGCGAATGCCTTTAATTATGTCTGATTTCTCTCAGTTTAAAAGAATTTGGTTGCCCTGACCAATCGAATAATCTCTCTAACCCATACGTCAGGGCTATTCCTTTTCGCATTCATACGTCCAATGAATATGTCGCCTCGCTTTTTCGATTAGTCAAGAACTCGGACTAAAGTTTATGCTTTAAACATTAGACGAGGCTTTACCGTCGCCTCACATATTGCGCTTGAACGCTTTGCAACAGGAACGTTGGGCGCGCATCGTTTGGGAGAACCCGATGACATTTCGAGAATCAACTCAGAGGCTCAAAGTTAGCTGTGCGGTGGTTGCTGTGGGCGCAATTTCACTGATACTCACGGGCGCCGTCAGCGCACAGGAATATACTGCGCGACTGTCGGTGCACTGGGGACCAACACACCATAGTGCAATTCACGCCAAGATGTTCGCTGACGAGGTTAACAAACGCGCCGATGGGCGGCTTCGTATCGACTATTTTCCGTCCGGTCAGCTTTTTGGCGTCCGCGAGCAACTTGGCGCGGTTACCTCTGGAGCCATTGAGATGGGCGGTATCGTCGGGGTGGTGTCGTTTCCGCCGATCAACAAGAATTTTAACGTGGTTTCGATCACCGGTATGTTCGACAGCTATGGCGAACAGCGCGCATTCTTTCAGGACGATCCAACTGGCAAGGCCGTTTGGGATGACATTACAAAAAAATCAGACTCTGTACTGTTGATGTATGACCCCGTTGGTCCTGTGATGACCTTCTCAACACAGGAATTGAATGGCGTGAAGTCGATGTCAGGCTTAAAGGCTCGGGCCTTGATCGGGGCAGAGCGGCCGATGTGGGAGGCACTTGGCGCCAACACGGTGTCCATGCCGACGGGGGAGGTCTATTCTGGTCTTCAAACCGGTATGATCGACACGATCAACAGCCCTCCAGGTTCCATCCGCGCGTTCAGCTGGTGGGAATACCTTACTCACGGTCAAAAGCCATACCAATACTACGCGGATGCCTACATCATGGCGAACAAGACATGGTTCAACGGGCTCCCTCAGGACTTGCAGCAATTGCTGATCAACGTGGGCCAAGAGGTCGGCCAAATATCGACTGACGAGATCCTGAAGACAGGCGAGGAAACGCTGACAGAATTTCAAGAACGTGGTGGGATCGTCACCAAACTCGAAGGCGACGCGCTGGCCGAATTCAACACGTTGATGAGCGACAAAGTGATACCAGTCATTGCAGACACAGTTGATGCAGATGTTATCTCAGCAGCTTCTGCTTTCGCCGCCAACTGAGATGAATGAAAGCGAACGCCTGCGCAGTCTGTGTGGGCGTCACACTAACACCTGCGGGGCTGTTTTCTAATGACAACGATCTTGTCGTTAATGCGTATCCTCAACGGCGCGCTTGAAAAACTCACCGCTGTGACATCTTCCAGCCTTGCGGCGATTATGGTTCTGGCCCTGACCGGAAGCGCAGTGACACGCTATATAAGCGGCACCGGGTACGACTGGTTCATCGAATTGCCCCCGGCGTTGGTGCCTTGGATGGTTTTTCCGCTACTGGGGCCGTTGCTGCGGTCAGGATCGCATATTCAGGTCGACCTGCTGCCTACTCTCTTGGAGGGCAAGGCGGCGCTGTGGCTCAAGTTGTTTGTCTATTCACTGATGGTTTTGGGGTCATTGATTTTCCTGCAAGCGGGGAATGAGGCTGTAGCTTTGTTCCGTCGTCTTGGCCAACTCATGGAACTGGAAATCGAACTGCCGATCTGGTGGATGTATTTGGCGTTTCCAACTGGTTTTTTCATTCTTTTGCTCTTTTCATTTGAGTTGTGGCTAGAGACGCTCTGTGAACTGACAACCCGTGAAGGAACCGCATCATGAACGCTGCTGCTACGTTACTTTCTATGCTCTTGCTGCTTTTGTCGGTGCCGATCTTTATGGTCTTTGGCCTGGGCAGTGCTTCAGTGGCGATACTTGGCATGGACCTTCCATGGTCCACACTTATTCAGGTCTCCTTTGGATCGATGACCAAACATGTGCTGATCGCAGTGCCGTTGTTCATTTTCACGGGCATGGTCATGCTGCGAGGTGGCGCCGCCGCAAGGCTGGTTCATTTTGCCACCACATTGGTTGGCCATTGGCCTGGTGGCCTGGGTTTGGCGATGATCCTTGCTATGGGTTTTTTCGCAGCGTTCTGCGGATCTATTCTGGCGGCGATTACTGCGGTAGGTACGATTATGATCCCAAAGATGGTCGAACAAGGCTATCCAAAACCCTTTGTAATCGTGCTCGCAGCCTCTGCTGCGTTTCTGGAAGCGCTGATCCCACCGTCTAACGCAGCGATCCTTTTCAGCGCGCTGACCGATGTGCCAGTGTCGCGCACATTTGCCGCGGGTTTCGTGCCGGGCATTGTTTTGCTGGTTCTTTTGTCCATCGTTGTCACATGGCGCTGCCGCAATCTGCGCAATCCTGAGAAAGCGACCGCCGCTGAGCGTTTGTCAGCCTTCCGCTCCGCCGTACCGGGATTATTCACGCCATTTATTATTCTGGGTGGCATCTATGCTGGATTGCTGACGCCCTCTGAATCTGCCGCGGTTGCNGGCATCTGGGCCATTCTGATCGGTATTTTGATTTACCGGGAGCTGACGTTTCGCGCGCTTTTAGACGCTTTGCATCAGACCGCGCGGATCACTGCTGTGATCTTTTCCATTATCGCGATGGCCACTTTCTTGAGCGTTGTTTTGACCTATACTCAGGCGCCGCAAAAGCTGATTGCCTTTTTCACTGAAATGGGTGGCACGCCGATGGCATTCTGGCTGGCTGTTGCGGTGATTTGCCTGATCCTTGGCACCTTCGTTGAGATTGTGCCGGTGTTTTACCTCACTGTGCCGATCTTTGCCGCACTGGCCTTGTCGCTGGGTCTGGATATCCTACAACTTTATATCGTCTTTGTCGCCTTCGCCGGCATCGGGATGATCACGCCGCCCGTCTGTGTCGGCATCTACACCGCCGCAGGTGTCGCCAAAGAGAGCCCCGAGAAAGCGTTCCGCGAAGTGCCGGTGTTTGTCGGTGTCGGGATCATTTTTGGCATGCTGATGATCGCTTTTCCACCGGCTGCGACATGGTTGCCTAATCTGCTTAACTAAGCTCGGCGCTCAGTTTTTCGACGTGATCCACCCGCTGTTGCAATTGCTGGTCAAAGAGGTCGACAAATTTCAACGCCTCGCGTGACAGCTCCTCGCGACGGGCGGCAACGACAGCGACAAAATAGGTCAGCTGTTGTTTGATTGGTCGAAACACCACGCCGCCCATACGCACTGCCTGTTCTGCTGAAAATGGATCGGCAATGGCTAGCACAGAGGCTTCGCGCACCAAAGCGCCGGCCAAAGGCATATTGGCAACAGAAAGACGTGAACGTGCACGCAATGTGTCCGAAAGCTCAGGATCTATCGACATCATTGAATCTGGGTAGCTGGCACCAAAGGTGACAAAGGTCTCTGTCTTGGCTACGTCTTCAAGATCGATAAGCCCGAATTCACTTGCCAAAGGGTGCTCTTCCGGCACCAGGCAAACATATGCAACTGATTTTTTAAACAAGACTTCGACTCCGGCGTAATCCGGCTCGCGCCCAACAATTCCCAGATCAAGCTGGCGCATCTGAACCGCATCTAGAATGGCGGGCGTGTTGCGCGTTTGTACAGCAAACTCGATATCGGGGTTCTCATGGTAAAGACGGCTGATCGCTTTGGGCAGCTCAATCGTTGCGATGGATTGGATTGCCCCGATGGAGATTGTACCGCCCCGTGATGTTCGAATGGATTTCGCCAAATCTTGCAGACGATCAATGCCCATGAACATGCCTTCTACACCTTCGTAGAAATGCCGCCCTTCCACCGTGGGCGTCAACCCGCGCCCCACCCGTAGGAACAGGGGAAACCCGGCTGACTGCTCAAGATCAGCGATCAGCCTGCTGACACTGGGCTGAGAGATATGCATCATCTTGGCTGCTTCGGTGATGGAGCCACAGCGGATGGTCGCTCTGAATGCTTCTAGCTGACGCAGGTTCATTGGCGGTATTCCCTCAGTTTTTCCTATGGGTTACTTTAATTCATTTGCTCTCCCTTTGTATAGGTGGAAGCTTTCCATCGGTTTTAGTTATGGATACATCTGCTAATTTGATTTACTTTGGCAAGGGTGGTTATCTAAAATACTTCATGAAATCTTCTGCATTCCATGCAATTGGCTGGTATTAATTGACTGAATTTGACCATCCCCGGGGGTACTGTCAAACAAATCTAACTTGAGACGGGTCGTGCGGTTTCGTAGCCTTGCCGTATGACAAAACGCTCTCTATTACGCTACTTTAAAACTAGCCGAGAGATCATCCGTCTCGCTGTGATACTGTACGTTCGTTTTCCGCTCTCACTGCGTAATGTGGAAGATCTTCTGAACGAAGTTGGTATTGGGCTTTGTCAAAATAAAGTCACTTGTTTTTGGAGCGAGGAAAGAAGTCAGCGTTGATTTTTCTTACTCCATTCCCGCAACACCACATAAACTCCGGTTGCAAAAATTATTGCTGAACCAAACCATGTCCATTTATC
>JGI26086J50260_1000645_pt1 | contig 21686 bp, 33 predicted proteins | sample SaaInl3SG_22_DNA_FD_50260 | JGI IMG/M metagenome (IMG submission 50260)
TATATTTTATTTTCTATGCCGCGGATCTCGCCACCTTCATCAATAGCGATGATCTTTTTCATCTCAAGGACCTTCAAGGACATCTCTGCACCCTGATTGATACCTTCGCTATAAGCTTCTAGCTTTGCTTTATTCGAAACACTGATGACTGATATAAGCCACCAAACACCTAGGATGCCTAGCATCCACCATTCTAGGAACATATTGCTTACCTCCTTAACTATTTATAGTTTCAAGATACGAATACTCTTCGTATGGAAGAGGTTCGCAATCATCAGGAAGACCTTTCTTCCACTCGGCAGCAAGAGCCTCAGCTTCTTGCTCCATCTCAAACTGCTCACGCAGTTGACTACAAATACTCTCGTACGTAGTCTCGAGAGCCTCGATGGTGTACTCATCCCAATCGAGACGCAAGCGACAACCATAAAGGTCCTTCGACGCGTCGCTGATGCCGTTGATCAGCTGACTACGCTTGAAATCTTCAACAGTGAAGATACCCATGTCAGCCCAATGCGACATGTCGTCCGTGTACTTGGACATCCAAAGACCAGGCTCCTGCTGCATCATCAGATCAGCCTGAGCATTCAACATTTCAATGTGACGTAGTAAATCCATAATAATCTCCTAAACGTTAATACCAGGTGTGAAAGACTCTTCGCGAACGATACGAGCAGTCGCACGTAACTCTCCGCTCACTTTGTCACACTTACGTGCAATCGCGATACCTTTCTTCATCGCTTCGAGCTTGCTAGTCGAAAACAAAACGAAAGACTCATGATAGCGAACATCGTAACCGGTAACCAAAACGTCATACTTAATCATATCGATCTCCTCATTGATTATGGTACCATTATAGAACGTAAAAAGGGGCTTGTACACCCCTTTTTTAACTTTTTTTCACCTTTTTATCGTCTTAGTAATCAATCACTTGCAACGTATTCTTCAATTTGTGGGTAAATTGCTGCGATTGCACAAGCGCATTCACGTGCAATATCCATGTGTTCCTTCTGTGTGCCGTTACCAGAACGCAGTTCAATGAAGTGAATCCACGAACGAAGTGTACCATTCATGTATAGACGTGACTTAGTATTACCTTCAGGTAGTACAGACCTCGCTTGTTCCTTTGCGATACCGTTTTCGATTGCCCATGTATATGCATCACGACACGTATTGATTACGGCCTTCTGTCTACGGATCCATTCTTCCTTTAGCTTCGCATCATCGGTGTCAACTGAGTTCTGTCTATTCTTCTCATCCTGTAGTCTTGCTTCACGTAATACGAATTGGTCACCGAACTCTGCAGGATTCGCATATCTCTGTGAGAACTCTTGAAACGAGAATGACCGATGCCTCAACATTTGACGTGCGATATCACGTGTGGTCTCGATCTCAAGTGTGGCTGATGCCATCTCGAATGGTGACCAGTGTTTATGCTTTGACAGATAGTTGAGTAACTTAGCAGCTGTCTCAGAGTTATACTGATTCGAAGGATTTGATACCCTTGCACAGAATGCAATCAGGTCTTGTACATCACCAAGACCATCAGTTGGTTCGACCGGTTGTGTGTAACCAATTAGTTTTACGTTCATTGTAATTCCTTAAGCATTGAAGCCTGAAAAGTCAAGCTGATCTTTTTGTGGTGCTGCTTGTGGTGCAGCTGAGTCAATCAATGTTTGAGCTCCGTCTTCTACGTCATAGAGCTTCATTCGTGCCCTATCAACACCGACGACAAAGCGACGAAACGCTGTAGGATCGTTGTAACGATTCTTGAGCTGCTTGACCATAATCTGTCCAAGACCTTCAAGCTCTTCATTACTTATCAAGGCAAACATTAGATCCGCCGTGGCCGGAAGGCCGAATGATTCTGACGTGTCTTCGAGTCCGACATCCGATGAGCCGTAGCCACCACGTGTTGTCTGAGTCGCAGTTACAATCGGCACATTGAACTCAACNGCAAGACCACGTAGTTCTTCTGCGATAGACTTAACAAGTGAGTATGTGTTGATTGAACCACCAAGACCTTTCATACGAGAAGAAGAACAGATGTTTAGATAATCAATGAAGATGATATCTGGTGAGAAGTTCTTCTTGAGCTCAAGCTCCTTGAGCAGTGCACGAAAGTGGCCTGCGTGTGCAGAACCAGTAGGATACTCTTTGACAATCAGCTTACCAAGTGTCTTCTTTGCGATACGACCGATCTTATCATCAAACGTCTTCTTGTCAAGATGCTCTAACTGATCAATAGGCAGATTCATGAGGTTTGCATCGATACGTTCTGCGATTCGCTCCTCGGCCATTTCCATAGTAATATAGAGAACATTCTTACCTTGAGTCAGTGCACCGGCACCGACATGACACATGAACAAAGACTTACCGACACCCGTACCCGCAAGAGCTACATTGAGAGTCTTTGGTGGTAATCCACCTTTGGTAATCTTGTTGAAGAAGTCCAAGTCAAACGGCAGTCTTGCTTCGGCTCTGTGATAGAAATCAAAGCGTTCATCTGAGTTGTTGATATAGTCGTGCCCGATATTTTGATCGAAGTTAACTGATAAGGCGTCTTGAAGTATTTCTGGTATTGCATTTTCAGTAAGATCCGTCTTGCCATCAATAATCTCGATGGACTTCATGATTGATAAGAACACAGCACGGTCCTTACACCACTTCTCGGTAGATTGNATAAGCCAATCAAGGTCAGATGGTTCNGGACGTGCAACCTCGTCAATGAGGNTTGAAGCAGCTGCAAATCGCTCTGCTGATATATTCTTTGTGTTGAGTTCGATCGACAAGGATTCCTTTGTAGGAATCTTGTTGTACTTGTTTACAAAGCTTACGATCTCATCGAAGACGACCCGATGGTCATCCTCGAAGTACTCTTTCTTGAGATAAGGAACTACTCGACGAAGATACTCTTCATTGTTGAGTAGATTCCTCAGTACTGTCGTTTGAATCGTCGGTTGCATTTCCACCTATCTGATATTTTCCAGTTTCAAAAGCGTCTGTGATTAAGTGTTGTAACACAGCTCCAATATAGTTGTTGAAGTCCTCGTCATTTTCGAGTTCCTCTCTGTCATGATCAGCGGCATCTAGTATCTCAAACTTAAACGATAGGGTTGCATTACCTTCGTCGTCATCAATCTTTGCCTGTACTTGACCATAACGGTACAAGACGTTCTCATACTTTGTCAGGAGTCGAACGGCCCAGAACTCGGTACCGTTCTCTGCAAAGGTATAATCGTCATGTGTAACATTATACATCATTTTCCTCCGCAAGTACATCAATTTCTATAGGTGCTTTGTAACCGATTGTGTAGTACGATTTGACGAACTCTTTGAAGTCAGTCTCTTCAAAGATAGGTTTCCAAAACTCTTCGCTTAGAGTTTCTTTCTCTCGTTTCTTTGGATCAAGTAGTTCTCCAGTTGATCGATCAACACGACAATACCAACCATTGGAAGGCTTAGCAACGTAATTCCCAGCAAGAGCAAGATCCAAAAGACCAGAGAAACGTTCGATACCACCCTCCCAAGAAACTGAGACAGGAATTTTTGATTTTTCTTTAACATAGCGAGACTTCTCTACATTGATAATAAAGTCATATCCAGTGACCTCGGTACCGGTCTTGTTCTGACGACGACCAAGAATCCAGATGTTATCAGCAGAGTAGTAGATACCTGTACCACCACCAACGACATCCTTCGGGAACAAACCGATCTCTTTATATGTGTGATTCACAGCAAGAAGTGGGATGTTCTTCATTGTAAGATATGGNGTAACCATACGGAACAGACCCTTGAGAGCTTTTGCACGAGACATATCTGCAACAGACTTCTCATTGAGGGCATCTTCAAGCTCTTTCTTTGATGCAAGGTTGCCGATAGAATCAATAACGATTACAACATGATCACCACGATCGATGTTCTCAAGCTGAGATACCAGATCGAACTTAAGCTGTTCTACATCGGTAATAGGTGTATGGAGTACACGGTNCGGGTCAATACCGAATGTTTCAAAGTATGCTTGCGGTGAACCAAACTCTGAATCGTAGAAAAGGATAACAGCATCTTTATACTGACGTAGATACGCAGAAGCCATAAGCAATGCAAATGAAGTCTTGAAGTGCTTTGAAGGACCGGCAAGGACTGTAAGGCCTGGAGCCATACCACCATCAAGGCTGCCGGAGAGTGCCGCGTTCACCATAGGAACGTCGGTAGGAATCATGTCCTTCTCAGAAAAGAGGACCGAATCCGATAGAATAGCAGTGTCTTTAATCTTGCTATTCTTTTGTAGTTTATTCATGATTGACATATTTAGATACCCTTTGATACACGGATCTGTACTAGATCGCTGTCTTTGATTTTGCCGTCATCGATCATTCTTTGTAGTTGTTCGTATGAATACACCGAATAGCCTTTCCCATTTTCTTTCTTAATCCAGTAAGCTTGGTCAGCTTTAATTTTTACATTTCTACGAGGCATAGTTTTCTCCTGATTAAAGGTATATTATACCATGAATGAATCGAGTTGTACACCTTTATCTGGTGGAGTTCCTTGTCTTTGTTCCCACCCAGAAACCCAGCCTGAGTTATTAGTTATGTCACCTGGAACATGGTCAAACGTGTCATCTGACCGAGGAACATAGTTCTGACCAAAACGAACAAAGTCACACATCACGTCCTCGTTATCACGTGGCGCACCACCCATACGTTCACAGAGCAGATCCATCATTTGATCCGTTGTATAACCGCTTGACAGCATCTTCATACAACGGACTGCGTTGTTACCAAAGTAGCCGTGTGACATATCATCAACCAAGTCTTTATGATAATCACCGAGATCATACGAGAAAGCTGCATAAACAAAATTAAATCGTTTATGTCCTTGACTAATATTATGGTCATTAAGATAGTCAACGACCATTTTATGAGTCTTTTTGCTTCCGGTNTGTAACCATTCAATTAGACGGTCAAGCAATTCAGGCAACTCGTTATGCATAAAATCGACACACGTTACACCTTTCCTTGGGCTAGGTGGTTGGTTACCAATGGAAGTGAAAAGTGGTTTACCTGACAACTTAGTTTCTACTAGGTTTTCAGCCATCTCTTCCCATGATTCCATTTTACCCCAGTACTGTACCACATTATTTCTGTAACCATGATCACGTGTAAATGAAGCACCGGATCCAGTGACACGGTGGCACATATATGCATAAAACCAGGTTTTTAAATCCCATTTGTCAGTAATATAGCTGTCAACCAGATCCCAATGTTTTGTGCCAAGAGAACTGTTATTGATCTGGTGATGCCGCTTTGGTGTTTTACTACGATACTTTAGATCCTGAAGAACATTAGAGAATCCTGCTGCATTACGTGTATAACAGTCATATATGTCTATCTGTTGCATCAGCGGGTCATTAACAGCTTTATCAGCTTCAGGACCTGTATATGATAACTTGCCCCAGTTACAGTTTTCTTGCAACCATTTTGCACGCGGGTAGTAGTACTCAGTTAGTACTTCCAACGCTTCTTCATTCAACCACTTTTTCATGCTAAAATATCTACAATCCTTTGTGCTAATTGTCTAAACCATTCGGTATCATGGCCGCGAGTAGTTTCGGCCGCAGTACCGATACGAATACCACTTGTTTCAACAAAAGAACGTGGGTCATTTGGGATGCCGTTCTTGTTAACAGTAATGCCATTCTCTTCTAAAAGGTCGGCAGCTTCACGACCTGAGTATTTACTATCTGACAAATCAAGTAAAATGATATGGCTGTCAGTTCCACCGGTTAATACTTTAAAATTGTTTTCTATAAAAACCTTTGACATTGCTTGGGCGTTTGCTACAACCTGATTTGCATAACCGATAAACTCATCAGTATTTGCTTCTGAGAATGCTTGTGCTTTTGCTGCAATGATATTCATCAACGGGCCACCCTGAGTCCCAGGAAAAATTGCCGAGTTGATTTTCTTTGTATAGTCTGGGTTATTCCAAAGGATAATACCACCGCGAGGACCACGTAAAGTCTTATGAGTTGTTGACGTTACAAAGTCGGCATATGGCACCGGATTAACATATGCTCTACCGGCAATCAGTCCTGAATAGTGAGCCATATCTACCATCAGATATGCACCGACCAAGTCCGCGATTTCTCTAAACCGNTCAAAGTCAATTCTCCTTGGATAAGCACTAGCACCGGCAATAATCATCTTAGGTTGAATACGATACGCCATATCGTAAATCTCACCATAATCCAACCAACCATTCTCANCAACACCATAGTTATAGGACTCAAACCACTTACCGCTCAAGTTAGCTGGGGAGCCATGACTTAAATGGCCACCACTTGCAAGATCCATTCCGAGGATCTTATCTCCTGGTTCAAGAAATGCTTTGAAGATTGCAAGATTTGCATTAGCACCAGAGTGTGGTTGAACATTTGCGAACTCACATCCATACAACTCTTTCAGCTCATCAATAGCTAACTGCTCAATATCATCCATGTTCTCGCAGCCATTATAGTAACGCTTGCCAGGATAACCTTCTGCATACTTGTTTGTAAACACAGATCCACACAATGTCATGACTTCATAACTTGCAAAGTTCTCGCTTGCAATGAGTTCGATAGTATTGTGTTGACGATCTACCTCGGCATCAAGTATATCTCTAATTCTTTTATCTAGTTTCATTTTTTTTCCAGTCTCGGTATGAATCAATTCTATCGTAAATCGTTTCGTCATGTAGTGTGGGTTCTTTACCTACATTCCAGAACAGAATGTCACGACTCGTATTCTTAGGTATATACTTCCACACCTTACCATCATAGGTATCAATGTTTGGAAACGGCGGTAGGTTCTCTTTCTTCTCATGAGCAGTAAAGGCAAGAGGTTCAGAGATAGCTGCAGCCTTACCAAGTTCACCTGACTTCATGTTACGTGATACACAAACAGATGTAAACTTAGCATTTGGCCATGCGATCTGAAGCCCCCGTGTGAGCACGCCCGTGGACGTGGCCGTGTACACCTCCTCGGGCTCGGGGATAGTCATAGCTGCCTTGACAATACCAGCAGTTACCATCTCATGCTTTAGACCAAGAGGAACAAAGAATGCATTCGATCTTTCGTCAGCCCACTTCTTTGCAATGAGGTTTAGGTTAGGCATTGCTGCAATACGGTGGAAAGAGTAATCACACCCTTGCTCGATACAACACGCTTGGTGTTGTGAGATACGTTTCGATGATGGCATGAATAACATAACCTTTTTGTTATGCCGCTTTGCCACATCAAGGATCGACACACCTGCCAAACCAGTCCTTGGTTGAACATATACGATAGTATCAATCTCTTCGGGTAGTGATGAGATCAGGCAATCACCACCTCGTACCTTAGAACCTACGAGCAGATCATCCCGTACTACACGAATACCTTCATGCTCTACTACAGTCGGCGGGCCGTACGGATCCGTCCAGTTCTTTGCCAAGTTGAGATAGTACTCTTGTGGATCACCATACAGAGGGTGAATGTCCTTGTTGACTCCGTCAACTACGTGGTTGTTATGCGGCAAGTGGTGATACTCCCCAATCGTTGCGTCTGTAAAATGGTGGTGCTATGTGGAATGAACCGCCTAGCTCCATGTAGGTCTTTGCATATGTCATACCATCTATGTGATACCAATCAACAGGTGGCTGAACTACTCTGTCATTTGTTTGCTGGTAGAGTTCGTCAATGAATTCAAAGGTAATATCTCTTCTATCTGCCGCTGAACCATAGAAGGCAGTTCCTTTATAGTATCCGGTTTTAGGAACTTTTCTGTCTTCGTATTCGACTGGCACCGGGCAAGAATATCGCACATTACAACCGAATCGATCTCCGATTGCGTCTCCTTGCTCAACATACCGTCCAATGAATTCGGCCATACTGAAGTTATCATGACGTAGAATATGGTGGCGAATATCAATGCTACCGAAACACAGAGTGAGGTCACCAGTAGGTTCCATCCCACGGAGCATAGACTCAAGACCAGACTTAAGAGCACCGTGAAGAGTTTTGCCATCGTTGCGAAGCACACTATCCCCAGCACCACTAAAAGCAATACTATGAGAATCTCCGAGAGTAACGGATCCATTCTTTAACTCCTCTTGTTTAAGTGATTTGACCGTTNACAGTCTTTGCGATACTTGGTCACACCACTCTTCTGTAATTCCTTCATATGTAGTATTTGCACCAATGCGTTTCTTTAGCATGGCACCATAGTCAGGCATATCCCAATCAAGTGATGTAATGTTTGGGTGTGAACATACTCGATTGATTTTATCGTATATGTCTTTGTTCGCTCCACCGAATAGGTTGAGTGTACCACCAAAGTTTGCACCGTGTTCGATATACAGCTCTTTACTATTTAAGATCTTTGGTGTACACCGATGATCAACAACGGCACCTAGTTGGTCACGCCACACCTGAGCCCATCCCAATGAGTGTGACTTCTCATTAGATGGAACATTTGCAATAGGGTTAGTTAGTATCTTCATCTAGATAATCCTTACACTGTTGCAGTACTTCTTTGACATATACATCATCATTTAACTTTCTATTTCGAGGAGACGGGTGGGGCATAGCGAAATGCTTCACACCTTTTGCACGAAGCACGTATGATGGTGTGACACCGAGTGCAATTACCTTTTCGTAATCATCAGCGAAACGGACATCTTGTTTTGCTAACTCACTGAGAGGTGGCACATCACCTGGCTTATCATATACATTTGCAAACGAGTAATGCTCGACGCCCAACTGTGTCATCCACTTGTTGAGTCGATCGAGCGTACTGTTCTTCTTTTGTTTCTTGTTAGATGGGTTAAGTCCCACCACTAAAACTTTCATAACCTATAAATTTCCATTCAACACCGGCCTCATCAAAGAAGGCTTTGGTCAGGTTCCATGAATCCATCCAAGACTCAGGAATATCCTGTAATGGCATTATAACACGTTTTACACCTACTTGTACAATACCTTTTGCGCATTCGCTACAAACTGGCAGACCCCACACATACATGGATGATCCGTCAAGTGATACACCAGAATATGATGCATTATAGATGCAGTTCATTTCAGCATGAACCACATACTTGTATTTAGTCTCACGATCCTGGTACCGTTCGGGTGTGTCCTCGATACCACGTGGGAAGCCATTGAATCCTTGGGCAAGTACTTGTCCCTTGGATCCAATAGCGACTGCTCCGATCTGGCGCGATGGGTCCTTGGACCAGCTAGAGATATTCTTCGCTAGGTCAAGGTATCTAAGATCCCACTTAGAACTCATTACGTGCAACTTCCAACATATGCTCAGGTGAAGATACATCGTAAGGATCGATCGGGCAGTTATCATCCATGAACTCTTCTTCATAGATTGAATCAATATGTAGGTTATCGACGATCATTGCATAACGCCATGATCGCTTACCGAAACCTAGGTTAGACTTGTCAACAAGCATTCCCAAGCTTCGTGCAAAGTCACCATTACCATCAGGCAGCATCTTTACATTCTCGATACCTTGTGCCTTTGCCCATTGGTACATGACAAACGCATCGTTGACTGATGTACACCAGATCTCTTCGATACCGGCGTCCTTGAACTTCTGGTATAACTCTTCGTAACCAGGCAGTTGACTGTTAGAGCACGTTGGAGTAAATGCACCTGGCAAACCGAAGATCAGTACCTTCTTACCAGTGAATAGCTCACTCGTTGTTTTACGAACCCACTTGAATGGGTTTGGATCCTTGTAAAGTAGCGGATCCCGTTCACGCATGTGAAACACTACGTCAGGTAGTAACATAATTAGTCCCATAATGATTGATAATATTTTCCGAATAACCGGAAGCCGTTTCGAATTCGGTCGGATTCTTTTGTGTATCCTTCTTTGTCGAATTTGCTATGAATAGGTTTCATTGAGTAGTACCCATAGTCTTCTGTATTGCCATCTTCATCCGGAAAAAGGCGTAGTTGAGCAGGTCCTTCTGGCTCGAATTCTATCTCTGTCGAATCTGTTGTAAAGTAAGCGTTTTCCCAGTTATCACCACTGACCTCTTTCTCAAATGAGTAGATCATCTCACCAATAACATAATCCCAGCGCTTGAAGAAGTTGTCATCNGTCATACCGCCAAAGTGATAAGCATCGATCTCGTTGTCATCAGGTCTCAACGCTTCAGGTACATCTTGTGGATCTACCCAAGGTGCACCGTGCTTTGTCTTTGTTAATTGCTTTAACATAGGAAGAACAATATACGCAAGTGTATTGTCCATGTTCCATGTGTCATAGCCGTGAATCACAACATTGATTTCACGTTCATCTTCGCCCTCAGGGTATCTACCGATTCTTACATACATTTACTTCACCAAATGAAAGTGGCGTTCATACACGTGGAGGTTCTGCACTTGCCAGTGTAAGAAGCCAGGTTGAATATCGTCTTCAAACAGACGGTCCCGTGATTTATTTAGCTGGTCACAAATCATCGTCATCACGTAACGTTGCCATGCATAGTCATTCTTGTAACCGAACACTACATCATTAGATCGCATCTGCACCACAGCCTGAAGCTCATCGTTACGGATATAGTAAGTCACGGCATTAGTACAGATAAAGTCAGACTTCCCTTGCTCATCATACTCTGTCCAGATAGATGGTCGATTGTATACCATACACGCACGACGAGAGTCTGGGTTTTTAATCAGTTCAACAACAACATTGTCGAACTGGTTGTAGTACTTATCACTCAGAGTAAGCAAGCCATAGTTTGAGTTAATCTCACCGTACTTGTTAGCTGCATAGTTCCATGCAGCGGGAGCATCACGCTCGTTGCCATAGATGTCATTCACATTTGAAGACATTGACAAGTACCACTCGATCTCTTTGTTGATGTACTCAGCGCTNGGCTCACCAAAGATTGCAGGTTCGTCTGCAAGGAAAGAAGCACCGAGGAGTTCNATAGTCTTCTGTCCTGTCTTATCTACAGTGAATGCTTCATCATTGAGTTCATCAATGAATAACTGACGAATGTCACTTACGCTTTGCATTTGTTTTTCCTTTGTATCGATCATCCATTTCGGGATGCTTTGATGTATGAACCATGAGGATCATGAGCTGAGTACAAGCATGTGCGAGGTGACGTTTTTGTGACTCAGGATCTAGATCTTCACCTTGCCAGAATGCATTCAGATGACGTTGTAATGACGAGTAAGTACGCGACCACTCGGTGTTGTCACCATCGTCACGCCAGTTGTTCGCACCATATTTTGCGGCACCGAAGCCAAAGATCTCTGCGATCTCTTCGATACACTCAGGTGGTACAAGTGCGATTGGTGCTTTGCCTTTATCGTATTTCATATCTTAATTCAACTGTTTACAAAATGGTAATTCGTTTGCGATGCTCTCACCCAAGAACATATGAGTATAGCGTGACTCGTTGTTCTTATGCGTGGGTACTTCTTCAGTTATTTCATCACCAGTAAGGTTACANGTATATTGTATCACTTTTCTAGGTGATTGTACAGCCAAAACATCAATTCGATCTGCATCAATCATTTCCATGACATCAAGGATTAGCTTGTTTGTTTGATCGCCAAGACGACCACGATTGTAAGTACCGATACGACCTGCGAATCCGTTAGCTCCGCCTGCTTTGCCTATCTTCATTAGCTTGTCATCAACAAACATAAAGTAGACAATGTCGCCGAGGTCAATAATATCTTTGCGTCTGACACCGTCAGCGTAGTTAAACTTCATCGTATCGGCTGTTACATCAAAGTAGCCTATGTACGTGCCGTTAGCCTTAGCATTTTTTATTACTGACATAATCTCTCCTCATTGATTATGGTACCATTATACGACACAAAATGAGGTTTGTACATACTTTTTTAAAAAATAAATCTATTTGTTTTAGTGTCAATCTTGTCAAAAGCTTCCTTTGCATCGACCTGGCCAAGGATATCATAATCAACTGGTATACCTTCTTTAAGTGGATCTCTCCATGGAAGAGTCCATTGCCATACAATCAGTGTATCAATATTGCCTTCACGGATCTGACGTTGTATTGCTTCGCTCACATGAACACCGGCCTTTGCATACATCTTGTAGTCTACATGACCAAGATCATCATGGTTAGTGTCATAGTGCCAACCTTCGTACATGGTTTGCTTTGGATCAATGTCACACTGATGCCACTCAACTGCTTCGGCATCCCACCGAAANGGAGCAGTCTTCTGGTTCTTGTCTGCTTTAATCTTGGCATTACGTTGTGTGATAAACTCTTGAGTCGGAANATATCTATAGCGCATTTTTCATTACAAAATCGAGTGCACGATTTGCCTCTTGGTTGAGTGGACGATTCTTGTACCATCCACCTGTTTCAAAATCAATCTGCCGGCACAGTATCTCGATCTCTTTTGCAGTGATCGGATAGTTCTTACGGACAGCGGATGATGCGATTGATACCATGATCTGATACATCTTATGATACCAACCGGTACTTGAGATTGACATATACTCGTCAACCATCTTTCTTGACACAAACGGACAATCATGGTATGTTGACCATGAGATATCAGTATTAACAAGCTTAGACTTACGTTCTTTCATGATTGCTTGTTTGATTGCCTCTGGCATACGATCGAATGCAGAAGTAGCTGACTTCTCTACATACTTGTGCTTCTTCATCAACTCAAAGGGATCTATTTCGTCGCCTCTATTGCTAAAGAAAAAGTTATTAGAATTAGGATAACGTCCAGGAACGTAGTACATACGCGATAGATCTTTAGTTTGAGCGTCGCCGATGCCACCGATCTCAGAGTTAAGAGCGTGCCAGAAGTGTCTGATGTAAGATGCCTCCACACGGACACTTGTTGGGAAAACCATTCTGAACTTAGGATGGTCCTCAGTGGAACTACTAGTAGAATAGCAAATGAAAGTATAATTACCAAATTTGGATCTGAGTTCACTCTCTAGATCTCCTTCAAAAACATGATCATCAACGTCGAGCGCACACCAGCCACCCCAATCAACCACGTTCTCATTCTTACGAGTAGTGTTAGGTTGATAGGTGGCTGGTGAAACCAATGGAGAAGTACGTGTACCTTTCGGTACCTTCTCCCCTTTTGCGGGCTTGTATCCTGGTTGCTCGGCTACATTATATAGAAGCTGCTCGAACTTCTCCCATGAGGAGAAGTCCATTCGCTTGTNTGTCTTGTTGTCATATACACTATCAAAAAGTGTCAGAGAGTAATCCATGATTATCCTTGTGTGAAGGTGCTTCCCAACCTTCAGGCTTTACTAGGTCAGGAAGACCAAGTGGATTTGGACGTGTTTCTTTTACACCAACTTCTTTACTAAGGTTGGCTCGTAGTACTTCGTTCCATGCTTTATTAGCATCGACACCAAATGCATCAAGAGTACCGATCGCGATAACACACAGATCGATAAGACCGTCGACGATCTCTTCAGGATCACGGTCAATGATAGCAGCTGCTCGTGTCTCGTCAAGTTCTTCTTGTAGGAAGTTAACACGAAACTCAAGGAACTTCTGCATCATTTCCTTGTTGTCCTTGTTCTTCTGAATCCAATCATGGACACCATACTTATCGTGCATATTGGTCATATCAGGAAACCATTCATTAGACATCTAGATTGCTCCACTTCTTTAATTTTTCACGTTTAGCTTGTTTAGCATTTTCAAGGCCGTCGTCGGATAACATACCGGCTTCTTTTAATAGGTCAACCATACAGAGTAGATCACCAATCTCTCGTTCGAGAGTAGGTTGGTAGGATGTATCCTCTGCTGCAAAGCGAATGATCTTAGATGCTTCAACAGCAACTTCAGAACATTCTTCCATTGTTATCGTAAGCAGCTCGTTACGCTTTAGATAGTTTTGTAACTCTTTAAACAGACCCTTTGTCGCAGTGATATTATTGTGCTTAGACTCAAAGTCAATCCTATCAAACATCGCCATATTCATCATCCTTTATTATATCAAGTGTTCCGTTAAATGTATACCCTACAGCGCGAAGAAACTGTTCGTACGCCTCGAGCATCTCATCAAGAGTCGCCCCTGAGTCAACATTGATATCGATTGTTTTGATCGCGGTGTATGGAGTATGCGCTTCATCCACTTCATAACATAACTTAATCATCATCATTCATTCCTGTATAATTGTATGGATCGATGTGTTTCCATACTGTTTTCTGTACTGCTCGGGTATAAGCATCGTACAACTTTATTTGAAACTCGGATTGTTTGTCTGAAGGGACAAACAGATCCTTTGCTTCATCTGGTGTTAATTCCATCTCTACTTTAATCTTCATGATGCAATATACCTCAATAAGGCGGTGCCAAGCATAAACACTAGTACCGCATTCAACATAATCAGTGCACGGTCTTTCCATACAAGTCCAACGTACAGCCAGCCGAACGTACCTACAAGGGAGAAGAATACGTCATATATCTTAGGTACCTCATCAACAGATCGGCACGCAACGGCTATTAACACAATAATAGTTGATATCCACTTTATATAGTAGACCCAACCCTTGGTCTTAATTAGTTCTATATCTTCATTTAACTTTTTCATGCTATCATTATACCACACTTATACTGCATTGTACACAGCTAAACGAAGAAATCTTCGAGGCTGACCTTTGGTTCTGCAGACCACCCGATTGCATCAAGGATCGGAATGATCGGATCAAGGAATGTCTTCTCGAACTGTAGGTTGTAGTCCACATACTTATGCAGTTGTAACTCAGGCGGAAGATATGCCGGAAAGCTGATCACGTTCTCACGGATAGGATTAGGAATCTTGAGGTAACAAAACTTGATCTTCTCGCCATTCTGTACTAGCTCGTACTTCTTCTGAATCCCTTTGTCCTTGACATGGTGGTTGTAGAGCAAGGCACCACGTACGTGAATCGGTGTTCCCTTTGCATAGATTCCCTCACGCTTCCTTGCCCACTTGGATATGTCATTAACTCCCCGCGGGAACGCAACTTGTTCTGGAGGAAGGGATGAGAAATAATCTCGGAACGTTTGGATAGCTTTCTGTGTCTGATCCTCATCCGCAGTAACAATGACCTTGAATAGTTCCTTGAGAGCATCTCGGCACACTGCCGGAGTAGACGACTTGATCGCCTCGATACCCATGACTTTAAGCTTAGGTTGCGCATACTGTACACCTTCGTTGTTATGCACATTGAGAATGTAACGTTTCTTGGCAGTCCAGATACCACGGTCAGCGATTGCTTCACGAGACATCTCCATCCGAGGAGTGTAACAAGTAAGGTTGTCATACAATCCTTGGAACGCTTGCTGCAGCATCGGTTCGAACTGATCACGACAGATCTTATCGATGTTCTCTACATGATTGTCCTTTACGAACTTGCTAACCAGAGTGCCAAAATTAACATACACGGAATCAGTATCAATCGCAATAACATAATCTACGTCTTGGGTACCACACACCTTGTTCATGAATTGGTTGACGTGCTTCTCTGCCCAACGGATCACGGTCTGTCCCGAGAGGGTAATACCTTCGGCGATCCGCATATCGAAGTAACGGAAGTATCTGTTACCTAGCGCACCATAAAGAGAGTTGAGAAGAATCTTGATAGCCATCTGCTGGTTCTCGTATCGAGCAATATCTCTTTCGACACGGTACAGCTCTTGCTTGTCATTCTTATCGATTGTCTCCTTCTCTTGCTGAGCATCTAGCATCTTACGTTTGATGATCTTACGTTCATCGTAGTATTCCACAATGATGTTAGGAAGGATACCTTGTTTCTCTTTCTTGAAGTAGACACCATTTGCTGCGAGTGCATACTGTTGTGACTTGTTCTTGTAACCAGCCAGACACTCATCGGATGTCAGATCCTCACGCATACCGTCAACGATAGTCTCAGGTGACATGTTCCACTGCACAATGATGTTAGGATAGAGTGAGTTCAAATCAAATGACACTACCCAGTCGTGCATCCCCACCTGTGGGGGCTTGACGTACCCACCAGGATAATCAGCCTTGAACTTCTCATCATTAGGTGGGACAACAATGCCACGGTCATCAAGCATACGGTAGATGATTGAATCCCAGATCGCTGTCGTACCCAACGTATCCTGATAGTTGACACCGCCCTTGTAAGCCATTGTCATTGCAAGTGTAATCAACCCGAGCTTATCTTCGAGACGATCAACTAACTCAACGTCTTTAATGTTGTAGTCAATGAATAGCTGATAGTTTTCTTTGTAAAGGGTGTGTAGGTTACTGTACTCTTCGTACGATAGCTTACGCTCACCGAGAACGGTATGAGCGATGTGGTCAAGTTTGTACGATTCTTGCGCACCATAAGAGTAACCGAACTTCTTGAACAGTTCGAGGTAATCTAGTTGGGAGATACCCATAAGATCCCATGACTGATTCTTACGGCCAGCCACCGTGATCTCACGCATGTTAACCACACCCCATGGTGACATACGCTTGGTAACTTCATCACCACACATCTTCATGAGACGGTTCATGAGGTATGGGATATCAAAGAACCGAGAGTTCCAACCAGTGACGATGTCAGGTGAGTTGTGACCAGACCAGTGAGACACGAACCGGATGAGAAGCTCACGCTCGTCACCGCACTTGGTGTACTCAACCTTGGTGTCTTGCATAACCGACTTTGATACATCATAGTCATTCATACCCCAGATGTAATAGGTATTGTCGATGTTGTTCTTCATCGCAATAGAGATTACAGGGTGGTTTGCTTGGTCTGGTTCAGGGAAGCCGTCATCAGATGCAACCTCAATATCGATCGTTGTGACATTGACACGGTCACGATCGAACTTGATATCACCTGGGAACTTATCCTGAATGAATTGAGCAATGAAGTTCTTGTTGCCATAGAGTGTACGGTCATTGCCAAACACTCCTTGCCACTTACCTTCATACTCACGAACATCTCGCATAGTATCAAATAGTTTCGGCATCACCCTCTTTCCATCGATGGTGTATGCCGATCCTACAGGATCTTCGAGATAGAGCGTAGGCGAGAACCGAATCTTGTCCTCGAACCTATGCCCATTCTTGTAACCGCGATAGAATAACCTGTTACCGTATCGCGCAACGCTTGTATAGAATTCCAATACTAACCTCCAAAATCATGTGTCCATTATACCACAGTTCGTGGTGTATGTACACTAGATAATGAGTTTAGATTCAGGAGTCATCACCTTTGAGAACATCTGTTGGTATTGGTTCTTTAGATCCTGAACTGGATCAACTTCAAACATNACAAACTGATTTGCAACNGTCATACCTTTTGATGCCTCTGAGTAGGCCATGAAGGGAGCAAGTCCCAGTGAGTTTTGTTGTGTGGGGATTAGGATAGCCACGTCCTTGATGACATAGCTGTCTGAGGTCTTCTCAACGTCTGCAATGAGTTCTTCACCAGTTGAGAGCCGGATGATCTTGATACTTGACATAATGTAATTCCTTATAGAAGCCTGGTCCCCAAAGGGACCAGGTGGACAGAGTTAGTCCTTTTTTGAAACAAAAGAGTACATCTCTTTTGCCTTTTCCATTAGCTCATCCATAGAGTATGGAGTCAGAGCCTTTTGCAGCTGTTCGGCAGTAGCTTTGTTCTGCTCGACAAGTTGACGAGTAAACTCGACGTTCATGTTCCATGCTTGGTCCATGTAGTCTTTAGCCATTGCGAGCATTTCTGCACGAATTTCAAATGGATTTTTGTTCGACATAGTTGTGTTTCCTGTGTGTGTATGCGTCCATTACGGACCTGTATTTTGCGTGAGCATCCCCGATAGTTGTCAATACTATGATAAGCATGACAAAGGCTACCTTGAGCTACTGACGCTCCTTTGTTGGCTTCTTGTCTAAACCTACTGGATTTTGCTCATCCAGAATGTGCATAGCAAGTTCGCCTACCGACCAGTTGCTGAAATCCTTATTATGGTAGATCAGATACTGTGCAGTTTCAAACGCCGCCTTTTTGCGACGTGCTTCTACGATTGCTTCAAATAAGCAAACGAAGAACTTACCGATTGGTGCTAGGACCTTCTTCAAGGAGAAGCTCGCTTTGCGATTCTCCGGAAAGTGTGTTGTGGTTGTCATGTGTGACTCCTCGTGAATTGATTGCAATTGAACGAGGACGCATCTCTTCTGGGACGACTACTTCCAACTGAATGGCAAGAATGCCGTCTTGTAGATCTGCTCCATTTACCTGAACATATTCAGACAAGCGGAATGTTTTATCAAACCTCTTAGCAGAGATACCCTTATGGATATATTCTCTACCACGATTTTGATGTTTACCTGCCACCTTCAGTGATCTATCTTTCACTTCAATGTCTAGCTCATCTCGTGCGAATCCAGCTACTGCTAGTTCGATCAAGTAGTTAGTATCGTCTACCTTGACGATGTTATGAGGTGGATAGTTGTCATTTGCGTGTCTAGCTACACGATCGAGTTCATCGAACAGATGATCGAAGCCTACAAATGCTGAACGTGGAAAGAGTGTATGAACACCTTGTGCTGTCATGATTGACCTCCTATCTAAAGCAAGGTTATGTAAGGGCCGGAACCATTCCGCACCCGATTTATTTATACGCGTTTGTTTACGCTTTTGGTTTTTTAGCCGTAATCCAAGCTTTCGCTTGTGGCATCCGTGGGTCTTTCTTAGACCATTCACGAATCTGGTTGTAAACTTTTCGAACCTGTGCTTGATAGTCCGAACCGTTTGAATTATCTATAATAAACATCTTGTTACCAAAGATGCTCTGAAATGCACCTAAGTTACTCTGTACCTGCTTCCACATCTTTTCTACAACCGCGTCAGGAAGTGAACGGTCACGATCCCTGTTACGTTGCAAAGCTGTTTCTAGGTCAGTGTTAACAAAGATAAGACCAGTCTCGTAACCGATCTTCTTTAGCTTTACGTTCTGACTCTTGATCTTGTCAGCATCTTTACCAGTGCCATCGATCACAAGACCAAGTCTACCCTGTACCGCAAGAGCCATCTGCTTATTCGTGAGTGCCTTAGCCTTTGCTCGTGCTGATTGACCTGGCTCAGAGAAGATATCCTGTGGATTCCCCTTGTCAAGGCCAGCCTTCTCTAACTCTCGTTCAAACACAGGGTCAGAGTTGATTAGCTTGTAACTCATAGTTTGTAACGCAGTCTTACCTACAATGAAAGACTTACCAGATCCTGGGCCACCGGCAAGGAAGATAGCTTTAAATATAGCTGAATCGTTGATTCCTTCTTCAATGTAAGTTTTGAATGACTGCATTACTTGTTCCCAATTTTATACTTAGGGCATAGTTCCCAGTTATGTTTTTCTTTGTGTGAAATGACTTTGATCTGGCGGAGTGGTGCTGTATCCTTTGCCTGTTCAGGGTTAGATATCTCTACTAATCCCCAATCGGACAGAAGCGTAGCAATCGTATTACGCCGTTGTAAATCATTTTCAACCATGTTACTTGGCTTACCGTCCAGGAGAAAAAGCTCCTTGAAGTGAACGATAAAGTAACGTCCTTGTTTATGTAATATATGGCAAGACTGATATAACTTGTTATCTCGACGTGATGCTACACCAATCCGTGTGAGAGTTTCACGTACTTTTAGAAAGTCATCAGGCTCGCGGAGCATGACCTCTAGCATGACTGCCGGAGTCCACGCGACGTTATCGTTGTTTTGTTCCACCTTTAAAGACCTTTTGCTTCAATTCAATTAACTGTTCATCTGTAAGAACGCTTGCTGCGATGCGAGCCTTCTCGTTACTATAGCCATAATATTCTTTAATGGCTTCGATTGAGTCNAGCTCAACCGGTTTCACCCATTTGGCAAAACGCTTTTGCTTTCTAACAGTATTTATCAAAAAATCGAATTGAAGACGATTGTCGATCTGGTGGTGTACATTCATCTCATTTGCAAAGAGAATCGTGTCCGGGAAATAAGAGAGCGAACGGTTGGTCATATAACCGCTATATGCTTTCTCGGTGAGGTCATCAACCATCACATTCTTCTTCGAAGTGTTGATTGCATTTAAGTAGTCAAATGGATTCATTTCCACTGCGCCTGTGCCATGACCTCGGTTAGACAAGCAACCACATTGATCTCATGATCGGCAACGAACGCATTCTTGTACTGGTAGTCTGCGAGAATCAGAACTACTTGAGGAATGGATTGTGGCTGCAGATTATCTGACATATTATCATAGATCTTACGAAAGATTGCTTGTGGTTCGGTATCGATGTTGTCGACTACCCACTTACGCATTGACTTGAAGTCTTTGCCTTTCAGGTAACCAATCAAGTTATCAATGTTCTGATCACTCAGATTGACAAGGATGCCTGCATCAATGGTACCACTCACACTATAACGTTGGCACTCGTTGATGATACGACGGAAGTCTGGGAAGTAACGTTGTACTAGTTCGGCAATGACAGGTTTCTCAAACGTGATACCTTCTTGCTTGAGGATATCATTCACACGTTTGTAGATCTCAGCTGCGATCGTAGGCTTCTCACCGTTTGGAACAGCAAACTCATAGACCGAACACCGAGAGTGTAGTGGTTCAATGATACGATTCTTAAAGTTACAGGTAAGAATAAACCGACAGTTGTTTGCGAACTCTTCAATGAACCCGCGAAGTGCAGGTTGAGTAGACTGTGGATTCAGGTAATCAGCCTCATCGAGGATGACAACTTTGACTCCGCCTTGAAGTGACACAGAAGACGCAAACTGCTTAATCTTGCCACGAAGCGTATCAATGTTACCTTCTTCGGATCCGTTGATAACGATGTAGTCAAGAGCCAGCTGATTACACAGTGCCTTTGCAACGGTTGTCTTACCGACACCGGCAGTACCCGAGAACATCATGTTAGGAAATTGGTCTTTCGCTAACATGTCCTTGAAGATACCTTTAGGACCTTTAGGTAAGATACACTCATCAATAGTTTTNGGTCGATACTTCTCGACCCATAGGAAATCAGACATTCAAATACTCCATAATATAAAGGTCTATTATAACACACTTCCGCTTGCAAGTACAATCTTACATATGTGTTCTAATCTTTCAATGTGTTCATAAGCTCGCCATGGCGTGGTATCAACTGCGACAACACCATGACCTTTGATGCCAACAATATCGTGCTTGATACTATCACCATCTACACCGATATTGGCAATGACTTGGTTCGCTAGTTCCTGTGAGATGGGCGGTACATCAGGAACATTTGGTGCAACCGAGGTATATCGTCCTAGTTCTGGAAAGCTTTCAACCAATGTGTTGAGTTCGATTCCTCTATGCATAGCAGCAACACAGTATGTAGGATGCAAATGAACTACGATCCTTGTGTCGNCATCACCGATATTCTTTTGTAGTCCAAGGTGCATCGGCCACTCACCTGATGGGACCAGGTTAGACGAGATGTCGGTGTACTCATAGCAATCGCTGTTATGTTCAAGTGTCAGCTTTTTCCACTGATCAGGTTGAAGTGTTTGCTTCCGAACACCGGATGGTGTGATCCATAAATGATCCCGGTCACGGTTGCGAACAGATATGTTACCATCGCGGGCCGTGATCCAGTTTCTTTGGTAGGCACGATCAAGAAGATCGCAACAAGTTTCTAACATATATTACTCCGTTAT
>JGI26086J50260_1000646_pt1 | contig 21680 bp, 19 predicted proteins | sample SaaInl3SG_22_DNA_FD_50260 | JGI IMG/M metagenome (IMG submission 50260)
TAAGGAGTGTTATGAGCCCGACGAGCTACCTACTGCTCTATCCCGCGATTTTGACTATAAACATACTACACAAAGTAAGTATGAACCAAACTTTATTTTAATTATTTTTTAATCCCTAAAAATAAAATGGGTGCCTAAAACTAATTACCTTTGTATTATGATACATAAAGCGGGTTTTGTAAATATTATTGGAAATCCTAACGTAGGGAAATCTACCTTGATGAATGCGTTAGTTGGCGAAAAACTATCAATTATAACGCCTAAAGCGCAAACCACAAGGCATCGTATTTTAGGAATAGTAAGTCATGAAGAATACCAAATTATATTTTCTGATACTCCAGGAATTATAAACCCTGCTTATGAATTACAAGCCTCTATGATGGATTTTGTAAAATCTGCTTTCGAAGATGCAGATNTACTTATTTACATGGTAGAAGTTGGCGAAACCGCTTTAAAAAGTGAAGCCTTTTTTAATAAAATTATAAACAGTAAAATTCCTGTAATACTTCTGTTAAATAAAATTGACAAATCAAATAAAGAAGAAGTAGATGAAAAAATAGCTTATTGGCGAAATAAAGTCCCTAACTCATTTGTTTACGTAATTTCTGCTCTAGAAAAATTTAATGTAGAGGCTGTTTTTTATAAAATTATAGAACTGTTACCAGAAAGCCCTCCCTTTTATCCTAAAGACCAACTTACCGATAAAAATGAACGCTTTTTTGTGAATGAAAAAATTAGGGAAAAAATTTTAACCCANTATAAAAAAGAGATTCCGTATTCAGTTGAAGTAGAAACCGAAAGTTTTATAGAAGAAGACAACATTGTTANAATTAGATCTATAATTATGGTAGAACGCGAAACGCAAAAAGGAATTATTATTGGGCATAAAGGAACAGCCATTAAACGTGTTGGTGCAGAAGCCCGAAAAGATTTAGAACGTTTTTTTCAAAAGAAAGTATTTATAGAACTCTATGTTAAAGTGAATAAAAACTGGAGAAGTGATAAAAATCAACTAAAACGATTTGGCTATCAGCAATAAAGAAGCGTTTTTAAGGCAAAATACACCCTATTTTTTTATCTACTACGCATTACTTCTGCTTAGCGTTGTGTAAAACCTTGTAATTGTTTGGCATTAAAAAGAGGCTTAAAAGTCTTTTGTTTAATTGTACCTTTGCAAAAAATTTTAAAAGTAAAATGAATAGTATTATAGCCATTGTAGGGAGACCAAATGTTGGAAAATCAACATTATTTAACAGGTTGGTTCAAAGAAGAGAAGCTATTGTAGATTCAGTAAGCGGAGTTACTAGAGACAGGCATTATGGAAAATCGGACTGGAATGGAAAAGAATTTTCGGTAATTGATACAGGAGGTTATGCCATAGGTTCTGATGATATTTTTGAAGAAGAAATTAGAAAACAAGTTAAATTAGCAATTGACGAAGCAGATTTAATTGTTTTTGTGGTAGATGTTGAAGATGGTATTACACCTATGGATGCTGAGGTTGCAAAGCTTTTAAGAAAGGTTAAAAAACCAATTTTTACTGCAGTTAATAAAGTTGATAACGCAATGCGTGATGCAGATGCCGTTGAATTTTACAATCTAGGCTTAGGAGACTACCATACAATTTCGTCTATAAACGGAAGTGGTACAGGTGAATTACTAGATGCAATAGCAGAAAAAATTCCTGCTCCAGAAGAAGTAGATTTAGACAAAAAAGAATTACCGAGATTTGCAGTAGTTGGTAGACCAAATGCAGGAAAATCTTCATTTATTAATGCCTTAATTGGCGAAGACAGAAATATTGTAACCAATATAGCTGGAACTACCAGAGACTCTATAGATACCAAATACAATAGATTTGGTTTTGATTTTAACTTGGTAGATACTGCTGGAATTCGTAAAAAATCTAGAGTAAAAGAGGATTTAGAATTCTACTCTGTAATGCGAGCNGTAAGGTCTATTGAATATTCTGACGTTATTATATTAGTTATAGATGCTACTCGTGGTTTTGAAGGNCAAGATCAAAATATATTTTGGCTGGCTGAAAAAAATAGAAAAGGGGTCGTTATTTTAATCAATAAATGGGATTTGGTAGAAAAAGAAACCAATACCATGCGTGATTANGAAGCTAAGGTTAAAGAACAAATTGCTCCTTTTACAGATGTGCCCATTGTGTTTATTTCTGCATTAACCAAACAGCGTTTGTTTAAAGCCATTGAAACTGCTGTAGAAATTTTTGAAAACAGAAAAAACAGAATACCAACAAGTAAGTTTAATGATGTAATGTTAGAGGTGGTTAAAAACTACCCACCACCAGCAATTAAAGGGAAGTTTGTTAAGATCAAATACTGTATGCAATTACCAACACAAACCCCTCAATTTGCATTTTTCTGTAATTTACCTCAGTATGTTAGAGACCCTTACAGACGTTTTGTAGAAAATAAATTACGTGAGATTTACAATTTTTCTGGTGTGCCCATAACCATTTATTTTAGACAAAAATAAATTTCATTTCGCTTGGAATTTTTAACACNTCTTCAAAACCATTTAACNAAAATGTGTTTTTTTGAGGATTACACCCCTATAAAATTCTTTACAATTAAAGATTATTTTGCTTTTTAACCTCTTCATTTTATCGTAAATTTATAGAAGTTAATTCTATGCTTAAATCCCTTTACAATTGTAATTTTTTAAGTGTTTAAACGACTATTTTTAAAAAACATTTTAAAGGAAACTAATTTATATGCTTACTTGGAAAGATATTATACATTTTGCGACCAAAGGAAACCCAACTCCAGAGAAAAGAGTTGAAAAACCTGAGTCTTATTGGAAAGAAATTTTAACTGCAGAACAATTTAGAATAACACGCTTAAAAGGGACAGAAAGACCTCACACAGGCGAATTATGTTCTACTTATGATAAAGGTCAATACAATTGCATATGTTGCAATACCCCTCTTTTTGATTCTACCATAAAATACGAATCGAGTTCAGGTTGGCCTAGTTTTACACAGCCTATTCAAGAAAATGCAATTCAGTATGTAAAAGACACCACATTTGGAATGGTTAGAGTAGAAGTGTTGTGCAATACTTGCGATGCACATTTGGGGCATATTTTTCCTGATGGACCAGAACCAAGTGGTTTGCGTTATTGCATCAATTCTGAATCTATGAAATTAGAAAAAAACAATGAGTAAAGATCTTAGAATGGCCACCCTTGGTGGTGGATGTTTTTGGTGCACAGAAGCCGTTTTTATGGAAGTTAAAGGGGTAGAAAAAGTAGTATCTGGTTATGCAGGTGGTACAGCACCAGGCAAACCTACTTACAGAGAAATTTGTTCTGGCTTAACTGGTCATGCAGAAGTAATTCAAATTACTTACGACGCCAATGTAATTTCGTTTCAAGATATTTTAGTCATTTTTATGACTACACATGACCCTACAACATTAAACAGACAAGGTGCTGATAGAGGTACGCAATACAGATCTGTTATTTTTTACCATGATGAAAATCAGCAAAAAATTGCGGAGGAAGTTTTAAAGCAATTACAAGTTTATTTTAATGATAAAATAGTAACAGAACTTAGTCCTTTGCCAATATTTTATGAAGCAGAGCAAGAACATCAAGATTTTTATAAAAACAACCAAGGGTATGGGTATTGCACTTATGTCATAGACCCAAAATTAGCCAAGCTTAGAGAATTACACGCAGATAAACTAGCATGAAATTAAACCTAGAACATACTTTTTTAAATGAATTGCCTGCAGATGGAATACTAGAAAATACTAGAAGACAAGTTTCAGAGGCTGTCTATTCTTTTGTAACTCCAAAAAAAACAAAACAGCCAGAAATGATTCACGTTTCGCAAAACATGGCTGATGAATTGGGCGTTACAGAAGAAGATACCAAAACTACTTTATTTAAAAATGTATTTACAGGTAATGATGTGTATCCAAATACAAAACCTTATGCCATGTGCTATGGAGGGCATCAGTTTGGGAATTGGGCAGGTCAACTCGGGGATGGTAGAGCTATTAATTTATTTGAAGTGGCCCATCAAAACAAAAATTGGAAAGTTCAATTAAAAGGTGCTGGTGAAACTCCTTATTCTAGAACTGCAGACGGTTTAGCCGTTTTACGTTCGTCTATTAGAGAATATTTATGCGCAGAAGCCATGTATCATTTAGGAGTACCAACAACCAGATCTTTGTCTTTGGCTTTGTCTGGAGATGATGTTTTAAGAGATGTGATGTATGATGGAAATCCTGCTTATGAGAAAGGAGCAATTGTTTCTAGAATAGCACCATCATTTTTACGCTTTGGAAATTTCGAAATATTTGCCTCAAGAAATGACATTAAGAATCTTAAAACTCTAACAGATTACACCATAAAACATCATTTCTCTCATTTAGGGAATTCTTCTAAAGAAACTTACATTCAATTTTTTAGCGAGATTGCAAACCGAACGTTACGTATGATTATCGATTGGCAAAGAGTAGGTTTTGTTCATGGCGTAATGAATACAGACAACATGTCTATCTTAGGGTTAACCATAGACTATGGACCATATGGCTGGCTAGAAGGTTTTGATTTTGGCTGGACACCAAATACAACAGACCAACAAAATAAACGCTATAGATATGGAAATCAGCCCAATATTGGTTTGTGGAATTTGTATCAACTTGCTAATGCACTGTATCCCTTAATTGAAGATGCTTCTCCTTTAGAAGCTATTTTAAATCAATACAAGACAGATTTTGAGAGGAACTCTTTACAAATGATGAAAAGTAAACTAGGGCTGTTTGTTGTTGATGAAGATGATTTAAAATTGATTCAAGAATTGGAAGATAATTTACAACTCGTGGAAACAGACATGACGATTTTCTTCAGAAATTTAAGTAACTTTTACAACCTTAAAGAAGGTTTAAAAATTATTGAAGATGCATTTTATGATTTAGAAAGTATTTCTGATGATGTAAAAAGAAGATGGAATAGCTGGTTCAAAAAATATGAAGATCGATTAGCCATAGAAAGAATTTCTTCAGAAGAAAGAAAAGAGAAAATGGATGCCGTAAATCCGAAATATGTATTACGAAATTATATGGCACAATTGGCAATTGATACTGCAAATGACGGAGATTATGGCTTAATTAATGAGTTATATCAGTTATTAAAAAAACCCTACTCAGAACAACCAGATTATGAAAAATGGTTTGCAAAAAGACCAGAATGGGCAAGAGATAAAGTAGGTTGTTCCATGTTATCATGTAGTTCATAATTTTAAAATGAACAGTAATGTCAGCAACTTTTAGAAAAGAACTGTTTGCTTTACCCTAAACAATTATGTCTTTTAAATAATTTACAGTAACTTTAGCTACATTACCTTGACCTTTATTGATAAGGTACTTATAAACCAGAACGTAATGAATTTATCATTTAAAATAAATAACAAAGAAGTTACAGTAGCCATTAAAGACGAATACACACCTCTTTTGTGGGTAGTAAGAGACGTATTAAACTTAAAAGGCACAAAATTTGGATGCGGAAAAGCTGCATGTGGCGCATGTACTTTACATGTAGATGGGGTTGCAATTCGATCTTGTTCTTATGCTGTAAAATTTGCAGAAGGAAAAAACATAACTACAGTTGAAGGATTAGGAGATATAGAAAATCCACATCCTGTACAACAAGCTTGGACAGAAGAAGTGGTTCCACAATGTGGCTATTGTCAGCCTGGTTTTATGATGGTAACAGCTGCGTTATTAAAAGAAAATGACAATCCAACAGATGAAGATATAGACAATACTATTATTAATATTTGTAGATGTGGCACCTATTATAGAATGCGAAAAGCCATACACAGAGCTGCAGAATTAACAAGAGAAANCAAACAATAAAAGATGCGTAAGAAATTATCAAGAAGAAAATTTTTAATCAGAGGAGGGTTAGGAACACTTGGAGTTTTAGCAGTAGGTACAGGTATTTTTAGGAATCCTATTCGAAGAGAAATTATAGATTTTACAGATTCTTTTGTTGCACCTTATTTAGGTTCGGGTACAGAGGCAAACTTATGGTTCGAAATTACCAAGCAAAATACCATAGTATTGCATTCACCAAAAGTTGAAATGGGGCAAGGTGCCTTTACAGGGTTTGCTCAAATTGCTGCAGATGAATTAGACGTAAACATAAATCAGATGGAAGTCATAGCTGCTGCTACTGCAAGCGGCGTTGTAGATAACTTAGGAACTGGTGGAAGTTTGTCTATAGCCTCTATGTGGACAATACTTCGTGAATTGGCAGCTACAACTAGAGAAATGGTGAAGCTAGAAGCCGCAAAAAAATGGAATGTCGCTGTAAAAGATATTGCCACAAAGAATGGTATTGTTTCTTATAAAAATAAATCTCTTACGTATGCAGAAGTAGCTGCCAATGTAACAGATTGGGAAATACCAACTACTCCAGCATTAAAACCATTTAAAGACTATACATTCATAGGGAAACCATTACCTAGAATCGATTTAAATGCTAAAGTCTATGGAGAACCCATCTTTGGTATGGATGCAGAAATGGAAGATATGTTGCATGCAGTTGTAGTAAAACCAGAACATATTGGAGCACGTTTTAAATATGCCAACTATACGGAGGCCTCACAAATGCCAGGCGTCGTAAAAATTGTTCAAATTGACAATTGGTTGGGTGTTATTGCCGAAAGTTATAACGAAGCCTTAGCTGCAAAAGAAGAAATAGAGGTAGAATGGGATATTCCAAAAATATGGTCTGAAGAAGAAATTAGAGCACTAATTACTGTTGGCAATGGTAACGAAATGTTGGTGCAAAAAGAAGGTGAAGCGTTAGCGAAAGAAGATACTTTTTTAGCATTGGAATTTAAAAGTCCACTTGGTGCACATGCACAAATAGAACCTAATGGCGCTGTAGCCTCTTACAAAAAAGGTAAAATAACTGTAATTTTATCTACGCAAGTTATTGGGATTACTCAAAAGCAAATTGCTAAAGCATTAGATGTAGATATAGACAACGTAAATGTAATTCCTACGTATTTAGGAGGTGGGTTTGGTAGGCGTTTAAATACGTATCATGCAATACATGCTGTTCAAATGTCAAAAGTGGTTGGTAAACCTGTAAAATACTTTTTTACAAGACAAGAAGAATTTCAAAATGATATGTTTAGACCACCAACACATCATATTATGAAAGGTAAACTTAACAGCGAGGGATTAATTGCCAATTTAGAACATCACTTTGCAAGTGGAAATGTAGCAACAGATTCTGTATTATTACCTAATATCACAAACAAATTACTTGGTGCAGATCTTGGAGCCATTCGTGGAGGAAGCATTCATTATAGTGGTATAAAAAACAGAAGGGCTGTTCAATGGCATACACCACTACCCTTTGCTACAAGTTGGTGGCGAAGTCTAGGTCTACTCGCCAATACATTCGCCATAGAAAGTTTTGTAGACGAATTAGCACTACAAGGAAATAAAAATCCTATTGAGCTTAGATTGGCTCAAATTGAAGAAAATGAGGAAGGTATTCGTTTAAAAAATGTAATAAAAAAGGCACAAAAGGAATCTAATTATTCAGATGTTGTTACCAATGGAAGCGCCATGGGTTTTGCTTGTTCTACAGATGCAGGAACACCTTGCGCACAAGTAGCGGAGGTATCTATAGTGAATAATGAAATAAAAGTACATACGATAACGTGTGTGATGGATTGTGGCATTGCTGTAAATCCAGACCAAGTAAAAGCGCAATGCGAAGGAGCCATGATTATGGCAATGAGTGCTGCAATGCACGAAAAAATGTATATCGAAGAAGGTCAACTACAACCTATCATTTTTGGGCCCTATGAAATGGCTTTGATAAAGCATGCGCCAAAAGAAATAAACATACACTTACTACAGGGTATAGATAAACCAGGCCCTGTTGGCGAACCCCCTTTAGGACCAATTGCAGCTGCAATTGGAAATGCAGTACGTAGATTAACAGGAAAACGCATCACTGAAATGCCGCTAAAATTGTCTTAATTTTGATTCACGAACTTAAAGAAATCATACAACAAGCAGTAATCAATCAAAAAAAAGGATTGAAAAATGTGTTGGCTTCTGTAGTACATTTAGAGGGCTCTTCATACAGAAAACCAGGGGTTAGAATGCTAATATCTGAAGACTTAACTTCTGTGGGTGCAGTTTCTGGTGGTTGTGTAGAAAAAGAAATTATTCAAAGAGCCACAACTGTTTTTAAAGATAACATCTCAAAAGTAATTACTTACGATGGTAGGTATAGATTAGGTTGTGAAGGGGTTTTGTACATTTTAATAGAACCTATTTTTATTAAAAATGATTGTTTAGCGGTATTTCTAGAAGCATATTCAAAAAGAGAATCCTTAAAAATTGAAAGTAATTATAAATTAGAAGACGAATCTTTTGGTGCTTTTGGCTCTGTGATAACTTTTGAAAATGGACACCAATTTTCGTTTTCTGAACAATTCATTAGTAATGAGGAAACTCATATTTTTTCGCAACTATTACAACCTGCTTTTAAACTGGTTATTATTGGTGGAGAACATGATGCTGTGCAATTATGTAAAATTGCTTCAACTCTTGGTTGGGAAATAGACGTGATTACATCTTCTAAAGACAGTAAACAAGCATCCGATTTTCCTGGCGCTAGTAAAGTGTTAGGCGAAAGCCCAGAAACCATAGAATTTAAGGATATAAAAGGAAATTGTGCCATTGTTTTAATGAACCATAGTTATATACAAGATTTAAAATATCTTGTAAAATTATCTGAAGAAAACTATTCGAATTATATAGGTATTTTGGGAGCACCTAAAAGAAGAGAACGTTTATTTAATGAGCTTTTTGAATTTGCTCCTGAAACCACAGAAGAATTTTTAGAAACCATTTATACGCCTGCAGGTTTGCATATTGGCGCACAAACACCACAAGAGATTGCTATTTCTATTATTGCAGAAATTTTAGCAGTAACACGAAATAAAGATCCCTTTTCGCTTAGAAATATTACTGGTAAAATACATAGTAACTAACCTTATGAATATTGCTATTTTAGTTTTAGCAGCAGGTACATCTTCTCGGATGCAAAGTATGAAGCAACTTGAGAAGATTAATGGGACAACTCTTTTAAATATTTCTCTAGAAAAAGCAATACAATTGCAAAAACAAGATGTGTATTGTGTTTTAGGTGCAAATGCAACGCAAATCGAAAAAAGTATTATAAATAAAGAAGTTACTTGTATTTATAATGAAAATTACAGTCAAGGATTAAGTACAAGTATTGTAACTGGGCTAGATTATTTTATAAAAAAAACACTAAATTATGAGGGTGTTTTTATCCTTTTAGCAGACCAACCTGCGATTGCTATTGATTATTTAAAATCTATGGTACAATTGCATCAAAAAAAACCCAAAAAAATAATCGCTTCTAAATATGGAAATAGCTATGGAGTACCTGCATTGTTCCCAAAAATTTATTTTAACGATTTACTAGAAATACAGAAAGATAAAGGAGCAAAAGAGTTTATGGAAAATAATAGAACAAAAATTGTAACTTCTGATCTTAAAACAGATTTTACAGATATTGATACAGTCGAAGATCTTAATATGTTTAAAAAACGTAACCTAAATCATGATGAATAAAGAGTCTATTCAATACTAAAAATTACCAACCTCCAGAAGCACCTCCACCTCCAAAGGAACCTCCTCCAAAGCCGCCACCAAAACCACCTCCAAAACTACCTCCTGAAGAGCCACTGCCAAAACCACCTCCAAAACCTCCGCTTCTTCTACCTGCATTGGTTAAAATAATAGTATCAAAAATAGTATCTGCTAAAGAACCTCTTCTAAATCTTTTACCCCCTCCTCTGTTGTTTTTATTTCCTCTAGAAATAATAATAAATAGCAAAACAACAACAAGTATGAAAAATAAACTGGCACTCTTTTTCTTTTTGGCATCTTTTCTAGCCTCTTTAAACTCGCCTTGTAGGGTTTTAAAGATATAGTCAGCGCCCTTGTCTAATCCGCTATAGAAATTTCCTTTTTTAAATTCAGGGAGTATTACTCTTTCTATAATTCGTTTCGATTGAAAATCGGTTAATAAGTATTCAATTCCTTTACCGACTTGAATGGCAATTTTACGATCATTTTTAGCTAATAAAATTAAAACTCCATTGTCTTTGTCTGCTGCTCCAATACCCCATTTCTCACCCCAATTCGCAGCTAAATAATTGATGTTTTCTCCTTTTGTAGAAGGAATTATAGCAACAACAATTTGGGTTGATGTAGTATCTGAATAACGAACTAATTTAGTTTCTAGAGTCGTTTTTTGTGATGCAGAAAGTAAAGCTATATAATCGTAAACACTAGTTTGAGATTTTGGCTTTTCAGGTATTTGAAAACCCTGAGAAAACAATGCTTGTGATAGTAGTATTGCAAGTACAAAAATTATTTTTTTGCCATGACTAAATCGTTGAAAATTATTTTTTTTCTGCATCATTATCCTTTGGAAATCTCATTAGAAAGTTCATTCTCATCATCTATTTGCCAAGGAAAATGAACCTTTAATTCTTCACCAGCCTTTAAAATACCTGCAATTAAGCCTTGCTTAAAATTATTCTTTTTAAAATATGCTTGAATAACATCTTTNGTACTATTCCAAAAATCTTTTGGAACTACATTATTAATCCCTNCATCGCCACAGATTACAAATTTTTTATCTGTTACTGCCACATAAATTAACACTCCATTTTTATCTTTGGTTGCATTCATTTCTAATTCATAAAACACATCTAAAGCTCTTTCATAAGGGTTTTTAGTTGCTTCTGCTTCAATATGAACTCTAATTTCTCCAGAGGTGTTTTTTTCTGCAGTACGTATTGCAGCTACTATTTCTGCCTCATCCGTTTTGCTTAAAAATGTTGTGCTTTTTGACATTTACGCAGCTTTTTTGTTAAAGTCAAAATTAATATCTGGTGCATTTTCTGAACCTGAATTGGACTTATACCTTGTCATTTCATCAAAATTAAAAAGTCCTGCTAAAACGGAATTCGGAAATATTTTAATATGTTTATTGTAATTATTTACCCCTTCATTAAAACGGTCTCTTGCAATATTAATCCTATTTTCGGTTCCTTCTAACTGACTTTGCAATTCTAAAAAATTAGCATTCGATTTTAAATCTGGATAACGCTCTACAGAAACTAATAATTTTGACAAAGCACCACTTAAGCCAGCCTGCGCTTGTTGAAACTGAGCCATATTTGCTGCAGATAAATCACCTACATTAATAGAGGTAGACGTTGCTTTTGCTCTTGCATTAATAACTTCTGTTAAGGTACTTTTTTCAAAATCTGCTGCACCTTGAACGGTTTTTACCAAATTACCTATTAAATCGTTTCTTCTTTGGTAAGCACTCTCTACATTAGACCATGTTGTTTTTGCATCTTCTTGTAACACTACTGCTTTGTTGTTAAATCCTTTTGCCCAGCTATAGATTGCAAATACTAGTAATGTAATGATGGCAACAGGTAGTACCCATTTTTTCATATATCTTAATTTTTTGGATTGATTTGTATTGTACACAAATTTACGAAATATAATTGTCTCCTTTAAATAGAATTCTTTTTAAAATGCTGAAATCACTACATTTTAAGAGATTATTAAGGGTTTAGAAAAGGCTTTTAAAGAAATTAGGAATACTAAAAATTAAAGCGAATTTTTAATTTTAAGTAATTCAGATTTTACAGACACTAACCTACTTATAATCTCGTGTTTGTTAAAAGTACCTTCTGGATTTTTTTTAAGTTGGCTTTTGGCACCATCAAGGGTATACCCTCTTTCTTTTACTAAATTGAAAATAAGTTTAAAGTTATGGATATCTTCTTGGGTAAAAAGTCGGTTCCCTTTTTTATTTTTTTTTGGAGAAATGATATCAAATTCTTTTTCCCAAAACCGAATAAGAGATGTATTTACTTTAAAAGCAGCTGCAACCTCTCCTATTTTATAATATCGCTTTTCGGGTAAATCTATCAACATAGTAACGGAGTATTAGTCGTAAGACTGACTTTCTTCTGAAGTTTTTTGTAAATCTGCAAATTCCCCAACGCTTAAATCTCCATAATAAAAATTAATAGGGTTTACAGCTACGTTATTTTTATGAACTTCATAGTGTAAATGTGGGGCTACAGAAAGTCCTGTACTACCAACGTAACCAATTAAATCTCCTCGTTTAATTTGATTTCCTCTTCGTACCACCATTTTACTTAAATGGGCATAAATGGTTTTATAACCATAACCGTGGTCTATATAAATTACTTTCCCAAAAGTAGAACTTCTTTGTGCCCTATAAATTTTACCATCTCCAGAGGCATATACAGGCGTTCCTTTTGGAGCTGTAAAGTCCATTCCTTTATGAAATTTATTAATTTTTAAAATAGGGTGCATTCTCATTTTATATCCAGATGCTACATAAAAATCTCCTTTTTTTATGGGTAAAATTGCAGGAATAGAAGCCAACATATCTTCTTTTTCTTTAGCCAAAGCAACAATTTCATCTAAAGATTTAGATTGCACAACCATTTGTTTTGATAAAATATCTACTTCTTTGGTAATATTTTTTATAAGCTTAGAGTTTTCAAAACCTTCTAAATTTTTATATCTATTTACCCCTCCAAAACCAGCTTTTCGTTGTTCTTCAGGAATTGGATTAGCCTCAAAGTAACTTCTATAAATATTATTATCTCTTTCTTGCAATTGTGATAAAATAGAAGAACTTTCTTGTAATCTTTTTTCAATAAGCTCAAAATGAAACTTTAAATTTTCTAGCTCTCTTTGCTGTGCTCTTTCTGAGGGAGAGGTAATAATTTGACTAAAGCCAATAAAACCAATAAAAGCGATAAGTACTATTCCAAAAAAGCTAAAGAGTATCTTACGATAATAATCGCTCTTTTTTACAGCTATTTTTCTGTAAGAAAGCGTATCCTCGTCATAATAATATTTTACTTTTGCCATGTTGTGAATTATGCTATTTTTGTATTTGTTTAAATACTATCCGTAAATAAACGTTTACAAAACAGGCAAATTTACAAAATGTTTTACAACTGCTTTTTTTAAGTTGTTATTTTAAAAATATATTAACATAATCCAACGTGTTGGAAACTTCTTTTTTATGAAATCTCAAGATATTCGCGCTACTTTTTTAGACTTTTTTCAAAAAAAATCGCATTTGGTAGTACCCTCTGCACCCATAGTTACCAAAGACGATCCAACGTTACTGTTTGTAAATTCTGGAATGGCACCTTTTAAAGAATATTTTTTAGGGAATGGAACTCCAAAAAAGAATAGATTAACAGACTCACAAAAATGCCTTCGTGTTTCCGGTAAACATAATGATTTGGAGGAAGTAGGCTATGACACCTACCACCATACTTTATTTGAAATGCTTGGAAATTGGTCTTTTGGAGATTATTTTAAAAAAGAAGCAATTGCTTGGGCTTGGGAGCTGTTAACAGAAGTTTACAAAATAGATAAGGACATTTTATACGTTACTGTTTTTGAAGGCTCTAATGATGCAGACAACTTAGAGATGGATACTGAAGCCTATTCTATTTGGAAAGCGTTTATTGCAGAAGATCGAATTTTAAAAGGAAATAAAAAAGATAACTTTTGGGAGATGGGAGAACAAGGTCCTTGTGGCCCCTGTTCTGAAATTCATGTAGATATTCGTTCTGCTGAAGAAAAAGCAAAAGTTGATGGTCGTAGTTTAATTAACGAAGATCATCCTCAGGTAGTAGAAATATGGAATTTGGTTTTTATGCAATACAATAGAAAGGCCAATGGAGATTTAGAAGATTTGCCAAACAAACATATAGACACTGGTATGGGATTTGAACGTCTTTGCATGGTGCTACAAAACGTACAATCTAATTATGATACAGATGTATTTTCTCCAATCATTAGAGAAATTGGCGCTATCACAAATACAACTTATGGAAAAGAAGAAAAGCAAGACATTGCTACGCGAGTAATCTCAGATCATGTTAGAGCTGTGGCATTTTCAATTGCAGACGGACAATTGCCAAGTAATACAGGAGCAGGCTATGTAATAAGAAGAATTTTAAGACGTGCCGTTCGATATGGCTTTACATTTTTAGATAAAAAAGAACCTTTTATATATCGATTGGTATCCATTCTAAGCACTAAAATGGGAGATGCTTTCCCTGAATTAAAAAGTCAGAAGCAATTGATCGAAAATGTAATTAAAGAAGAAGAAGCTTCTTTTTTAAGAACTTTAGACCAAGGCTTAATTTTATTAGACGGTATTATTGCTACTGCAAAAAGCAAAAAAATTGCTGGAGACAAAGTATTTGAATTGTACGATACTTTTGGGTTCCCTATAGATTTAACAGCATTAATTTTATCTGAAAAAGGGTTTACTTTAGATGAAAAAGGGTTTGAACAAGAATTACAAAAACAAAAAAATAGATCGAGAGCCGCTGGTGAAATAGCTACAGAAGATTGGACTGTTTTAATAGAAGATAAAGAAGAAGAATTTATTGGCTATGATTTTTTAGAAGCCAATGTCAAAATTACTAGGTACAGAAAAGTAACCTCTAAAAAAGAAGGAGAAATGTACCAACTTGTTTTTAATTTAACTCCATTTTACCCAGAAGGAGGAGGACAAGTTGGAGATAAAGGTTATCTAAAAGGAGAAAATGGTGCACTAATTTATATTTTAGACACCAAAAAAGAAAATAATGTAATCATTCATTTCACAAAAAATCTTCCAGAAAATTTAACTACTTCCTTCAAAGCTGTTGTTGATGAAAAGCAACGTTACAGAACAGAGTGTAATCATACAGCAACTCATTTGTTACATCAAGCATTACGTAGTGTTTTAGGAACTCATGTAGCACAAAAAGGCTCTGCTGTTCACTCTAAATATTTACGTTTTGATTTTTCGCATTTCTCTAAGGTAACACCAGAAGAACTTCAAGAAGTTGAAGATTTTGTGAATGCTCGAATTTCTGGAAAAATTCCTTTAGAGGAACGTAGAAATATTCCAATGGAAAAAGCGATTTCTGAAGGAGCGATGGCATTGTTTGGAGAAAAGTATGGGGATACAGTTAGAGCGATTAAGTTTGGAGGCTCTATTGAGCTTTGTGGAGGTACACATGTAAAAAATACAGGAGATATTTGGCATTTTAAAATTACATCTGAAAGTGCAGTTGCTGCTGGTATTAGAAGAATAGAAGCCATTACAAATGATGCTGTAAAAGAATATTACAATGAGAATAATGCCACTTTATTTGAGCTTAAAAGTGTTTTAAATAACTCTAAAAACCCAGTAAAAGCGGTTCAAAAACTCCAAGAAGAAAATACTGCTTTACTAAAACAGGTAGAACAATTATTAAAAGAAAAGGCACAAAACCTTTCTGGAGAAATAAAAAATAAACTACAAGCAATAAATGGGGTTCAGTTTTTAGCTACTAAAGTAGACTTAGATGCTAATGGTATTAAGAACTTAGCGTTTAGTTTAGGCAAAGAACATCAAAATTTATTTTTACTTTTTGCTTCTGCACCAAGCAACGAAAAAGCATTATTAACTTGCTATATTTCTAAAGAATTAGCAAATGAAAGAGAATTTAATGCTGGTACTGTTGTTAGAGAATTAGGAAAATTAATTCATGGTGGTGGTGGTGGCCAACCTTTCTTTGCAACTGCTGGAGGTAAAAATCCTGCAGGAATACCTGAAGCTCTAGAAAAAGCGAAAGACTTTTTAACGGACTAATTAAACCTTTTTTTAGTTTTAAAGTCTTAATTCATAGAAGATTATTTTATATCTATTATTTTATTATCTTTAACTATGGCTTACCTGGATACATATTCTGGAAATTGGACAGCTGCAGAAGCTAGACATTTATTAAAAAGAACTTCCTTCGGAGTTTCCCAATCTTTGGTTGAAGAATCTGTTAATTTAGGATTTTCAGCGACCATTTCAAAAATTTTTGAAGTGAAGTCAATGCCAGAACCACCTTTAAAATATGAATTTGATGGAACAGCTAATAATCAGATTAATGATCCAGATGTAAATTATGGAGAAACTTGGGTTAATGCACCACTTTATCCAGATTTGCCAACTTCAAAAGAAAGAAATCGTGCTTTTAGAGCTAGAAATAGGTCTTTATATGCATGGTCTTTTCTTCAAATGCAAGAATCTGGTATTTCTATAAGAGAAAAACTTACTTTGTTTTGGCATAATCATTTTGTTTCAGAAAACACAAATCCACATAGAGAATTTTACTACATGGATCTCTTAAGAAGAAATGCCTTAGGCAACTTCAGAGAGCTAACGAAACAAATTACTATTGATCCTAACATGCTTATTTATTTGAGTGGAAATCAAAATAATGATGAAGCGCCAAATGAAAATTATGCAAGAGAGTTATTAGAACTTTTTACCATAGGTAAAGGAGATGCTGTTGGAAATGGGGATTATACCAATTATACTGAAGAGGATATAATTCAAATAGCAAAAGTACTTACTGGATGGAGGGCTAGATGGATTAGACATGGAGATGGCATTAAAGATCCCTTAGATGCATTTTTTACAAATAATAAACACACAAAAGGAGATAAAATTTTATCTCACAGATTTAATAATACTGTTATTTCCGAAAACGGAGAAAACGAATATAAAGATTTAATTGATACTATTTTTGAGCAAGAAGAATGCTCAAATTTTATCACTCGACAACTTTATAAATGGTTTGTAAATTCAGAAATTAGTTCAGAGGTTGAAGATAATATTATTGCGCCCTTATCTAAAGTTCTTAGAGATAATGATTATGAAATAGCACCTGCCTTAAAAGTATTATTATCTTCAGAACATTTTTTTGAGAGTACTTTTTGTATGGTAAAAAACCCTTTAGATTTGATGTTTTCTGTAACAAAATCTTTACAGGTTTCTGCACCAACATCATCTATAAAAGAACAATATGATTTTGCTTACGTACTTTACTTAGCTGCGACTGATTTAAATCAATCCATTTTTCATCATCCAGATGTTGCTGGTTGGAAAGCATATTATCAAGCACCATTATATTATAAAAGTTGGGTAAATAGTAACTTACTACCAAAACGATTGGATTATTGTAGAATACTTGTTACAGGAGGAGATTTAATTATTGATGAGAGAAAGTATACTGTACCTCCACTAGTTCCTGTGTTGAAAATTACAGCTGACATTGCAAATGCTACTGATCCAAATATTTTAATTACAGAGTTAGCCAATCAATTATTTAACTACAAAATAACACCAGAGCAAGTTACCAGTTTAAAAGATATTTTAATTCCTGGTTTACCAGATTTCGAATGGACAGTAGAATACTCTGATTATTTAGCGCATCCAACAAACACAGCATTAGCAATTTCCGTGGATAAAAAATTACGAAGTTTAATAGCGGTAATGGTACAAATGTCTGAATTCCAAATAATGTAATTATGAAGAAATCTCAAAAAAAATTAAATCGTAGAGATTTTATAAAATTGAGCTCAATAGCCTCTGCTTCTTTACCAATTGCGCTTAGTGGTTTTCCTATTTATGCCAATGAAAAGCCGAAAGAACTTCAATTTTTAAACGAAAATGAAAATATTTTAGTTTTAATTCAATTACAAGGTGGAAATGACGGATTAAATACCATTTTTAATCTGAATCAATATGATAATTTACAAAGTGTTCGATCAAATATTATCATTCCTGAATCTGAACTTTTAAGTGTTAATGGTGCTACTCGTTTTCATTCTTCAATGAACGGAATCAAAGAAATTTGGGAACAAGAAAAATTGGGAATTATTCAAAATGTAGGTTATCCAAATCAAAATCGCTCTCACTTTCGATCAACTGATATTTGGAATTCTGCTTCTGATGCTAATTCTTATATTTCATCAGGTTGGATTGGTCGATTCTTTGACGTCAATCACAGTGCTTTTCCAGAAAATTATCCTAATGAAGAAAACCCAGATCCTTTTGCAATTACCATTGGCAAAGTAGTTTCTGAAACTTGCCAAGGATTAAGTAGTAATTTTTCAATGGCCTTAGAAGATCCTGAGAACCCAGGAACTGCCTTGGTTTCAAATACCGGTAATATTCCTAACAATTGTTATGGTGATGCGCTAAACTTTGTAAATGATACCATAAAACAGACCAATGCATATGCCACTNCTATAAAAAATGCATCAAATTTAGGAAAAAATTTATCCAATAAATATACTACATCAGATTTATCTGAAAAATTAAAAAACGTTGCAAAACTAATTTCTGGGGGTTTAAAAACAAAAGTTTATGTTGTCCAAATTGGCGGTTTTGATACTCATGACAATCAAGTGGTAGAAAGCGATAAAAAAACAGGCCGACATGCAAGTTTACTGCAAGAATTATCTGAATCTATGGCAGCTTTTCAAGATGATTTAGAACTTTTAAATATCGATCAAAAAGTGTTAGGAATGACCTATTCTGAATTTGGAAGACGCATACGTTCTAACGGAGGTTTGGGAACAGATCATGGTACTGCAGCACCATTATTTTTATTTGGGAACTGTGCAAAAAGTCAAATTTTAGGGGATGCTCCAGAAATTGACACACAAGTAGACGACCAAGAAGGGGTTCAAATGCAATTCGATTTTAGAAATGTGTACAGCACCATATTAACAGACTGGCTAGGTGCAACAAAACAAGAAGCGACAACAGTACTTTTTAATGATTTTGAATCTCTTCCAATTTTTAAAGTAAATTGTAATGCTAGTTTAACATCAGATACTAATATTAATAGGGAGTCTATTTTTAATGTGTATCCTAACCCTACTACAGACTTTGTGATTTTTAATTTTACAGGCAGCAATGCTAACACAAAAATTACCTTATACAATGCAATTGGAGCTGTGGTAAAAGTAATTGCTAACACCATTTTTAACGACTTCAATCATACAGTTAAAATTGATTTAAAAACCCTACCAAAAGGCAATTATTTTATTCACTATCAAACGAAAGGATACTCTAAAACTAAAAAATTGTTGAAGTACTAAATTTCGATTAAATTTACTTTTTAAAATAAGTAATTTATGAAATTTCAAACCACTATTCCTTTAAAAAAACAATCTAGAAATCTAATAGATTACAACTCAAACATTCTTTTGTTAGGTTCTTGCTTTTCGGAAAATATTGGTGATAAATTAGCGTATTTTAAACTTCAAAATTGTCAGAATCCATTCGGAATTTTATTCCACCCAAAAGCTATAGAACAATTTATTACTGACGTTAGTAATACAAAAACATTTGCAAAAGATGATTTGATTTATGTAAATGAAAGATATCATAGTTTTGATGCACATTCCTCTTTAAGTAATGTTGATGAACATACAGTTTTAAGTAATTTAAATTCTAAAATCACAAGTACCGCCAATTTCTTAAAAAACACATCTCACGTATTAATTACTCTAGGTACAGCTTGGGTGTATCGTTTTACAGAAAAAAATAGAATTGTAGCTAATTGTCACAAAATACCTCAAAAAAAATTTCAAAAAGAAATATTAAGTATTCAAGAAATTACAGAGAGCCTTGCTACAATAGTTGCATTAATAAAAAAGATAAACCCAAAAATTACCNTCTTATTTACCGTCTCTCCCATTAGACATTTAAAAGATGGTTTTGTAGAAAATANGCAAAGTAAAAGTCATTTAATTTCTGCCATACATACCATTATAAAAGCCGAAAAAAATACGCACTATTTTCCATCTTTCGAAATAATGATGGATGAGCTTAGAGACTATAGGTTTTATAAAGAAGATATGATTCACCCTAACGCTACCGCTATAAATTATATTTGGGAACGTTTTATGCATACTTGGGTTTCAGAAAAAATATGCCCAATTTTAAAAGAGATCGACACAATTCAAAAAGCTACTTCACACAAACCTTTTTACCCAAAGAGTGAGGCACATCAAACATTTTTAAAAAACATAGCGCTAAAAAAAGAAGAAGTAAAAAAGAAACTTCCGTTTGTTAAGTTCTAATTGTAGACAAACTTGCTTTATAGAAAAACTAAGACTTTTCTGTAAATTGAGCTACATTTTGCCAAGGACCACCATTAATTACATCTAACCCATGTTGTTGTAAAAACTGAGTAGCTTGTCCGCTTCTACCTCCACTTCTACATACTGCAATTATTGGTTTGTTCCATGACTTGATTTGTTCTAATTCTGTAGGAATTAAATTTAAAACAATATGTTTTGCGGAAGCAATATGTCCCTCATCCCACTCTGTTTTTGTTCTAACATCTAAAATAACAGCCTCTTTAGCTAAATAATCTTTAATTTCTACACTCATGTTTTTTCTTTTAAAAATATCAAATAAACCCACTTTAATTTCTTTTATCTGTGAGCAAATTTAAGCCATTTTCTATAAGCTTAGTATAACCTTTGTTACTTTTTAAGGAATCTAGAGTTTTTAAAATATCTTTTTTAATGTTAAAATTATGGTTAATCGCCAATTCGTAAAGCTCTAACTGAAGCAACCAATCTTCTGGGTAATATACATTTAGGTGTTTATAAATTTCATTAATTTTAGTTCAGAAACCAATTGATCTTCCCTCATTTTTCTGACCTCAGCATAAAGCGCATATAATCTTTTCTCTGATTCAGAATATATTATTTTATGTGTTTTTGTGTAGAAACTTTACTTACTTCATTAAAAGAGTTTACATCTGCAGGGCCTGCATAAGCAGAAGTAATAGAAGACCCAACAACCATATCATATAGCCCCCAATTAGGTTGAAACAAAATTTGATCTTTATAGGTAACAGTGCACTCATCAAAAGTAATAATTAAAATTTTGCCTCTTAAATCTCTAGTACCTGTTACTGCTCTTCCTTTTACTATAACTCCACTTTCAAACTCTAAAGTCATAAACTTACCTTCATAAATTCCATAGGCCTTTAAATCTCTTGGACTCATGTTTTCTATCGCTAAATTGATTCCTTTTAATTTTCCAACAGGGCTACCAAAACCCTCTTTTTGTATGCTAATTCCATGACCAATAAGTTCTTTATCTCTGTTGGCTAAAGCTGTTAGTCCTTTGGTTTGAAAGTAGGCAACTTTATTATTTTTAAACTGAATTACTTTATCAAAAACACCCGAAATTTGAATACCTGTTGTTAATTCTATTGTTCCTAAATTTTGAGAGGTTATTAATTTTTGCACACCATCTAAACCTCCTTTTCGTAAAGCCATTGTATTGGCAAATTCATCTAAAACCATACTTAAATGCGCAAAATCTGGAGTTACAAATAATTGAGGTTGTGGTTTGGTAATATCAAAATTTTTACGCGCAGCATCCATAGAATAAGCTACTTTTTCTACTTTATCTTGCATGCACCAAGCGCTTTCACCAATTGAAGACAAAAGTCCAGCTCCATAAATTTTTGGATGCTCTAAGGTACCAATTAAGCCATATTCTACAGTCCACCAATGTAAGTTTCGAATCATTGCCATTTCAGATAAATCTCCCATATTATTTTGCAACCATGCTACTTTTTCTTCTGATTCTTGAATTTGCTTCTCGGTTGAGTTTGGGTTCTCTTTTAAAAT
>JGI26086J50260_1000657_pt1 | contig 21512 bp, 15 predicted proteins | sample SaaInl3SG_22_DNA_FD_50260 | JGI IMG/M metagenome (IMG submission 50260)
GCTCGGTTGTAATTCGATGCGCGGTTGTCCTCCAAGTAGGCTTCTGGAAATTTGTCGTTTTGCCACCGTGGCGTGGACGCCATGAACCACCGGTTGATCGCTCGCAGGTCAATGGTGCTTTGCGACCCTTCAAAATCGTCGATGTAGGCGGTTCCGTCGTCGCCCACAGCACGGCTGTGGCCCGGAATGAGGTAAGCCCCTTCCGCACTGATGTCAAACGTGGACTTCGCCGTGGTGCTGTAGAACGGCAACCGGTCCATGAGTTCCGTCAACAAACGGCTTTCCGTTTGCCACGAGAAGTCGGCACCGACCACCGTGTTGTTCACCGGCTCGTCGCCCATGTTCACCTTCCTCGTCAACGGCCGCTCCCTCATGTTCAACAGCGTCGTTCCAATGTTGAAGTTGTCGCTGGCGACGTAATCGAACCTCGTCCCCAGCAACGTTTTGGTCTGGATGTTGAAGAGCGAATTGGATTCGAGGGAGACCTTGATGGTTTGGCCGGATTCCAAAAGGCCATCGTTGATGATGCGCACCCGCCCGAGGTTGTAGTCCACGGTGTAGTCGCGGTTCTCTACCAAGCGCACCCCACCTGCCGTCACGGTCACTGAACCTTCAGGCACGTTCAAGGCATTCAACTGAATTTCCGAGGAGCTCTGCGATTGGAACCGGCCCTTGATGCGGTACCGGTTGAGGGACGGAATTTGCTGCGCGGCCGTCTTCGTGCTGTCGTACAACGGCTGGAACACCAGGGTCTGAATGAGGCCGTCCCGTTCAGAATCAGACATGCCCGCCCCGGCGGCCAACTCTGTGATTTTACCCGCCAGATTCGTCCCAAAAGGCTCCACCGAAGGAAGAAAAATCCTGCCGTTCTGGCTGTTGATGGTTCCGCCGCTTACCGCTGCGTTGTCCACGTAATCGAACACGCCATCTTGGTTGGGCATGCCGTTGATGTCGATGCGGTCCATCCCGAGGACTTGGATCAACAACCGCCCGTCGAGCGGCTCACGTGGGATGTAATTCAGGTCCACCCCTGAGTTGGGGTCGTTGTACCAAATGTCCAAACGGAAATCCTCGTTGCTCACCCCAAAGGCGCCCATCGAGTACACGTTTTTCATCATCGTACGCCACAGCGGAGCTTGGTCCCCGTTGTCGAGCTTGACCTGCGTCACGGACGACTTCAGCATTTTCAAGATCAAGGCACCTGGTGCGGCATAACCGTCCTGAGAAAGCGTTCCGACTTGGTACGTTTCCCCGTTCAGTGTGTACTCATAGGACACGGCCAAGACCTCCGCATTGTTCAGCGCTTGGCGCAACGAAACGAATCCCAACCTTTGGTTGTATGTGAATTCCGACGGGCTCAGTTTGCGGGCATTTCCCACGCGTTCGTAGTGGACCCCTTGCTTCAAATCACCTCCAAGAGCAACTGAAATGGCTTGGTTGGCACCGGTGTAGTCCATCACCCCTTGATTCGAGGTCAAGCTGCGGAACAAATCGTTGTTGTAGTTGTTCGGCGCTCTGTTCGGGTTGGCCTCCGTAGAAGGCTCCAGAGCCTCATTCGTGAAGATGCTCTCGTTGTTGGTCAAGTTGCCGAGCGGCAAGTTGGTTGACACGTAGGAGGGGTGCTCACCTAGATCTGTAAACGCCACAATGTTCCGGACGTCTTGGGTGTTGGCTTGGGTGTTGACGACGTAGACCTCAATCCGGTTGATCATCGCACCCGAGTTGGGCACGGGCAACGAGCGCATCGCCTCGTCGTATTGATCGACGAAGTACTGAGACAGGAAGTAGTGGCGGTTCGCTTCGTAATCGTCGGCCCGGATGTCAAACTCCTGAGTTTGCGCTCCCCCCTCGACCTCAATCTCACTCCGCTCGCCCTTCTGCTGGCTGAAGACCGTCGTGTTGTAAAGCCTGCCCCACTGCGTTTCAAGCTTCAGGCCAAACAAACTCTGCGACCCCACAATCAAACTGCTGTTGAGTGGCATGCTGATGTTTCCCGCCTCGATGTTCTTCAGAATGTCGTCTTCCTCACCCTGGAATCCGATGTTCATTTGGTTCTCAAAGTCGAAGAGCGACTGGGTGTTGTACTGCGTGCCAAGCTCAATTTTGTCGCCAATCTTGCCGGCAATGTTGAGCTGAATGCGTTGGTCAAAATCGACCGAACCCGCCCGGCGCTGGCGCTCCGGGATTCGCGGATTCTCCGTGTTGTTCCAGGTGTATCCAAGCGTGATTTCCGCAGTACCCTGAGGCTTGATTTCGATCTCGTTGCTGCCGAAAATCATCTCAAACAACTCGCTGTCGATTTCCAGCTTGGGGGCAAAGGCGCGATCCGCCTCATCTTCCTCTTCCTGGAGCTCATTCCAGAATTCGGTGAGGTTTCCTGCGATGTTGTAATTCAGGTACTCGTCCAGCGTGAACAAGCTCGAAGGACGGAACTCAAGCGTGTCCCCGATGGTTTGCTGCACCTCGTACATCCCTGTGATGGGATTGTACACCACACCGTAGTTGAAGTTGCTTGGCCACTGCAACGACACGCCCCCGGGAAATTCCGTCGGGTTGTACATGTCGCCGTTGTCGTGGGGAAACGGCAGGTTGAACGTGGTGTCCGACTGGGCCTGGGTTTGGGCGTGCGAAGAAATCGAAATCCCCAAAAATCCGGCCATCGCGACCAATCCAAAGGTCCAGATGTTCCTCCAAAGCGGCTCAATGGCCTGTGGCGGGGGGGTCATGCGCGTTCTCAGGTTCAATCGTCGGTGTCGGTCAAAGTTCGCGTAAAGCGGCTTTAATGAGGCCCTCCAACGTGGCGGATTTTCCTTGAGATGCCAAGAGTTTCTCCAACACAGCGTTGCATTTGGCCTTGTCAAAGCCGAGCGATGTCAGTGCCCCTAACGCATCGTTCTTGATTGTATTGTGCGCCGCAGAAAGGGAAGGCGAAGAAGCCCCANCNCCCACCGCGTTTGCAACATCCACCTTGTCTTGCAGATCGACGATGATGCGCTGCGCCGTCTTGGCTCCGATGCCCTTCACACGCTTCATGGAGTCCACATCGCCCGAAGCAATCGCGCCTGCCGCGGAGTCTGGATCCATGGCGCTGAGGATNAGCCGNGCGGTGTTCGCGCCCACACCGTTGACCCCGAGCAGCAGGAGAAACAAGGTTCGTTCCGCCTCAGTGGCAAACCCGTACAAGAGTTGAGCGTCCTCACGCACAACCAAGTGCGTGTGGATCTTGACAGACTCGTCGTCACCGAGCTGGTCGAAGGTGGTCAGACTGATGGCCACGTAGTAGCCCACCCCGCCGCATTCCACCACCACGTATGTGGGGTGCTTTTCGACGAGACGTCCGTGCAAGTGATGGATCACAGTTGAGAGTCTTTGATTTGGGCGTCGACCACAGCCAAGCGCACCATGTCTAAAATTTCCTTCGCGCTCGACCCCATCTGCAGGATGTGCACGCTCTTGCGCATGCCAAGCAACACGGGACCTTGTGCGTCCATGCCCGCCAATTCTTGCAACAGCTTGTAGCTGATGTTGCCCGCCGCCAGGTTGGGGAAAATCAGGGTGTTGACNCGGCGCTTGTGCAAAGCGCTGAACGGNAAACTCTCGGCGAGCTTGTCTTGGTTCATCGCAAAGTTGGCTTGGATCTCCCCGTCGACAATCAACTCGGGGTGATGCACGTGCAGGTACCTTGCCGCCTCAGCCATTTTCTCTGCATCGTACCCCTTGGAACTTCCGAAATTCGAATAGCTCAACAGCGCAATTCGCGGAACAATTCGCAGGTTGCGAACCGCCTCCGCTGTGAGCAAGGTGATGTTCACGATGTCCTCCGCCGTCGGGTTGGTGTTGACCGTGGTGTCGGCGAAGAACATCGGTCCATTCTTTGTCTGAAGGATGTACATCCCCGCCACCTTGTTGACGCCCTGGGTCTTTCCAATGGCGTGAAGTGCAGGTCGAATCACGTTGGGGTAATTCCGGGTCAAGCCGGACACCAAGGCATCCGCCTCCCCTTGATCCACCAGCATGGACCCNAAGTAGTTCCGCTGACGCATGTATCTCTCGGCTTCAAGGGCCGTCAATCCGTGCCGCTTGCGCCGTGCAAAAAGCACCTCCCCAAACGCTTGACGGCGGTCCAACTGATCGTCCGACCTTGGGTCAAACACGGTTGCACCTTCCAATTCCAAGCTGTTTTCCTCAATCAGCGCCGCGATTCGATCCTTGCGCCCGAGCAAAATCGGGTGGGCAATGCCCTCGTCCATGGCCATTTCCGCGGCCTTNAGCACTTTGTAGTGCTCCGCTTCGGCAAACACCACTCGTTTAGGAGCACGTGCTGCTCGTGTCGCGATGTTCCTCGAGAACGTGCTGTCGTTCCCCAAGCGAAGTTCCAATTGTCGCTTGTAGTGCTCCCAATCCGAAATGGGAGCTTGGGCGATGCCCGACTCCATCGCAGCTTGCGCGACAGCAGGAGCCACCGCCGTGATCAAGCGAGGATCCACAGGTTTCGGAATGATCAATTCGCGTCCAAACGTCAAGGCCCCTTCTCCGTAGGCCTCACTCACCTCATCTGGCACGTTTTCTTCAGCCAAGGAAGCGATCGCACGCACAGCCGCCAATTTCATCGCGTCGTTGATGCCCGTCGCACGGACGTCCAGCGCTCCTCGAAAGATGTATGGAAATCCGAGGACGTTGTTCACCTGGTTAGGGTGGTCGCTGCGGCCGGTTGCCATGATGACGTCTTCACGCGAGCCCATGGCCTCGTCGTAAGGAATTTCTGGATCGGGGTTGGCCAACGCAAACACAATCGGGTTGGCGGCCATGGACTGCACCATGCTGGCGTCCACAAGTCCNCCTTTGCTCAATCCCAAAAACACATCCGCTCCTTTCATGGCCTCCGCCAATTCGCCGAATTGCANGTCTGTGGCGTACTTCTGTTTGCTGGCATCGAGCCCTTCTCGGCCGTTGTGAATGTGGCCTCGGCTGTCAAACACCGCCGCATTCTCCCGCTTCATCCCCAACTGCTCGTAGATGTCCAAACACGACATCGCTGCCGCTCCAGCTCCGCTGACCACGACCCGAACGTCCTCGATGTTTTTCTCGGCCAACTTCAAAGCATTGATCAAAGCCGCCGCGCTGATGATGGCCGTGCCGTGTTGATCGTCGTGCATCAATGGAATGTCGAGTTCTTCCTTGAGCCGGCGTTCGATCTCAAACGCCTCAGGAGCCTTGATGTCCTCGAGGTTGATGCCGCCAAACGTCGGCGCAATGGCCTTGACGGTGGCGACAAACTGGTCGACATCAGAAGCGTCCACCTCGATGTCAAACACGTCGATGTCAGCAAAAACCTTGAACAAGACGCCCTTGCCCTCCATGACTGGCTTGCTGGCTTCCGGGCCGATGTCGCCCAGACCGAGTACGGCAGTGCCGTTGCTGATCACAGCCACCAAGTTTCCTTTTGCCGTGTACTTGTAAACGTCTTGCGGATTGTCCGCAATGGCCTTGCAGGGTTCCGCCACACCTGGGCTGTACGCCAAGCTCAGATCACGTTGTGTGCTGTAAGGCTTGGTGGGCACCACCTCAATCTTTCCACGACGATCCCGCGCGTGGTATTCGAGGGCCTCTTTCTTCAAATTGTTGGTCTGCATAAGTATGCGAAGTTCACCACGAATGTCGGGTGCATGACTTCGTTCTCATGCAAAGGATGCACACTTGTTCGTGCACAATGCAGATGAAGGGGTTCAGCGAATCACCAACCGCTTGGTGGATACAGCTACCCCGTCCACTTGGTACGTCACGAGCCAAATGCCGTCCGCCAAATCGGCCACCGAAACGCGCTGAGACCCCATCCCGCCAAAGACCGTTTCCGTGCGAATCACTTGCCCAACGAGGTTGCGGAACTCCAAGACACCACCTTCAGCCTGTTCAAACCGAACGAGCACCTCATCCGAAGTGGGGTTGGGTGACAACGATGCAAGACGCGCAAACTGATTCTCGATTGGCTTCACGTTGGCGGTGGCTACCGCGGTGAATGTGATGCTGTGGCAAACTCCACCCAGGGGCTCTCCTTCCGGGTGGAAGCAATATTGCAAGGTCGTGCTGCCCACCAATCCATTGGGATAATAATCGCTTCGAAAAGTGCTGGTCGACTGACCGGGTTGAAGCGTCACGAAAAAGGCCTCATTGGTGGGCGAGCTGTCCGTGCCGTAATTGAAACAAGTCGGGCCCCAGCAGAAACGCTCATATGCTCCTGGCTCGCCAGAAGAATAGGGGTAATTGAAAGGCGACACCGTGTCAATGAAAGTGCGGGTCACCATCAGCATCATGGGCGCATCGGTTTCGTTGGCGACATCCCAGTGTGCTTCCACGGCTCCTCCCGTTGTCAGCGTGTCCAACGCCACCGTGATGGTGTCTGGGGCATTCAACACCGTGGCTTGGGCATTCACTCCCTGCGTGGTGGCCCACCCCAACACACTCAACATCCAGATGATTGCTCGCTTTTGCATGAACGTAAAGATAAGGAGAAACCCCATGACGCAGGGGGAAACTCACGTGTGTCCTCAGAGACTTGACAAGCGAAGTCTTATTTTTGGCTCGATTCATGCCGACTTGCAAGAAAAATCACCCCATGACATTGACTCGATTGCTGATGGCTGCGAGCGTTTTGACCACATCCGTCATCGCTACCGCCCAAACCCTCCCCGACGTTTCTCTCAAGGACATTGAAGGCAACACCGTTTCCACCGCCAGCACGCTTCAGGAAGAGGGGCCGACGGTGTTCTGTTTTTGGGCGACGTGGTGCAGCCCTTGCAAGCGTGAACTCAACAATTACGCGGAATTGTACGAAGATTGGGTGGACGAGACCGGCGTGAAAATCGTGGCGGTCAGCATCGATGACCAACGCTCCATGAACCGAGTTGCGCCCTACGTCAACAGCGTCGGCTGGGAGTACGACATCTTGCTGGATCCCAACCGAGAATTTGCGCGAGCTCTCAACGTCAACAACGTGCCTCACACGTTTGTGGTGGACGCGGAGGGCAACGTTGTGTGGTCCCACAACAATTACGCGGACGGCGACGAATTCGAGTTGCACGAGCAGCTCTTGAAGCTCGCGGAATGAGGCGCATGAATCTGGGGCGTCTGGCTGCGATTTTGGGCACTTGTGCTTTTGCCTTCGCCTCAACTTCTTGGGGGCAGCTTGGCGGAAGTGGCGATGCGCCATCGGTCTCCGGAAACGTGGGGATCCTGTGGCAATCGTACGCAGAGGACACCCTGATCGGGGCGGTTGTTCCTCCGGCCAAAACAGGTTACAATGCCTTCGCCAACATCCTGTACAATCAAGGCAACTTCAGCGCCGGTGTACGCTACGAGAGCTACCTCAACGCCGTCCTCGGGTTCCCGGGACGATTCAAGGGGAGCGGCGTCGGGTATCGGTTTGGGCGTTACCAAGACAACGAACGCGGCATCGACGTCACCGTAGGCAACTTCTACGACCAATTCGGGAGCGGCTTGGTGTTCCGTTCGTACGAGGAACGCAACCTCGGCATCGACAACGCCATGGACGGTTTCCGATTGATTCTCAAGCCCGTCCAAGGCGTGCAGGCCAAGTTCATCTACGGCAAGCAACGGTTCGATTTTGACGACGGCCTCATCAATGGGCCTGGCGTCATCCGTGCGGTGGACGTGGAAGGCGACCTGAACGCCATTGTCGCTGGCTGGGAGGAACGGCCACTTAAGGTCACGGTCGGGGCGAGTTTCGTGAGCAAATTCCAACCTGGAAGTTCATTCAACGTGGACAGCTTGGTGCTCGCCATGCCCCAAAACGTGGGGTCTTGGTCCTGCCGTCTGAATGCCGTGCGCAAAGGCTGGACCGCGGGGGTAGAGTACGCCAGAAAAATCAATGACCCCAGCGCCGACAACGGGTTCACCTACCGAAACGGCGAGGCCTTCCTCGCCACCCTCGGGTACAGCCAAAAGGGACTAGGCGTCCTCCTGACGGCCAAGATGATCGACAACATGAGCTACCGCTCCGATCGGGACTTGCGGTTGTTTGACCTTCCCATCAACTACATTCCTGCCGTCACGCAGCAGCACACGTACAACTTGGCCGCCACCCTCTATCCCTATGCGACGGTCATCACAGGGGAAACCAGCGCAAGCGCCGAGATTTTTTACACCATCCCGAAAGGGAGTAAGCTGGGCGGCAAGTACGGCACGAAGCTGAGCGCGAGTTTTGCGGCCGCCAACAGCTTGGACACCACACATTATGCTTCGGCTGAAGTGGAAAGCGTCCTCTACGGCTACGAACGCAACAGCTGGGGACCGGGCGACGAGCTGTTTGTTCGGGATTTCAACTTCTCCGCGAGCCGAAAGTTCAACCCCAAGTGGAAGGCCAAATACACCTTCTACCACTTCGACTTCAACACGCTCACCACCCCTGTGACCACGGACTACAAAGGCATCGTCAACGCCAACATTCACGTGCTCGAAACGCAGTGGAAGGTCAAGCCTAAACAGAGCTTGAGAACGGAGTTTCAAGGTCTTTGGGTTGGTGAGGACATCGACCACCCTGGGGACCTGCAAGACAAGGGGCACTGGGCGACCTTGCTGGCGGAATACACGTGGAGCCCCCACTGGTTTGCCAGCATCCTTGACCAGTACAATTTTGGCAACAACGACCCCAACCAACGCATCCATTACGTCTACGGATCAGCCGGTTACATCAACGGCCCCCACCGGTTGAGTGTGGGGTACGGAAAGCGGCGTGAAGGCATCTTCTGCATCGGCGGCGTCTGTCGCGCGGTTCCTGCCTCGAATGGATTCGAAATCACGTTCACAAGCAGTTTTTGATGTGATGCAACCTGAAATCACGTATTTTCGTCCACCTACTGGAATGAAACCTACCCTGAATTGAATCCAAAACCATTTCTTATGAAGCAATTCTTCTCTCTCGTGGCAGCAGCCATGATTTCGATGGGCGCNTTTGCCCAATTGCCTGACGGCAGCGCGGCTCCAGACTGGACCGCTACGGACATCAACGGCGTGGAGCACAACCTCCAGTCGTACCTCGACCAGGGCATGACGGTCATCCTCGACTTCAGTGCCACGTGGTGCGGTCCTTGCTGGGCATACCACAACACGCACGTCTTGCGCGACTTGTACGACACCTTCGGTCCTGACGGAACGGGTGATTTGATGGTCTTCTACATGGAGGGCGACGACACCACGACGCAAGCCGATTTGGAAGGCACGGGCACGGCTACGGCCGGTGACTGGATCACGGGCACCACCTACCCCATCATCGACAACACGGGCAGCATCTTCGACGACTACGCCGGAGCGTACTACCCCACGATTTACACCATTTGCCCTGACGGCATCCTGACGGAATCTGGCCAAGCCAGTTTCGACGCTCACGTAGGTGTGGCTTTCGGTGATTGCGAAAACGCCATCACCGGTGCAGCTCCTTTGTGCANCTACAACGGCGCTACCGCTTCTTGCGGTGGTGCGGCTTGGATGGCCTCTACTGAAATGTCCAACCTCGGATCGGAAAACGTCACGTCTGCGACGTTCGAAGTGACGTTGAACGGCAACACGAACATCGTGAACTGGACGGGCGATGTGGCTACGGGAGGCTCTGCCACTGTGGAGCTCGGCGAATACACGGAAACGGGTGACTTGAACGTCACCTTGGTGGAAGTGAACATGATGGACTGGGCCGCCGCGGAAGACGTAACCATCATTGGTTCGGTGGAAAGCACAACCTACGTTCAGGTTCGCGTCACCACGGACAACTGGCCAGAAGAGACCGGCTGGGTCATCAACGACGACATGGGCAACGAAATCGCCTCTGTGGCCGTAGGATCACTCGCTGGCTCTGCCGACACCCCATTCACGTGGGACGTGGGCTTGGGCGACGTGGGCTGCTACACCTTCACCATGTTCGACGCGTACGGCGACGGTTTGTACGCTTCTCAGTGGGGCAACTACACCGACGGTACGGCGGGTGTGTACAGCATGGATGGCTCCATGGAAGTGGGTGTTGTCTTCGAATACGACGGCGCTTCTGGTGTGGAGTTCTCTGAAGCAAACGCAGGCTTGGAAGCCACGACCGTGGCGGGCCTCGTTGAAGGCGCCCTGTCTTCTACGGTGAACGTGTTCCCCAACCCAACTGCCGGTGCAACCAACATCGAGTTCAACACGAAAGCGGCCGGCATGGCCACTGTGGAGGTGTACAACTTGATTGGTGAGCGCGTGGTGTTCAACACCCTCGGCAACTTGCCCGCAGGTTTGAACCGTGCCAACCTCGACCTCTCTGGCGTGGAAGCAGGCATCTACCTCGTGAACTTGAACGCAGGTGGCGAGACCACCACGATGCGCGTCACGAAGCAGTAATTCTGTCATCGTCAAACGAATTGGAATCCGCGTGGCCTTTCAGGGTCGCGCGGATTTTTTTTGTCCTGACCTGAAGAACTGAGGTATCTTGGAACCTCAGAAAACCACTCCACAACATTCGCTTTTATGAAACAGCTTTTGGCCGCCTTTGGATTCCTCTTCGCCATCCACACCGCTCAAGCGCAACTGCCTGACGGCAGCATCGCCCCAGATTGGACGTTGACGAGCATCGACAGCGTAGAGTACAACCTCTACAGTTTGCTGGACTCCGGTTACCAAGTAATCATTGACTTTTCAGCCACGTGGTGTGGCCCATGCTGGAACTACCACAACAGCGGAGTGCTTGAAGAGCTCTATGAATTGTATGGGCCGGAGGGCACGAATGAAATTCGGGTGTTCTTCATCGAAGGGGACGACAGCACCACCCAAGCTGACCTCGAAGGAACGGGGTCTGCCACAGCCGGAAACTGGATTGCGGGCACGAATTACCCCATCATCGACAATGGCGGTGCGACGTTTGCGCTTTACGAGTGCACCTATTACCCCACCATCTACACCATTTGCCCCAACAAGGTGTTGACCGAATCAGGTCAATCCAGCGTTCAAGGGCACGAAAGCATCCTGTTTTCAGCGAGTTGCATGCCTGCGTCGTTCCCCAACGATCCTCTCCTCATGGATTACGCTGGAGACGCATTGACCTGCGGTGACAATCCCGCTTCGTTGGCGGTGCGCATGATGAACAACGGCTTGGACACCTTGACTTCCTGCACCATTCAAGTTTCNAAGCTCTTGCCCTTCAACCAAACCGAAATCATCGGCAGCGCCGATTGGCAAGGTGAATTGGCCACGTACGAATTCACCACGGTGGACCTCATCGACGTTGTGATTGACGCCAACACCACCTTCATCTTCGATGTCATCTCCGAAGATGACGTGTTGGGCAACAACACGACCCAGGGAGCGGTGAGCGCGAGCGAAGAAACCACCAACAACCTCGAAATTCAGGTCCGCACAGATTCCGCCCCAGAGCAACTTGGGTGGACCTTGACCGACGATGCTGGCATGGAGGTGGCTGCCGTGCTCCCCAACACAGAAATGACGGAATCCCTGACGCTCTACAGCTGGGACATCACACTTCCCACGTTGGGCTGTTACACGTTGACGTTGTTGGATGCCGGTGGCGACGGATTGTACAATGGGGCCGCGACCATGGCCGATGTTGGGTACTTGCGCATCAACAGCATGGACGGCGAGGTGCTGGTGGACGAGGACCTGTTTTGGCAGGAAATTGTGGAGTTTGAAGCTGTCCCCTTTGCGTTGAATGCCACTGCGGTGACCGCCGTAGGGGAATTGACCATGACTGCAGANCTGGCNCTTTACCCCAACCCCACCGAGNCCTNAGCTGCCTTGAAATTCACCAACCCTCGTGCCGGTGATGTCNCAGTCGACGTGTTCAACACGCTTGGGCAATGCGTTCACAAAACATCCTACGGTCGCTTGAGCCAAGGGGTGCATGTGCGAGAAGTGAACGTGAGCAACCTTGAGCCTGGCACCTACGTCGTTCAAATGCGTCTCGGCGAAGACGTTCAACACGTGAACCTGGTCAAACATTGAGCATGAACCTTCGATTTTGGATGGTTGCAGGCGCTTCCCTGTGTTTGGGAATGGCCGCTTGCGACACCCTGGAAGACCCCGTGATTGGGGTCATTGAACCGTGTGACGCCACCGAGGCGCCTGAATTTTCAGCACTCGAAGTGGACGTGCAACGCATCCTCGTGGAGGACTTTACGGCGCATCAGTGCGGCAATTGCCCTCCCGCTGCTGTGAAGGCTGCTGAGTTGCACGCCTCTCATCCAAATCAAATCGTTCCGTTGGCCATTCACGCCGGCGAACTCGCAAGCACCAGCGAAGAGTACCCGACGGATTGGACATGTGACGAGAGCGATGTGTTTTGGGAGGACCTCGAGTTTCAGGTCAACCCCGTCGGACGTGTCAATCGCTTGGACGACGAGACCAGCATTTTGTTGGTGGACCAATGGGATGCTGCCGTCGACGCCCTGCTTGACGTGAGTCCGGCTGCCGGTCTCCAGATGGTTGTGGATCACGACGAAGCGTCCGGCAACACCGGCATTCACGTGCACATCACGTGGTTTGGGGATGTAGACGGCCCTGTCCGATTGGCTTTGCTCGTTTCCGAGAACCATCTGGTGGGTCCCCAACTGTGGTACAGCACCGTGGATCCTCCGGGAACCGGTTACATCGAAGAATACGAGCACGAACACATGTTGCGCGGCAGCGTAACCGGCGCGAAGGGACTGGTTGTTGCAGAGAATCCCGTCGCGGGCGAAACCCAACAAGAGTGCTACGCCTACACGTGGAACAGCAGCTGGGACGCGTCCAACTCCGACCTCATCGCCGTGCTGACGTCGGCCAACGGCAGCGTCATCCAAACCCTCTCTGTGCCGGTCAGCGAATGATGCGCTGGGCCGCCACTTGGGGACTGGGACTGGCTTCACTCGGAGCGTTGGCGCAATCGGACGCAGCGCCGTGGTTTTTCAACGGCGGCTACACCCTGGGTGTGACAGCCGCGCAAGTGCGAGGCGACGGCATCGAAGGCTTCAACAAGTTGGGGCTGCATGCGGGGGCCGTGGTGGAGGTACGGCAGTACCGGGATTTGGGCTTTCAGTTGGGCATTGTGTACAACCAAAAAGGCAGCCGCAAGGTCCAAAACCCCAAGATCGACGACTACACGAACTGGGGGTACAAATTCACGTACATCGACATCCCGGTCACCGCGGTGTACGACTTCAAAGACGGGTTCACCGTAGGCACAGGCCTCCAGCCTGGCGTGCTCGTCGGCGCGTTTGAGGATGGGCTGGCGAGCGGCGTCTCCGACGGCGAATGGGAGGAAACCACGTTGCCCATTCGGAGCTGGGAGCTGAGCTGGGTGGTTTGGGTTGGCATGAGGTCGGGCGAAACGGGCGAGTGGTTTTTGCGCCACACCCAAAGTCTTCCCGGCATCGTTCCTAAGCCTGACGTCGTCAACCCCAACGTACGGTGGGACGACCGCATGCAAAACCTCACCATGCAAGTCGGGTACACCAGGTTGCTTCGCCCCTGGAGCGACCGCTGATTGCGTTGGGATCCGGCAGCCTGAGCCTGGATTGGGTCAGTCGTCGTTGCGCTTCACCCCTTCAAGCACGCCTTCAAGCGTCACCTCAAGCGTAGATGCCTCCTGCTGAAGCGCTCGCCAAGGACCGTCCATCAAAGAGCGCACCTCCAATTCCACCTCGTCGATGGCGTTGCGGGCGATCTCAAGCTTGCGCTTGTCGTTCGCCGTGGCACCTTCGTTCAGGTTGGGCATGGCGTCATACACAAGGCTCATCACTCGCACCGTGACGTGGTCGTATCCCACAAAGTCCTTCGGCGTCCAGAGCATGTCGTGCACAGCCGTGATGCCCTTGCTGACTTCTCCTTGAAGGGAATCCAAGGTGGTCGTTGTGGAATCGCTCATGTGAGCCCAAACGGACCCCATCGCGTCCATGGCTGCATCCGCCACCGCGAGTTCTTGCATCAAGTCCGCCAAGCGCTCGACTTCGCCGTACACTTCCAGGGTGTGGGCCCACCCCGCCTCGTAGGTGCCGCGATTGAATTCCTTGCGCGGGTCGTGCGCCACGGTCAGGGCCATGGTGTCCACGTTGTCGCCAAGCGTCATCACGGCGTAATACGTTCCTGGAGCGACGCTCACCCCTCCGCCGACGGGCTCGTCCGACGTTTCCAGATCGCGGCTTGGCCAGCGAATGCCGTCCGAATCTCCACGCCACGAGAACGTCTGCCACCCGGCCTCCACGTCGCTGTTCATGCGTCGAAGGGTGTCGCCTTGCTCATTCAATATGACCACGTCCATGTCCGAGTGTGCCTCTGCTGTGTCTGCTTGGACGTAGAAGTGACCNTGCGCGCTGCGCTGGCGGTTCTCTCCTTCCCACACGTGGTCGGCCATGAAGCGCGATCCCGCAGGCCGTGCGTAAGGCGCNTGGTATCCGGTCGCCGCGTCAAACGCACGGAANGTGGCGTTGAGCACCGCCGCCCCTTCGTTCGCCAACGCGCGAAGCGGGCTCAAGTCTTCGATGACGTAAGCAGCACGTCCAAACGTGCCGAGCACCAAGTCGCCTTGGCGCTCCTGGATCGCCAAGTCGCGCACCGGAACCGCCGGAACGTCGTGGGTCCAACGGCGCCAATTCACGCCGTGGTCCACGCTGAAGTACAGTCCTTCTTCCGTCCCGAGGAACAACAGGTCCGCCGCCTCAGGGTCTTGGACCACACACTGGGCGTGCGCCGGCACGTCTTCCCCGTACACGAGGCGCTTCCACGACTTGCCTCCGTCCGTGGTGCGGTAGAGGTAAGGCTCCCAATCGTTGCGGCGGTAGTTGTTGGCGACCACGTACACCTCGTCCGGATTGTGTGCGCTCAGATGAATGAACGGGATCCACGATCCGGCGGGAAGGCCCTTGAGCTTCACGCTGTGGTCTGTCCACGTAGCGCCGCGGTCCGTGGTTTGCTGCAATTTGCCGTCGTCCGTGCCCACCCAAATCTCGTTGGGGCGCTCCTCCGAAGGCGCAATGCACAAAATGGTGCAGTGGTTCTCCGCTTTGGTTGCGTCGATGGTCAGGCCGCCGCTGGTGGCCTGTTCGAGCTTCGTGGGGTCGTTCGTCGTGAGGTCCGGGCTCAGGGTTTCCCAGGTCCGGCCCCGGTCCGGGCTGTAGTGCAAGCGCTGGGAGCCGTAGTACACCCCGTCCCGATCATTGGGGTCCAGGGCGAGGGCCGCATTCCAAGCGAAGCGCAGGTCCGTGCTGTCGGGCGAAGCCGGTTGGATGCCGACCGAGCCGAGCGTGGACAGGTCCACGCGGTTCAGAGCTCCGCCCTGGTACATGGCGTAGACGTCGCCGTCGCCTGTGGGCTGGACGTCAAACCCGTCCCCAAAAAGGACCTCCTGCCAGTCTTCGTTTCGGATGCCACCGGCATGCCACACCGCGGACGGTCCGACCCAGGAACCGTTGTCCTGCATCCCTCCGTACACGTTGTAGGGCTCGGCATCGTCGACGGCGATGTGGTAGAATTGGCCGACCGGGAGGTTGTTCACGAACGTCCAGTTGTCCCCGCCGTCGCGGCTGATGTTGAGGCCCCCGTCGTTNCCGTTGATGAGGTAGTTGGGGTCGGAGGGGTGAATGTAGAGCGCGTGGTGGTCCGGGTGAACCCCGCTGTACGGCAAGATGATGTCAAACGAACGGCCGCCGTCCGTGGACTTCGACACCATGCTCCACAAGCTGTAGACGTGGTTCTCGTTGGTCGGGTCGCAGTGGATCTCAGCGTAGTAGAACGGACGGTTTCCAACGTCGCTGTCGGTGGTTTGGCGTCGGAAGGTGGCGCCGCCGTCGTCCGAGCGGTAGAGGGCGTAGTCCTTGGACTCCACCAAGGCATAGACCACGTCCGGATTCGCCGCGCTCATGGCCAAACCCATGCGCCCCAGCTCCCCCTCAGGCAAGCCGTCCTCGTCCGTNCGCTGGACCCAATTCGCGCCCCCGTCGTGCGTGACGTAGAGGCCGCTGCCTTCGCCGCCNGACGTGAANGTCCAGGGCTGGCGACGGAAAGACCACATCGCCGCGAAGAGCTTGTCGGGGTTGGAGGGGTCCATGATGAGTTCCGCGCATCCGGTGCGCTCGTCGATGCTCAGGATGTGGTTCCACGTCCGCCCTCCGTCCGTGGTCTTGTACACGCCACGGGCCGGGCTGTCTCCCCAAGCCGATCCCGTCGCCGCGACGTACACCGTGTTGGGGTCTCGGGGGTGAATCAGAATGCGGTGGATGTTTCGGGTTTCCTCGAGGCCCATGAAGTCCCACGAGGCGCCGCCGTCCAAACTGCGGAACAGGCCGCGGCCGCTCGTGTGGCTGTTGCGGGGGTTGCCTTCGCCGGTGCCGACCCACACGAGGTCGGGGTTGAGCGGGCTGAGGGCGACCGCGCCGATGCTTTGGGTGGGCTGGTCGTCAAAGATGGGTTCCCACGTGACGCCCGCGCTCGTGCTCTTCCACAGCCCGCCTGAGGCGGTGCCGACGAAAATCACTTCAGGCTCGTTGTGCGGGACGGCAATGGCCGTCACCCGGCCGCTCATCGTGCCCGGGCCGATGTGGCGCACGTTCAGCGCCTCGACCAGCGCTTCGACCGGATCCTCGGCCGCGTCCGCGGAGGCGGACTTGGACTGGGCGGTCGCGGTGGTCGCGGTCATTGCGGTCAGCGCCGCGGTCGTCACAACAAAGACGGCGCACGACACGAACGCCGTCAAGGCGCGCTGCATCGTGCGAAAGCCGTCAAAAGAGAAGGGAGAAATGGACATCGTCATGGTCGAATGTTCATGGGTTGTTCGTGCCGAAGCGGCACCGTAAACGACAGCCCAAAGGCCTTCCCCGTCACCGACCCCTCGGCCGTGAAGGGCACCTCCGCACCGCGCAACAAATTCATCAGGTCGTTCTTCAGCACTTTGCCGAGCGCGCCGTCGCGGGTTTGGACTTGAAGCCCTACCGTCGCGCGGGCCTCAGGCCGTATGGACTGCGGATCCATCAGCGTCACGTCGCCCACCACCTCTTGGTTCACGTAGAGCTTGACGTCCGCCTTCGTCACCGTCACCGCGTAGGGGTTGGGATTGAACACGTCCACGTCCATGCGGGCTTGCATGCCGTCCAGCGACAACCGGACTTCCGAGAAGTCCTCCACGGCCAACACCTCGAGGTCTTGGTAGAAGCAACCGGACAGGCCGAGCGCCATCAGGGCCAAGGCGCCCCACATCGCGAGCATCTTAGGCATGCCGCGCCGCAAATTCCGAGTGGAAATGTGGAATGGTCTCGATGCCCTTGAAGTAGTTGAAGAGGCCGTAGTGCTCGTTGGGGCTGTGAATGGCGTCCGAGTCCAAACCAAAGCCCATCAGCACCGTCTTCAACCCCAAGATCTGTTCGAAGCTGGCCACAATCGGGATGCTCCCGCCACTGCGGACCGGCACCGGCACCTTGCCGTAGGTCGTTTCCATCGCCGCAGAAGCCGCTTGGTAGGCTGCGCTGTCCGTCGGCGTCACGGCGGGTTGGCCGCCGTGCATGGCCGTCACTTTAAGCTTGACGCTCTCGGGAGCGATTTGCTTGAAGTGGGCCTCGAATTTGGCCGTGATGTCATCCGGGTCCTGGTGAGGCACGAGCCGCATGGAAATCTTGGCGTAGGCCTTGGAGGCGATGACCGTCTTGGCCCCCTCGCCGGTGTAGCCACCCCAAATCCCGTTCACGTCCAACGTCGGACGGATGCTCATGCGCTCCGGGGCACTGTACCCCGCTTCGCCTTCCACGGCTCCGATGTCGATGCTCTTCTTGTAGGCGTCTTCGCTGAACGGCGCCTCGGCCATGGCCGCGCGCTCCTCCGCGCTGAGTTCCGCCACATCGTCGTAAAAGCCCTCCACCGTGATGTGCTGGTGCTCGTCTTTGAGCGACGCGATCATCTCGCAGAGGATGTTGATGGGGTTGGGTGCGGCCCCGCCGTACAGCCCGCTGTGCAGGTCGCGGTTGGGTCCGGTCACTTCCACCTCCACGTAGCTCAATCCCCTGAGTCCCGTCGTGATCGACGGGACGTCGTTCGCGATGATGCCCGTGTCGCTGACGAGCACCACGTCCGCCGCAAGACGCTCGCGGTTCGCTTCGAGGAAATCCTCGAGGTGAACCGACCCCACCTCTTCCTCACCTTCGATCATGAACTTGATGTTGCAGGGCACCTGGTTCGTCGCCACCATGGCTTCAAAGGCCTTGACGTGCATGAAGAATTGTCCCTTGTCGTCGCAGGCACCGCGGGCGAAAATCGCGCCCTCGGGGTGCAGTTCTGTCTTTTTGATCACGGGTTCAAACGCGGGGCTGTCCCACAAATCGATGGGATCCGCCGGCTGCACGTCGTAGTGGCCATAAACCAACACCGTTGGCTTGGAAGGATCCACCAACTTCTCACCGTACACCACGGGATATCCTTCGGTCGCCACCACTTCGACGTTGTCCGCACCCGCCTTGCGCAAGTGCTCAGCCACCACTTCAGCGCACTTCAAGGTGTCGCCTGCGTAGGACGGGTCAGCTGAAATGCTGGGGATTCGCAACAGCTCCAAAAGCTCGTCGAGCATCCGCTCGCGATGCTGATTCATGTAATCGTTCACATCCATGCTTCGAAGGTACAACCTCGGTCTGCGCCCACCTATCTTCGTGGCCGTCTACGTTCTCCTGCACCGATGAGCACCTCCAACCTCCCGCGGTTCAATGACACCGCTCAGGCGTTCCAACACCTCACCGACGCTGAATTGCGCCGTGCGGTCGCCCTGTTTTCGTTGATCGGCAAGCCTTGGATCGTGAATGTGGGGAGCGCCCTCGCCAACCTGGCGCTCGCGCTTCGCATCCCTCTTGGGTGGGCCGTACGTCCGACCGTCTACGCGCACTTCTGCGGCGGCGAATCCATCGTGGATTCCGACGATACCGTGGCGAAGTTGGCGGCCCACAACGTCCGCACCATCCTGGACTACAGCGCCGAGGGCCAATCCGCCGAGGCCGACCTCGACGCCACGTGCAGCGAGGTCCTGGCCACCATTCANGCGGCGGACGGCGACGCCCGCCATGCCTTTGCCGTGTTCAAGGTGAGCGGCTTGTCGTCGAATGTCCTCCTGGAGAAGGTGGGGAAGGCGATGGCGGGCGGCGTGGCCCTGAGCCGTGATGACGAAAAGGCCTGGGAGCGCGTCCAACGGCGCGTCCGTACGCTGTGCGAAGCCACGGCCGCGGCCGGTGGACGCATCCTCATCGACGCGGAAGAATCGTGGATTCAGGACGCCATCGACGCCCTGGCTGAAGACATGATGTCGGACTACAACCGCGAGCAGGTCGTGGTGTACACGACAGCGCAGATGTACCGCCACGACCGGTTGACCTACCTCCGAGGCATGGCCGAGCGCGCGGAAGAAGGCGGGTACGCGTGCGGCGTGAAGTTGGTGCGCGGAGCGTACATGGAAAAGGAGCGCGAGCGCGCCGAGAAGCGAGGCTACCTCTCCCCGATTCAGCCCGACAAAGCGAGCACGGACCGGGATTTTGATGCGGCCGTGGCGTGGGTGTTGGAGCGCCTGGAAAACGTGCATTTGGTGGCGGGAAGCCACAACGAGGAAAGCAATTTGCGGTTGTGCGAGCTGATGGCGGAGCGCGGGCTAGAACCTGGGGATGCGCGGGTGGCGTTTGCCCAGCTCCTCGGCATGAGCGANCCCATCACNTTCAACCTCGCGGCGCACGGCTACAACGTCGCCAAATACGTGCCCTACGGCCCCATCCGCGAAGCCATCCCCTACCTGATTCGTCGCGCCCANGAGAACACCTCGGTGGCGGGCCAAACGTCGCGNGAGCTCGAATTGCTTCGTCGGGAACAAGCCCGTCGAACCACGGCATAAATGCCTGAAATTGGGGGCATGAGTCACGCTCCTCAATCCGCCAAATCAGGACTGCCGCCAGGCACGCTCGTGCATGTGGGGGAAGCCCGACCCGACCAGCCTCGCATCACCCTCACCGCCTACGGCTCCGATGCACATCGGGCCACAGAATTGGACGACTGGTCTGAAGTGGACGGTGCGTGGGGTGACGAAGCCGTGCGTTGGATCAACGTCGACGGCGTGCACGTCCCAGACCTGGTGAAGCGAGCCGGACTGCGACTCGGGCTGCACTCCCTTCAGCTCGAGGACGTCATGAACACGCGGCACCGTCCCACTTTTGCGCCCCTCGACGACGGCGGTTTCTTGGTCATCCTCAAGATGGTGGGCATGAATAAGAAGCTGAAGCGGCTCGTCGTCGAACAGGTCGCCGTCGTGGCGCAGCACGACGCCGTTCTGTCGTTTCAGGAACAACGCGGAGACGTCTTTGACAGCCTGCGCGAACGCCTGGCGGCCGGGGGCGGCAACACGCGGGGTCGAGGGGCCGAGTATTTGGCCTACCGCTTGGTGGACACCGTCGTTGACCACTACTACTTTGTGACGGACCACCTCATGGACACCGCTGAAAAGCTCGAGGAACGCATCCTCAAGAACGCCGACGCCGACAGCCTTCTCGAGCTGCAACAACAAAAGAAGATGCTTGCCCAACTGCGCCGAGCCGCCACGCCCTTGCGTGAAGCCGTGTCCCAGCTGATGAAGGATCCTCCCGCCATCNTGGAGCAAGAAACGCTGCGCCACTGGCACGACGTCCACGACCACCTCATCCAGATCCACGACCACATCGACTCCCTGCGCGACACGCTTGGGGGACTGATGGACCTGCATGCCAACGGGGTCAACCAACGCACCAACCAAGTCATGCAACTGATGACGATGGTGGCCACGATTTTCATTCCGCTGACGTTCATCGCGGGCGTGTACGGCATGAATTTCGACCACATCCCCGAGTTGCACTGGAAGTACGGGTACGCAGGGGTTTGGGTGGCCATGTTGGCCGTCGCTAGTGGCATGTTTGTGCTGTTTCGGCGAAAGGGCTGGATCTGAGCCCAAACCCCACCCCTCGCCGCTTCGCGCGCTGTCAGAAATTCACCGTCACACCCATCCGGAACGCCCGGGGCATCCCCGGCCGCACCCCGTAGGGACGGCGTGCCACGACGTAGGTGTCGTTCAAGAGGTTGGTCGCACCCACAAACCACTCGAGCTGGTCTTCGGCGCGCCACCGGATGCCCGCGTCCAAGATGGCCATCGCGTCCGTGCTGTGCTGCGGGTCGACCTCGCCTTGACCGGCGACCGTGCGCATGGCGGACATGCCTCGGAGGTTTGCGTCGAAGCTCCACTTGGGCGCCTCCCAGCTCGCGGCCACGCTCCATTGGTGCGGTGCGAGGTACGGAAGGGCATCCCCCACCTCGACCTCGCCCCACGGCCCAAAATCGCTGTCAAAAGCCTGTGTGAACACCGCCTCCGTGTAAGTGTAACTCGTCCGAACGGGAAGGTGGTATTTGCCGTCGGGGAGAACGCGGAAGCGCCCGTCAACTCCAGCACGTCGCCCACCGCCTCAAATTCCACGCCGCGTGCCCGTGACGACCCGCCGTTGAATTGGTCC
>JGI26086J50260_1000675_pt1 | contig 21165 bp, 11 predicted proteins | sample SaaInl3SG_22_DNA_FD_50260 | JGI IMG/M metagenome (IMG submission 50260)
TAGATTTACCTATTATCCGTTTTGCTGAAGTCTTGTTGATTTATGCTGAAGCATCGAATGAAACTTCTGGACCTAGCCAAGACGCACTAGAAGCTGTCAAAAAGATACGGGATAGAGCACAATTGACATCTCCAAACTTAAGTCAATTGACAAAAGATTCCTTTAGAGAATTAATCTGGAAAGAGAGATGGCATGAGTTATGTTATGAATTTAAAACTTGGTTCGACATGGTTCGCCTCAGAAAAGTCTTAAATAATGAGACAGGGGGTTTTGATAACTTTGTAGGTCACATTAACTTAAATTCAAACCAAGCTTTACAAGAAAAGCATTTATTATTTCCCTTACCAGAACAAGAAATACTTAATAATCCAAATCTAACACCTCAAAATCCTGGTTATAATTAATAGAAATTAATCTTTTCAAGTAGTTTAATATGACCTGATTTAGTTTTTATTTAGTGTTAGTTAATTATTAATAATTGTTTATAAATCTCATGTTAAGCTCAATTGCAGAGAGGGTTTTACACTCTCTGCAATTTTTAATTTATTGAATCACTTACCTATTCATGAAATATAAAAACCGAAGTGTTTAATGCAAATAATTGAAAATCAAAAACAATACGACGTTGTAATTGTAGGCTCAGGTGCTGGAGGTGGAATGGCAACAAAAATTCTTGCAAATGCAGGGCTTAAAGTTGCAGTAGTTGAAGCAGGACCCTTCTTTGATCCTGCCAACCCCCAACAGCAAACCCAACTCAAATGGCCTTACGAATCTCCTAGAAGAGGTGCGGGTACAAAAAGAGCTTTTGGAGAGTTTGACATGGCTTATGGGGGTTGGGAAATTGATGGAGAACCCTACAACCAGATTGGTAACAGTAAATTCGATTGGTTTCGTTCCAGAATGTTAGGAGGGAGAACCAACCACTGGGGAAGAATTTCACTTCGGTTTGGTCCAAGAGATTTCAAAGGAAAAGATCGGGATGGTTTGGGGGAAAACTGGCCCATTGGTTATGAAGATATCAGGCCTTACTATGATAAGGTGGATAAACTCATTGGAGTATTCGGAAGTAAAGAAAACCTATACAATGAGCCTGATGGGTACTTTTTACCAGCACCTAAACCAAGGCTCCACGAATTGTATTATAAAAAAGGAGCTGAAAAATCTGGGGTTAAAGTGATTCCTTCCCGACTGTCCATCTTGACAAAACGCATCAACTCTGATCGTGGTATTTGCTTTTACTGTAACCAATGTAGTCGTTCATGTTCCGTTTATGCAGACTTTTCTGCGGGTTCTTGTTTAATCTTCCCTGCACAAAAAGCAGGTGGGCAAGTGGACCTCTACGTAAACAGTATGGTGCGTGAAGTAGAAGTCAATGAAGAAGGTAAGGCAACTGGTGTACTTTTCATCAACAAAGAAGACCGAAAGGAATATCGAATAAAAGGAAAAGTTGTGGTCTTGGCTGCTTCAGCTTGTAGTACTGCTCGTATCCTTTTGAACTCAAAAAGTGCACAACATCCAAACGGCTTAGGAAATAGCAGCAATCTTGTCGGTAAATACTTACACGATTCCACAGGTTCTGATCGAATGGCATTTGTCCCGGAGCTTATGAACAGAAAGCGTTATAACGAAGACGGTGTAGGTGGAATGCATTTGTATTCTCCTTGGTGGCTTGATAATAAAAAACTTGACTTCCCTAGAGGATACCACATTGAGGTTTGGGGAGGACTAGGAATGCCTAGTTATGGAACTGGTTTCAATCCCAATGATCTAAACAAATACTTAGGCCTAAAAGTTGGAGGATACGGAAATCAACTCCGAGAAGATGTCAAGAAGTTTTATGGCTCAGTCATGGGGATGTCCGGAAGGGGAGAATCTATTGCTAGAGAAGACAACTATTGTGAAATCGACCCAACAACCGTGGATGAATTTGGAATCCCAGTATTGCGATTCAACTACTCCTGGTCGGATCATGAACGGAAACAAGCCCGTCACATGCACAACACTTTTGAAGAAATTATTGAAAACATGGGTGGAGTCGTTTTGGGGAATAAACCTGGGGCTGATCGGGACTATGGCTTATTAAATCCAGGGCGTATCATTCACGAAGTGGGAACCACACGAATGGGGAGTGATCCTAAGAAATCTGTAGTCAATGAATTTGAACAGTTACACGATGCAGCTAATGTATTCATCGTAGACGCAGGTCCTTTCGTATCTCAAGCAGATAAAAACCCAACTTGGACCATCATGGCACTCTCATGGAGGACATCCGAATTTATTATTCAAGAATTAAAGAAACAAAATATTTAATCATGAACAGAAGAGACAGTATTCGATCGTTATTTTTAGGGAGTATGGCTGGAGGATTGATGCTTGAAAGTTGTGTTTCAGAGTCCAAAGAAACCTTAGAACAAAAACTGTGGGAATACCAGTACGGAAGAACCCCAGAGGAACAAGCCTATGATGAAAAGCTTTTAGGACAACAGTTTTTTAGAAATAATGAAATTGAAAAAATAAAGCGTTTAGCAAATCTGATTCTCCCTCCTACTGAAGAAAAGTTAGGAAACCTAGATTTTCCTCCTACTGCAGGGGGCAACATTGAAGAGGCAAAAGTGCCCGAATTTATAGAATTTATGGCCAAAGATATTCCAAGTATTCAAACACAAATGCGAGGTGGATTGATGTGGCTTGATATTCATACCCGTAAAACCTATAACAAAGATTTTTTAGACTGTTCAGAGGATGAACAACATCAGGTCTTGGACCAGATAGCTTACCCTGATCCTAAGGCTTCTGAACAAAAAATGGAAGTTGGCTTTTTCACCTTGATGAGAAATCTTGTGATGACAGGCTATTTTACCTCTGAAGTTGGAATCAATGAGCTTGGCTACAAAGGAAACCAACCCAATGTCTGGGATGGAGTACCCGATGAGGTCTTGAAAGCTCATGGAATGTCCTACGACGAATCGTGGATCCCAAAATTTGTAGATCAGTCCAAAAGAAATGATATAGCCCAATGGGATGAGGAGGGAAATTTAATTTCTTGACCCAGTTTTGTAATTCTTTATGGTGTATACCACTTCAGTATACTTTTTTACCACTCTACAAAAGATAACCTATAGTCAAAGACCCATGTTTCATAAATCCCTCTTTTGAATTTATGAGAGTCTCCAAAGAACGGGATAAACAGCTTTGAGCAATAGTTTGGGAATTATAACTTTATATACTCTACAATTATTTGACCCAAGTTCCAGCTTGGGATATAATACGTAAAAGGGCTATGTTCTAGTACTTCGGTAAAAATGCGTTGTTGTAATACGGTGGAATTTCCAGTGATAATAATCAATGAAAAGGAACCTTGCTCTTTTACTTTTGCAAGGGTCTCATGCACTTTTTCAAGTGCTTCTTTATGTCGAATCCCGTGGAGGTCAATGCTTTCGATAACAAGGTTGTTTTTTGGTTAATTGAGCTCAAGAATCATTGCGATTCATTAAATTATTTCTTGATTTTAGAAAGGTAACGATCTATATGCATTTGGTTTAAAGAATCCGAATCTCCGTATTGATTTCGAAGCTCATTAAGTCTAAGATGAAGGTTTTCTTGCACTTCTTTATAGTCTGGTTTGTTGTAAAGGTTATTCATTTCTGAAGGATCTTTTTCTAAATCATACAATTCCCATTCGTTGATATCATAATAGAAGTGCATAAGTTTATAGCGTTCTGTACGAATTCCATAATGCCTTTTGACCATATGCACGGACGGATATTCGTAGTAGGTGTAATAAATTGCATCCCTCCACTGAGAGGTTTTTTGATTGACTACAGTTCTAAATGATTCTCCTTGTATGTCCTTGGGAATGGGGATTCCCGCATAGTCCAAAAAGGTAGGGGCAAAGTCTAAATTTTGAATCATCTGGTTTATTTTTATACCTGCTTTAATTTCCTTGGGATATCTTATTAATAGGGGAGTGCGAAGCGATTCTTCGTACATAAAACGCTTGTCAAACCAACCGTGTTCTCCCAGATAAAACCCTTGGTCAGAGGTATAAACCACGATAGTGTTTTCCGAAAGTCCTTCTTGGTCCAGGTAGTCCAAAACTTCTCCTACTCCGTCATCTACAGATTGGATGGTACGCAGATAATCTTTCAGATAGCGATTGAATTTCCACAACGCCAATTCTTTTCCTGTTAAATTTTGCGCTTTCATCGCTTCATTTTTTGGGGTATAGGCTTTTAGCCAAGCTTCTTTTTGTGTTGCTGTAAATCGTTTTAATTGATTTTCAAGACGGGTAGTTCTTCCGTTGGGATCAGTTAATAATTTAAAATCATGTCCCCATCTACCATGTCCTCCGTAACCATAGGTGTTTTCAATTTGTTCATCCGTCGCAGCAATCAACATCTCTTGTGTTTTAGCTGCAGTACCTCTGTTTTCATAGGTATCGAAAAAATTAGCAGGCGGATCAAAGGTCTTATCATCAAAAAGAGTAAGGTATTTTTCTTCGGGTTGCCAATTTCTATGGGGTGCTTTTTGGTGGTAGAGCAATAAGAACGGTTTGTTTTTTTCACGTTTATTTTTAAGCCAGTCCAGTGCCAAATTAGTCGTAATACTTGTGACGTAGCCTTGAATACGCTCTGTGATTCCATTGATGATAAAGTCGGGGTTGTAATAGTGCCCTTGCCCAGGGAGTACTGCGGAGTAGTCAAAACCCTGAGGTAATCCACGCAGATGAATTTTTCCTACTAATGCGGTTTGATAGCCTCCTTTTTGAAGCTGTTTTGCGAAATTGTCCTGATCCCAGTCGAAGGCTTGAATGTTGTCTACTTTTCCATTGACAAAACTGTGTTTTCCGGTTAGCATAACAGCCCTACTGGGTGCACAAATGGAGTTGGTTACAAAGCCTTTTTCAAACAAGGCGCCTTCTNTAGCAATCCGATCTATATTAGGGGTCTGGTTTAATCCATGCCCGTAGGCACTCACCGCTTGAAAAGCATGATCATCTGACATGATAAAGACAATGTTGGGAGGTGTGTCTTTTGGTTCTGAACAGGAGAAAAATAGTATGCCAGATAACATTCCAATATAAAGAACTTTCATAAAAAAGATTTTAGTTGTAATCTAAAGATACACTTTTATTAAAAATCAATTATGGTATCCGAAACGCTTAAGTTGTTGGGTGTTGGAACGCCAATTTTTAGAAACTTTGACGTAGAGTTCCAAGTGAATTTTTTTTCCAAAGAAGTCTTGTAATGATTTTCGCGCTCCTATCCCTACATTTTTTAATGCACTTCCTTTATGGCCAATGAGTATGCCTTTTTGTGTCTCCCGTTCTACCATAATTACAGATCGGATTTTGATGATTTTAGGACTTTCGTGAAATTCTTCGGTGCTCACTTCTACTGCATAAGGAATTTCCTTATCGTAGCGTTGGAGGATTTGTTCACGAATGGATTCGTTTACAAAAAAACGTTCCGGTTTGTCTGTAAGTTGGTCTTTTGGAAAATAAGGTGGGGAGTCTGGAAGCAACTCGATCATGAGTTCCAACAATTCAGGAATAAAAAATCCTGTCAAAGCAGAAATGGGACAAACGCGTGCTTTTGGGAAAATTGATTGCCAATGGGCAACTGTTTTTTCCACCAATTCTTGACTTGAAAGATCTATTTTATTGATAAGTACAAATAGAGGAGCCTTGCTTTTTTTTATACGCTCAAAAAGTTTTTCATCTTTCAATTCGGTTTCATCCACCGTAACCATATAGATCAGTACATCTGCATCTACAAGTGCTTCTTTAACAAAATTCATCATCGAGTTTTGCATTTCGTAGGCAGGCTTGATGACGCCTGGTGTATCGGACAGAACCATCTGAAAATGGGGGCCGTTTACAATTCCCAAAATGCGGTGTCTTGTGGTCTGGGCTTTTGATGTAATTATTGACAGATCAGTACCTACCAAGGCATTCATTAGGGTGGACTTTCCTACATTGGGATTGCCAATTATGGATATGAATCCAGATTGATGTTTTGTTGTATCTTTCAAAAGGAGTTTTCTAAAGTGTAAAGGTAGGAATAAAAACACCCTTCTCGTGAGAAGGGTGTTTTTGTGTTGTATCTATTGGCCTACAAGCTTCCAAAATGAACATTCGTAAGGGATGGTTTCTGTAAAGCTGAAATAGATTTATTTTACCATGCAGCTCTCCATTGCCTTACTGTGTGAATTTTACCGTCTTTACCAAAAATAAATTTTTCTAAGAAGAGATCTTTCTCTACTGTACCGTCTTTTTTATATTTGGTTTCTGTAGAAGTTACTTCCACTATACTTCTCACACCATCAAGTTCATAAGGAAGAAAATAAACAGGCTCCAAAATTATAGAATCATATGAAGAAAACATTTCTTTCTGATCCTTGCTTGTCATCATGATAGGTTCTTCAGAATTAAAGGGAAAAAATCGGACTGTATCTCTTGTATTTAGAAAAATTGATTCTGCGTCCATAGCAGCATAACTTGTCAACAGACTCTTTACAATTTCTGCCTGCTCATCAGAACCTATGAGAAATTTAGTGCCAGAACTCACCCACTCACCACCTTTTTTAGAAACCTCTTTTTCTACAACTTGATTTGAACAAGATGATAAGGATATGATAATAGCTAGTAAAAAAATAATTTTTTTCATTTTAAAAATTTAATATAGTTAGCTATAAAGGTAATTTCTTTTAAAATTAAAACCTACAATAACATTTTAGTTGTTTATAAAAGAACAATATGTAATTTAACNAACCAGACTTTTCTAGCAGACATGTTTTGAAGTTTAATTGTATGAGGACTAAGTCAATNCTAATAATTGATTTATGCTTAAAATACCCACTTATTTATCTTTACTAAAAGCTTCGCTAAATGCACCTCCAATCAANCCCGCTGGTAAGGCTACAAGTCCTAGACCCACATATACCACCACAGAAGCAAACAGTTTTCCGCCTCCGGTAATAGGAAAAACATCTCCATAACCAACCGTTGTAAGGGTAGCGACTGCCCACCACATCGAGTGAAAAATATCGGGAAATTTATCGGGTTGAACAGGATTTTCAAAATGGTAAATTCCTACAGCAGCAACATATAAAATAAAAATAGCCAGTACAGTGAAAATGATCAGTTCCTTTTTAATTCGATTAAAAGCTGCAGCAATATTTTTTGAAGCGGGTTCATACTTTAGCAGTGATAAAAATCTTAATACTCTTATTTCACGTAGGTCAGCAGGAAGACCCAGATAGTAAGGAATCAAAGCAATGAGATCAACCAATCCCCAAAAACTAAAAATAAATTTAACTCTGTTAGGTGCAGAATAGATTCTCAACAAATACTCAATCGAGAAAATAACGATTGGAATGACTTCCCAGCTTTCTAAATAGNTATGGTATGCGGCCATGGAATCCATGGTTTGTAAAGCATGGTCAATTACCGTAATGAAAATGATTGTATAAATAAAGATGTCTATACCTCTTGCTATTTTACTGTCTTTATCTGTTAGATAAAAGTGAATTCTTTCTCTCATTTTATGTTGACTTATGGTTATTTTTTCTTCTTACTAGGATCCTTTTTGTCTTCCTTGACTTCACCCTTGGCTTCATCCTTGACTTCTTCTTTTTTTAATTCTTCTTTACTCTTTTCTTCCTCTTCTTTAGAGATTTCTTCCTCTTTATTGGCTTCTTCCTCAGATTTTTCAATTTCTTTTACCTCTTCAGAATCGTCAGCCATTTTTTGTAAAGCATCAATTTCTGTCCCAACTTCACCTTCAAGCTCGAGCTCTTGATCTTCGCTTTTCATGTCTTCAGTCTCTTGAACTTGNTCTTTTTTTTGTTTTTCTTTAAACTTTGCCATTTGATAAAATTAAAATAGTTTTTGCCAGGGCCTTTCGCCTTGGTTTTGAATTAAATCGATATACAACTGAAGTGAATTACAAGTTGGGTTTTCACTAAAAGCCTCATATATAATTATAAAATTGGCAATTAGAAAATAGGCTAGTCCTTCACAATAGGGAGAATTAAATGATTGGGGTAGTTTTAATTTATTCCATTGAAAATGCTCTAAATCTGGAAAATCTGGATCTTTTGGATAGGGTCCCGCCAGGTAATTATGAATAAACCAAGTGATTGATCTCCATATAGAGGGTGCTAGATAAAGCTTTGAAAATTCGGGAAGTAAAAACGATCTTTCCCCTACCTTACCCATCACAAAAGGGCCTATGTCGTCCGAATAGCTAGATAATTCAGTTTCACTTTTGGTCAAGTCTTCAATCTGATATGTTTCATTTAAAAAATCGATAAATTTAAAGTAAGAGTGCAAAACATTCTCATCGATAGAACTAAAAAGTCTTTTCGCCTCACTTTTGAATCCATTTTCTAGTGCTGGATGTTTTTCTTCAGGAGAAATACTGTCGAGCATTTGAAATAGTTGTTTAGCCCTTTCTTCTTTTAAGGGCTTTTTAAACAATTCGATTCTTCCATAAAATGTACTAGTATAGACGCGCGTTCCTTTGGGTCTTTCCCCCTCATATTTCCACAACTCTTGATCAAAATACCTTTGACCAATATCCTTATCCGACTGAAAAACAAGGTAGGAAATTGCCTTTTCTGTAGCTCCTGAATATTTTAATCCTGTTGAGAGTCGATACATCTTATATTTCTATTGATTCTACACTGACGTCGCTTTCGTTTTCTTGTATACCCTGACCTTCTGTTTCTGAAAGGGTAGAGGTTTCATTTGGGCTTGATCCAAATCGCTGAAGCGGATTATTACTTGCTTTAGAACCGTTTGCCAATCCTTGTAATTGTTTGATTCCTGATTTATCTCGTTTATTCGCTAAGGTATCTATTTCCATCAATTGAGAAACATTTGAACTTCTGTCAGCAGCATTTTGGACTGTTTTTAGAGAGGAGCCTGAGGCGGCTTTTAACTGGGGAACTTGGCTGTCCACTCCCGTGTTTTCAACATCAAAAGCAGCTGCCCCAGCTGTACTTTCTGTATCAGTACCAACTTCCTCTGCTTTTTTACCCATTTCATCAGCCTCTTTTTCTANCCCCTCATCGTCGTTGATNTGAACATCTCCTTTAAATTGTTTAGTGGGTTCTACTCTGCCTTGCTTTTGTTGAGCAACGTGCCACGCTTCGTGGGGAAGGTGCTTTTCTTGACCTGGGCCTAGATGGATGTCCGTACCTTGTGCATAGGCATGGGCATTAAGTTGAGCGGGTTTGTCAGAGTTTTTATGTACCGTTACATCGGACATGTCTTGACCAGATAGCTTTTCTACCCCCGATTTAAGATTAGTAGGAAGGTCTCCACCATCACTCTTTTTTTGGACAGGCTGAGCTGGTGAAACGCCATTTGAAGTACTTTTAAATTTTCCTTGTACTGCATCGGAGTCAGATTTTTCTTCTTCTTTTTTGGAATCGTCATCTTCAGATTTTGCATCCTCCAATTCTTTATTACTATCATCAGAGGTTTCTTTTGGATCTGGTGGCTTAGCTTTCATGTCCTTTCCAGGAATGGAGATGTCCTCAGCCCCAAATTGAAAGCCTTTGAGTATATTCTCTAAAGTAAAATCTACAGGGCCAAATTCTTTTTCTAGGGAAGCCACTTTCCCCTCAACTATCTTAAAGTCAAATTCTTTCTTAAAGAACAAAAATTTAAGCTTTACAGCGGCAAAGAGCGCTCCAAGTAGGGCAGCATACAAGGAACCGCTAACTTTTATTCCTTTGGCATCAGCGGTGAGGTTCAACATAGCGTCGATCACCCCTTTAAGCTCGGCTTTTAATCCCGCAGAAACCTTTGCAAAAGGTAAACCGACACTAATTCCCCCAAAGAGATCAATTGAAACCTCTCCATGACCAATTAATGTGGCAGAGCGAATTTCAAAGGTTGAAAAATCTGGCATAAAATGGGGATCGGTTTTAAAACCGGTCACCATATCTGCAGATGCTTTGGCGCCAAAACCAATTTCAGTACTTACTTCAATATAAACACCTGGAACCCCCGCAGGCAGCATAATGGCAGGGGGTTCAAAAGCGAATTTTTCATCAAAAAACGTAAATGATCCACCAGCTTCTACATCATAGCCTTTATCGCCCTCTCTAGTTCCTTTGGCATTAATTTCATACAGTCCACCAGGGCCCTCAACAGTTCCAGCGATACTCTCTAAAAAACCATTGTTTACCTCTGCACTAACATTGACTTTATTTCCAGCTACTTCAGTATCTATAGCGGCTTGGCCACCCATGTTTAGGGATGAAAAGTCAGGAGCAAAATTTGAATCTGTATTTATGGTTCCGTGAACAGAACCTTGAATTGGACCGTTTGCAAACGATCCTTCGCCAGTAATTGTATATCCTTCTCCATTGTCTTCAACTGAAGCATTGATGACATATAGTCCGTTGGGCCCTTCAACTGTACCCGCCAAACTAACTAAAGAGCCATTGACCATAACCCCTTTCATCACAATATGATGTCCAGCTGTTTCTGTATCNACNTTTGCTTCTCCACTAACGTTTAGTGTATCGAATTGAGGATTGAAATTTGCATCTGTTCCAATTTCACCAGTGACCGTTCCTTCAACAGGACCTACAGCAAAATTTCCCCCACCAGTAATGGTGTAACCATCTCCATTATTGACAACAGAGACCGATAACATATACAAACCATTAGGGCCTTCTATAGTTCCAACTAAACTTTGAAGGGAACCATTTTCCATGGTTCCTGCCATAATGATATGGTTCCCAGCCAAATCGGTGTCTACAGTAGCATCGCCACTGATTTGAAGAGAGTCAAGATTTGGATTAAAATTTTTATCCGTCTGTATCTGTCCCTCAACATTNCCTTCAATNGGTCCTGCGGNNAATGCTCCTCCGCCTTCGATAGTGTAAGAATCGCCATTATCGGTTACTGCTGCGGTTAACAGATACATCCCATTGGGGCCATTGATGGTTCCTTCAAGACTTTGTAGGGAACCAGCCTCCATGGTTCCAGCCATGTTAATTTGATTACCTGCAAGCTGGGTATCGACAGTTGCATCTCCCGAAAGTATAGCACTATCCATATCAGGAGTAAAACTCTGGTCCGTTAGAATCTCACCGTGAACATTTCCTGCGACAGGACCAGCCGAAAAGGTACCATCNCCGATGATTTTGTACTGTTCACCATTCTTTTCAACACTAGAATTGATAGTAAAGAAGTCGTTTGGCCCTACAATCACACCCACTAAGCTCGCCAAAGATCCATTTTCGACGGTACCTGTCATGTTGATTTTTATCCCCATTAACTCTGTATCAACAGTAGCATCACCACCAATGTTTAGGGTAGTTGGGTCAATATTAAATGCAGAGTCTGCCTCTATTTGGGCACTGAGATTTCCTTGAACAGGTCCTACAGCAAAGGCGCCAGCACCCGATATGGTATAGGTTCCTCCATTGTCTATTACTGAAACATTTATCAAAAAGACGCCATTGGGTCCTTCAACAACTCCTACTAAACTTTTTAATGATCCTTCCTCAACAGTACCTGCTAGATTAATTTTAATTCCTGCAATCTCGGTATCCACAGTTGCATCTCCTCCAATATCGAAAGAAGAGGGATCAATATTAAAAGCGGCATCGGTATTAATTTGCGCATTTACACTTCCTTGAATGGGTCCTGCACTGAATGCTCCATTNCCAGCAATGGTATATCCTTCCCCGTTATCTACTACGGAAGCATTGATAGTATAGGATTGAGCGGGACCTACGACNGTTCCAAAAAGAGAGGATAAAGAACCCCCAGCTACCGTACCAGCAAGGTCAATTTGATTTCCAGCAATTTCTTCACTTAAGGCAACATCTCCTCCAATATCAAATGAAGAAGGGTCAATATTAAAAGCGGAGTCTGTTTGAATTTCTGCATTCAAATTTCCTTGAAGTGGACCAGCCGTAAAAGCACCTGATCCTGAAATTTTATATTGCTCTCCGTTTTTTTCGGCTGCAGCATTTATGGTAAAGAAGTCGTCTGGACCGACAATCACTCCGGTCAAACTTGCTAAAGATCCGTTTTCGACAGTACCAGACATATCGATCTTTATGCCCATCAATTCAGTATCTACTTTAGCATCACCGCCTATGTTTAGTGAACTTGGATCAATGTTAAAGGCCGAATCAGCCTCTATTTGAGCATTCAGATTTCCTTGAACAGGCCCTACAGCAAAAGCACCTGCTCCTGAAATGGTATAAGTTCCACCGTTGTCAATTACAGAAACATTGATTAAAAATGAACCTCCAGGTCCGGCAACTGTTCCTGATAAACTTTTTAAAGAACCTTCTTCAACGGCACCTGTTAAGTTGATAATAAAACCAGCAACTTCGGTATTTACAGCTGCATCACCTCCGATATTTAAGGAGGATGGATCAATATTAAACGCAGCATCTGTATTGATTTGGGCATTTAAACTCCCTTGAATAGGGCCTGCACTAAAAGCGCCCTCGCCAGTAATGGTATAGCTTCCCCCATTGTCTACAACAGACGCACTAATCATGTATGACTGGTTAGGTCCTTGAACTGAACCTAATAATGCAGAAAGTGATCCCGATTCAACCTTACCTGAAAGGTCAATTTGATTTCCAGCAATTTCTTCACTGAGGGATACTTCTCCTCCGATATTAAGTGTTGAAGGATCAATATTGAATGACGAATCGGTTTGGATTTCGGCATTTAGAGTTCCTTGCAGAGGTCCCATCAAGTAGGATCCTGAACCTGTGATCGTATAGGTGCCTCCATTATCAGTAATGGCNGCNTTGATAACAAAGGCTCCATCGGGTCCTTCTATAGTTCCAGAAATACTGGACATAGAACCTGCTTCCATGGTTCCAGCCAGTTTCACGGTGACCCCTACCAGTTCTTTTTCAATATTTACTTGACCGCCAATATTGAGTGAAGATGGATCAACATTAAACGACTTATCNGTAAGAATTTGAGCTTTAATTGCACCTTGAACCGGTCCTGTAGCATAAGCTCCTTCTCCTGTGATGGTATAAGTGTCTCCACTATCTACCACTGAGGCGTTGATATAATAGGCTCCTTCTGGCCCTTGTATTGTNCCAGCAAGACTTGCTAGTGAACCGTTTTCCATGGTTCCAGCAAGCTCAATGAGAATGCCTGAAACTTCTTGTGATACTTTAACGGCACCTCCAACACTTAATGTACTTGGGTCAGGAATATAATTTTCGTCAGTGCTTAATGTGGCATTGAGTTGCCCTTCCAGAGGACCATTGGTATAGTTCCCCTGACCGGAAATTAAAATGCCGTCATCGGTACGACTAAGGCTTGCTTGAATTACATAGGCTTCTCCAGGTCCTGTTATAGTTGCGCCTACCCCTTTAACGGAACCACCAGCCTCTTCCCCTTGAATATCAACTTTATTCCCTAATATTTCTTTAGAGATGCCAATACTCTTCGAAGCACTCTCATCCTTTTTTTCCTCTTTATTTTCGTCTATATCTTCTTCAGCCAAAATTTAGTATGTAAGATTATTACTAAGATAAAGATTTACTAAATAGAATCAATAGACTTTCCATCCTTATTTAGCTCCCTGCGAATGCCTTGAAGTATTATTTTTTCTGATATTTCAGTTCCGTTCCTTTTCGCCAACAACCAAGAGAATTGGATTACATTTTTAATGCTCCCTCCGCTTAATTTAAAATCCTTCGATAAGCGGTCAATGGTATCTTTGTCTACAGTCGCCATTTCATTTAGGAAATTAGTCCAAAGGATTTTTCGCTCTCTTAAGTCTGGCATAGAAAAATTAATAATGGATTGTATCCTTCTAGAAAAAGCACTATCGATATTGGGTTTTAAATTGGTCGCCAAGATTATCAAGCCTTTGTATTCTTCTAACCGTTGCAACAAATAGGCTGTTTGCTGATTGGCAAATTTGTCTTTTGAGTCATTTACTGCTGTCCTTTTGGAAAATAAAGATTCAGCCTCATCAAAAAACAGCACCCAATCTTTATTTTCTGCTATATTGAATATTTTAGCCAGGTTTTTCTCTGTTTCCCCAACATATTTAGACACTATCTGGGAGAGGTCAATACGATACACATCTTTATTGTTCTTTTTTCCTATCAATAGCGTAGAAAGGGTTTTTCCTGTACCTGGAGGTCCGTAGAAAAGACATTTATAACCTTTGTTAAGTTTTTTACTCAAAACTTTGCTTTGATTAATCTCGTCTTTGTGTAAGAGCCAAGTATTAATGTTTTGAATTTCATCAAGTATGACTGGATTTAAAACTAGGTCCTCCCAATTCATTTCAGTTTTAATAAGTTTGGCAGGGAATTCTGTGCTGTAATCTGGTTTGAACTCTACTCCCAATGTAAGAAGCTGAATGATTTCTTCCGAAAGGGATAGAATTCTCGATAGCACAGAGTCGTTCTCTGTTTTTAAACTTAAACTGATGACCCCATTTCTATTAAAGACATGATTTTCGTTGAACAGACGTTGTGCATGAAATTTTGANCCTACTTCATTTCCGTAATAAAGAAAAACAAGGGTCTCAAGGGTAGGGATAAATCTTGAATTTTTATCATCTAGTTTGCCTCCAAACTCAGTAAAGCGCTTATCCAATCCTTTGTTTTTGATCAAAAACTTGTCAAAAACATTTGATGAGTACTCGTAAGCTAAAGATGATATGACCACCAGGCGTTCAAAATTATTAAGCGCTAGCTTTTTGACCCAGTTGGCATATTTACTGTCATCATGAGTTAAATCTGGTGGAATAAAGCTGTTGTTATCAATTAATTCATTTGAAAAATGCTGCTTAAAACGCACTTCAATTAATTCGTTTAGCCATGCCAAATCGTTTGAATAAGTAATCGAGTTTTTTTCTATTTCACTACTAGTCTGGTTCATTTCTAATTGTATTTCCAATGAATGATCAATTTCGTATTCATTATACTGGTCTTAATTACGGAAAGATTCCATGGTAGAAATTTAATCAGGATGTCTCTNGTTTCTTTTTCAACATGCAATTCGGCTCCTGAATTTTCATCAAATTTTAATACTCCTTTGCGCTTAAAAAAATAATCTCTTAAAGTGGCTACACTTTTTACTTTACCCCATTGAGCCACAATGGTTTTAAGGGCCATGTCACATATTCCTATTTCAATTTCATTGAGTTCTAAGGTGTCGTCAACATAAAAATCCAAGTCTGCCCCACATAAAATTTTATTCAACAATAATTCTGTTTCGTCTATCTCATTTTTCCCATCTACTAAATATTGCGTAGCAGCTATAGCTTTCTGAATTGCTTCATCACTTTTTAGTTTTCCATCTTCAATCAAATCCAGTTTTGAAAATAAAATATTTAAGAAAGGCCAGGCGATAACCAATCCTGAATTGTTGATAGAAATACCCTCCTCCAGCTCAGTTTTATTGAAGTTGGTTTCTTTCAAAATTTCAACTTTATCNGGTTTTCTTCTTTTAGCAGTTTGCTCAAAAAAGGGCTTTAGCTCAATTAATTTAATATCACTTTTAAGATCCTCTTGAAGAGCATCTAGTTGAAGTCTAAAATACTCATCGCTTATCTTGCTTTCCGTTAAAAAATCTTTAATTACACCAACAACCAACTCATAAGGATTGACAATAAAATTTGTTTTGGCCCACAAAGACAAAAGTACCCGAAGCTGCATTGGACTGAAGGGTTTTCTGCTAAAAGTTATTGGGGTTTCTTTAAGCATTAAATTAATCATTTCAGGTAGGGCATCCAGCAGTTGTAACAATTGTGGATGAACTAAAGCGATTAGTTGGCGCCTTTCTTGTTCTTTTATTACCAATTTAAAAAGTCGCTTCAATTTTTCTGTGTCTTGAGACCAGAGATGCAATCGCTTTTTTAATAAAAGAGGGTAGGTCTTTACAAGATTTTTAAATAGATCACGTTGATCGATTTCATTCACTTCTAATGGGTAAAAACCNAGTTCGATATAATGCCTAAACGTATCTAATTTGATTTCATCGTTACTTATTCTGTTCAACACCAGCGACTGTTCTATCGGTTTGCTTTGGCTTTGCTCAAAAANTAATTTGAGTTTCTTGATCAACCCAGTATAGCTTTTTCCTTTAAACTCTGCGACCAANTTGATGAGCTTGGGGATAACAGACNGTTTACTCTTATTTTCTACCACATAATTTGAAAGGATCAACTCTAAACTTTTATAAAACAATGCATCAGCTGTTTCCGAAGCTTCTATCTCCTTAAAATAAGTTTGAATTTCTGCTAAAAAAAGAGGTGCGTCTGAAAAGTGAGCCTCTATTGTAGTAAGAATAAGATCTCTAGTAAAAACTTCTCTGTAAGCAGCTGTTTCACTAATGCGAGTCATATTAAACTCTAGTAAATAACCGATAGCGCGTTCAGGGTTTTTAGTCAAATAATCTACTAACTTTTCGATAATTTCATTCTTAGAAAACTGTTGGCTGACAGTTACCTTTCCGCTGTCCAAGAAATAACTCATCAAAAACTGGTACTCTTTTTCAGACCAGTTTTTACCAAGCTGTACATCCATATCCTTTTCCTTAAAAACAGCAGTGATTTTATTCTTAAAAAGGGTTGCCCATTCAGGGTTTATGGATTTTAAGATTTCAGTAAACCTAGTTTTGAGGTAGAGCGGGTTTTTAATTTTCCAAAGCTGATTATCGACAATGATTTCGAATAATACATAAGGAGACAATTGATTTGATTGATCTTTAGTTAGTGAGGTAAATAACTTAAGAAGAAAGCCTTGTGATTTTTCTGTTTGCAGTATATCGATCAGGCTTTTAAAATAATCTTTAGATACTTCTTTTAAAAAGATAAGCAGATTTTTGGCAATCTGTTTTTGACTGAATAAGGTTTCTAAAAATAAGCCGTCATTTTTATCAATCAGAACTTTTAAAAAATTAACTATTTCAAAATCATCTATTAACTCAAGTGAAGACCATTCGGGAACTGTCTTTGTTTTTAAGTAGGAATAATAGACATTTTTGTAGAAAAGGGTCGTTTTGGTTTTTTGAGGGAGCACATCCAATGAGGTATTATCAATATACACACTAAAACCAAAACCAACTTCTTCAATTTCAGAACTGATCGTTCCCTCAATTAATACTTCCTTTAGTTTATTGAGATGTATACTAGATTGAAGTTCGATAAAACTCAAAAAGTTAAAGGTGAATTCTCCAGTATAGAACGCTTTAGTAGAGGCTCCACTCGCCAATGATTTAATCAAAAAATAACGCAAAACAGCGCGGAATTGTTTGGAGTCCAGATCGGAAAAATGAATTTGATCTTGAATTTTGATCAAGGCTTGTTCTATTAGAAGCCAAGATTGAAAATTTGTCTTTAGCAGTGCAAAAAATGCTTTTTCTGTAGAAGGCTGAAGGCTTAGAACTGAAAAGCTGTTTAACACTTCTTCCCTTAATCTATATGCTTTTAAAAACTCAAGAAGAGATTTAGTGCTTTTTAAGATGTCTTTTATACTTATAAAATCCGTTGATCTTTTTTTGGATTCTTCAAGATGAGTCATCTCATTATCAATNTTNAGGATAAATTCAAAATAATTTGAGTCTAANGNAGTNGNTCGATTAGGTAAAGTTTGCATTTTCCTTACTTGCTCAAAAATCTTTGAAATCTTTTGCTCATCCAATGAATCCACCTGAAAGAAAGTAGGNAGCTTGCGATCAACATCAAAACTTTTTAGGACTGCAACAAAAAGCTCATTGATTTTTGTTTTTTCTAAAGAAGGGTATAATGCTTTTAAAGCCCTTGCTTGAATCTTGTGTTTTTTGATATTCCTAGTTTCTAAAGTGAGTATAGTATCTATTATATCGACTACTTCTACAAAAGATTCTACGGATTTTATTTTAAGGGCACTAAGAAGGTTTTTAAAACGGGTAGCGCTTCTCAAAGACTCGAATTTTCTCTCACCAAAAATGGCATCTCCTAGTCTTAATACAACAGATTGTTCAAACTTATTAGAGGCCTTATTTTGAATTAGGAAATCAAGCAGTTTTTTAACCAGTTTTTGCTCACTTAAATTTTGATTTTTTTTATAAAGCTGTACGATCTTTCTAAGCGTTTTAAAAAAATCACCCTTTACAAAAAACTTGCTCACAGAACTGGGGTCATTAAAATCGTTTGAGCCAAGTGTTTTTTTGAGACTATTATTGTTTTCAAGCTTAATGAGTAACTGGATAAGTTGCTTAAAATGCTGTGCTTTAAACGCTGATCCTGTGAGCTGCAGTTGTTCATTAAGTGACTCACTAGATGCGTTTACCTTCTTTTCAATACGATTGAGCTTACTCAGTTCATTTGAGTTTAAAGAGTAGGTTTTTTTTAAATGGTCAACGCTTTGCTGAATACTTCGATCTATATTATTTGCGTTTTCGTAAAAGTATTTTAGAATTTGATATTCCTCTTTTTTGATTGAACCAAGCGTAGGGGAGAGTCCCCTTATTTTGACTAAACTTTTATTAAAATCCTGTAAGCGCTTATAATGTGGATAATCCCTTTTTAAAAGAAATTTTAAAAATTGCTGACTACTTTTTGGGTCAAGTACATTAAAAATTCGTCTGTATGCAGTTTGATTACTGATTAAAATATTGAAGAGTGAGTTCTTGTTTTTAAATTGTTCAATTTGATCTTTAAAAAAAGAATTAACCTTTTGTTTGGTATTGTAGCTCCAGGGTAAAAGACCAAATTCAGCGATAAAACTCAAGAGTTCACTAAGCGTTAGAGATCTAGTATCAAGCGGGTCATAGTTGTTTGAAGGAATCTCTGTAAGTCTTAATTGATTGAACAATTGATCATATACAGTTCCTTCGTATGCCTCCCAATTCTCCAGATCAATTTCATCTAAATTAACCGTTAGATTTTTAACCACGATGTCCCTATTGCCATAGTGTTTTAAAGCGATATCTTCTAGCATGGGTCCAATACGCTCTTTAACAATTTGAGAAATGGATATGGTNTAGGCTTGGAAATCAGCCTGTGAAGCGATGTCCAAATCAAAAATGATTTGCCTTATAAGAATATCATTATTCCTCATCTCTTTTATATTGCATAAGCAACTGAATGAGTTGTAGTGATTTTGAGTCCACTTGATCCATACGGCTGGTATTTTTCAATCTTTTCCATTTGGAATAGGTTTGTTCAAATTGATCGATTTGATTCACATCCAAATAAAAAATATCGTAGGTTAAGTGAGCGGGTATATATTCTTGTACTACAGAATTGAGGTGATTTTTAAACTCTTTATTCTGAAATCGCAATGGCCAATCAGGAAAGATAAAATTGATATGATTAGAATAGTTAAAACCGTCAGGGAACTTGTTTGAAATGTCATTGACGATCACCATTTTACTGAACTCATCTATTTGATTCTCGTTAATTATTTTCGTAAAAAACTGAATCATTATAGGTATTTCTCTTTTAGCCTCATCCTCGCTTTTAAATGACTTAGCACTTTTAAATAGCGGACGATTAAGTAGATCATATAAAATAATCTCAAAGTTTTTTGAGTTTAATTTTTTGACCACATTAAAGTTCTTTTTGTCTGCTACCAAAATGGAAAAGTCACTTTTCAAATCTCTTAGGGTATCTTGTTCAGATTTAAAATAGCTTTCAATGTATTTTCCCCCATTTGCATCATAAAAAATAAGGGTGTAATCTTTATGAGAAACAGGTCGAAGTAATATATTTTCTACCATGAAAAAACTTTCACTCTTGGCGTCGAGTTCTTTTATTTTATTGATAGCAGAGTCTATTGCTTGCTCACATTCCGCTAAATTTTTCGACTGATAAACTACAGCTGGTGGAACACCATCAATCCCTTTGTACAAGATGTTGAAGGTTCCTTTAGATGAAATCAACTTATAATTTTTACGCTTTATTCCATTGATAAATAAAAACTTAAAAGAAGTTACACCGGTTAAATGGTAATGGATTTTTTTATCCAAATAAGTTTTTTGGGGTAGGGCTAATACTTCAAGCCCAGGACTGTTGTCAATTTGAATTTCTCTTTTTTTCCAAGTCTGATTCATTTCATTTAAACTCGAATCTCGAGAAAAGGACTTTAAAATTGAATCAGAAATAGCATTGGTAATGCCCAATTTAAGTTTCAAGCGTTTTTCAATGCCAGAAAGGTTTTCAGTATTCTCTTTACTGGTGTAATCTGAACTTTGGCTTCTTTCAAAACCTAAAGAAACAAGATTTTTTGCATAATTAACTTTCGTGGATAACATCAATTCATTTACCTCTTCCTCAGTACAGTTTTCGTGCTGTAACTTGTAGACTTTGCCGAGTAAGCTGGTGTCAAAAGTTTCGCCAAAACGCGACATAAGATGATCCAAAATTTTGTGCTTTCTCGTGTAATATTCGCTTTTCGATTCGATCGAATTGGCGAGAAACTGCGCATAGTCATCTGTATCCTCTCCTATAATAGTTTCCAGTTGAGGTACGTTTGTGGGAACTTGCCCAAAGAGGGTTTTTGGAAAGGCTAAATCAACTGAAAAAAGTTGACGTATATTGGACAATTGACTCACATGATTAGCCATCAGCTGATCAAAAAGCAACAAATAAGCGCGGAGTTGATTTACCTGAGATTTTCTCAAATTAGAAGACTTTGAAGGAAGTTCTTCTTCTCTTAAACCATAAAGCGAAGGAAGTTCCCTCATTATAGAATAATATTTTTCAAACTGTTCCTTTTTAAACCTCCCTTTGGAACTGTTCAATTTATTTTTAATTTTTTGCTTGTAAACCTCCTTACTTTCAACAATCAAAGAATCGTAAATTTGCTTAAAAATAATCTTGTCTATCTTGTAGTTGGATTCATTTCTATAAAAGCGAATTCCATCATTTTGTTCGTCAAAAAAACTTTCATCAGCTTTAATCAAACTTGGGTAGGCATCGTTATCAAAGGGGATATAATCGTCAAAAATTTTAATGTCATTTTTGAAGAAAACTAAATTTTCAAGTCCCAACACGCCTTCCACATTATAAATGATTTCTTTTATTTCAGAAATATAGATTTCACTCGTCTTTTCATTGAAATCGAAATCTTCGAGGTAGCCCTTTTCAGTGAAGGTTCCAGTAAATAAATCTTCAACCTTGAGCCCCTTTTCTTCCATTTCAC
>JGI26086J50260_1000676_pt1 | contig 21155 bp, 19 predicted proteins | sample SaaInl3SG_22_DNA_FD_50260 | JGI IMG/M metagenome (IMG submission 50260)
ACAGCAAACATCCACAACGGCGTCGCGCAACGCGCGAACCATTGAAAAGGGAGAGAGGCATTCATGGGACGAAAGGTAGCGGGATGTGCCCGAACTTGGCCGCATGAACATGTGGGACGAGCGCTACCGAGCGCATGAAACGGTGTACGGCACGAAGCCGAACGTGTTTTGGGCGAGCCAGCTGGGAATGCTGGCGCCCGGGTCTGTGGCGTTGCCGTGCGACGGCGAAGGCCGAAACGCCGTCTGGGCTGCCCGACAAGGTTGGGACGTGTGGAGTTTCGACGCGAGCGAGGTGGGCGTGCAGAAGTCGCTCGAGCTCGCAGAAGCTCACGGCGTGCGCATCGCTTGCGAGGTGGGCGACGCGTTTGCGGTGGAGCCGGGCCAGCAGTTCGACGTGGTGGGCTTGGTCTTCGCGCACATGCCGGAGCCGCGCCGCGCGGAATTCCATCGCCGTGCTTGGTCGTGGGTGAAGCCAGGAGGTCACCTCATCGTGGAGGGCTTTCACAAGGACCAACTCGGCTCGACGTCAGGCGGCCCAAAGGACCTCGCCATGCTCTATGCCGAGAACACGCTGCCTGAAGACGTGTTGGTCACGAAGGGAGAAGGACGCCTGCTGTGGCAGGCACGATGCGAGCAGGTGCTCGACGAGGGGCCGTTCCACCAAGGAGTCGGCATCACGTGCCAGTGGGTCCTCCAAAAAGCCGACGCATGAACACATTCAAGCCTGGGCAACGCGTCAAGTTCTTGAACGACGTCGGTTCCGCCACGGTGATCCGCGTCGAAGGGGGACAGGTGGTCGTGACAGACGAAGATGGCTTCGACCGCACGGTGGCTGCAAACGAGCTCATGGCTGCACCCGATCCCGAGGCGGAGGCCAAGAGCTACGGGGACACGATCCCGGATTTGGCCAAGTTGCTCGCACAGGAAGTGGGTGAGAAGCGCATGAAGGAGCTCCAAAAAGACTTCGAGGTTCGCTACCAAAACACGCAAGCCACCAGCATGGCTCGCCGCGATGCGCACATGGAGGTGGACCTGCACATCCACGAACTTGTCGACGATCAAAGCGGTCTGCCCGACCGCGCCAAGCTCGCCATCCAAATGGACCACTTTGACCGCATGATGGACATCGCCAAGCGCGAAAAGCTGCGCCGGATCATCTTCATCCACGGCGTGGGTCAGGGCGTGCTCCGGCACCAGATTCACAACACGCTCGAACAACACCACCCGGATTGCACGCATCGTCAGGCCGACCCGCGTAAATACGGGTCAGGAGCCACGGAAGTTTGGTTGGGTCAAGGAGCGTGGCGACGCCCGGAATAGGTTTACTCGCCTTGGGTCGACTCGGCGTCGGTGCCGCCTTTCTTGCCCCCTTTTTCCTGCAGTTCTTTCGCCACCTGGTTGATGTCTCGTCCTGGGACCGACATCCACAGGTTGGGGGCGTCCAAGTTGAATTGCGCTGCGGCATTCAGTGTCACGAGCTCCATGGCGTAGGGAAGTGTGCCGCTGTCGTCTGCCATGCCCCATTCCACTTTGAGAGGGACACCGGCTGGCAAAATGACGTTTCGCAGCACCGTTTGGGCACGGTATTGCATCCATCCGATGAACGCGTTTCGGAAGGCGTCGAGCTGGTCCACGTTCAACTCAAAGGCGTCGACATCCGCCACCCAAACGACCACGCGGTCCTTGCCTTCTTTTCCTGAAAACGCCAAGCAAGGGTGGCCCATGACCTCAAGGGCTTCCAATTTCTTGTCGGCCTTCAAGGTGCGAGGTGCGGCAGGTGCTTCCTCGGACCAATGCCCCGCCATGGTCATCATTTGGGGCGACATGAAGGCCCCTTCCTGGTTTTTTAGGCTGACTGTGGCAAGGGGCGAATCGGGGCCCTTGAGAATGGTGTAATTCCCTTGACGGTCGAGCTGGTCCGTCCACATCAGGATGCCTTGCTCGGGTTCCCAGCGAATTTCGCCGACCGTCGTTCGCCCCCCTTGGGTCAGGTTGCACGCCAAGTGGCCCTGAAAGGACAGAGGTGCGTCTGCCAGGGGGACTTGAGTGAGCCGAATCAGCTCTTCCATCATTTCACCGCCGGTCAAGCCGGTGCGTTGCTCAGGGGTTTGGGCGTGAATGGTCCCAAACCAACAGAGGGTCAAGCAGGCGAAAACGGGGCGAAGGGAAGGGGGAAGGTTCATCAACCCAAGGTACAGCGAATGACGTACGTCCCGGACGGACAGAGCCTCAATTTCGGCTCCGGCGGCGGGACGGATCGCGGTATTCTCGGGGGGAGCTGCCTTCCGTGTTGCGCACCTCCGTGTCCAGCACGAGGTGCCAGCGCCCTTTGCGCCACTCGAGTGCGTCGTAGCTCAGGGTGGGGCCGTAGAAGGCAAATTGTCCTTGGAGCGACGGGTCTTCCGGCGCGAGGTGGTCCATGACGATGCGGCCGGAGTTTTCCTCTTTTTTGAGGGTGGCTTGCACCGCATCGGCGTACGTGAGGACCATCCGCTTTTGGAGGCCCTCGGGCAATTCAAATCGGGGGGTCCCAAACCGAACCCNCCCGTTCCGGGGCTCGANGGTCTCGATCCACTTTTGGGTCGTCAAAGCGTCCGCACCGTCCCACACGAGGAAGGTGTACACAGGTTGTTGCTTGTCGTAGGTCAACACCCCGTCGTAGTAGAGGCCCCCTTGCCAGCGGTCGTGGCGATGCATGCGTCCGAGGTCGCGCGTGTTGGCTTCAGGGTCGTGCGTGAGCATCGTCCATGTGTACCCAAGGTCGGTTCCCGGAGCGGCATGCACGACCCACCCGCCGTACCGTTGGGTGCGGTTGTCGAGTTCCACGTTCCACGTGAACATGACCATCCGGTCGGCCCCCTCGCCGAGATCCACCACCGCGTTGTTGAAGTTCTCCCATTCGACCTCGAGCATCTTGCCCGCGGCGAGGGCCTCGCTCCACAAGCCCTGCAATTGCTCGTGCAGCGCCAACCGATCTTCTTGCGTTCGGGCTTGGGTCAGGCTTTCGTGGGTCGCGGAGACGCGGGCAAGCTCGGGGGTTTGGCCCCAAGCACCGGAGGCCAGCAGAAGCAGTGCCCATCCGAGGTTGGCGCGAACCGAAACGATGCGATTCAGGGAATTCATGTGCTTCTCCAACGCAGAAACGCGTCGGTTCTTACAAGTGCATGAAGGCTTTTTTCGCCAAAAGCTGATCCTCCGACTCGCGGTGGTCGGGGTCGTCGACGCAGCAGTCCACGGGACATACCGCCGCGCACTGGGGCTCGTCGTGAAAGCCNACGCATTCTGTGCATTTGTCCGACACGATGTAGTACAGGTCGGGGTGGACCGCGTCGTTCTCCGTTTCAGAATTGACGTTTCCCGCCGTGGGGTGGTCGCCAGCTCCCTTGAATCCGGTGCCGTCGGCGAACTTCCACGTCGCCCCACCTTCGTAGATGGCGTTGTTGGGGCATTCCGGTTCACATGCACCGCAATTGATGCATTCGTCTGTAATCATGATGGCCATGGCAGGTACCTTTGTAGAGCAAATGTACAACGGCAACAAACTCCTTTCTTCTCTTGTTCAACTCGGCGTGTGGCTTCGTGANGAGGCGCCGTTGGATGCGGACGTGAAGCGGCTTGCGTTGGCCCAAAACGGGTGGTTCACCCCCGAGTCCATCGACCTCGCGCTTTCTTCCCACGGCCAAGCCTTGAGCGAGTCAGGCATGGCGGCCTGGGCGTCGTCCTACACATTCCCGGTGGAGGCCTCGTCGGCCAAGGTTGGACTGGTTTTGGCCGGCAACCTGCCGCTCGTTGGGTGGCACGACATCCTTTGCGCGGTCCTGTCTGGCCGCCAAGTCCACGTGAAGTTGTCCAAGGACGACGCCGTTCTCCCCAAATGGCTTGTCGCGAAGTGGGCTGAAATCGATCCCTATGTGGCGGGAGTTGTGACCTTTCACGACGGACTGATGCAAGGCATGGATGCCGTCGTCGCAACTGGAGGCGCCAATGCAGGACGCTACTTCCAAGCCTATTTCGGACATCTCCCGCACATCTTTCGCGGTCCCCGAACGTCCGTCGCCGTCCTGAACGGCCAGGAATCGGACGAGGAATTGCGGTTGCTGGGCGACGACATTTTCGCCCACTTCGGCATGGGATGCAGGAGCGTGACCAAAGTTTGGCTCCCTGAGGACTTCGACCTGGATCGGTGTTTCGCTCAATGGCTCCCCTGGGGTCACCTCGCTCAGCACGGCAAATACGCCAACAACTACGACTACCACAAGGCGGTTTGGCTTCTCAATCAAGAGGACATGATTGAGAACGGCTTCGTGCTGGTCAAGGTGGACGAGGGCTTGACGTCACCCATCGGCACGCTTTTCGTTGAGCGATACCGCGACGTCAAAGACGTGGCCACGCTTCTCAGCGACCGAGCGGAGGAGATCCAAGTTGTGACGGTGAGCGAATCGAGCCCCGAATCCGAGGCTCTTGCAGCGCGTGGTCTTCGCACGGCGGGCTTTGGTTGCAACCAATGTCCGTCGCTGAGCGACTACGCTGATGGGGTGGACACGTTGGCCTTTTTGTTGTCCTTGTCAACCCAACCGGCCGAAGCCTAATTTTGCAACATGATGAAATCTCGGAATCGAATGCGTTGGACGTGGATGTGGGCAAGCCTGGCTGTGGCAAGCAGCATGGCTTTGACGAATTGCAGCACCGAGGTGGATCTTTCGGCACCCTACGACAGCCTGCCCGTGGTGTACGGCCTGCTTGAATTGGAAGCAGACACCCAATGGGTGAAGATCAATCGGACGTGGCTGGGAGAGGGAAGTCAATTGATTGCTGCCCAAGTGGCGGACAGTTCAGAGTACCCCAGCGGTGCTGTCGATGCGCGCATTGTGGAGCTCGTCCCATCCAGTTCAGGTGGCGTGGTCGGCAACGAATTGCCGACAGGGCGGGAGTGGACCTTGCGCGACACGCTCGTCGACAACAAGGAAACGTCGGGGGCATTTTTTGGTCCTTTGCAACGCGTGTACTTCGCACCGACGCTCACGGAGCCCTTGCGCGACGACATGCTNTACCAGCTNGTGCTNGNGCTGCCNGACGGNAAGACCGCGCAGGCGACCACGACCATGGTGGAATCGAGCGCGGGATCCATCAACCAGCCGCCGCCGAACCTTCCTAACTACAAGATGGGATTCGCGGCAGTGAACCCCAACGGTTCCGCAACCTACCCCAACTTCCCCTTCAAGTGGACCACCTCTCCCGGGGCGAGTTTGTACACGGCGTCCCTTCTTGTGCACATCGAAGAGAAGCACTACGCCGACGACGCATTGACGGTTCTGGACAGTTCGCGAGACCGCACGGTGACCATCCCGGTGGGGACGAGAAAAGTGAACAGCCTCGACGGCTTTCAAACCATCGACGAGCCTTTTGACGGGGAGCGGCTATTCACGGAATTGAGCACTCGCTTGGAGGCCAATCCCCGCGTACGTCGGGTTCTGGGCCGCTATGACGCGAATTACCAAATGGAGCGTGCCTTCGATTTTGAGCTTCAAGTGGCGAACCAAGATTTGGCCATCTACCTCGACGTCAATGAAACGAGCAACAGCATCGTTCAGGATCGTCCGACGTGGACCAACATTCAAGTGATTGCAGCGGACGGCACCCAGCTCGGAGGCATTGGCCTGTGGGGATCGCGGACCACGTTGGGCGTCTACGGTTTGGGCTACTCCAAGCAGACCATCCAGCATCTGCAAGAGGGAGACCTCACCGCGGCCCTGAACTTCTGTTCGCCCAGCCCTTTGAGCGACTACAGCTGCGATTGAGAAGGGTTCCGGGGCGAAATGCCCAATGCGATGTGAACATGTTCTCCGAAGGAAGTCCTGAATGGGGCTGGGTCTTGCGCACCTTGGAATCGTGGAACATGCATTGACTAGCTCAAGCGAGCGCGCGACCTACGAATGGTCTTCAGGCATGTGTGTCGTTCGGCACAACGCACGGCACATCCTTGACGAAAGTGCCGCGCGCCGCGTCGAAGAGGAACGCCAGGCCTTGTGTCCCGATCATCAGGGCACCGTGCTTCACGTTGTGCCTTCCGACATCGACGTCTTTGATCAAGATGTGTTGTCGTTTTGGATGACGCCTGAAGCGGCCGACGTGGTCGTGGCCCGAGCTGTGGTGGTTCCTTCAGGCATCACGGCCTTGCGTCACCGCATTCGATGGATGTTCTTTTCATCTGAGGTCGCATTTCAGGTGTTCCGAAACCCGCAAGTGGCCAAAGGATGGCTCATCGATTGTTGGTTGCAAGACCAAGAAGCCAAATTGGTTTCGGATCAGTCGTCAGCGTCTTTTTGACGCTTTGGCCACTTCCAATCAAACGAACGGTGCCAACGAATCCCGACGCCTTGGCTTGTGGAATTCGCAGATTGGGTAGCTGAAGTTTGGGATTCAGAGTATCCCGTCAAATCCAAGCCTTTCGCCTCGTTGAGATGGTAGTTGACGCGAATGTTCTGCAACCGCGCTTCACCCAGGGCCTCTTGAGTAATGGCGCTCGATCCAAGTGACCCTTCCACTTCCAATTTGTCTTTCAAAAAGGAAGCCTTCAAAGCCAATTGCAAGGCGTCTTGGTTGTCAGACAGGTCGGGATTGATGTCGCTTGTGGCATCGTAGCTGATGCCCACTTCGACATCTTCGTTGATGCGACTCAGCCACCGTGAGAGCTGAGATGTGACCATGTCGATGCTGTATTCCTGTAGCCCGTTCGCTCCGAGTTGAAGGGTGTTGAAATCGGTGGGCAGGAATTCCTGCAAGCTCAACAAGGCGATGGCCTGGTTGGTGCGGTCATTCTCGTCGACCAGAGCACTCGAGATGGCTTCGGCAACGAGCCGGTCGGCCTTGGGAGCTTCCAAGTCGAAAGAGATGTTGGGCTTCAGCATGGGGCCATTCAGGTGCAGCACGACATCAATCGACTCGTTTCGGCTGCTCCCGCTGGAGTTGGTCCCGATCAGGGGTTGGACGTTGGCGCGGGTGGTGTAGACGGCATCGAGCTCCAAGGTGCCCGCATAAGGATCGCCATTCCAAAAAAGCGTTCCCCCTTCGCGGGCGACAAACTCCTTCCGCAAGAATTGGCCCAGGGCAAAATCGTATTGTCCTTCAACAACGCGCAATTCTCCGTTGAGCGTCATGCGTTCCCAATCTTCAAGAACAAAGTGAATGTTGCCTTCGGTGTGGCCGACAATGTTGGCGTTGTTCTCTTCGTCCATCACCACCGTCACCTCAGCGGCAGGGAGCGCTTGGATTTTCAAATCAAGGGTCACTCCCAAATCAGGCGTCGCGACCTTCGTCGCGGTTTGGGTGACATTGAGTCGCTTGAAGTGAACGAGTTCATCCCAGCCGTCGTCCGATTCGGTGACGAGGGAAATGTGAAACTGCGTCGGGGCATCTGCCACCACGTCGCCTTCAATCAGAATGTCGTCGTTCCAATACGTGACATCTACAGCGCCTCGGCCATGCAACGTTCCAAACACAGGAGCCCCAGGGGAGGTCGGCAAGTCCATGATCAGAAGGTTCTCTTGCGCATCCGTGATGCCAACGTTGAGGTTCCAGTCGTGATAAGCGTCGTGAAACAATGCACCTTCCACCCGGGTGGTGGTTCCTTTGGCATCGGACAGCACAAATGCGTCGAGGTAGATGCCGTCGGGCTCCACCACCAAGCCGCCCGAACCGCCAAACGAAGTGCCAAGACTCGGGACATACGCCTGCACGTCTGTGAGCTTTCCGGTGCCTTGGATTTGGGGTGCGGCAAGCAAGCCTAGCGCTTGCAATGAGACATCCAAGTGGCCCTGGACAAGAGCCGCACTGCTGTCCACCCAGGATTGAAACCACGTCAGTGGCACGTGATTCGCCTCGACCTCCAGCCTCGGGGTGACTTGGCGAGCAAGCAGGATGACTCCTTCGGATTCGAGGGAACATTGTTCTTCGGGGCTGTAAGCGCTCAAGGTGCTGTAAATCAAGCCATTCTGCCATTTCGCCGAGGCTTGGAATTCGGGCAGATGGATGCGGTCGTATTGGAATCCCATCACGTTGAAATCCACCCAAGCGCTCAGATCGGAGGGCTCCCCACGCCACTCCACTGTTCCATTGAGCGCAACATCGTCTAGAGCAAGGTTGGGGTCGAGGGATCGCACAAGGTCTTCGAGCCGCGCAAACCTCCCTCGAAAGGAGAGAGATTGGCCGTAGGGAGCAAGACGTTGGGATTGGAATGTAAGCTCGCCACGCTGGCCTCTCAGTTTCCAAAAGGAGGGAAGAGGAGCCGACAGCGGCGCGGTCCAAGTGAACGGCGTTTCCGCCAGAATCAACCGGTCGAAACCCAAGGGGATGTCCCCTTGATGCGCCACCCAGGTCCAGTGGTCGCGGGCGGTGTTGCCAGGCGTTCCTTCGACGGCCCATTCGGCCACCACGCCTTGCCCCATGTCGGCGGCCAGGTTGGCGAACCACGATGTGTCCGCGTGAATGTCAAGCGACACCATGGAGGGCATGCCGAGAGGTCTGGATTCAGGCGTTTCGATGGAGATGTTGGCGTACAGGGTCGAACGCAGACCTTGGATCGTCACGTGCGTGGAGTCCAATTCCATTTCTCCAACATTCCATCGACGCAAGGATGCTTGACCTTGAATTCCCTTTGCATCGCTGTGCACTGTCACAAAGGCGCTGTCCTTGAAAGTCACGCTTGGCAGCACATGCCGTGCAAACACGTTTTCAGGGGCGAAGGCAACCTCTGCGTGGAGGCTTGGCCAAGTCGTGGGCTCCCTGTTGGCGGCTTGGGACAAGGCGCGTGACCAGGCTGAAGGCGAATCGCGCCCCTGCAGAGAAGCGTGAACCCCGGCTCCGGTCAGCGAGGCGCTCCAGGATGGCAAATCCCCAGCCAAGTTCAGCCTGCCGGAGGTGCGTAGGGTGTCATTTTCCAAGGCAGCCGCGAGAGACCAAGTGACTGACGAAAACGCGGAGTTGGTGCGCACGCGACCCCACGCCTCGAGAGGCGATGTGATTTCGGATGATTGGGGAAGTTGAGGAATCCATGCACGCAAGTTCACCGTGGAATCTTGCCATTGGGCTTGGGCACGCCACGGGACCTCTGCACTGTCTTGCTGCGCGACGATGTTCCAAACCTCTCCCTTCACTTGGACGTGGGCCTGAACGCGTTCCGAATTCGATTCCACCCATGTGGGCCAGCGGTTCAACTCAACGGACGCCGTCCAGCTTTCGGTCATCCCGGTGACGACTTCCATCAGCGCCCCCCCCGATTCGAGGTTTCCTTCGAGAGACAGGCGTGACCCGCCCTCAAGGTTCCAGTTGGTCATGGATGCATTCCCCCTCGCTTGGAGCTTCAATTCAGAAACGGAGAGGGCTTTTTGGACGGACAAAGGCAACCGCGTCAGTCCAAGTTCCAAGGCCCAGGATGAGGGGCTACCCATGCCAGTCACCTTGAGCCATTCCGGGCCGGTGACGTGTGCCTGCCAGCGCGAAGAGTCCACATCCCAAGAGGCCAATGAAGACGTGCCTGCCAAATCCCAAGCCGCCAGCCTTTCGCCTTGGCCAAGCAAGTCCGCCCAAGGTTGAAGTTCGTCCCATTGGAGTTCCAAATCGCCGTGCCCCGAAAGTGCAGGCCACGCCAGGTCGCCGACAAAGCGAATTCCTGGCAGGTTCAAACCGCGGCTTTGGACATGCCAGCCTGAGGGGGTCCAGGTTCCCCCCGCGTGGGACGCTCGAAGCACCACTTTGTCGGGCAGGTTGGGCGACATGGCATAAGCCCCGGAGACCTCGAACGTGGGCAGGGTGATTCCGGCCAACGAGAGATCCAACCCTGCCATTCTGCCCTGTTGAAGGACCACGGAAGAGACGGAGTCTGCATCCAAATGAATCCCGTTCCACTGCAATTCTTCGGCGAAGAGGCACGCCAACGAAGAAGGCCAAAGGTCAGTCCATGCTGGCGAGGGCAAGGTGTCTTCGAAGGATCGCAACTCCTGCGAAGCAAGACGCAACTGCCCCAACTCCACACGTCCGATTCGAAGCGAATCTTGGCTCCATGTCAAGTTGGTGAGTTGCAAGGTGTCGGTGTGCAGCGACATGCCCTTCTCCTGATCCTGCCATTGCAGTTGGAGGAGGGTGATTTGACCTTCCCAAACATCCCATTGCACGCGTTCCACATGACCATCCTGATGGGTCGCCCAAAGCGCGGCGTTGACCCCCCAAGTGACCCAAACGTCTTTGCCCAAAATCAACACCAGCATTCCGCCCAACATCGCACCCAAGCNACGCACTATGCGGCGTTTCCAGGGTGAACGAGAGGNGTGAGGAGTGGTGTCTTGGGGGTTCATGACCTTGGGGGTGTCCAAGATAGGCGCGGCAAAAGATGCGCCATAAATTTGTCGCTCATGAATCGGAGTACGGAACCTCTAATTTTGGGAATCGAGTCGTCGTGCGACGACACTTCGGCGGCCGTGATTCGGGGCAACGTGGTCCTGAGCAACGTGGTGGCCAACCAAGCCCTGCACGCGGAAGTGGGAGGAGTTGTCCCTGAATGGGCCTCGCGCGCTCACTTGTCTAAAATCCATCCCGTAGTGAAGGCCTCGCTCGACAAGGCAGGTGTGTCAGCGTCTGAATTGGATGCTGTGGCCTACACCTTGGGGCCTGGATTGCAAGGATCCCTTCACGTCGGGGCATCCTACGCCAAGTCTTTGGCTTGGGGGCTTGGCATCCCGAGCATCCCCGTTCACCACATGCGGGCACACATTTTAGCCCATGTGCTTGAGCCAGGTCCCATTCCGGAATACCCCTTTTTATGCCTGACGGTCAGTGGAGGGCACACCCAACTGGTCCAAGTGGATGATCCTCAAGTGATGACGGTTTTGGGTCAAACCTTGGACGATGCGGCGGGCGAGGCGTTTGACAAGGTGGCCAAACTCATCGGGCTGCCCTATCCGGGTGGTCCCGTAGTGGACAAGTTGGCGGCACAGGGACAGCCCGATGCTTTTGCCTTTTCACGACCTAAAATGGAAGGCTACAATTGGAGTTTCAGTGGTCTGAAGACCCAAGTGCTTCACTTCTTGCAAAAGGAACAGGCCATGGATTCGTCCTTCGTGTCTCGCCGCAAAGAGGACGTGTGCGCCTCGGTGCAGGCGGCCATCCTGGACATGTTGATGGAGCCATTGATTCGCGCAACCCGTGACACGGGCATTTCTGAAGTGGCCATTGCGGGTGGGGTCAGTGCCAATTCTGGCCTCCGAGCTCGTTTGAAGCAAGCGGAATCGGAGTTCGGTTGGGTGGTTCACATCCCGCCTATGGCGTATTGTACGGACAACGCGGCCATGATTGCTGCGGTGGGTTGGCTCGATCACCTCGAGGGGCGAAAAGGCAACCTTGACGCCGCCCCGTCGCCTCGCCTTCCCGAGCTTACGACCCTGGCACAATAGTCGGAAGAACAAACGTCGTTTCCGTGCTCCAAGGGTGAGGCGCATTGGCAATCTCGACCGAAGCATGCGGATGAAGTGCACGGAGTCGATCGCGCGTGATGGACAACCCCATGGAGCCTCGGCGCTTCGAAGGCTGATCCAAAGTGGCGGGAGGCAACCCCACGCCGTTGTCGCGCACTTGGAAGGCAATCCAGTTCCCGCTGTGTTCGGATTCGATGGATTCGATGGCGACGAGAAGGGAAGGGTTGTTGGGCATTTTCGCAAACCCGTGCCACAAGGCATTTTCGAGGGCCGGTTGGAACAACAACGGCGGGACGTGCGCTTCCAAGTTGACTGGGCTGACGATGTCAATGCGCCAGTCCACAGGAGTTCCTCGACGCGAGGATTCGAGGTGAACGTATTCCTCCAAAGAAGCCAATTCCTTTCGCAAGCTGTGGGACGTTGACGACGTGTCTGTCCAATGCTTTCTCCAAAGGTGCACGAACGATGCAAAGCTGTCTCGGGCTTGATCGTGTTTGGAATCNGCCCAAAGCCACTGCACAGATGAGAGCGCGTTGAACATGAAGTGCGGACTCAATTGCATTTGCAGCGTGTGGTGTTTCGCCTGCTTTCGCTTGGCACGAACGTCCACGTTTTTGGCGGCAATCCCTGCACTGTCTCGAAGGCGCTGGTGCCTTTCGAGCCAAGATGGTGAAGCCGGGTGAGGGTGTTCGTTCGTCCGGGTTGCATCCCTTTTTTTGGCTCGCCCCAGGCCATAGCCGAGCCCCGTACCTAAGGCAAAACCGATGCACATCCAGGGCCAAGTCATGGTCTCCAAGGTAGAGGCCTTGGCAGACTTTGCCTTCACGTCAGAACACGAATTTCAGGAACGTCGACTTATTCTTCGTCGTTGAAGGCGTGGCGCAACGCCGTCTTCAAATTCCTGCAGTACTCGTCTTCCAACCAGCTGCGGTAATTGGGGGTCGCCTTGGCGATGCACTTGGCGTATTGCTTGACGCGGTACTTCACGTCGTCCACGAGAATGTCCACCAATTCAACGGCATCCCAGTAATCTTCGGAAGCGTAACGAATGATGGCCACGTGCTGGTCCAAGCTTCGGCGGATGGCTTCCTTCGGTCTCAGCCCTTCGCGCGTGACCTCAACGTACGCCTCCGCCATGTCAAATTCCGTCACCGGCCCACCTTCGAAACGCTTCGCCAATTCGTCTGGCATTTCGTAGATGAATTCGTTCTCGATTTCTTCGTCCGTGTAGAGGCCGTCGATGTAGGATTGGGGCGATTTGAAAATGTCATGCCAATTGATGTGGGCATCCCACAGCCCAAACCGGCGTGAGTTGTTCCCCAAATCGATGACGGTAAACGCCTTCTTGTTCTTCAGGATGCGCGAGCCCCGTCCGATCATCTGGTGGTACAGCGTCAAGGATTTGGTCGCCCGGTTCAAGATGATGGTCTCGACGGTTGGTTCGTCAAACCCCGTCGTCAGAATGGACACGGAGGAGAGCACGGCGTCGGGCGTTTTTTGGAACCACTCGAGGATGTCCGCACGCTCCTTCTCACTGTGTGTGTTGTCAAGGTGCATGCACGGGTACCCCTCTTCCGCAAACATGGCCTGAACCTGCTTGGAGGTGTTGATGCCGTTGTTGAAGATGAGCGTCTTGGTGCCTTTGGCTTTTTCCTCGTAGGCGTAGAGCAGCTTCTCTTGCATGAGGAAGTTGCCGTAGAGCCGCTCCGACGAACTGACGGTGTAATCGCCATTGATGCCCACCTTCAGAGCCCGAAGGTTGACGTCGTAGCTGTAAGTGCTGGCCTTGGCCAAAAAACCTTGCCCCACCAAGTTCCCTATGCTCTCACCCACAATCAACTCGGCATAGTTGTCGTGGAGCGGCAACTTGATGTTGCTGGAAAGGGGCGTGGCGGTCACCCCAAGAAGAATCTGAGGCTCGAAGTGTTTGAACAGCTTTCGAAAGCTGTTGTAATGCGCCTCGTCCACCACAATCAATCCCAAATCTGCAAACTCAATGCGCTCGTCGTTGAGTCGGTTGTTCAGCGTTTCCACCATGGCGACGAAGCACCAGTGGTCCTTGCTGTTTTCGAGCTCCTTGACCTTGCTGTTGATGATTTTGTTGGGGACGCCAATCTCCGTGAGTTGGGAGGAGGTTTGGCCTAAAAGTTCGATCCGGTGCGTCAAAATCAACACGCGCTTTCCTGTTTCCAGGATGTAGCGCTTCGCCAACTCCGAGAAAATGACCGTTTTTCCACCCCCCGTAGGAAGCTGGTAGAGCAAATTGTAACCCTCGGGGAATTTGCGGATGCGCCCCATGATGGTTTCAATTGCATCAGCCTGATAACCATAGAGTTCCTTCCCTTTTTTGCTTTTCAGGCGTTCGGCAACCTTTTGGTCGATGGGAAGGGCTTCGGTCATGGTGTGGAATCGAGTGGGAAAGCGCAAAAATACCGCCTAGATTGGCCCATTGAAAGCCTGGGGCGGAAGAACCCCGCACAGGTTTTCCACAAACCTTGCAAATTCGAGATGCCGTTGAACCCTCCACGTTGGCCCCAACCGCCTGCCCCTTGGCGGGCGTGCTTGCCGGAGTGGTGCCATTCTGGGGGTCATCCGGAGCACGGTCCTTGGGTCGAGGAACTCTTTGAATTGGAGCATCGAGGACAATTGTGTCCACCGCTGAACCAGGTGTGGCATGCGCTGGAGAGTACCACGCCAGAAGAGGTGCGCGTGGTGTTGCTCGGCCAAGATCCGTACCACGGCATGCGTCAAGCGCATGGCTTGGCCTTCAGCGTGGCGGACCCACTGCTGCCTTGGCCGCCCTCGTTGCGCAACGTGTTTCAGGAGCGCGCTTCCGATTTGGGACTCCCCTTGGAGAGACCGGCAAATCTTCAGGACTGGGCGGAGCAGGGCGTCCTCATGCTCAACGCCGCGCTCACCACCCAAATGGGAAGGGCCGGCGCACACGCCGGGAAGGGCTGGGAAGAAGTGGTGGCCCGTGTTCTGAACGAGGCCATGGCTCGGAACGAGCGGTTGGTCTGGATCCTTTGGGGACGGCCTGCGCAAGCCTTGCACCAGCGTGTTTTGGCTGATTTTGAAGGGGATCGAAGCCACGACGTTTGCCTCGCTTCTCCGCACCCGAGCCCTCTTTCTGCGCACCGAGGATTTTGGGGGTCTCGTCCGTTCAGCCGCACCAATGAGGTCCTTCAAGCATGGGGGCAGCCTCCCGTGGTGTGGTGAGCCCTGAGAGGCGCGCCTTCACAGGTCCCAAACCTTGAGCATCCTGTCGTCACCGCCTGTCGCCAAAAGTGTCCCAGAAGCCCCGCCCAAGCACAACGCGTTCACGGACCGTGCATGCGGCCTTTCGATTTTGCCTAGCGGTTCGAGGGTGTGAATGTTCCAGGCTTTGACGTCTTTGTCGCGTCCTGCGGTCCACAAGATGTCGCCGTGGTGCACCCCGCGGTACACGGCGCTTTGGTGAATGGGGAGTTCGACAACGCGCTCCTCGCCACGGCAAACCACAAGTTTGCCGTCCTGCCCACCGCTGATCACCACTTCTTTTTCCGGCAGACGAAGCGCCCAATAGCAGCTTCGTTCGTGCACAAGCCTTGTTTCCAAGACGTCTCCTGCCAGGGAGAGGATGGCCCATGCTCCCTGCCCACCTGCCACAAGCAGGCCTTCTGGATGCGCTGCGATGCTGCGGATTTTCCCCAAATCCGTCGTCACGTGTGTGGTGGATTGCATGCCGTTCTTGTCACGCTTCCAACGGATGAGCTGGCCGAGGCCGTCGCCGGTCCAAAGCAAGCCTTCTGCGTCGGTGCAAATCGAAAACACAGGACCTCGGTGGAGGTGAGTCGCCGCGTGGTGATCGCCCCACTTTCCCAACACCTCTCCTGTCGCGTTGCCCGCAACAACGCCGTCTTCCCACGCAGACACCGCATAAAATGGCGAAGCGTGGTGAAAGAGCGCATTCCCGTTGTCAGCCCCAGGTCCCCATGTGGCGACAACGCCGTCTCCGCCAGCGGTGCACCACGAGTTCGTGGCTCCGCACCATGCTACGTCGTAAATCGCGCCGCTGTGACCTTGCAACCGAGCTGAGGGAGTGGAGGGAAGCATGGCACGAAAATAGGGAGTGACCACACGAAAAGTCGTCGTATGTTGCGGTCATGCAAGTGATTTGGATTCTCACCGCCGTCTTGATTGTGACGTTGTTCATTCAATACCGTCGCCGCCTCAAGCGCTGACGGAGTTGGCCTAATTTTGGGGGCCATGAGCAAACCATCGATCCCGAAGGGCACACGTGATTTTGGACCTCGAGCCATGGCTCGTCGTCAATGGATGTTTGACACCCTGCGCCGCGTGTTCGAGTCGCACGGCTTCGTTCCCATCCAAACGCCTTCCTTCGAAAACCTTTCCACCCTGACGGGGAAGTACGGAGAAGAGGGAGACCAGCTCATCTTCAAGATCCTGAACAACGGCGATTATTTGGCCAAAGCCGACGAAGCAGCGCTCGCGCAGAAGGACAGCAAATCTTTGACAGCGAGCATCAGCAAAAAGGCCTTGCGATACGATCTGACCGTGCCTTTTGCCCGTTTTGTGGTCATGAACCGGAACGAATTGACCTTTCCTTTCAAGCGGTATCAAATCCAAAACGTGTGGCGGGGAGACCGCCCAGGAAAAGGACGTTACCAAGAATTCACGCAGTGCGATTGCGACATCATCGGTTCGGAAAGCGACTTGTGCGAACTCGAGTTGGTGCAGGTGTTTTCGGAAGGCCTAACCGCGCTTGGTGTTCCGGGGTTTCGAATCCTGGTCAACGACCGACGGTTGCTTCAGGCCTTGGCCGAGGCGGGTGGAGTGTCTGCCGACCAGTTTGCGGATTGGACGGTGGCCGTGGACAAGCTGGACAAAGTGGGGTTGGATGGGGTGCTTCGAGAATTGGAGCAGCGCGACTTGCCAGCTACCGCAGCAGAGCAATTGCCCCGACTCGTGAAGCTCCGCGAGCTTCCCTCTGCCACTGACGTGCTCGCTGCGCTGCCAGAACACCTTGCCTCATCTGAGACTGGCATGGCGGCGTTGGCTGGCCTGCGCGAACTCCTTGATCGGGCAGCGGTCTCCGGTGTCTCGNCCGACGCATTGATCTTGGACCCACTCTTGGCACGAGGCTTGGATTACTACACCGGTGCCATCTTTGAGGTCACCGTCGATGATGCGCCTGTTGGCAGCATCTGCGGTGGCGGCCGGTACGATGACCTGACGGGCATCTTTGGTTGGCCTGGCATGAGTGGTGTGGGCATCAGCTTTGGTGCAGATCGCATTGAAGATGTTTTGAATCACTTTGAAGCATGGCCCGCGCTTGCGAGCGACGCGTTGGATGTGGTGGTGGTTCGCATGGAAGCAGGCGATGTGTCCAAAGAAATCCAGACGAGCCAGCGCCTGCGCGAGGCAGGGTTGTCTGTAGAGCTCTATCCGGACGCCGCCAAATTGAAGAAGCAATTCAAGCACGCCAACGACCGAGGAGCACGGTGGGTTGTGGTGCTGGGTGAATCCGAGCTCGAGTCGGGACGGGTCACGCTCAAGGACATGAAGCACGGCGAGCAATGGTCCGTGTCGTTGGATGATGCCTTGCAGCAGATTCAGAAGGCGTCCGATTCCCAAGCATAAGTCCTGACCTGAGTGTCATGTCGGCCGTGGAGAACAAGTCCTTCCGTGTGGGGGGAAATGGGGAATGACTCCGGCATTGAATTGGTCGCGGATAAGTTAATCAGTTGATTGATTAGGGGTAGTGAAAAGCACTTTGAATCAGTGTGTTCGATTCGGATATTGGGCGTCCTTTTTTCTGGAAGGGTGCGGCATAACAGGCACAGGGTTTGATGCAATTGCTCGGTCACAGGCTTGAATTCTCGCCAAGGCAAAACGGGGGTGCGCCCCACCTCCATGAGCAGCCGCAAAGATTTGCTCATGGAGGAAAGCAGNCGTTCGATCCGGTCGGATTCAGCAGGGTCCAAAGCCACATCACTGTGGTGCATTTCGTGCTGTACGCACAACAGCATCCAAGCGACCCCATCTCGCAGTTGGAGATGATGTTCGAGGTTGAAAGATTCGGTCGTCAAGCGCCTCTGATGTTCAGTCAATTCGCCCAACCTCATGCTGACATTTCGCGCGTGTTGGAGGCGTTCTTCCAACAGGGCCAAGTTCATTTGGGGAGCTTTGGCAATGTGCCTCATTCCCAGCCAAAATCCACAAACCAACCCAGAGGCCGTGGTCAAGCAAAGGACCAACATCATTCTTGCCAGCTTGCAGGCAGCTTCACCCAGGCTCGCGCGGCGGAGTAGGGGCTGGTTTGGCATTCCACAACCTGTTGTTCGAGGTCAGCCCACGATTTGGCGTTGTGGTGCATGTGGGCTTCAATCAAGAGTTGACGCGCATGGCGGTGCATGGCCTCGAGCCGTTGTTGGTCGCGCTGGGTTTTCCACCAGCCGGAGGTGGTCCATTGCTGATTCAAGTCCAAGACGCGGTTCCACAAATCCTCATGACCTTCTCCCGTCAGGCTGGAAAGCATGAGGACATCGGCCGTTCGGCCAGATGGGGGTGTGGGCAAAACGTGAAGAGCTTGCCGGTAGGCACTGGCGGTGTCGCGGCAAGCCGCCATGCGTTCAGCCTCCGCCTTGTGAACCAAGAGAAGGTCGGCCATTTCCACGATGCCACGCTTGATGCCTTGCACGTCGTCGCCGGCTCCTCCGATGAGCAGCAGCGCAAACACGTCAACCATGCTCCGAACGGCCACTTCGCTCTGTCCGACGCCGACGGTCTCGACCAAAATCAAATCGAATCCAGCCGCCTCGCAGAGTTGAATCGCCTCCGACGTGGCGCGTGAAACCCCGCCGAGGGTGGACGACGCTGCGGAGGGGCGGACGAATGCCTTGGGGTGCTTGGAGAGTTCCGTCATGCGAGTCTTGTCCCCGAGGAGGGAGCCGCCTGTGCGCTGAGAGGAAGGGTCGACGGCCAGCACGGCGACGTTCCAACCGTGTGAAATGGCCCGCAGTCCAAACCGCTCGATGAGCGTGCTCTTTCCTGCGCCAGGAATGCCCGTAAATCCGACCCTGATGCTTTTGTCAGACGCAGGGAGAGCGGCGAGCAAGGCCTCAATCTGAGGCTGCTGCTGAGGCAAACTGCTTTCAACCCAGGTGATGGCTTGTGCAAGAGCCTCTCGCTTTCCTTGCCGCACGGCCTCGGCGAGCGTTTCTGGGGTCCAAGATTGAGCCCCGCGAATCGACAGGCGCGCGGCGTCGCGTGCGCGCTCTTTGGCATCTTCTTTTCCGAGGTTGGTGGAAGCCATGTTCGGAAGATACGTGAAAGGGTATGGTCCGAGGAGTGGACCTGCCCGTACTTTGTGGACATGCGTGCTCCGTTGACAGCCGTCGTCGTTTCTCTCGGGTTGAACCTCGGGTTGTTTGGGTTCAAAGTCTCGTTGGCCCAAACCATGTGCGACAGCGTCATCGTCATGTCGGGCGCCGTTTCTGACGAATCGGGCCGTTGGGTTCCGTCTTCGATGGTGGTCAATCGAAGGACCAGTGCAGGGGAGTTTGTGGGCAGCGACGGGGAGTTTCTGTTGCGGGCATGCTTAGGGGACACGCTTGTTTTTGGTGCTGTGGGATACCACACCCAAGAACGCGTGGTGCAGAAGAGGGAGCGCTGGGAGATCCAGCTGCGCGTCCTGCGCGTGGAGGTCGGATCGGCCGAAGTCATTGCGCCGAGAACCCTTCAGGAAATCGTGCGGGATATTCAGGCTCTCGGCTACAAAGAGGAGGATTTCAGAGTGTCGGGAATCAATGCGTTGCAAAGCCCCATCACGTTCTTGTACGAGACGTTTTCACGCGAAGCTCAAAGCCGTCGGCTTGTGGCCGCAATGGAAAACGACGATCGGCGCAGGGACCTGCTGCAAGAGCTCTTCACCAAATACGTGGACTACGACATCGTGGATCTCGAACCATGGGAGTTTGAGGAATTTGCCCGCTTCTGCGATCCTGGGGAGGATCTTCTGAAGCAGTGGTCCCAGTACGAGTTCATCCTCTACGTCAAGCAGCGTTATCAAGTGTTTCGGATGATGCCCAGGGAATTGCCAGCTGAAGAGATGGAGTACCACCTCGACGACGATTGACGCAGGAAGGACTCTCCTGAGCCCCAACTCAGTCGACCAAGTAACTGAGCTGCAGGTACAGCACAAACCACTTGAACAACATTCCAGCCGCGCACAGGCCCACACCCGCGACGCGGGGGACTTGCCATCTCTCGTCGATGCGGTCGTAGCGAATGACGAGGTCCACAAACAGCGCGGCAACGGCGATGAGTTCCATGATGTTGACCACAGACTGCACTTCCCCCATGGCCTCGCGCCATGCCCGAGATCGGTCNGTCAGGTGTGCCAAGAAGAAGGCTCCGTTGTACGTCAGCAGCAGGGCGAGGATGCCATTCAGGAGCCTGTGAGGAGTCATGAATTCAAAAGTACACTTGCGCCTGTTCACAACGTCGGTGAAGGAGGTTGACTTTCTCTCTTTTTTGGTTCACTTTAGTGACATGAAAACTCGTCAACTTTCCATGTTCGCTTGGCTTCTCGGAGCAGTGATGGCAGCTGCAACTTTGGCTTCTTGTTCGACACAAGGACAACAAACGTGCAGCGCGTACCAGCAGGTTCAGCCTGCGGCGCAGCCTTCTCGCTGATTCGTCAAAATTGCCAGTAGATGAAAGGCTTGTGGTAGCTTGAGCTGCACCACACGGCCAGTGCTGTCGCGGCACACCAAAAACACCACGTTGCCCACATCGGAAGCGACGTGGTTTTTTTGTGCATGATGTTGCGCCAGGGTTCTGGGATCCAGTGCAAGGCGTACCCGCTGACGAGCAAGGCCACCCCGGTGAGGTAGGTGGCGTCCCACACCATGTCCATCGGCGAGGGAGGCGAAAGCTGAAGACGTTCCCAAAGCAAAGAGGCTGTGCCCCACGCGTCTTCAGGGTGAGGGGCGCTCGTGGTTTCGTCCCAGGCAATCAAGGATCCAGCACGGAACCAGATGCGGGCGAGCACGACGGAGTGAAAGGTCACGAACCAGCCCAGGGCACGCTTCCATGCTTTCGAAGGCCTGCTTGGCATCAGGACCCAAGCGGCCAACACGGCCCCGTTCAAGGCGCCCCACATGATGAAGTTCACGTGGGCACCGTGCCACAGCCCGCCAACGAGCATGACGAGAAAGACGTTCATCGCGGTGGCCATTTTCTTGTGGAATGCCGTGGACATGAGCATGGAGGCCGTCACCAGCAACGCGACACCCGCCACCACCAAGCCGCCCCCCAGCTCGCCCCACGACCACGCCGCCCCTCCGAGGCCTGCCAATGCGCAACAAACGGTGAATGCGCTCACGTTTCGGTTGCCTCCCAACGGAATGTAGAGGTAGTCTTTCCACCACGAAGACAACGTCATGTGCCATCGACGCCAAAAGTCCGATGGCGACGTCGCGCGGTAGGGGAAGCGGAAGTTTTTCGGCAATTCGATTCCGAGCAACCCGGCCATGCCTTTGGCCATGTCCGTGTAGCCGCTGAAATCCGCGTACACCTGGAGGCTGTACCCGTACAAGGCGAGCAGAATTTCCCACGACGCCCAATTGGTCGGGTCATCAAACACGGGGTCCACGAGCCATGCCCCCACGAGATCGCCCAAGA